>Ga0364867_10278_pt1 | contig 32057 bp, 25 predicted proteins | sample ExccelAu500001D4_3_FD_206915 | JGI IMG/M metagenome (GOLD analysis project Ga0364867, IMG submission 206915) | Enriched cells from Trout Bog Lake Hypolimnion, Wisconsin, USA - BchlTB.Aug13.5000.01.D4 | ecosystem: Environmental > Aquatic > Freshwater > Lake > Hypolimnion/Profundal zone | place... | reverse complement strand
ATCTAGCCAAGGTAGCGCGCGTTTTGCCGGGCATGCAATCGGCTTTCATTGAAATTGGTTTAGAACGCACTGCGTTCATGCATGTAGCCGATATTCTGCAAAATCATGCTCAAACCCAAATCGAAAAGCTGCTCTTTGAAGGTCAAACTCTATTAGTGCAGGTACTCAAAGATCCCTTAGGAACAAAAGGCGCAAGACTCACTACCCAATTAAGTATTGCAGGTCGTAACTTGGTTTATTTGCCCCCGAATAGCAATGACCCCAGCACCGAGAAATACATTGGCATCTCTCAGCGCATTGAAGAGCCGGAGGAGCGTGAGGCAATCAAAAACCGTCTTGCCGGCCTCATGCCCGCCGACGAAAAGGGTGGAATTATTGTGCGTACGAGTGCACAAGAGGCTAGCGATAGCGAGCTACAGCACGATATGCATTATCTGCGGACCACCTGGGAGAATATTCTTGAGGCCGCTAAAATCAAATCAGCGCCCTCCTTGCTCTATCAAGATCTTAGTCTCGCAGAGCGCGTTCTCAGGGATCTGGCTGGCGAGGAGACGACCCAGATTCGGGTAGATTCGGAAGAGAATTTTGAGAAGCTCAATACGTTTGCAAGCAGCTACATGCCAAATCTCTTGGGCAAGCTAACCCTGCATCGTGGCGAGCGCGCCCTCTTTGATCTATTTGATGTCGATGCTGAAATCAATAAAGCACTTGGTCGAAGAGTAGACCTCAAATCTGGTGGCTATCTGATGATTGACCAAACAGAGTCTATGACCACCATCGATGTCAATACGGGTAGCTATGTTGGGGCTCGCAATCTCGATGACACCGTTTTTAAAACCAATCTAGAAGCAGCGCAATCGATTGCACGTCAACTACGCCTCCGCAACCTTGGCGGCATCATCATCATTGACTTCATTGACATGCTGAACAAGGAGCATCAAGAGTCTGTTTTACATGAGCTCAAACGGAATTTAGAGCGTGACCATGCTCGGACTTCGGTAAATGATTTTTCTAGTCTAGGTCTCGTAGAAATGACCCGCGAGCGTACCCGCGAATCTCTGGCTCACATTACTTGCGAGCCTTGCCCCAGTTGTGCTGGCAAAGGTGAGGTGAAGACACCCCAAACGATTTGCTATGAGATTCTGAGAGAGATTGTGCGCGAGCATCGGCAATTTAATCCCAAAGAGTTCCGCATTGTGGCTGCCCCTGATGTGATTGACCTCTTTCTTGAGGAAGAGAGCCAGTTTCTAGCTAGGCTGGGAGACTTCGTCGCTAAGCCCATCAAGCTGCAAGCCGAAGCCAGCTTCCGACAAGAGCAATACGATATTGTTCTTAGTTAACTGAGAACGGGCTTTCAGGCATTCGAGAACTGAATGCGATGCAAGTTGGCATACAAACCATCTTGCTTGATCAAATCTTCATGCGAACCATTTTCGACCACTTGCCCTTGATCTAACACCACAATACGATCAGCATGCTCAATGGTCGAGAGACGATGGGCGATCACTAAAGTAGTTCTGCCAGCCATTAATCTTTCTAATGCATCTTGTACTTGACGCTCGGATTCTGAATCTAATGCCGATGTTGCTTCATCCAAGATCAAAATAGGGGCATTTTTGTAAATTGCGCGAGCAATCGCTAAACGTTGGCGCTGACCACCAGACAGTCGATTACCGTTATCCCCAATCAAGGTATCAATGCCCTCGGGTAGCTCGTTCATGAGAGCGCCCAGATTAGCCGCTTCCAGCGCCTCGATCACGCGTCCACGATCAATTCCCTCGCTTCCAGCAGCGCCATAGGCAACGTTAGCAGCGACAGAGTCATTAAACAAAATCACATCCTGGCTCACAAAGGCGAGCTGCTTACGAAGATCAGCTAAAGAAATATTTTCTAGAGGGATGTTGTCTAGGAAAATTTCACCGCTGGTAGGTTTAAAGAATCGAGGTATCAGACTCACCAAAGTAGATTTACCACCACCAGATGGCCCAACAAAGGCAACAATTTCGCCAGGCTGAATCGATAAATTAACGTGACGTAAGGCATCTTGGCGCCCTACTTCTTGCTCATATGAGAAGCCCACATCTTCAAACCGAATTGCGCCTTTAGCTTTGTCCAGCGACTGCGTATTGGCTTTACGGGATTCATCTTCCTCGATCGGTTCATCCATCATGGCGAAAACCATCTCTGCAGCGGTTAAGCCACGCTGCAAAGGCTGATTGATATCGGCCAAATGCTTTAAGGGTGAGATCACCAACATCATTGCAGTAATGAAAGCAGCAAAGCCACCAACTGTGGTGCCCTCGGTAGCTGATTGCATCAGAGCAATCACCAATACGACTGACAAAGCCATCGAGGCAATTAATTGGGTAATTGGTTGATTGAGGCCCCCTGCAACAGCTGACTTCAGGGCGAATTGGCGAAGGCGCTCAGCCTTCTCTTTAAAGCGTCGCATCTCATACTCATGCGCCCCATGGACTTTCACAATCTTATAGCCCGCAGCTGACTCTTCAACGATATAAGCCAAATCGCTGGTGAGTGATTGCTGCTCCCGATTGAGTGAACGCAAGCGCCGATTGATCTTGCTCATAATCAAAGCGATCACGGGGAAAATAATCAAGACGACTAGAGTTAAACGCCAATTGAGATAGATCAGGTAACCCATCAAACCAATCACAGTCAGAGAGTCTCTCACTAGACTGATCAGCATGCCGCCCATTACCGAGAGCACATTATTGACTTCGAAGACCACCACGTTAATGAGATTGGAAGCCGAGTTCTTCTGAAAGAAAACGGTCCGAGCATGTAATAGGGTTTGAAACATCTGCTCGCGGAGTTTGAGCAAAACTGAGTTGATAACTCGGGTCAATAAATAGTTAGAGAGAAATTGCGCCAGACTTCGAACCAACGCTAGACCGACTAGAAAAACAGGTACCTGCCAGAGCTTGGAATTGAGCTGCCCAGTGAAGCCCCGATCAAGGAGCGGCTTCATTAAAGCGGGGATCGAGGTCTCGGCTCCGGCAACGATGGCCATAGCCAATAAAGAACCCATAATCAGGCCTATATGCGGCCTGAGATACTGAATTAAGCGGTTTAGGGCGGTACGGTCTTGAGCATTCATATAATGAATTATGCCCACCTTATCAGTCATACTCATAACCCGCAATGAAGAGGCCAATCTTGGGGATTGTTTAGCCTCCCTCGAGGGCATTGCTGGGGAGATCATTGTGGTCGATACAGCCAGCCAAGACCGCACCCTAGAAATCGCCCGAAACTATGGCGCCATCATTGCTGAGCCCACCGATTGGCCTGGTTTTGGCCCCCAAAAGAATCGCGCTCTAGACCTCGCCACCGGAACATGGGTCCTATCCCTAGACGCCGATGAAAGACTCACTCCGGCCCTCAGATCCGAGATGATGACGGCCATTAATCACTCAGCCCATGTTGACTGTTTTGCGATACCGAGACTGTCTTGGTATTGCGGCAGATTTATTCGCCATTCTGGCTGGAGTCCAGATTATGTCGATCGCTTATTTAAGCGGGGCACTGCGCGTTTCTCGGATGATTTGGTGCATGAGCGCCTTATTCCCAATGGTCAAGTCGCACGCCTGAAAAATCCAATGTTGCACTTTAGCTTCATGAACTATTCTCAAGTGCTACAAAAAATTGATCGCTATTCGACCGCTTCTGCTGAACAAGCTTTCGCCGCAGGTAAAACCAGCACTCCCCTTAAAGCGGTTTTACATGGCATGTGGTCTTTCTTACGCACCTATATTTTGCGAGCCGGTTTTTTAGATGGCCCCCAAGGATTTGCTTTAGCCATCTCTAATGGCCAGGGCACTTACTATCGCTACATCAAACTCTGGCAGCTCCATCATCAAAGCCAACGACCTGATCACCAGGATGTTAAAGAATGATCTCGGTATTACTGGCGACCTATAACTGGCCGCAAGCCCTGAAGCTTTGCCTTGAATCCCTGAATCAACAAACGGATCAAAACTTTGAGATCATCATTGCCGATGATGGCTCCAAAGAAGATACCAAAGCACTGATTGAAGCGATGCGCCCTGCTTGCAAAGCATCTATCACCCATCTCTGGCAAGAAGACTTAGGCTTTCGTAAAACTCGCATTTTGAACCAAGCCATTGCGGCAGCCAAAGGCAACTATCTGGTGTTTTTGGATGGCGACTGTATTGTGCAGGCTGACTTTATAGCCAAACATCGTGAGCTGGCGCAGCCAGGTTATCTGGTTACTGGCAGCCGTGTCATTCTGAATGAAGCCCTCACTCGATCTCTCCTATTTTGGCCCCACTGGGATGAAAACCGATTCTTCACCAGTCTGCTCAGTTATCGCTTGAGCGGAGGAATCAATAAATATTTACCCATCAAGATCAAACTCGGCAACGGCAAATGGCGCCATTACAGGAAATTTGTATGGCGTCGTATCAAAGGTTGCAATATGGCCTGCTGGAAAGCCGATGCCCTCGCAATTCAAGGGTTTGATGAGAGCATGACTGGCTGGGGACATGAAGATGCAGACTTCATATTCCGTCTTCAGCAAAATGGAATTATTCGAAAATCGGGTGCATGGGCAACTGAAGTATTTCATCTCTTTCACCGCATTCATGATCAATCCAATGCCGCCGAGAATGCCCGCCGCGTGCGTGAAAAGATTCTGGCCAAGGCTCGATAAGAAGCGCTATGTCAAAGCTCTCCTCCTATAAGCCGAAAAAGGTTTTATTCATTGCTACTCGACAAATTGGTGATGTGTTGGTCACCACCCCTCTCATCTCCAAAGCTCGTGAGTTATGGCCTGATGCCGAGTTTCATTTTCTAGGTTATCGCGGCAAACTGGAGATGCTCAAAGGCAATCCCGACATTACTGAGCTCATCGAGAGTTCAGATCGTCCTCGTCTTCCTGAATATCTTTCTCTCTTTAATCGCTTATTTCAAAGATATGACTTGGCGATCGTGACTCAACCCAGTGATCGCGCTTATCTTTACGGATTGCTAGCTGCATTGAGAAGGGTCGGCGTCATTGGCGGTCATCCGCAAGGGCTTGAGGATAAAGACCGCAAAACAGAACGCCAAAATGCCTGGAAGAAAGCGATTTGCATCCACACCGTCACTGTTGATTACTTTAAGCAACATGTGATTGTGGAAAAATTGCGTTTACTCGAAGTGTTTTGCAAGAACGCGCAAGATCTCTTTAGTAAACCCATTGTCGTCACACCTCCTAAAGCAGCATCCCTTACTCCAGGGATTGCCAGCCAACTGCAATCGCCCTATGTGGTCGTGCACCCTGGCCCCCTAACGGCTTACAAACGCTGGCCACTGTCGTATTGGCAAACTCTCATTACTTGGCTAGTCTCTCAAGGTTGGCAAGTTGTTCTAAGCGCCTCTCCTGCAAAACAAGATCTACAACTTAATCAAGATATTCTTTCTTTATTGGATGAGAATACGCGGCAAAAAGTGATTGATACCGCAGGCAAGCTGTCCATCCCACAAGCAGCGAGTTTAATTAGAGACGCCTTACTGTATGTTGGGGTCGATACGTCTATCACCCATCTTGCTGCAGCTTGCAATACCAAGACGATTGCCCTCTTTGGCCCTACACCACCCACTAACTTTGGACCTTGGCCCAATGGTTTCATCGGAACTGAACCTTATGCGCTGCGTGCGCGCACTCAAAGTAATGGCAATATCACGATCTTGCAAGGTCCTGGAGAGTGCGTTCCTTGTCGTAAGGCAGGCTGCGATGATCACCCGAATAGCTTGAGTGAATGCCTAGACTTACTAGAGCCTGCTCAAGTCATTACTGCGATTGAGCAAGCCTTAAACAAGAGCTAGTGGTACTGTACTTGCACGGGATTGGTTTGTTTGGAAGATAAGACTTGATGCAAGCTATGCAAGCAAGCGTCATCGGGATAGACCCGCAAGTCTTCTGGGAACTGAATTAAACACGCACCACCGGCCGTGGTTACAGCTGCAGTCAGAATCAAACCTTTGACCCCATCATTACCGGCTGTGGGAGGAGCACCAAATTTTGGCTCCCGAGTGCGATTAGCCATTAAGTAAGGTCCAATTTGGCTACGCAACATCTTCACATCGATCGCCGAATCAATGCATACATGCACATTGCGAGCAAAGCGCATTCTGGCACCTGTGATATCCATAACCGCTTCCGCAACCACTCGCATACCGCCTGAGAACTTATCGGGAGTCACATTCACTTTGGCAACCAGCAACTCATCTTCTTTAAGCCAAGCACGATTGGGTTCATACACTTCGCTGTAAAGAGTGACTTCAATGGCAGCACTACCATCATCAATCGTGGCAATCATCATGCGTCCGCGTTGCCCAGTCAGCATCCGCGCAGAGGTGATAATGCCTGCGATCAGCTGATCTTTACCTTCAGTGACTTTAGCCAAGGGTTGGCGTATGAAATGACTCGCCTCTTCACGATACGCATCAAACATATGCCCCGTTAAGCACAGCCCAAGCGCCGTTTTCTCTTCGGAGAGGCGTTTTTTCTCCGACCACACGGGTTCGCGCACGAGCTCTGGGAGATGGCGATCAGCTTCGCCAGCAACTTCAAATAAACTGACTTGGTTCACTGAGGCTTCGGCCTGTTCTGCAGCCTCAATAGCACGTGCTAACGAAGCGAGCAAGGTAGAACGAATATCAAATAAATTACCGCCAGTCTGAAGCTGATCACGATACAAGGTATCAAACGCTCCAGCCCGAATCAGCGCTTCAATCGCACGACGGTTTACCTGGCGTCGATCCACGCGCATGCAGAAATCAAAAATATCTTTGAATGGTCCGCCTGCTTCGCGCGCCTTCGCAATCGCCTCAATAGCTGCCTCACCCGTACCGCGAACTGCGCCTAAACCGTAACGAATGTGGCTAAGGGGTGCATCAGGCGCAGCATCAGGGCTGCGCAAGGGCGTGAAGTCATAAACGCCAGTATTGATATCCGGAGAGAACACCCGAATTTGATTAGCTAAGCAATCGTCATACAAAATCTTAACCTTATCGGTATCGTCCATGGCGAGCGATAAGTTGGCTGCCATAAATTCTGCAGGGTAGTGAGCCTTTAACCAAGCAGTTTGATACGCCAGTAAGGCATAAGCTGCTGCGTGAGACTTATTAAAGCCATAGCCCGCAAAGCGTTCCATCAGGTCATAGATTTCATTAGCCTTGCTTTCAGAGATACCGCCGGCTTTGGCGCCTTCACTGAAGATCTTACGATGCTGTGCCATCTCTTCCGGTTTTTTCTTACCCATCGCACGACGCAGTAAATCAGCACCACCCAGTGAGTAGCCCCCAATCATCTGCGCCATCTGCATCACCTGCTCTTGATAGACCATGATGCCGTAGGTTTCTCGTAAGACAGGTTCGATACGAGGATCGGGATACTCGACTTTTTGACGACCATGCTTACGCTCAATAAAGTCAGGGATGAGATCCATAGGGCCTGGTCGGTATAGAGCGACCAAGGCAATGATGTCCTCAAACCGATCGGGCTTAGCTTCCCGAAGCATGCCTTGCATGCCGCGACTTTCTAACTGGAATACAGCAACCGTATTGGCTTTTTTGAGAACTTCAAATGCTGCCGGATCATCGAGCGCCATATCGCTGATACTCCAGTCCTTACGATCGGCATGAAGCGTTTTAATCCAATGCTCCGCTGCTGCCAGAATAGTGAGGGTTGTCAGACCTAAGAAGTCAAACTTCACTAGGCCGATTGCCTCGACATCATCTTTATCAAACTGACTGATCACAGAGCTACTATCTTGATCCTTAGTCTCTTGGGTATAGAGCGGGCAAAAATCCGTTAACTTACCCGGGGCAATCAAAACGCCACCCGCATGCATACCCACGTTACGAGTCATACCTTCTAATTGTTCAGCGAGTGATAAGAGCTGACGTACTTCATCTTCATTCTTCTCGCGTTCGGCTAATTGTTTTTCTTCCTTCTTGGCCAGCTCAATCGTCATGTATTGGCCAGGCTTATTAGGTACCAGCTTGGCAATACCATCGACAAAGTTATAACCCTGCTCAAGCACGCGGCCCACATCTCGGATCGCTGCTCGTGCCGCCATGGTTCCAAATGTTGCAATTTGACTCACCGCATCTTTGCCGTATTTATCCTTCACGTACTGAATGACTCGGTCTCGACCGTGCTGACAAAAGTCGATATCAAAGTCGGGCATCGAGACACGCTCGGGATTGAGGAAGCGCTCAAAGAGGAGGTTGTAGCGCAAGGGATCGAGATCGGTAATACCTAAGGCGTAAGCAACCAATGAACCTGCCCCAGATCCACGACCGGGACCAACAGGAACGCCGTTGTTCTTGGCCCAGTTAATGAAGTCCGCCACAATCAAGAAGTAGCCTGGAAAACCCATTTGCGAGATTGTCTTCACTTCAAAAACAAGACGGTCGTGATAGCGACCCTCTTCTTTGGCACGCTCTTGTGGATCAGGGAAATTGCGCTCCATATGGCGCTTTAATCCAATCTCTGATTGCTGCAATAAATAATCGTCAAGCGAAATGCCGGGTGGCGTTGGGAAATTTGGTAAACGGGGCTGCCCCAAAGTCAGGGAGAGATTGCAACGCTTAGCAATTTCTACTGAGTTGGCTAAAGCAACGGGTAAATCTGCAAAGCGCTTTTCCATCTCCGCTTGACTGAGAAAGTATTGCTCTTCATTGAATTTCTTCTGACGACGGGGATTACCCAATAACTCACCTTCAGCAATACAGACTCGTGCCTCATGCGCCGTGAAATCACTTCTTTGCATAAATTGCACGGGATGGGTTGCTACTACGGGAAGATCTAATTCACTAGCTAAATGACAGGCGAGTTGTAAGTGTTGCTCATCTTGGGGGTGACCGCCGCGCTGCACTTCAATAAAGTAACTATCAGGGAATGCCTTGCTCCAACGCTGTGCCAGAGTTTTGGCGTGATCGGGTTGGCCGCCCAGTAAGGCCATACCCACATCGCCAATACGCGCCCCCGATAAGGCAATCAGACCGTGGGCTAGGGTCTTTTTTGCTTTACGGTCTTCCTCTTTGGCTGCAGGTTCGGTAAACCATTGGGCATTGACTTCAGCCCTGCCGCGCGATTGGTTATCTAAAGAAGCACGGCTCAACAATTGGCACAAATTCAGATAACCCGATTGGTTTTGCACCAAGAGCAATAAACGATGGGGTTGATCAGGATCCTGAGGATTACTAATCCAGACATCGGCACCAGCAATCGGTTTCAGTCCTGCGGCACGAGCACCGGAATAAAAACGCACCAGACCAAATAGATTACTAAGGTCGGTAATAGCCAAGGCACCCATCTCGTCTTTGGCAGCCGCGGCAATCGCATCATCAATTCGCACGATTCCGTCCGTAATTGAAAACTCGGAGTGGAGACGAAGATGAACAAAACGAGGTAAAGCCATGAGATGATTTTAGCTGTGTCCGACCTTAAAAATCCCCCTTCCCCAGCTAGAGCCTATCGCGGGCGATTTGCGCCCTCCCCGACTGGCCCTTTGCATGCCGGATCCCTAGTAGCAGCCCTTGGCAGTTGGCTTGATGCTCGGGCTCATCAGGGTCAGTGGTTACTTCGAATTGAGGATGTAGACACCCCGCGCAGCGTATCTAGAGCAGCCCAGCAAATCGAGGCCCAGCTACTGGCGTGTGGACTGCAATGGGATGAAGAGCCCGTGTGGCAATCCAAGAGGCAAGATGCCTACCAAAAGGCCTTAAATCAGCTCATAGCGCAGGATCAGCTCTACCCCTGTAATTGCTCCCGCCAAACCATTGCCAAGGCGCTAGAGGCTTTGGGGATCGAGACCGAAAGACATCAAGACCTAGTCTACCCAGGAAGCTGTAGAGAAAAACGGGGGCTAAAAGACGAAATACTTGGCTCAGCATGGAGAATCGCCCTTCCCCAACACTGCACCATTGAATTTGAGGATCGCGCTTTGGGTCATCAGATTCAGAATCTCAATCTGGAGGTAGGCGACTTTGTCCTACGCAGAAGTGATGGTTTATTTACTTATCAATTAGCGGTGGTAGTTGATGATGCTGAACAAGCAATCTCCCACGTGGTGCGTGGCCAAGATTTAGTCAGCAATACTGCAAGACAAATTTATTTACAGAAAGCACTTCATTACCCGACGCCAGAGTATTTACATTTACCCTTAGTGCTTGATGAATTTGGTGAGAAGCTGAGCAAACAAACGCTCGCAAGCGCTATTGACACAAGTACTCCTGCGGCTGCCCTCAAAGCGCTTGAGCAAGCAGCTACTCATTTGGGTTTACAGGTAATAGGTAAACAGAAATTTCACAGTGCTAGTGAGTTTTTAGTAGCAGCGACGACTGCTTGGAAAGACCTGAACTGCTGATTTATTTCTTCTTCAATCCGCCGAGTAATGCGCCTACGACAGGTTTCGCAGGAACTATGCCAACCTTTTTGACCTCTGGCTGAGCATCAGCATTCTCAACCTTATTGGTCATCTTCGAAGATTCATAAGGGGTTGAAAAGAAAGGGTCTACAGGGGGCGCTGGGGCGCGGGCAGGACCTGAATACGACCTCTGACCGGTCTCGCGAGTGGATCGATGTCTTGGGCGATCGTCAGATTCATTACCGCCCGGAATCTCGATATTGGGTAAAGGGCTGATTGCTAACTTACGCTTCATCAGCTTCTCGATATCGTCTAGCAAACGTTTTTCACTTTCGTCCACTAAAGCAATCGCATCGCCGGTACTCCCTGCACGTCCTGTGCGCCCAATCCGGTGAATGAAGTCTTCTGCATTAAACGGTAACTCGTGATTAATCACGCAGGGCATCGCCGGAATATCTAAACCACGGGCCGCTACGTCGGTTGCAACCAATGCTTCAATCAAGCCTGATTTAAAGGCATCCAAAGTTAAGGTACGTTCGCCTTGACTCTTATCACCATGAATCGCGCCTGATTTAATGCCATCTCGCTCTAAGGCGCGCGCTAGTCGAGCACACCCCATACGGCTATTGGTAAAGATGATGCACTGACGGGATAGGCCCTGTTCTGTACGGGAAGCCAAAATCTTCACAATCGCTTTTTCTTTATCACCCGATCGCACCATATGAATCACTTGACGGACTGTATCGGCAGCAGCATTTTGTCTCGCCACTTCAACCGTCACAGGATTACGCAAATAACTCTGCGCCAGTTTTTTAATCTCTGGCGAGAATGTAGCCGAGAACAATAATGTCTGACGTTGCGCTGGAATTAAATTAATAATGCGCTGTAGATCGGGTAAGAAACCCATATCTAGCATGCGATCAGCTTCGTCTAAGACCAAGAGCTCTACTTGCGAGAGGTTGGCTACTTTAGAGCCAATATGATCCAAAAGACGGCCCGGCGTCGCTATCAAAATCTCAATACCACCTCGTAAAGTGGCGACCTGTTCTTTCATGTCCACGCCACCGTAGACCACGGCGGAGCGCAAGTCAGTATGACGAGAATAGTTTGCTGCGTTCTCTGCAACCTGTACTGCTAACTCACGGGTTGGGGTCAGCACCAAAGCCCGAATAGGATGTCTTGCAGGGGAAGCGCTATTGCTAGCGTGACGCAAAATGCGTTGAATGATAGGCAATACGAAAGCGGCCGTCTTACCAGTTCCGGTTTGGGCGGCGCCCATCAAGTCTTGCCCCAACAAAACATGGGGGATGGCTTGTGCTTGTATGGGTGTAGGACTGGTATAGCCCTGCTCAGATACCGCTTTTTGGATCAGCGGATCTAAGCCAAAGTCAGCAAAGGTAATCGTTGCTTGGGGAGTGGGTTCAGCAGGAGTTTCAGTAGGGATATTTGTCAAGGTAACTTACAGAATGGCTGCGATACCGGCTTTTGCAGTAGCCGCATCATCAGTCGATTTAACGCCGGAAACGCCGACTGCGCCGATGGTAAAACCGTTTACCTCGATATTGACTCCGCCCTCTAACATTCCCATGCTATGGGGAACTGATGCAAAAGCGGTACGGCCATTATTAATAATTTCTTCGTAAATACGAGTCTCGCGCTTACCCATCGCAGCAGTGCGGGCTTTCTCTTGAGCAATATAAGAAGAAATATGTGCACAACCATCACGACGAATCAAGCCTAGCAAGTGGCCACCGTCATCACACACTGCAATGGTTACAGCAAAATTGTTATCTGCTGCATATTTATTAGCTGCATCCAAAATCTTTTGTGCATCAGCTTGGGTCAGGTAAGGTTTAGAAGCTAACATGATTTTCTTTCTATCTTTTATTGAGATTGTTAGTAAACAAATTATTTTAAGAACTCTTGGGCGGCAACTACGCCACTCGCTTTGGGTTTGTAGCCCATCGCGCCAAAACTCATTTCAACGCCACTTAAGGCAGCCATCAAACTGAGTTCATTGCAATCACCTAAGTGGCCAATACGGAAGGCCTTACCTTTGATTTTGCCTAAACCGGTACCTAAGGAAAGATTGAATTTCTCGAGAGCATGTTTACGCAATGCATCGGCATCCAAACCTTCTGGTGTAGCGATGCAAGTTAGTACTGGAGAGTAGGTATCTTTGTCTAAGCACTGATTCTCGAGACCCCATGCAGCCACGGCATGACGACAGGCCTCAGCCAATCGTTGATGGCGGGCAAAAATATTATCTAAGCCTTCAGCCAACATCATCTCCATCGCTTCATGCAAGCCGTACATCAGATTGGTACTAGGAGTGGTTGGCCAGTAGCCATTTTTATTAGATTCGATGATTTCATCCCAGGCCCAATAGGCCTTAGGCATCTTGTTGTGTTTGCTCGCTTCAATCGCTTTAGGAGATAAGGCGTTGAAACCAATTCCAGGTGGAAGCATCAAGCCTTTTTGTGATCCAGAGATGGTGACATCAGCGCCCCACTTATCATGCTCAAAATCAGCAGCACCTAAACCAGAGACACTATCAACCAATAACAGTGCTGGATGCTTAGCATCGTCAATTGCTTTACGTACCGCAGCAATGTTGGAAGTGACACCCGTCGACGTTTCGTTATGCACCACACACACTGCTTTGATTTCATGACCTGTGTCTTTACGCAGACGCTCTTCAATCACTGCAGCATCAACACCCCAACGCCAAGTATCTTGACCAGGTTTACCAACGACTTCAGGCTGTAAACCTAAGCGGGTTGCAAGCGCACGCCATAAATTAGCAAACTGACCAGTTTCATAAAAGAGGACTTTATCACCAGGATTCAGTACATTGACTAATGCACCTTCCCATGAACCCGTTCCTGAAGCAGAGTAAACAATGACAGGCTGATCGGTTTTGAAAATCTTTTTAATATTGCTCAATACAGCTTTACCAAACTCACCAAACTCAGGGCCGCGGTGATCAATCGTTTGATAGCTGATAGCACGCAGCACACGACCTGGCACCGGGCTGGGGCCTGGAATATGTAAAAAGTGTCGCCCTGAAGGGTGCGAGTCCAGTTTTAGCATTTTTAGTCTCTTGTTATGTGATTTTTATTGAAAAACAATGTTTTAATACATTTTCCCATACCTTGTTATATGAGCACCAATTCAACCCTAGCCCCTGAAATCGTCACCCAGCTGCGGAAAAATGTTCGCGGCCAAGTGTTGACCGATACCCCAAGCCGGGGCCGCTACGCCACTGATGCCTCGATTTATCAGCAATTTCCGCTGGGTGTAGTCATTCCTGAGAGCGCCAGCGACATTGAGGCAGCCTTAGCGATTGCCAGGGAACATCAGATCCCAATTCTTCCTCGCGGAGGGGGGACTAGTCAATGTGGTCAGACCACAGGCGTTGCCTTGGTACTCGATAACACCCACTTCTTTCGTAAGAGTTTGCAGATTGATCCAGATAAAGCGGTGGCTGAAGTTGAGCCGGGCATGGTTCTAGATCATCTCAATGCTGAGCTCAAAAAACATGGCTTGTGGTTTCCAGTAGATGTATCGACATCGGCGCAAGCAACAATTGGCGGTATGGCAGGCAATAATTCGTGTGGCAGTCGTTCGATTGCCTACGGCAATATGGTGCATAACGTTTTGGGTATCGATGCGTGGTTAGCCGATGGCAGCATTGCCCAATTTGGTAACTTTGCAAGCAGCACTGGTAAAGCAAAACAACTTGGTCAATTTGTACAAGGTCTTGCTAATCAGTTACAACCTGAAATTGAAGCGCATTTCCCGAAAGTGATGAGACGCGTTGCAGGCTACAACCTAGATGTCTTTCACCCCCAAAGTGAACTACCTTACACCCCAGATGGCAGTGTTAATTTATCGCACCTACTCGTTGGTAGTGAAGGCAGTCTTGCTTACTTTAAATCTCTCAAACTCAAACTTGCCCCACTGCCCCAACACAAAGTCTTGGGCGTCGTGAACTTTGCTAGTTTCTATAAAGCGATGGATAGTGCGCAGCACATTGTCAAGCTGGGCCCCACCGCAGTAGAGCTGGTTGATCGTACGATGATTGATCTGGCGCGGACCAATCCTAGTTTTAAGAAAACTATTGAAACGGCTTTAATTGATTCGCAAGGCACGACACCAGAAGCAATTCTCTTAGTAGAGTTTTCTGGAGAAGCACAAGCAAGCTTGCTTGAGAAACTCAAGAGCCTTCAGACTCTGATGGGTGATCTCGGCCTGCCGGGTTCAGTGGTAGCAATGCCTGATGCCAGCATGCAAAAGAATTTATGGGAAGTGCGTAAGGCTGGTCTCAATATCATGATGAGCCTGAAGGGTGATGGCAAGCCTGTTAGTTTTATTGAGGACTGCGCAGTTCCACTCGAATCTCTTGCTGAATATACCCAAGCTCTTACCGATGTCTTTGCAAAATATGGCTCACGCGGCACTTGGTATGCCCATGCATCAGTAGGTACTTTGCACGTTCGTCCGATTCTAGATATGCGACGTGATGGCGCTCAGAAAATGCGCGCAGTGGCAGAAGAGGCTTCTGAGCTGGTACGGAAATATAAAGGGGCTTATAGCGGTGAGCATGGTGATGGTCTGTGTCGCGGCGAGTGGATCTCATGGCAGTTTGGTCCGAAGATCACCGAGGCCTTAGCTCAAATTAAGCATGCATTTGATCCCAGCAATTTATTTAACCCAGGCAAGATCATCAATCCTCCCAAGATGGATGATGCAAGCTATTTCCGCTTCCCACCGGATTACAAAGTCATTCCTCTCAAGCCCAGCCTGGATTGGTCAGCCTGGAATGTACAAAATAATCCGGTGACAGAAGAAATTACTGCGGCAGGAAGCGGTGGTGATCCTGCACTCGGTTTAGCCAAAGCAGTTGAGATGTGTAATAACAATGGTCACTGCCGTAAATTTGATGCCGGCGTGATGTGCCCTAGCTACCGCGTGACCCGCGATGAAAAAGACCTCACCCGCGGTCGCGCCAATACCTTACGACTCGCTCTATCGAATCAACTCGATTCAGAGGATGAGCATTCGCCATTAGGCAGCGATGCGATTAAAGAAGTCATGGATCTGTGCGTGAGCTGCAAAGCCTGTCGCCGCGAATGTCCAACCGGTGTGGATATGGCCAAGATGAAAATCGAGTTCTTGCATGCATACAAGAAAAGAGTTGGCCATACTATGCGTGATTGGTTGGTAGCAGCCCTACCGAAGTACGCGCCCATCATCATTAATATCCCCGGTTTGCCTACCTTGCTCAATCTGCGCAATCACTTGCCCCCAGTAGCGAAGCTTCAAGAGTGGCTGATGGGTATCTCTGCGCAGAGAAGTTTGCCGATCTGGAAAAAAGAGACTCTCTGGAATGACAAAGCTATTCTGCAAAAGTTGCAATACAGCCCGGCAGAACTCAATCAAGATGGTAAAGGTGTAGTACTACTGGCCGATACTTTTAATGCCTATTTTGAGAATGAGAACTTACAAGCAGCTATTCAAGTGCTGACGGCTGCCGGATATCGTGTTCATATTCCACAGAAAACCACTCAGGCCAAAACAAGCTCAAGCAGTCACTGCTCAAAAGAATTTTGTTGTGGTCGTACCTATCTTGCAGCAGGCATGGTCGATCAAGCCAAAGAGACATTAGGCGAACTAGTTCATTACTTAGCGCCCTATGCGCAGGCTGGTATTCCGATTATTGGTTTAGAACCCTCTTGTCTTTTTACTCTCAAGGATGAAGCCTTGGTGATGGACTTGGGTGAAAGGGCTGTCACGGTGAGCAAACAAGCGCAACTCCTAGAGGAATTTTTAGCAGCGCAAGCGAAAGACAACAAGCTCACCCTGAACCTGAAGGCAGCGACTCGACCTGTGCTCTTTCATGGCCACTGTCACCAAAAAGCCTTTGCTGCTGTGACTCCTGCGCTAGAACTACTTCAACTCATTCCTAACGCCAATCCAGAATTAATTGAATCCTCATGCTGCGGCATGGCGGGTAGCTTTGGTTATGAGAGTGAGCACATCACTGTATCGAAACAAATGGCGGAGATGAGTCTTTTGCCTGCTATCAGAAAGTCACCCGATAGCTGGGTGGTTGCAGATGGTACGAGTTGCCGCCATCAAATTACCGACGGTACAAAAAGAGATGCAGTGCATATTGCCAAAATTCTGGCAGCGCATTTGCAGTAACTCTCAATAGCTTTAGTGAATGACTCCATAAAGAATCATCAGTAAAGTCCCCAGAAATAAAGCTGGGGTTAGGAAACGTCCAGGCCTATAGAGAGTAAGCCCCAAGCTCAATAGGCAAATCAGAATCCGAATCCAAATCGGTACGGTTTCTAGTAAGCCGACAGGTAACAAGATCAAGCGGATTGTTAAGGCCGCTACCATCGCATAAGTTACTGCCGAGAGCCAACGGAAAATCTCACTCTCTTGATGAATGTGACTCGAGAGCAGAACTCCAATCGCCCGACATATATATGTGCCAACACAGGCACCAATCAGCGCAATCGCCAAAGACCAACCGCTGAGCATTGTATTCATTAGCCAATCACCCCTGGCTTCTTGCGCAAGACTTTGCGATCAATATAGTAGGCAATCGTTCCAGCAATCACTGCTGAAGCGAGTAGGCTAGTATCGCGGTCGACAAAATAAAAGATTGGGCCCAAGATACAGCCTAGACCAATCGCAATGCGATTGATCCAGGGCTTAACCTCTGCAAAAGTTAATAAGAAAAATAAGGGATTGATAAAGACAAGACCAAGCGTTACAGCAGTTGGTACGAGTGCAGCTAAGTAGTAACCTAAGATCGTTGCAGGGATACTAATTAACCAACAGACCAAACCAAAGCCAACAAAATAACTCAGGCGATGCTTCGCTTCAATACTTGAAAACTCCCGCATTGAAATAGCCCACGCAGTCATAGCCAATAGATGCACGGAGGCGTAGAGATTTTTATTTCGGTCCCGATCATGTAGCTGCGGAAACAAAGAGACCGTCATGGTAATAAAGCGGGTGGAGGTCAATGTGACTGCTAAGATAATTGGAAACACAGCAGCGCCGCTGAGCACCATCTCCATCAGAACCACCTGCCCTGGTAGGGCAAACATGAACAAAGTGGTGAGCGCTGGAAACCACATATCCAGGCCGCTGGTTTTACCCATTGCCCCGAAACCCACCATGCCGGCAAACAGCACGATTGCAGGTGCGCCAGCAGCATTCTTGAGCCCAGTACGAAATGCGTCCTGACGATTCTTAAAGCGCTCAGAGACTGACTCTTCGAGAGGCAACTCACCAGGATCTATATAGGGCTGCTGGGGTGATGACATGGCACTATTGTAAGAGGGTTTATGTCGAGTGACTCGACTGAGCCAAGGCCCACTCAATATGCTCAATGACAAGTGATGGCGCATCAGCAGCAACATCTAATGCTGCTATGAGCGCTTCCCGAATGCGCCCTTTTTCTATCTCGGGTATGTCCGAGCTCAGGGCATTGCCTAGGGCAACTGCTAAATTGCGACGCCACTTTGCATAACCAATACGTCGTATCGCACTGCCCTCATGGTTGCGCTCAAACTGCGCCTCTGTCCAGGACCATAACTCTAAAAGTGAGGCACTACCTAAGCCATTGCGAGCTGCAAAATCGGGTAAGGCACTACGCTGTGCAAATTTATTCCAGGGACAGATGAGTTGGCAGTCATCACAGCCATAGATGCGGTTACCCATCGCTTTACGAAACTCGATTGGGATGACGTCGGGATTTTCAATCGTCAAATATGAGATGCATCGTCTTGCATCTAGCGCATAGGGTGCAGTAATGGCTTGTGTAGGACAGATATCGATACACGCACTGCAGCTTCCACAATGCTCTTCGATTTCTGCATCCAATGGCAGGGGGATATCAACTAAGATCTCGCCTAGGAAAAAAGTAGACCCTGCTTCTCTGTTGAGTAATAAAGTATGTTTACCTCGCCAACCCAACCCTGCTTTACGGGCTAACTCAACTTCCATTAACGGTGCAGAGTCAGTAAAGACGCGATAACCAAAAGAACCTATTTTTTCTTCAATGGCTTTTGCAAAATCCTGTAATCGCTGGCGCAAGATCTTGTGATAGTCACGACCGCGTGCATAGATCGAGACGACTGCTTGATTTGGCTGGGCAAGACGCCGCCACTCTTGCTCAAAATCGACTTCGGGTGGCATATAGTTCATGCGCAAACAAATCACTCGGGTGGTGCCCGGTAAAAGCAGTTGCGGATCTGAGCGGAGCGCAGCATGGCGTTGCATATATTCCATATGGCCATGGCGCCCGGCAGCAAGCCACTCTCGCAATTTATCTGTAGCCTCACCCAAATGGGTATCGGTCACTCGAACATCATCAAAACCAATCCTCTTGGCCTCGCCATCGAGCCACTGGCGTAGCGTAGCTAGCTGAGCGCTATCTAAGGCAAAGGGGGAAGATGAAGTTGAACTCATGAATTCAGAATGTATCGCAATAATTGAATAAACTAGGTAAATACTATGAATCAGAGCCAGACCCAGATAAAGCATTGTAGGCAAGAAAGCGAGACTGCAGCTCTAGCCCAGTCTTTGGGGGGCGCTCTTCTCAAAGTCCTAACAAGCAATATCAACCATCATCTCAATATTGCCCTGATCGGTGACCTAGGGGCTGGGAAAACGACTTTTGCACGATATCTGATTCAAGGGATGGGACATCTTGGGAAAGTGAAGAGCCCCACATACACACTATGCGAACCTTATCTAATCAATCTAGATCATCAGCTTCTCAACGTCCATCACTTTGATCTGTACCGCATGCGCTCTCCCCTGGAGTGGCAAGAGGCAGGCTTTGCTGAATACTTTGATGAACCAGGATTGTGTTTAGTTGAGTGGCCTGAGAAAGCAGAAAACACCCTACCACCGTTTGATCTGCAGATGACATTGACTGCTGGCGATGCCGAGTCTGAAAGAGTCATTACGATACAAGCCAAGAGCGCCGCTGGTGAACAATTACTAGCGCAGATCTAAGCACTCCCATGAAAAAGCCCGCCATACCAGCCAATCCCTCGAGACGTCAGCACCTGAAGTCTTCAGCCAAACTCTTGGGTTTTGTTCTGCTATTGGGCGAGATGGACATTGCCTGGGGTGCCAAGATTTTGGGAGTACGGATGTGGCCTTCAGAGGATTACACACGCATCACATTGGAGTCAGATACTCCTCTGCCCATTACTCAGCAGATGCTAACCAACCCCGATCGCCTAGTCGTCGACGTTCAAAACCTAGAACTTAATCCCACTCTCAAAGATATTGTGGCTAAGGTGAAGCCCAATGACCCGTATGTGTCGCAAATTCGGGTGGGGCAATATCAACCCAATGTAGTTCGTCTCGTTTTTGATCTTAAAGAGCCAGTGAAGCCACAGCTCTTTACGCTTGATCCAATCGGTGAGTATCAATACCGCATGGTGTTTGATCTCTACCCCACTACCACGCCCGATCCTTTAATGGAGCTAGTGAAAAGTAGTGCTCGCAAAGAGCAAGCACTCGTTAAATCTAATGAAGAGATTGATCAGATTGCGCAATTCGCCAACAAACCAGAGAAAGGTCCACCAGTTGCACAGGCCATTCCGGATGTCAAAGCCCCTCCAACGACTGCCAAGTACAAACGATTAATCACGATTGCGATTGATGCAGGACATGGTGGTGAAGATCCTGGTGCCATAGGAGCAGCAGGTTCAAAAGAAAAGAATGTCGTGCTCTCGATTGCTAAGCGCCTCAATCAAAAGATTGAGAATGAAGACTATATGCGCCCCTTTTTAACCAGAGATGGCGATTACTTTGTCCCACTGCATGTCAGAGTCAGAAAAGCCCGTGCGGTGCAGGCCGACCTATTTGTATCGATTCATGCGGATGCCTTTATTGAAAGAAATGCTAAAGGCGCTTCAGTCTTTGCGCTCTCCCAAATGGGGGCATCGAGCACTACTGCTAGATGGATGGCCAATAAAGAGAATGCTTCAGACCTGATTGGGGGTATCAATATCAAGACCCAAGATCGACAGGTAGCCAATCTCCTCCTAGATATGTCGACCACTGCGCAGATTAATGATTCCCTGCAGGTTGGCAACGCGGTTTTAAGGCAAATTGGCGGTTTTGCAGCCTTACATAAAGGCAAGGTCGAGCAAGCTAGCTTTGCAGTGCTCAAAGCGCCAGATATTCCCTCAATCTTGGTCGAGACGGCCTTCATTAGCAATCCTCAAGAAGAGGCTAGACTTAACGATGATGCCTATCAGGACCGAATTGCAGAGGCGATTTTGAAGGGAATTAAAGATTATTTCTCGAAGAATCCGCCAGTTGCCAGACGGGTGAACTCCTAAGCATCGGGCTAGACAGGCAGGGCCAGCAAGAGCCGCGGAAGAAGTCGCAAGTCTTGCTATAATTTCCGTTTTACCGGGTCGGTAGCTCAGTCGGTAGAGCAGCGGACTTTTAATCCGTTGGTCGCGAGTTCGAATCTCGCCCGACCCACCAGCATTACTAAGCCTCGCTTTTGCGGGGCTTCTTTATTTTATGCCGAGCTTACTCCGAGTCAACTCCCCCATAAAAGGTAATTCACAATCTCATACGAAGTTTGTAGAACAGAATAAAAGACCCCAATCCCAAGAGTCCAGCCATCTTTGCAAAACTCACAAATACACTGCTATAAACGTTAATCCCCAATAATTTAAAGACTGTCGCAGCTATCCAATTGGCTTATTTACCACTACGACTACTAGGGGTCGTGGCACAAAGGGTGGCGCGGCATCACTCAACACTGATGCCAGAAAGCTTGACATCCTTTTGGAATCGAGCTGAATCCCTTGAAATCTGCGCAGCAAAATCTTGTGGCTTATCGGCGATGATTTTTAAACCCAAAGACTCTAGCTTGGTCCTAATCGCAGAATCTTTGAGCACTTTAGCAAATTCCGCATTAAGAGCATTCACTGTAGATTGTGGTGTTCCAGCTGGTGCAACTATTCCATACCAAATTCCAGCCTCTACATTCGGAAAACCCACATCCAATGCAGAAGGAATATCAGGAGCCTGAGGATGCCGCTCTTTACTTGCCACAAATAATCCCTTCAGACGGCCAGCGCGAATATACTGAATAACATTAGAAAAATTATCGCAAATCATAGAAACTTGCCCCCCTAATACATCCTGTATTGCGGGAGCGGGACCTTGATATGGGATATGCGTCATATCTATTCCAGAGTATCGCTTTAAACTCTCCCCGCACAAATGACTTGTACTTCCATTACCAGCGGAGGCAAAAGTTAAGGTTCCAGGGGAGGATTTTGATAGCGCGATTAGCTCGCGAATATTATTCGCATTTATCCTAGGATTAATCACCAAAATATTAGGCGTAGAAGCAATATTAATTACAGGCTCAAAATCCTTCTCAGGGTTATAACTAAGCTTGGGATATATCCAAGGATTAATTGCCAGCACACCTGTCGTTGCCAATAAAAGTGCAGAGCCATCAGCAGGAGATTTTGCAACCTTTGCCGCGCCAAGAGACCCATTAGCTCCGGGCCTGTTTTCCGAAATAATAGTATTGCCGATCGCCCTACTCACCTCTGGGGAAATTAACCGGGGGATAAAATCGCTGGTACTTCCGGGAGGGAAAGGAATGGTGATAACAATAGTTTGTGGGAATAGCTCACGTCCAAGGGCATCACCAGAAATGAAAATAAAAAAACTCATTAACGCATTGCAAGCAACTACAAACTTATTCATGCAACCTCCATCATAATAATTGACCTGATTATTGGACTGCTTGCGCACTTTGAAGACTTGTAATTAATGAAGCCTTTAACATATACTCCCTGGCCAATTTGGGATCCTCAGCACGTCGACGTAGATCGTCCAACTTAGCCTGACGTGCGTAACGATCATTTGATTCGAGCAATTCCTTGTTTTGTGCAGCCTGAGAATTAACGTGCTCCATTGAGACATAGCGACGCTGGCGTGAATACTGGCTCAACAATTCATCTGAAGAACCTTCAAGAATGACTTTCAATAACTTATCAGCCAAATTAAAAGCATCATGAACTCCGCTATTTAGACCCATTCCCCCCAAAGGATTATTTGCATGGGCGGCATCGCCAGCTAAAAGGACTCGGCCCAATCTATAGGTAGATGCCACGCGATGTTGCACCCTGTAAATTGTCTTATGCTTTACTTCATAATTAGATGAAAAATTCATTAAACCCTGTAAGCGCTTCTGCACTGCGAAATCCGATCGAGTCTCTTCATCACTTTCCTCTGGCGGAACTGGAAACATAATTCTCCATAAATCAGGGGCGCGCAACATTAAACACCACTCACTAGGATCGGCGATATAGGTTACGTAAGAAAGATTATTTATATGATCAGCAAACTCAAAAGGAGTGCTAATCGAGAAGAATTTCTCAGGAAAAAAGAATCCCTCATAATCTATTTTTAGACTTTTTCTAACAGCGCTTCCTACTCCGTCGCAAGCTATTAACCAATCTGCCTGAACTCGTTTAGTTTCATTTTTGCTGACTACGTCAACAAATACTCCAGTCTCGGTTTGGTCAGCATTTTCCACCAACGATGAAAAATGTAAACTTACATTCTCCATCCCCTCTAATCTTGATTTCAATACTCTGGTTAACTTCCACTGTTCACATTGAAGTCTAAATGGATATTTAGTATCAGCACTCAAGGCAGAAAAATCAAATTCTGCCACCAAAGAAAAATCTTTTCGGTCTCGAAAATGTATGGCTGGAACAATATTTCCTTGAGCTATGAGCTCTTCATTCACGCCTAAACTATCCAACAAATCCAAAGTCGAGGGATGGAATGTTGAGGCACGCAAATCTACGGAAAGATCGTCATTAGACTCAAATACATCCACCAATACTCCCGCTTTAGCAAGCAGGTATGCAATAGTAAGACCAACAGGACCCGCACCAACAATTACCACTTTATTCTTTTCCGAATGACTCAAAACCATTGCTACCTCTTTTTTATTTTTAATATATTCGAAATCTAGACCGACAAAATTTGCTCAATTGATAAGCTGTATCTCAAAAGATTTTCATCAGTTCCACCAGGCGATACCAACATAACGCCAGTTGGCGCTTCTCCAGGAAAATGGTTTGGTAGGGATATGGCGCATCCATCCAGGAAATTAATCAATCCTGGATTGCGCAACATCAAGCCATTAATCCTAAAATATTCATCATCGGATGTTAGTTCGCTGAGCAATGGAGCAATTACTGGAACGGTAGGCATAATCCAAAAATCATCATTTGAAAATTCCCTAAGCCACGCCTTAATAAGTGATTGACGCTCATGTAGTGTTTTTATATAAGCCGCACTAGTAACATCTTTACCCCTGGCGATTCTTGTTGAAACACGAGGATCTACCCCATCACCCATCGAAGTAAGTATATTTTCAAATTCTGAATTTGCCTCAGCCGAAACAATATGAGGCTGGCCTTGTATTTCAATAATTTTATTGACTACATCTGAAATTATTACACGCAAACTTGCGCCAGCCTTTTCTAGCTTTTCGATTGCAGCTAAATAATTTCTTTTGACGTCCTTATCCATCCCTTCAAGCACCACATTTTCAAGCACACCGATCTTTAATCTACTTAAGGGAACTAGGGGGTATTTTTTTATCGCCCCACCAGAAAGCACTTCGTCCATAATTTGACAGCACTCCACTGTAGTGGCCAGCATGCCAACTGAATCCAAAGATCGAGATAGTGGCAAAACACCATCCATCGGGTATCTGTTTGCTGTAGATTTAAAGCCAACCACTCCACATAAAGCAGCAGGAATGCGGCACGACCCCCCTGTATCAGAACCAATTGCAATTGTGGCCATTTGGTCCACTACGCTAACAGCACCACCGGAAGTCGACCCACCGGGAATTCTTCCGCTCCTACGATCAAAAGGATTTAAAGGTGTCCCAAAGTGTGGATTGAGACCTAATCCAGAATAGGCAAACTCAGTCATGTTGGTACGACCAATAACTATGCCACCAGCACGTCGAATTCTATCCACCACACCCGAATCTTCTGTTGCTGGGGCGTTCTTTCTTAATACCTTAGAGCCAGAAGCAGTAACCTGACCGACAACATCAAAAAGATCCTTAATAGAAACGGTAACGCCAGCTAATGGACCTAGCTTTACGCCCTTTTCTATTAATTTGTCTTGCGCCTCGGCAACGGCAAGAGATTGAACTTCATCTATCGTCAAAAAAGCTTTTCCGCCTTCACCTGTTACATTTTTAATGTTACCGATACACTTAGCCACATACTCCTTGGTAGAAATCTCATGCGAACCAATGCGGCGCTGAATCTCCCTGATTGACTCTAAAGAAAATTTAGACAATCAATTAACCTCTGGATCGTAATAATGTATTTCAACTAGCATGCAGCCATTGACCGACTTAAATGGGCCATGAGGTGTATGTGGAGGGCGACATGCATAGGTTCCCGGTTGAAATGATGTTCCTCCATTGCCATTTTCATCAACCCCAACAATCAAATCACCAGAAATCAAATACACCTCTTCCCAATAATCATGCTCAAAAGGAGACGTTGTATAAACACCTGGATCAAAGCGTAAGTGCCTTGTTCTGGAGCCACGCTTACTCTTTTCGTCTAATTTTCCAGCAAGAATTTGTTGCTGAATTCCAGAGGGATACCCAGGAGGCACTTCCCAGCCCTTTGTTAAGTCAATTGTGTGGAATTCTTTCCATTCTTTATCTAAAGCCATTTAGGTCTCCTTAGTTGATTAATCTGCAATTTCTAGTGAACTTGTCATATAGGAACAGGTAATTTTCCTCTTCAAGATAGGATCTTCAAGCTCCATCTCAAAAAGATCACCACCTCCGATTTCTCCGATAACAGAATGTGTTCCACAAAACATTGCAGTACCGACTGGTAAATTTTTTGAGCCAGTGTATCGCTCAATTAAATCTTTGGGTGACAGCATTCTAGAAACGGAACCTTCTTGGTATAACTCACGTTTTCCATTTCTGGTGACCCAGGACCGAGTCATCAAACTATCCCAGTGATCTTCAAGGTCTGCAAATTTCCAAATTTCCGTACTGACGGGTTTTGGGCACATTTGTTTGGATACAGTTACACCATAGGCCTCCACTTTTCGATCCGTATGATCAGAGCCCAAACCAACATACAGGCCGTCTGGCAAGGAAAACAATACATATTCAACCTCACCACTTGAATCGTTACCTACAACCTGAAATGACGATGATGTGGAAAGTAAGTTTTCTGCACCCCTATAAAAACAAGGAACAGTTCTAGGTCTTGCTACGCCAAGCCTCTCAAGCTCTTCTATATGGTGTTCAACTGCCTCCTTGTTGCGCCCAGTCCACCCCGCGATCACCAGCTGACTAACAATGCAAGGAATCTCCTTACCTTCAGATTTAAAATTTAAATTTGCCATTTTTTATAAAACCTTATGCCCAAACATGATCAATAAAATTGAAATTCTCATACTTCAACAACTCTTCGTTTAATCCAGAATTCTTCATATGAGTGCCAAAACTACCTCGATAAAATAAGAGTGGTTCTGCACTTGCCCCAACATCAATTTGTTCAACCCTACCAATTAAAATCTTATGGTCCCCACCAGGCAAAATTGATTCCACACTGCACTCCATAAATGCCAAAGATCCAGAGAGTTTTGCGCATCCATTACCGCCTCTAGAAATATGAATATCATTCCAAATGGCTGAAGACGGTCTTGCAAAGTTCATAGCAATCTTCTCTTGATCTAGAGCCATAATGTTGACTATAAATTTCTTTGATTGCTCAAAAAAAGCAGTGCTGTTAGAGGAATTTGCCATTGAAAACAAAATTAATGGGGGATCCAACGAGACTGAGGCAAAAGAATTTATAGTGACACCAACATCCGACCCCTTCCCATTTTCCAGGGTTATTACTGCAACCCCCGTACCATAGGAACCCAGGATTTGTCGAAAATCTTTTGGACTAAAACTCATTGGAATTCACTAATAGCGTCAAGTAAGTTACGCAGCGGGCATTAAAACAACCGGTTGCTCAACTTTAGGCAGATCGTATCCAGACATAAACTGGTCAACCATTCCTAGCGCTCTCTGCCAGTTGTAATTTCTATATGAGTGTCCTCTAGTTACCATATTTGCACCAGAATAAAACATCTCATACTGAAGATGCCGTGAACCAAACTCCGAGCCAACCGCATCCCAAGCCAGTTTAAACAATTTAACCCTTCCTTCGCTGTTAGAGGCTGGTGATTGCTGGGTTTTATTAATCATTCCCAAAATCTCTTCGTTTGAGAAATCATTTACTGAAGATGGAACCATGATCATGCCTCCACCAGATAGCTCACGAATACTTTGCACAAACTTTGGATACAGCTGCTGCGTTAGTACATTGGCCGCATAGAGTCTTTGCGGGTTTGGAACAAAGTACTCCCCTCGCTGACTACCCGAGCCTTCCATAGCCTCAACCAACCCCTCAACCATAGAAACCTCAGCAGCCATTTGACCTAAGATCTCTACAACTGGCGGGAAACCAATAATTCCATTCGTTTCGGCAATTTTTCTAGCGATACCCAATAAAAATCGCATCTTAACCATAAAACGAACTTGACATTGGTAATTTTGGTAAACGTGAGCTGGGGTTTGATGCCATTGCGCTGATGCCATCTCCACATTCTTGTTAACGAACACTCGCTCCCAAGGAATTTTGACTTCATCAAAATATAAAACCGCATCATTTTCATCAAACCGGCTTGATAAAGGATTGTCAAATGTTGAAACACTTGCAGACTCATATGACTTACGAGAAAGCATTTTGACGCCTTTAGTCGCTAGCGGTATAGCTGCACTAAAGGCGAGATTTTCCTCTCCTGGTCTCAAGGGCTGAATCGAAGAAATAAATACTTCGTTTGCCATTGGACAGCCTGTACCGAGCATTTTTGCGCCCTTGATTGTGATTCCTTGAGAATCTTCATCAACGATAGAGGCAACTAAACTTTCAGCTTGCTCCCCAGCCGACTTACTTTTATCAGCCTGAGGATTGATAATGACATAAGTTAAATAAATATCATTGTCACGAGCATATTCATAGTAATCAGATAACGCCTGAGCATATTTATCTCCAGACTTTTTGAATACCTCCATACCCATGTACATTCCACTTAACGCAGAGCCTACGTGATCTGGGGATCTACCCAAATAGCCGCAGGATAGTTCAGCCCAGGCCTCCAATGCCTTTCTGCGTTGAATAAGCTCTGGCAGGCTCTTAGGCAGCTGCCATGTTCGACTAACCCTTTTCCCCGTTTTTGGCGACTCGAATGTCATCAAATCTAAATTCTTGGGGTCCGCCTGAAAATCGTACAACCTCCCAACTGATTTAATTGATTCGGCATATGCAGGATGATTGACATGATTTTTAATCAACTTCCCATCTAAATACATTGCACGACCATCACTTAGACTTTTAATATGCCGTTTTCCATCTTTAACCATGATATTGGCTTCCTAATTCAAAATTATTTCTTAACCAATGGGCATACGCTTTTTGAGAGCGGCATGAAAGCATCTTTACCTGGAATTGTTGTCAAGATTTTGTAGTAATCCCAAGGAGATTTAGATTCGGCAGGACTCTTGACTTGCACTAGGTACATGTCATGAATCATGCGTCCATCTTCACGAATGTAGCCATTCTTAGCGAAGAAATCATTAATTGGCATACTTCTCATTTTTGCCATAACAGCTTGTGTGTCATCAGTGCCTGCTGCTTTCACAGCATTCAAATAGTGCATCGTAGATGAATAAACACCAGCTTGAGCCATGGTTGGCATACGCTTGTGACGCTCAAAGAATCGACGTGACCACTTTCTAGTATCGTCATTAAGATCCCAATAAAATCCAGTTGTAAGGATCATTCCTTGTGCATTTTGCAAACCAATAGCATGAATATCTGAAATAAAGACATGCAATCCAGCAAGCGTTTGTTTTCCATTCGCATTTAAACCAAATTCCCTAGCTTGATTTACAACACGAATCGTGTCACCGCCTGCATTAGCAAGGCCGATTGCTTCCGCATTTGAAGCTTGGGCTTTCAAAATCAATCCCGACATATCAGCCGTATTTGTTGGGTGCTTTGATTGACCCAAAACTTTTCCACCTCCAGCGACTACCGCATCTGCGGCATCTTTTTCAAGCGAGGCGCCAAGCGCATAATCAACCGTCAAGAAATACCAAGTTTTTTTCCCACGCTCAATTAGTGCGGCTACCGTATTACGAGCCAAGGCATAGGTATCGTAAACATAGTGAACCGTGTTTGGATTGCAATTTTCATTTGTAAGGCGAGTTGTACCACCGCCTGAAACCAAAACGATCTTGTTCTTCTGGCGAGCAATTTCGGAAACTGAAAGGGCTACACCTGATGGCAATAAGTCAACAATTGCACTAACCTTGTCTTTGTCGTACCACTCCCTAGCCAAATTTGCAGCTACGTCCGGCTTGTTTTGGTGGTCAGCTGAAATCAACTCGATGGGCTTTCCTAAAACCCTGCCACCGAAGTCTTCGATAGCCATTTTTGCTGCCACAACCGAACCTTCACCGCCAATATCCGAAAATAACGACGACATATCGGTCATAACACCAATCTTGACAGGCTGGGCAATAGTTTGTCCCTGCACACCCGAACAGCACATCATGATTGAAATAGATGTCGCCAGCAACCTAAAGCTCCATAGTGGTTTTTTCATGTAGCCTCCCGTTAATATTAGTTAAGTAGCTTTAGTATTTATAGTTTACTGCTTTTTTTTGATTTAGATCAAATTTAAAATAAGGATTTACACTGATGCTCGGCAATCATTAATATTGTGCAGAGCAGTAAAATGCCCTGCAATACATAAGAAATAGCAAATACGTGAAAAAACCCTTTAGATCGCCACTATCAGTATCAAAGAAAGAACTGCTTGACAAGACTGGTGGAACAGACAAACGCTTTAGGCAACTAATCTATGACCTTTCAGTCGCTGGAAGTCTACTTGAGATTGCAAGACAAAATCTGGCTGAAAAACTAGAGGTCACTGCACCGCAGTACAACATACTTATGGTGATTGCTCAGTATCAAGGCTCCAATGGTCTACGCCTAACCGAAGTTGCACAACATCTTCACGTAACAATTAGTCACATTACAAATGAAGTGAAGAAATTAGAAAAAAATAAATGGGTAAATGTTGTTATAAGTCCAGATGACAAAAGAGCTAGGTTGGTGCGAATTAATACGATAGCAGAAAAGAAAATTTTTGCACTAGGAAAAAGCCAAAGGGAGATAAACGATCATCTTTTTAGGAATTTGAGAAAATCAGATTTTGAAAAACTCAGTGAAATCATGGCTCCTATGGTAGAAGACTTTATGGAAACCATTAAGATCATAAAATCACAGAAAAATCATAAAAGTTTTTAACGTAAAATATTTTTTACCGCACATATTCTCATCGTGTGAGACGATCAAGATAGTCGAATAATGAATTTAAAATTTATTTTTAATTGAAAATTGCTACTCTTCTTATCATTCAAAATTTGCTCCCAAAATAGATGCGCACATATTTTCCCTCAAGCATGCAGGAAGTTGAAGTTCCACTAAGAGGAAAGCATGTTTATATTGTATTTTTTTGTTTTGCATTGGCTTATTTTGTCTCATACTCGTTTCGCTCAATAAATGCCGTCATCACACCTGAATTAGCTCTTGATTTAGGTATCAACAATACTCAACTTGGACTCTTAACCTCAGCCTACTTTATAGGATTTGGATTAACCCAGATTCCTGTGGGTATTTGCTTGGATAAGTTTGGGCCACGCTTAACAGAGTCTTCATTAATGATTCTCGCGGTCATTGGGGCTTTATTTTTTTACTTCTCCAAAGGTTTTATAACGCTGTTAATTGGGCGCCTACTGATAGGTATGGGTGTTTCAGCCTGCTTAATGTCGGCCTTTTCTGGATTTCGATCTTGGTACCCACTAGAACGACAACCTCAACTTGCTTCAGCGATACTAATATTTGGCACCTCCGGGGCCCTCATAACATCCTCTCCGGCCCGGATGCTTTTGCCATATGTCGGATGGCGCGGCATCTTTTTAGGACTAGCTTCAATGACCGCGATAGCAATTTGTGTCATTTTTTTGTATACACCAGCACAAAAATCAGGCCTCGCACAGCAAAGTTATTCCGGAACATCCCAATCACATCCATCATTGTGGAATGGCTACCAGTCAATTCTAAAAAACCACTTTTTTCTCAGACTGCTACCCATTGGGGCTATTTGCCTGGGTGGATTCATGGCAATACAAACCCTCTGGCTTGGTCCCTGGCTAATTCATGTGATGGAACATTCCCCAAGCTCGGCTGCCCAAATCATTTTTTGGTTTAATTCGGCCCTATTGCTCACCTACATTGCAAACACAATCTTATTGCCCAAATTTCAAAAAATAGGAATCACGACGCTTCACTACATCAGCTGGATGGTTGGGGCCTCAATATTTTTTCAATTTTTTGCGTTCTTTTTAAATTCAAGCTGGTCATACTTTTGCTGGTATCTATACGCCGCTACCTCTGCATCATATGTTCTTGCTCACAGTCTCGTGATTTCTAACTTTCCAAAGTCATTTTCGGGAAGAGTATCGACCAGCTTTAATATCGCCATCTTTATAGGCGCATCCTTAATACAGTGGGGAATGGGTGCATTTGTAGATTTAGGAAAAGATATTGGGCTTTCAAAAAGAGACTCCTTTAATTTATCTTTCGGCGCATACTTAGCCATTCAATTGGCCGGCTTTATTTGGTTTTTAATTTCACCTAAATTACTTTCAACCAATCAAAAAAACCAGTGAAACCCTCCTTCTAAGCATGTTGAAGTGAAATGTATCGCCAGTTGATTAATCCGAAAAACTATAATATTCAACAAAGTTTTTATGGGTCGATCTTATCGAGACTAAGTGGGTTTTTTAATAAGACTCTATGCGCTACATGACCACTCGCAAACATCACAGAACTCTCTTAGCAGATAGCGCCATGTATGACGTATCACTTTAGAGCAATTTCATATCTTTTAATCCGTTGGTCGCGAGTTCGAATCTCGCCCGACCCACCAGTAATACGAAAGCCTCTAGAGAAATCTAGGGGCTTTTTCTTTTTAAATACTCAACGCTTTCTTGATGGACTCTCACCACTTCAGAATCTAGATGCAATATATGTTTTAGCCTAATATTAAAACTGCCAAGTAAAAGCAGATAAGTTACTCAGAAATGATAGTATTTCTTAAAGTCCCTAAACCTGGGGCTTGTACTTCTACAACATCCCCGGGCTTCATAAATATAGGCGGAACCCTTTTAAAGCCGACTCCTCCAGGAGTTCCAGTAACAATCACATCTCCGGGCTCCAATGTACAAAAACTAGAAATATAGCTAATTAAAGTTGGTATTGAAAAAATTAATTGATCAGTTTTGGCATTCTGCATAACCTTACCATTCAAAATGGTTGTCAATTCTAAAATTTGTCCATCCTTAATCTCACCACGTGTAACAAGATAAGGGCC
>Ga0364867_10277_pt1 | contig 32062 bp, 17 predicted proteins | sample ExccelAu500001D4_3_FD_206915 | JGI IMG/M metagenome (GOLD analysis project Ga0364867, IMG submission 206915) | Enriched cells from Trout Bog Lake Hypolimnion, Wisconsin, USA - BchlTB.Aug13.5000.01.D4 | ecosystem: Environmental > Aquatic > Freshwater > Lake > Hypolimnion/Profundal zone | place... | reverse complement strand
GGAAGCTCAGGAAAGTTGGTTGGAATCACCGGATTGCTTGTGACTCGGCCGGAATTATCGGAAACCATTCGGGAGAACAGGCTGATGTTCGAATGCGTAAACATGCACTGAAACGTGGTTATGAGGTGACCAGTATTTCTCGAAAAGTGAATCCTTCCATCGATTTTGAACATTTTGATATGATTATCGCAATGGATGATCAGAATATCAAAGATTTAAATATGCTTGCCCGATCAGTTGAGGAGCGGAAACTAATCTTCAGGATGGCCGATTTTAGGATACAATTCAATTACGATCATATTCCGGATCCCTATTATGGTGACCAAAATGGATTTGAATTGGTGCTCGATCTGTTGGAAGATGCCTGCGACGGTTTAATGGAGCACTTAGAAACGCATAATCAGATCAGCAAATAACGAAATACGTAGAAATTTATTGAATATGAGAAATTTATCGAAATTCATTTTATTAGGTCTGATCATCGGGCTTTGCGGATGCTCTGTGCAGAGTAAGATGATGAGGCAGTATAAAGGGAAAAGCGAAAAAGAGCTGGTGTTGAGCTTGGGAAAACCAACACAAATCGAAAAGGGTGAAAAGAATCAAAAGATCGATATTTATGTAAAGAAAAAAGCATTGAAAGCTGCCATGATCAATACCGGAGCATTTCAATATGACCGGTTTGAAAGTCCCAGATCAGTCAAGACTGAAATCTTTAAATATTATCTGAATTCATCAGGCGTGGTTGAAGATATAACCTACGAAGTTAGTTATGAGCGATAAACAAGGTTTTCTTAAATATTGACAAATGGCGGTTCTATGGTCTTAAATTTTTTATATATTTGCAACCGCTTATGGCACTCTGCCCAGATGGTGAAATTGGTAGACACGCCAGCTTGAGGGGCTGGTTCCGGTTACGGTGTGCAAGTTCGAGTCTTGTTCTGGGCACCACAAAAATGCAATACCCGCTGATTATCAGTGGGTATTGTCCTTTATGGGGAAAGAATAGGGAAAGAATCGTGTTATTCAACAAAAATTTCAAAAGCGCGTGATATGGATTAAATGCAATTAACCGGGATTAAAATAGACGTGATATTTCAATCGATTTAATTAATTAGTTAAGCAGGTTTAATTAAGTTCCAAATTCGGTTTGTTTTGGCCGGTCTTAAAATCTTTGCCAGAATTTGAGCAGGCGACTGAATTCGGACCTGAAATCACGAAGATATGTAAAGGATAATACCATTGAATCGACACCAACCATCCCCTGATCAGGGGATAGTTCACCAGCATCCATAGTAGCGTCAACTATATGCTGAACCTATCTTGACCACATTGCCTGATGGCTAAATTGATTCTGAGATTAAAGAATATCGAAACTGTGATCAACAGGAGTTTTTTGAGTCAGTTTAACAATTAATAATCAAATAGTTAATAGCATAAATGTAGATAAATCACAGGAATTTAACAGTAAAAAAATAATAGTGTAAAGTAATGATTGTATTGACGGATGGCTGTATTGCTATATGTGTGATACTTGAGGTCGATTTTGAGCACAGAGCTGGAAAGCGAAAGGTAAAATATGACTCAACTACCACCTGCTTAGACGGTAGTTGCCGCTGACGGAAAGTCACGATTTATGATTTATTGCCTAAATTCATCATCTACAAATGATTCTTGAAAATTGATTCTGAAGATGATTATTAGAAGAAAATCAGAAGGAATATGATCAATCGCTTTACCAGTATTTCATGATGCCTTAACCTGATGAAAAGCTTTTTATATAAAGAAGGAGTACTCTTTCTTGAGAATAAATCGCTTAATTCAAATTAATCAAAATAGTTCCGGATATTTTTTCGGCATAAACCTAGGAATCGGAAGAATCCGGAGAGGTGGGAGGGCTTCGACAAATCGTTTAAATCAGATGAACTTGCAAGACCGAAAGTATATATCCTGAATGAATTTGATGCCTATTAATGATACAAGTAAAATTAATTTTACAGTTAAACTCTCAAGATTAAAAGTTACAATAGTTCTCATACTTTATCAGTGTAATTCTGGGATTCGCCTAATTGGCCAATTCCTACCAATTCCGTTGATCCTGCAAACCATTCAACGTTAAACACAGAATAGTCATCAAAAATCCCCTGAACAATGACCTTTTGGTCTTTGGCAATATTGACAAATCCTTTGAACCGGATAAAATCAAATTTTACTGAATTGATAAACTCGTTTAAGTTTTCGGAAGTGATCATGCGGTTTGTTTTGATCACGATAGATTGAAGATCCGGACGGCAACTTTCAGTACTTTGTTCAGCAGGAAAAAACTTGAAGGGATTCTTTTGATTATAAATATCTATACTCGCATAAGAACTCCCTTCAATCCTTGCGAAGGGATTAATTGTGTTAACAGCTTCAATAACTGATTCAAATTCATTTTCAGCCAAATCGCATTTGTTAACAATCACCGTATCTGCAATCCGGATCTGGTGTTCCAATCGGGAACGAATAGCTTTAACTTTATTGAAGTTTAAGGCATCAACAATTGTCCATGAATAGCCAAGGAATATTTTATTTCTAAGGCTGGCTGATTGAAAGATTTGTCCTATGCTTATCGGATCAGACATACCGGACGCCTCCATGATAATTTCATCCGGTGAGTAGTCATCGATAAATGATGATAATGAACGAATAAAACTACCCATTAGACAGACACAAAAAACAGACCCATTGTTAATTTCCAGTAATTGGTATGCTTTGCCCTGCCTGGTGATCAGTTCGCCATCAATACCAGCAGGAGAAAACTCATTCTGGATAACACCAATTTTGCGTCCCTGAGCATGAAGGTTCAGATAGTGTAGCAAAAAAGTTGTTTTTCCACTTCCAAGAAATCCATTTACCATATGCAGAGGTATACTCATTTTTTGTCTAAGGGGTCAGATTACTTTTAACGCTAGTTCCTCGCGAATTGCCTTCTCTATTTCATTTTTTGGTGGGATATGGCTTATAAAGGCGATACGCCCATTAATACATGTTGTCGGCAGATTCTGAACACCCAAGGCCATCATCATCCGAATTCCATTGATATCTTTTATTTTATGCTCATTGATTACAACGATATCTTCAAAGGACTCCGAAGCTTTTTTAACTGCTTCAACCATGTATTGACAGGGAGCGCAAGAGGCAGAATCTAACGTGATAATATCAATTACTATTTTACCATCAACCCAGTGTCCATCAAGATTCATTGGCTGAAGGGAAGCAGTGGGTTTCATTTCACGAATCACTTGTCGTGCATGTTTATCATAGATCATTCCGGTAACTGCCTGAAGGTTGGTAATCGGAGTATCCATTGGCAGATCGCATCCTGGCGCAATGATAAACCCTTTCTTTCCTCCTAAATCCAGACAATGAATAGCATCTTTTCTCGAGTCCAGTTCATTGCCAAGAAGAAGGACACTGGTAAGTTTCAGATTTCCTCCAAAGCTAATTCCTTTTTTCAACGAAATCTCTTTCACAAAATCAAGCGGGATATTTTCATCAATGGAAATATTATCGGGACGACAATCACACATGACCTCAATATTTTGCTGTGCATGTCCGCATACAAAAAACGAACTATATTTTTTTCGTATCCTAACATATTCAAAGATTCTCCGGGCATAGGGGGAAACAAAAGTTTCAAAAGATGCAGGATCAATCTGACTGGTCATTGGATCAACTACCGCGATGACATCGCATCCTGCATCCAGTAGAAACTCAGAGTATTTTATTCCAACCTCTGCGCAAAAATCCATAAGTTGATGCACATAGTCAGGATCTTCAAAGAGTTTCATGAAAATTTCAGTTCCTAAAAGATGCAATGCTAGTGTAAAGGGACCCGTTATCAATCCATATAGCGCAAGATCAGGAAATCTATTCCTGAGTTCCATTGTTGCTTCAAGGACAACCGGAATCCGCCCATCTTTTTTTTCTGGCAAGCGCAAAGTGCTTAGTACAGTTCCGTCTGAAAGGGGATGAGAGACAACGGCAGGTGGGTTCTCCTTGCTCCATATCAGTTTGCACCCTAATACCTCTGCCTCAATCTGTAGGTCGAAAACCACGGGAATACCATCCGGCTTGTATAAATTCACTGCCTTAGTTATCCCGTCAACAATATTTCTTGAAGATTTTAAGTAACTCTCCGCATCCACTCCAATAAGCTTTCCACCATGTACTCCAACAAAAGGGACCCAGGGGGTGCGTTTGGTCTCTTTTAAACTGAAAGCCTGTTCCAATAATAACAATCCGTTCATCCTTAAAATGTTTAAATAGTTCAGGCAATTTTTAGATTCAAATATTCAACGACTCCCTGAGGGTCTGCGGAATAATTATCAGCTCCGATTTTCTTGCAATAATCGGCAGTTACCGGAGCGCCACCTATTGTTACCAAGGTTCCAGGTACAGCTTCTTTGATTTCTTTAGTTATAATTTCCATATTCACCATTGTAGTAGTCAGCAATGCAGATAAGCCGACCACAGCACCCGGATTCTCTTTTAAAGCAGAGATGAATTTATCGGAATTCACATCAACTCCCAGATCGACAACTTTATATCCGCTCCCTTCAACCATCATCCCAACAAGGTTCTTACCGATATCGTGAAGGTCACCTAGTACAGTACCAATAATAAATGTGCCCTTTTGTTTGGCTGCACCCGAAAGAAAATGAGGCCTTAGATGCAGCATTGCTGTACTCATCGCTTTAGCTGACATCAATACCTGGGGAACAAAAACTTTATTTTCTCTGAATTTAAGTCCAACCCTTTCCATGCCTGGCATCAACCCTTGGGTTAATACATCCTGGGGATGAATACCCTGTGCCAATGCTGAAGAGGTAAGCTCATCGGCCCCCTCTTGCCCTTTCATCTGGGGAGGATAAGGCGATGCAATATTGATCTTTCCAAACTCTATACATTCAGCTAATTTTATCAATAACTCATTCATCTTAAATATTATTAGAATTAAATAACTGGTCAAATGTAAATGGAATAAGAAATCCAAAAAATAGTATTTTCTTTGATAAAGATGTAATATATAACTTTTACACTTCAATTTATATGATCATCAAAAAAAGGTTTGCCAAACTTCCATTATATGTTATTGAGGAACAAAAGGTCAATCCATTGACTAAGGATCTTTTCTTATGTGAGCTTACCGAATTTCTGATTCGACGAAATACCCTTTGGTCTGAAAATATTATTCTCGATAATCATTTGCTAATATTTTGTACCAAAGGAAGCGGTATTATTCAAATTGCTCATGACCTGGTCCCCTTTAGTCAAAATCAATATTGTATTATACCGCAAGGATTTTTATTTAAAGTTCAAACCATGGATACCGACCCCTCAGTTTTTCTGACTTGTAAATTCAATGGCGAGAAGACAAAGATCATGGAAAAAGAATTTACGGTTGTCCGTGATCTGATTCCGTCGGTCAATAATATGGTTGCTAACCGGCTAATGCTATTCGATGAACTTTTTAATAATCTAAAAAAGGGATTTTATAATGCAAATTATCAGTACATTAACCTATGCTTTGGACATTTGCTGGCAACTTTTTTGTATGCAAGTAAGACCAGTGAAGATATAATAGAGGAACAAAATCCGGGGATTTCCAGGGCAATACATTTTATGGAACAAAACCTGGATAAAAAACTAACTCTGGATGAAATTGCTGATGAGGCAGGTTATTCTCCCTCCTACCTCATCACAATTTTCAGTAAGAAAACAAGTTACAGTCCATTGAGCTATTTCTCGCACCTCAAAATCAATAAAGCCTGTGAATATCTTGATTTTAGCAAATTGAAGATTAAAGAAATTTCTTTTATCCTCGGGTATATCGATCCTTACTATTTCTCCAAAGATTTTCAAAAGAAAATCGGCTTGTCTCCACGGAATTACAGAAAACGAATAAATATAAAAAACTAAAAAGAACAACCTTACATTGAATTCATTTCTTAGCCTCTTCTTTTCGTCATCTCAATTTACATTATGGTTTTGTTTTTAAAAATTGGTTTATTCGATATTCTCCTTAATTGTCTTGCGAATTGGAATTACTTCATTAAGCGCATTGACCAAATAAATTTCGTTTATTCGCAAAAAGCCATCCAGAGATTTATTATCAGAGGCAGGAAGATCAGTACCTTTTACTAAAATCCTTATCCCGTCTATTTTTTTCAGGGTAACAAAATCGACTAAAATCTCCCTGTCACTTCCAGCATTTGCAGAAGTGAATGACTCCCAATGTCCATTCCCCCATAATTGAATAGTATACTGTTTTGGCAACGGAATAGAATCCCGTTTGTCTCCAAATATTTTTATTCCTTTCATATCCAATGCTTTAGAAAATTTGATACTCCACCAAACATCCAAAGGCTGACTTTTTGTTCCGCCACCATATTGAGCTGATATCCAGGAATATTCAGATTGATCCAACCCATCAATGGCTTTGAAAGGTATATTCGACTCCAACGTTGACTGGGCCTGAACATTAGGAAGATTATCAGTTTCAATTTTCACTGCAACTTCATTGGAAACCTCACCTGTATTGCCCATATTGTCAATGGCCACTACCTTGTAATAAAAGGTTTTGCCACTTTCGACGTTTTCATCCGTATAAACCTGGGCATCATATTCGTATAAATGTCTGTAAACGGTTTTAAAGCCATGCGGAGTGGTATGTTTATAAACCAGCGAAACATCCAGATCTTCATAGGAATCAGCCTCTTCCGACTTAAACCCGGGTTTCAGGCTTTTGAAAATGCGGTAGTACTTTATGTCGGATTCGGGATTTGAATGAAACCACAGCGCGGCGAACCGGTTGTGTCCGACATTTGAAACAAGGTATCCCCTCACTCCCAAAACTTTGGATGGTTTGGAATTGGACACGGAAGGATCTGCTGTAACCACTTTAAGTTCATGGGATAAAGGGCTTTCATTATTCTGGTTGTCAACAGCACTAACTTTGTAATAATAGGTTGTATTTGGCTCCAGTTTGCTGCCCCATCCAAATGATTTTGTAGATGGCCGATCAGAAAAATTATTACTTTCAGCTTTACTTACCAGATTGCGAAGATTTGGAGTAAACCCGGGAACAATATCCCTGTAAATATTGTAATAAATTGTGTTTTCAGAATTTTTTTGCCACTTCAAATCAATCTGCATATCGGATACAGCGCCTGCTGAGAGATTTTGAATTGCAGGCAAACGGCCACTGCCAAGCAATCTTATGGTTTTTAGCCCGAATCCGTTTATCTTGAATATCAGAGTATTCCCTTCAACCTTAATCGGAATTCCCCTGTTTACTTCAATAAGGTTTGTCTCCTCAGCCTTATCTATTTTCGATAAAAAGGGTAACTTCAGAGTTACGTCAGTAGCCTGTCCGCAAATTTCGTTGACACGCAAAATATAGCCGCTTCCATTTATTTCAGCAGGTTTAACTGTACTTACAGCGATGTTGGCCTTATCTGTTTGAAGGAAACTAAACTGATCGGAAGGCAATCTGCCGGAAATATTAGATTTACCTAACTTTGAGGCATATAAGGGATGAGATATTTCTTCACCTCTCTGATACGATCTGCCTTCGATCCAATTCCCCTGATGACTCGAAATACTCCAGGTCATCCTGGTTTTCCCCCGTTGGTCTACCTGGATATTTGTTCCAAACCAGTTATTCATCGGATAGAGAAACATAAAGCTTTTGTCTGGTTTTTTCAGAATTGACTCATTCACCCACAATTGAGAATGACGCGGATAACCATATTCAATTAACCCGCACTCTGCAGTTGCCAACGTTATCCCAAAATCCTTATTGGATGCATCAGAAAAACTTTGAATGCCGTAATGACTTGTTGTCGATCCTTCACTCTGATCGGCAATTGGTTCAACAACGGCTCCGGGCAAGTCGTGTTTTATTGTGAATTCCGGGACATTGAACGGAAAAGCGAAAAAAACAGACTCTTTCCCCCATAAAGTATAACTTTTATAATCCTCATGCCTGCGCATCGACGGAGATTTGTCCATATTCACGACAAAATCAATCCGCTTAATATCGTTATACAGAATGATCGTTTGCTGCATTCCCCGCACCCCTTTGGCTTTTACATTGGCAACCATCACTTCGGAAACGGCCCCTTTTGAAGCTGAGAGTGAAGCTGATTCGATGCGGTAATCCTTCTCTTTTTCTTCAACATAATTGTATAAATATTCACCCAGCTTGTAGTCTGCTTTCTGGTCAACGAGTTCCTTTTTGAGTTCCTTGTCCCAAATGCTTGAAATGCTTCCGGTTTTAATGTCGAATAAAACTTTATAAAATCTGTTTTCAAGACCTGAATCATTCGCTGGCAAATGGAATGATCCAGAATCGGTGTGTCTCTTTACGATTTGGTAGGTTTTATAACCCATTGATGGAATATCAGATGCTATGAAAATGGTTGAATTATCGGGAAGTTTCTGAATCGGAACAATCTTACCAGTAACATTATCAATTAATTGAAATTCAGCCGTCATATTTTCAAGGCGGACAACATCCGTTCTTTCGAAAGCCAGGGGGTTGAAAACAATGAGTGTGCTGTCTCCATTGGTTTTTATCAATCCTTCAAATTGGAGATTAACTTTATCGCCAGCCTTATTGATATATTTTTTTGCATCGGTAACGAAAGCGCCATGCATTGAATACTCTGTTTCATAGTAACATTCAAGGCTTGCCTCAGGATTTTTTAAAGTAACCGGCGCCTGAACCGATCCTTCGGAATAGGCTCCCATCGTGTGTTCATCAAAATTCAAAACATTGTTATACCCGGCCCACACGTCCTCCCAAATGGAGCCTTTAGCACCGGAAGCCGATGCAAAAGACCCAAATGTTTCAACTTCAACAAGCTTGTTACTGAGCAGCCGTGCCTGAGAGGCAGATCTGAAATCGGCATAATGTTCATCAACCCAAGAATTAGGAGCATCCTTATCAAAAACGTAGGTATTCCCTGGTTTCAATTGCGAAGTACCATCCTCGAAAAACATGGTCATCGTGGCATTGATAACCTTGGGATACTCCCACTTCTTATTCCAGTTATTGATTAGTATTGAATTATCGAATACAGGAAGACTAAAGTCCCAGCACTCCTTGAACATTACACAATTTAAAGGCCAGCTTTTTTCTTCATACTTCTTCAAAATATCCTGTACAACATCCATTTTCCCCTCGGCAAAGTCACCCGCATGGATGCTGCAATGATAGTGGGTTGTCTGAAACCATGTCATATTATCCTTGTCATTGTCGGGTGAAAGCCACTTATAAAAAGAGTTTGAAGATGCAGGCCTCATTTGATCCTCACCATTATTGCGGCCATGAAAAAAATATTTCAACCCTGCCTCCTTGGTATAAAGCGGCAATGATCTCGGCATCCCTTCCACATCATCAAGCAAGGCCAGTTTCCGTGGCTCAATTCCTAACATATCCACAACATATCTGTTTGGCGTGTAAAATAATCTTGCTAAGGACTCTGCATTAAGCATTTCAACGTTAACCGCGCAATGAATAGCGCCAAGTTCAATACGCCCCTCCTTGATCCGGGCGACCAGTTCCTCAACCTTTTCTAGCGGTGCATTCCTGATCCAGCGGGCCATTGGTTCTGATGTTTCAACTGTCCACCTGTATTGACTTTCTTTATCCCAGCCGTCGGTTAGTTTGCAGTATTCCAAAGCAAGCTCGACACCCAATTCACGTACGTCACGTCGCATCAGTTGAAAATAGTCGGCATACCCCATATCATGATGAGAATAAGCTACATGATAAATGGTCCATTTCTTTTGCGGCAGCCATTCGATAGGTTTTACATCCAATACTTTGCCATCCAATGAAAATATCCTAAATTCCAGTTTTGTAGCAATTCTGGTTTCCGGAATGAAAATTTCATTTTTGCTTTCCCCGACAGGTATTGATTTAAATATCTGAGAATAAATCAATCTATCCCCATCCACGACCTTCAAATTTAGATCACTTTCCCGATCCTCATTTAAAATCGTAATATAGGCCAATTGTTTTAATGGCTCGTTCACCTTTTGTTTTGGGAAAAAGGGAGTGGGTTCAACCTTCGTGATTTTAATTGAAGCGAATCCGGGAATTGAAAGTATCAGGCAAAACACCAGAATAAATAAAGAATATTGTTTCATCTTTTTCATTTTTACTAAAAATTCTATGCTAATCAAAAAGAATTACTGATGTTTTTCGTTGTAAACCAACAATTCGGCAATTGCTAATCCTACTTTGTATTTATTAATCTTCAAACGGATTTTCGATGACCGCACTTTGTTAAATCTATGAAAACGAATAAGATCACTGCAACCCGTAATTTGAATATTTTCCCATCTTTTCCCATCCCAATATTGCAAATTATATGAATCCATTTTGGTTATACTATTTTCTCCAGATTTGCCGTTTGATTGTTCCACAATTCCAATGGTATCGAAAGTAGTTTCCTTGTTAAATACAATTTCCAGAAAAGGTTCTTTTACCTGAGGTGATGGAACCCAGGCAGAATAAAAATTGTCATCATTAGCAAAGTCAGATATATTCATATCAGACGACCAACTCGAATTCATTTTCTGATTCTTAGCCAGATTGGAACAAATTATCGGTTTCTTATAATTTGTTAATTTAAGTGCCTTCCCGGGATTTTTCCACAATTTCCCAATCTCCTTCAACTCATCAATTGCATTTGCATCAATCAGTCCATTTCGGTTAGGGGCCATACTCAGTATGAAATTGCAGTGTGCATTATTAAGAGGAATAAGATTGTCTTCTACAATAAATCTGGCCTTTTTTACTATTTCTGCCGGACTAGTCTCTTTCCAAAACCACGTGCTGTTTATCGGGATTCCGGCCTGCGCAGGCAATTGGTTTGTTTCTTTTGAAATTCTTTGTCCCGCATTTTGCTCATAGTGCTTTATATCCGCATAAAACAATCCTTCCTGAGGGTATTTCCCTGAATTATGCTCACTTACTAAACATTCCGGCTGTAAAGATTTTATGTGTCTGTATATCTCCTCAAAAGATATGTCCTCATAACTTATTCTGGACCAACCAGCGTCCCATGAATCAAAAAGCAGACCATCGATCTCTCCATAGTTGGTTAGGAGTTCACTAAGTTGATCTTTTATGAATTGAGTATGCTCTTTTCTTATCCATCCAGGTCGGATATTTTGGTGCATATCCAGTATTGAATAATAAAGAAACACTTTAAGCCCCTTTTTCCTGAATGCATCAACATATTCCCTGACAACGTCTCTCTGATATGGATTCTTCCGGACTGCATGATCGGTTGTTTTGGTAGGCCAAATACAAAATCCGTCAGCATGTTTTGTCGTTAAACAACCATACGTCATACCTGCTGTAATTGCGGCATCGGCCCATTGGCTACAATCAAGTTTTGCAGGATTAAAAATTTCAGGTGCCAAATTGGGATCCGCCCAGTCGTCACCGCTAAAGGTTGACATATTTAAACAGATGAACATTCCAAAACGCAAATCCAGAAACTCCTGTTGCAAAACAGCAAGTGATTTGGCTTTTTTTTCAACAAAAACTGAACTTGAATTACTCTTTACAACCCTAATCTCATTATTTTTCCCATTTGCAAATGCGAATAAAGGAAAGCCGCAAATACAAAAAAACAATAAAATGACGATTTTATTTATTTTTATCATTTCGCTAATTATCAATTAATTTATAGAAATCTGGTTATTATATCAATCTCCTAATTTTCTTCTTAATGATACACTTTAAAAAAATTTCGACTTTATATTACTATCTCATGCTGAAGTTTTGCCACTTTTGATGAAGATTTGTAATTCATTTCCTCAAGTGTTTTACCATTAGTTTCGACCAGATACCTTTTGTAAAAGAAATAGGCAATAATGGTTGAGATGCTATAAAAAATAAAGGTGTACCCCAAACCAAGACTTCCAGGATAAGATGTTACAATGATCGGAAACAGAAAAGCTGAAGCAGAATTAGCCAGCCAGGTCGAAAAGGAAGCTATAGAGCTTGCTCTTGCTCTAATTGTATTAGGGAATAGTTCAGACAACAATACCCATATTGTTACACCGGATGAAGCTGCAAAAGAAAATGCAAAGCCAATCATCATAATTAACAATCCAAATCCTTGATATCCAATGAGTGTTAATATTACGAATAGCCCCAAAAACAGAGCCATGCTCATTGATCCCACGAGCAATAATTTTTTTCTACCTACCTTATCAATTAAAGACATGCCTATCATTGTTGCGATCAGGTTAGTCGCCCCGATAATAACAGTTTGCCAAATTGCTGAATCGGTGGAAAACCCGACTGAACGAAATATGTCGGCACTATAGTACATGACAATATTAATACCTGTAAGTTGATTAAAAACAGCTACCGCAATACCAATTAATACAAGGTTCAGATTTTTCCCTTGGAATAAACTCACCTGTTTTTCACCTTCATTGGAAGCCAAAGAATGTCTAATCTCTTTTAATAATCTTTCGCTGTCGATTGCATGAAGTTTATTTAAAACCTTTAAAGCCTCTTCCTCTTCCCCTACTTTTACAAGCCATCTGGGGCTACTGGGAACAAAAAATAACATCGCAAAAAAAGCAAATGCTGGAACACTACCAGTTAAAAACATATAGCGCCAGTTGTTTTCTCCGGTATGTAACAGGGCTAAATCCGATGCAAAAGCCACAAGTATACCAATTACGATGGCTAATTGAAATACAGAACCTAATCTACCTCTGAATTTGGCAGGTGATATCTCTGAAATATAAATTGGTGATAATACAGATGCACCACCAATGGCAATTCCACCTATTATTCTTGCTAGGATGAAAATGTTGAAATTGGGAGCTAGTCCAGTCCCTAGGGCTGTGACAATAAATAAAATTGCAAGGAATTTTAACATCGTTCTGCTCCCAAAAATATCACCCGGTCTCCCAATAAAAATTGCTCCAATAACACAACCTATCAATCCTGAACTAACTGCCCAGCCTTGAAGCGTGCCGTCAAGGGCAAAGTGACTTGTAAAAAAAGGTAATGCCCCATTAATAACTGCAGTATCAAACCCGAATAAGAGCCCACCAATAGCTGCGATAAATGTGTAAAAGATAATGTTTAGTTTCAAAATAGATTATCTTAAATTGTTTTTTCCCGTCTTCTGATTTCTTTTACTCCTTCAACCATTGCCTGAAAACCTTCAACCGGAATGTAGCCCGGAATTGAATTACCGGAACCAAGACCGTATCCATTTGCTGTTCGTCGGTAAAGAGTTCCTTGCTCCAGAACAGTTCTGTAAATGGTTTCAGGTTTTTCCAATACGAGCAAATTCAGATCAAAGCCTCCGAAAAGCCCAATTCTTTGAGAGTATTTTTCAATCCAATCTAAAAAAGGAGCTATTTGGTCTTCATTGGAGTGTTTGGCATCAATTCCTAAATTGATGATATCATCCATAAGCGGGAATATATTGCCACATGAATGGAGTAGAAATTTTTTTCCTGAACCATGTGCCAAATCAATAATCCTTTTATACTGAGGAAATATATGCTGACGAATAATATCAGGTTCAAGCAAAGTGGAGGTCTTATGACCCAAGTCATCGCCCATTCTGAAAAAAACAAACAGATCTGAATATTTTTCAATTACACCCTGCCACAACGTCTCCCATACGTCCCCTATCTTTCTGAAAATGTCACCAAACAGATCGGGATCCATGCATTGCATCATACATAAATATTCATATCCAACCAAATCCTGGCTTGCTTCAAAGATGCCATATCCGCATCCTCCATATGCCTTCATCCCTTTAGGCATCGTTTTCCGAATGGCTTCAAAATGTGGGGTATAAGTTTCCCAAAACATTTTTATAACATCTTCCCAGGGATAGTTATCAAAATCTTCACGGGTTTGTATCGGTCCTGCCATACCACCAAAAATTGCCCCATGCCCCGGCAAAATATCACAGATCGCAGCTTCGAAATCGAATGCATCATAATTCATATCTTTCCAGAAACCAGTGACTTTTTGATAATAACCTTCTAACTCATTGGGCTTTAATCCTAGTGAAGAAATATGCTCTCCAAGTGCCTTTGAGATAAAAGGGTCATCTATATGATGCTCATACAATGGGAGCCTTTCAGGTCGTTGGTTGTATAAAACCTTCTCTATTTGCCTGTAATCCGGTTCAAATTTCATTTTTTTTGATTTTATAATTTACTCATTAAAAGAAGTTTAACATCCTGATGTAACTTTAGAATCTGCACCTCCGAAAGATGGAAAAATTCATAATCGCCCAGATGGGTATTTTCATTCTCAATGATTAGCACACGTGTATTTTCGAGCAGGGCGATGTTGTGCCATACATTTTTAGGAATGTTATAATTCACCCCTTGTTCCATGTCAATTAGCTCAAAGCTAACTTCGTCATTTACAATTTTCGCAGCCATTAATACACCCCTTCCATTTAGGAGTACAAATGCTTCATCGGTTAAGTGATGTACATCTACTTTCTTTATTGAATCTATTTTGTATTTGGGACACGAGTTCAGATATGCTATCTGCCATTTATCAGTTAGCAGTACAGGCTTGTAACCTCCGCCTGTGAAATCCAGTTTTTCAATCAGGTTTATCCTATTTTCCATAAAGTTTAAATTTTTTATTTTTTGTCCAAATACTGGTTTGCTAAACAGAAATAAGCTTACAATCAGGTTTAAACAGAAAAAATACAATAACCGTTTTCTGATTTGATGCATTCTGTATTAGTTTAATTCATTCATAAACATTTCCTTTCCATCAGGTAAAATAAGTCTGATTTCGTTCACACGTACGATCCCATTTTGTACAGCATCATTATGGAAAGGTAAATCGCCAGCAGGAAAGATCAGTTTGATCCCATCTGAAATTATGGGTTTATCTAAAACAATTTCTATTTCACCCCCTTTGGCCCCTTTGACCCCGGCAACTTCTTTCCACACTCCTCCGATCCTCATTTGCAAAAGACATGACCCAATTTGAGCCACCTCGGTACGCTTGTCTCCAATGATTTTCAATCCTTTAATGGAGATTGGATTCTTGCTAAATTCAGCCTGCCACCAAATATCGAGTGGCTTTTCTTTTGTGCCTCCTCCATATTGTTTTGATATCCAACATATTGAAGAACCATCGATCAAATTTTCTGCCGAATATTCAGGTGCATAATCGGATTGGGCAATCGAAGTAACATTGTCGCCTAAAATGGGTTGCTTTGTACGGATGGAGACTTCCGGTGAAAATTCGCTTCTTTGACCAGCGGCATCAACCGCACAGACTTTGTAGTAGTAAATAGTCTCAGGTTCAACCGTTTCATCCATATAAAAGGCATGGTCATAGTCCCTGTTTTTGTATTGGATGTGTGACTCGCCGTAGCCTCCGCTGCGGGGAGGAATGTCATCACTTTTCACCACACCAATTTGAGTGTTTGCGTTTGCACTAAATTCAGGTACGGTAGAACGGTAAATCTCGTATTCCATCACGTCTGGCTCGCATGATGTGCGAAACAACAGATTCACAAAGTTGAATTTTTTGCTGATAGGAGACACCAGAATGGGACGTAAACCTTCTACAGCTATCGGCGGCAGATTGACCTGGTCTGATGATAGAGTTGTGGTCATAGCCACCCCACCAGGTGGGCCTGGATTATTGAGACGGTCAACCGGGACAATACGGTAATAATAGGTCGTCTTCGGACTGAGACAACTACGCAGCCAGCCCCCAATGTTCACTCTTGGCCGATCAATAAATTTGTTATTGGATGATTGGCCTATGAAGTTCAACAGCGTTGGCGTACAGTCAGGGTTAGTATCACGGTAGATATTAAAGTGACTGACGTTTTTATCGTCATTCTGCCAACTCAGATCCACCTGCATATCCGCTACAGCTTTCGCATTTAAACCTGACGCTTTAAGGGGACTACCCGCACAAATGATGCGAATGGTTTTGACTCCAAATTTTGGGAGCAAAACTTTGAAGGAATTTCCATTTACCTGATAGCGCTCTGGGCGGTCATTCTCAACAAGCGACGTGGCACAGGCTGATATAATTTTTAACATAGGTAGTGAAACCGTGGCAGTTGTTTCCTGACCGATACTTTCGTTCAAACGAACAATGAGGCCTTGCCCGTTTGCTTCTGCCGGCTTGATGACACTGCACATGACATTTGGAACATCAACGCTCATAAAACTGCTACCCGATGATACGGTACCTGAATTTTTACCATCGGCTCGCCATGCCATCAGCGGTTGCTGCATACTACGTCCAAAACGATTTGCACCTCCTGCTTTCCAATCGCCTGCATGACTGCGCAAAGCCCAATGGAAACTTACTGGACCCTGTTGGTCAGCGGCAATGTTTACATTAAACATGTTATTTAATAGATATAGATACATCCGACTCGTTGCCGGACAGGTACGGTCGCGCTTGAAATAGTACTCCAAACCACTCATCGGCATGGAGGTCGGTTCTCCATAACAAACCAAACTTCCTTCAATTGGGCTAACAGTCACTCCGTATTTGTCATTAGACAAATCTGTAAAGCTGCGGATGGCATAATGGTCAGTAGCACTGCCCTCGACCTGCTGACGATATGGTTCGATAACCGCGCCAGGGAGTTCATGATGGATAGTGAAATTCGGGATCGCAAATGGTAAGGCGATGAAGGCTGCTTCATGTTGTCTCCCAAACATACCACCAAAAGGGAGTTTGTCCATCCAGAGGCCAAAATCTACACGCGCCAGATCATGGTAGAGTGTTACTGTTTGTTTGAGCTGTTTGACACCCCCCGCCCTGCCAATCACAGTTAATACATCTGCAACTGGACCACGATATATTGAAATAGAATCAGCTTTTGCCATTCGACTCCAAACTGAATTAAAATCCAGGCCTTTAGTACTGGTTCGGAATTCATAGAGGTAGGCGTTAAATGCATATGGAGGATTTTTCTCGATTAACTCAATACCAAGCGACTTGTCGAATAAGCTGGTAAGCGCTCCAGTTGTCTGATTAAACTCAATTCGGTAAAATTTATTTTCCAATGCAGGGATAAAATCGGAGGTATGCCCGGTGTCGCGGGATTTCCCTTCTGTCAATTGATACGTTTTATAACCAGTAGCAGGAATGTCTGTGGCCACAAACACCGCGGAGCCATCAGGCAATTGTTGAACAGGTACTTTTGCGCCGGTCACTGCATCCACAGGAAGGAGGTCGGATGGTATGAATGTGTGCACTATATCGGTACGTTTGTAGGGTAGGGAGTTGAAAACTATGAGGTTCTTCTCTGCTGTTCGGGTGATGGCGCTGGATAAGCGTTGACTGGCACTTGCGAATAACTTATCCTTGTAACCAGCGGATTCAGTGATCATCTCCCGGTTCTCTTCAAGTTCAGTCTCATACCAGCACATATTGCCGTGGGGAGAGTCCTTTGCATTAGTATGCTCAAAATATTGGAGCAAACGATGATAGCCCTGGAACAGATTGATCCATTGGTTATTTCCACCAGCCATTACTTGCGCAAAGGTGTTAAGGGTTTCAGTAGCAGGCAACTCTTCGCTGAGCCGACGAGCCTGCCCGGTAGCACGGGCGGCGGCGTAATCCTGATCGGACCATTGGTTATTCTCGTCAAGGGCGACCGTGTGGAGTCTGATTTTCTTGTCGGCCATCTCCTTTTCGATTGTTTGGAAGTAATTCTCGAAGGTTGCTATACGCAAATGGGGGTAGAGATAGGTCTCGTTCCAGTTTTTCGTGCGATCAGCCAGGACACGCTGTGCAAGTGTAAAATCATTTCCATCCTGAGAGAGAAAAGTACTGAAAGGCCATTTAATCTTCTCATGTGCCCGTATAAGCATCTCTACAGTTGTGGGGTCCTGAATTGGACCGAGATTCTGTGCCCCGTGACCCCCAAGGAGAGAGTGTCTGGCATATGTGGTTGCGCGTCGCAAAAGTTGCTGGCCATCCGGCCCCTGCCAATAGAAATTTGGTTCTCTGCTAATAGCAAATACAGGTTGACCTTTTTCGCTATCGAGATCACTAAAGTCTGTAAGCCATTTACTATCCTCTTTATTCGGCATCGAAAACCAATTGTAGCCGTGGAAGCAATATTCAAAACCTGCCTCTTTAGCGAAGGTGGCAAGCGGCCAGGCCAATCCTATAAGGTCAGTATTCTGAATCGTCTTGCCAGCGGGTGCTCCAAGTAAATCTACAGCGTAACGGCCGGTCATGTAAAACAAGCGTGCCATGAGCTCATGACTTAACTCTTCAGTGTTGATCGTATTGTGAAGGCCTCCGAGTTCAATCCTTCCTTCCCGTATTCGTTGACCCAGTTCACGCGCAGCTTCCTTCCCGTTAAAGCTGATAAAACTGGTGATGGGCTCGCTGGTCTCAATATTAAACCGGTACTTAGCATCATCGGACCAATCGTCTGTTTCACTGCAAAACTTCAGGGGTAGCTTAATGTTCTCGTGACGGATCGAGGTGCGTAACCGATGTGGGTAATCTCCATACCCCAAATCCTGGTGACTGTAAGAGGCACCGAAGATATTCCATTTCTTCTGCGGTTGCAATTCGAGTTTTTGAGAAGCAAGCTGTTTGCCACCTTTTGTCAGAATTTCAATGACGATTGGAGTTGGCACCGTGATATCAGGAACAAGAATCAGAACCTTGGACTTACCTACCACGATGCTACTTAGTTCTTGAATTTCCGGTTTCTGTTTGCCAAGCGTGATCTTCACAACAGCATCAACCTCCTTCCCGGAATTGTTCAAATAAAGCCGAACCAGCTGTTTCAATGCTTTCCCAGTTTGTGGCTTTGGGAATAAAGGTGTCGGCTCAACCTGAACGATTTGAACGGGACCTACCCCAGAGCTGGCAGATTGTATATTTTGCCCAAATGCTACTATACCAGACAATAGCATTAAAATTACAAATATTCTTTTCACAATATTTTATTCAAGATTCCAAGGATACTAGTTTTACATTTTAGTATATACATTTATGAGCCTCATCAGCAAATGCTTCAAGCAAGTTCAGATCGGCATCGAAAAAATGGTCGGATGGTGAAAGAATATATCCCCCGCCGTCACCCGCCTCTTCAAAACAACGACGCACTTCTGCACGAGTCTGCTGGGGCGTACAACCTTTGAAAAAATTCACCTGATCAAACCCGCCAATCATACACACTTTATCTCCTATTCTTCGTTTTGCTTCAGCAAGATCAACATCTGTACCAATAGCTTTGGGGGTAAAAGTCTCCATCGCATCAGGCCACATATTGGCGATATCTTCAAGTATCGGCATCATTCCTCCACAGGTATGATACACGATTCGTTGTCCTGCCTTGTGTGCTTCTTCAATCAGCGGCGCGTCGTAAGGTGCGACATATTCGTTAAAAATGTCGGGCGAGATAACCGTGGTTGATGCATCTCCACCGCCCAGTTCGAGGATATCGTATCTTGCCCCCCTTAGTGAGCGGATATAAGTTCTCTTACGCGCCTGCAAAATACCTAGTAAGGTATGCAGCCATTCTGCATCATCGAAGGTACTCATAATCAAAGGCACAATGCCCACAATACAGGCTGCATCCTGCCAGGTTCCAGGTTGCCCAAATCCATCGAAGCAACAGATATGACCGCGTACCAGGCCTCTTTCTCCATACGCATCGGCTGCTTTATTGATCGCTTCCACATCACACTTTGGTGCTGGCATATATTCGGCCAATATATCGATGTCCGATTTCTCTTTGATCAGATATTCCTCAACCCATGTGGTATGAATATTGGATTGCAAAATCATTGACAGTGTTTTCCTTGGCGTTATAATAGAAAATCGCTGGGTTGGATAATTCTGATTTGCAATATCCTCAATTTTGAAACGCCAATTATCCGTGCAGACACGTCGCGCTTCCAAGAATCCTAAATCAGTATGTGTTGGGTCATGAAATTCTCCCTTGTCAGCGTCAAATGTAAAAGCCATTTCCCAGGTTATCGGATCTAAACCAAATTGATCGAAAAAGTGCTGTGCCGATAACCCATTCATAATATTGTCTAAAAACGAAGGCATCAGGTGATGAGTCGTTACCGGCAAACGATCGCCCTTTTCCCGTTTGATTGCCTTCAAAAACCGTTCTTTTGATTTCACATTCAATACATTAAAGATATATTACTATCAGGCTGATCATTTATCTCAGATATGAATTGGGTAGCGTCCGTATTCTTTTACAGTTTCGATCAGGGCGTAAACGTTTTCAATGGGGATATCGTCATGAAGACTATGATCTGTTGAAATGATATAACCTCCGCCCGGGGCGGCCAATTTGAGACATTCCAAAACTTCATTTTTCACATCGGTAGCGTTACCGCTCACCATAGTTGTTTTGTTGTTTACATTGCCTATAGGGCATAATTTTCCAAAATAACGGTCTTTAATTATTTGCAAATCCATTCCGGCAGCTTTTTCAATGGGATGCAAGCCTTTTATTCCCGTGTTAACTAGGTCATCCAAAACATCCCAGATTCTGCCATCATTATGCATGATCACTGGAGTACCTAGCTCAGAGAGACCTTTCACCATTTTGTCCAATGGGGGGATGAAGAATTCCCTGAACTGATCGGGAGAGATTAGTAATCCGCTGGTTCCGCCCCAGTCGTCAGAAATCTGCCAGGAATCTACTTTTTGTTCATCCACAACCAGGCGGGCTACCTGTAAAGACCAATCGACGTATGCGTTAACAATTTCATGCACCAGATCAGGATCTAAAAACATGGATATAGACAGTCCTTCTAGATCCATCAGATACCATGACATCATCGTAAATGGCCCCAGCAAGCCACCAACAACAGCAAGATTGCCTTCGTTTGCTTTTACCGCATCTCTGATAATTTTGGATCGACCCGGGGTTTTTACCAATGGCATCTTATAGTTCTGCCAATCTTCACGGCTCTGGATAGGAACTTCCATCTGCGCGATGATAGGCCAACCATTTTTTTTGTAGGTGACGCCCCATTCATCCTGGTACAATTCATTCGTTTTGTGGACAATATCTTCAATTCCACAAAAACCGTTAATTGGAGCCCATATCATGTCTATACCCAACTTGGCTGCCAGTTGGGTCTGTGCTCTGCCATCGTACAATTCGGTTTGGAATCCTAATATTTCCCTTTGCAACCGAAGACTAAACAGGTGCTCCTCAATGGGGACCATGTCAGGTATACTACCATTCAGTGCTGTTAAAAATCGTTCTTTTGGTGTCATTATGTAATTTAAAATGATGGATACTTTTTATATTTTTTATAATAGAACAATTTCAATTACTTATAAAGAATAAAAGAAATCGGTTGATAAGCATTTAGCGTTGTTTCGAATGAATGGTCGTTGATTGTCAAAACTTTCCCGGCTAGCTCACCTCTAAGGTTGCAGGGTTGGGCCAGTTTATAATGACTTTCGTGTGGCAAGGTGATCCTACATTTTGTAGTTACCCCATTTTGTTCCCAAAGGCGGATTAAATCACCGGCCCCATCCCTGTTCTTGCCAAAAGCGGTTAAGAGAATTCCTTTCGCGGACAAACTAATCCCTTTCCCGGTAGCCGGAAGTGGTCCCGCTTTGCCAGTGGCCAAGGCAGTCATCAGCGGATTCCTGAATTCTTCTGATGGGGTGACGATTGCCGATTCATTCGCATACTTGTCAATACTCCAAATATAAAAACGGGTATGCCACGACCCTTCGACCCATTCGGTAAAGTTCGTACTCCACTGGTTATTGTATAAATTAAAGAATACGTTGGGCTTCTGAGGAATGAATGTCGGGGAATAGGACCACAATCCCGGGCGGTCAAGGCTGATTCCGGGGACATCGGGCGACATGATCCCAAATCCTTCTTTATTTGAATCCAGTACTGCCATCCCGGAGGTCAGGAAACAATAATCGTGGTTGGAACCACTGATAAAGTCGGTTGCCGGATCAACAACAGCGCCCAGTCGCCCCAGCTTAAACGCAGGTTTCTCAATATTAAACGGGAAACTCATCCAGCCACCCTCAGGCCACGGATCGGCCGATTTACCATTTACACTCCAGATAATCTCAACTGCGGGCTTATTTTCATACAGTGAGAAGATGACAGAATACTGGTGTTTTAAATCAGCCGCCGCACTAAAATGGATTGCCGCTGAAACGGAGACGGAATCTCTTAGAAATTCAATGCGCGGGTTTTTGCCCGATGCCCGTTTGTACGGTTCATTAGATAGGTTGATCCTCCCCAGTTCCGGATAGGCCCAATCATATCCCCCCTTAATGTAATCATTGGCATACTTGTCAGTATTTTCTTTGCTGAAATGTTCATAAACGTACTGCCCGAACTTAAATTCTGAATTTGGATTTACTGCTTCACGCCCCGATTTTTTATCGATCATAGACTTGATGGTCCCGTTTTGCTGATCAAAAACCAGTCGGAAGAACTGATTTTCGAGAATTCCATCCGATGCATCAGATTTCAGGGTTGACACTTTTAACGGATTTGTAACCTCAACGGGGAGAAAGGTGGAATACCCCATTGCGGGAATATTATTCGCCTGAAACTGCACGATATTCCGGTTTCGGAATACCGGAACGATCTCACCTGTGGAGCTGTTTTTCAACCCGTTCTTCAGCGATTCGTTGGTATGGACCGTCACCAAATCGTTGCGTTCCCAGGGTAGCGGATTATAAACCACGATCCGCTCACCGTTAACCTTAACCGAAGCTGCCAGCCCTTTGATTTCGCGGCTCAAAGGGGGATCAGTTAATTTTGCAGCGAAGGTGATGTGGTTTGATTTCTCTTTCCAGGAGTATTCAATCGGCTCATAATAGCCTTTGGCCCGTAAATCTTCAAATTCCTCCCCGTAAGCCCAATATCCGGCCTGGCCGTGGCTCATGGCAAAGCCGAATGAATGTTCATCCCATAAATTAATTTGTTCTAAGGCATCATCCACGATGGGGCTTGCCCGTTTTTCAGTCTGGCTTCCCCATATCCCGGCCAGGGTATTTAAAGCTTCCAGATTGGTCACCGAATTGCTTAGCCTTCGCCCCTCTTCCACTTCCCTGGGCATCGACATATAGCCGTGAATCCAGGTATCGGGCATATCACCCCTTACGATGGGCAATTCGGGATGTTCCTTCATCAGGGTCGAGTAGAAATCGCCCATACTGCCGGTCCGAATTTTAGCCCCGGGGTTTTGTTTTTCAATATCTTTTAGCGCATTTTTATATTCCTCAAAGGTAGGAACCCCGCTATTGTCATTTGTCATTACCAGAGCCAGCCAGGTATGGAAACGCCAATCTTTGGGCGGCGCAGGACTAGTGCCATAATAAGGGCCATAATACATGGTCATGATCCGGGATTTGTCTGGTCCTTCCCACCAAAAGAGCAGGGGGACATCGGGTGATTTTGATGCGGAATTGCACCCAATATGCAGAAACTTTATCCCTGCGTTGTTCAGAACAGTCGGCAGTATCCAGGAATGACTGGGGACATCGGTCTGCTTGGCATCGATTGGCAGCGCCAGACCTGCTTTTCTATTGATAGCCGAGGAATACGAAAGCGAACGAACCAGGGGTTCCAAATCGCAGGACTCGGTTTCAAAGTTAAATGGCATCCCTTCAACCAAAAGGTTTCCTTCGCGGACCGCCTTTTCAATCTTCGGCTTTACTCCGGGATCGCACTGCGAAAGCATCTGCTTTAGCGGCCAGCCTGGTATCGTCCACCGAAACCGCTGACCAACGGGCAGCACTTTCGATCTTTCGATGAGGTTTAATGCATCGGCAATTGTCGCATGGGAATAGTTATAGACTACGTTATCCGACCAATCGGTATAGCCAATATCATAATGAGTTTTGAAAACGACGATCACATCGTTAACTTCTGGCTGATAGGATTTGGGTTGCCCAGATAGGCCCAAACTCATCAAAATAAGCAATATTAAATTGAATGATATTCTAATCTTCATCTTTTTATGTGTTTCTTTTACTCAACGATATTTACTTAAATGACTAAAATGCATTCTGAATTTGAAATTTATATTAAAAATCAACTTCCACGAACTTCACCTCAAATGGTTTAAATCTAATTGACTGGACAGGATTTCCAATTTCCTTTCCAACAACGTTTACCACAACCATTCGTTTAATTGAACGTCCTTCAATCTTTGATTCAAGCTTTAGTTCAGCAGGTTTTCCTTCCAATTCCCTAAAATGCAACATTACAGAGCCCGGATTTTTAAATGAAGGTCGACTATTGATCAGTATAGCATTTGGTGACCCTGAAATCTTCATTGTTTCCAAAACCGGTGAACGAAGCTCATTCCGGCCGGCCGGCAAAGTCCTGGTCGCAAAACTATTCCGTTCTCCCCAGGCAAATTTTGCTGCAAAGGTGTTCGTTGTATCTTTAGTAGAGGTGATCTGGTAGCCCCAATGGAAACCACCTTCCTGAAACGCCCTGAAATTGGTAAACCAATAGTTGTTCATCACCCAGGAGTAGAGCCAGGGTTTTCCGGCTTTGGGATAGCGGACGAATTTCCCCAGGTTAAAATCGCTGAATTGCCACAATGGTATTTCGTTGCTCACCACGATGACCTGACCTTTTGCCCCCCTTACCGAGACAAAGTTCTGTGCAACATTCCAATCCGACGAAGATCCGGGCAATTGTTGTCCCTGGGTAAGAATCCCTCCAATGGTTTCAAACACGATCCGTGAATCAGGTAATGCAAACGGGAAAGCAACGTAAAGCGCTTCTGGTGAAGTCACGATCTCTTTGGCTGCTTTAAACTGAAAATCGATTTTCTTCACGTTTTTAAACAGTCTGATTTCCAACTCAAGCCCTTTGGGATCATTTTCATTGCCTTTTTCAAAACCGGTCATATCTGCTACAATCCTGATACTTTTCCATACCGGACCATCCGTACCGGGTTCAACTTTTACATTGGAAACCGTCGTATGTGAAGGAACCAGTTTATCCCTGTCCGGGATCGTTTCATGAATCAGCTGTCCGAGTTTCCACGGATTCTTAGCATCCACGAGTTCGAGGTCCAGCCCCTTATCGTACAGACTCTTAATACCGCCGGTCGATTTGTCTATTACAAGCCTGTAAAAATCATTTTCAAGAACTTCAGTTTCTGTTGTTGGCTCATTAACTTTCACTTCCGGTTCCCCGGTCTTCAAAATTTTAAGGGCCTTGTAACCTAATGCAGGCACATCCTTCACTTCTAAAATCCAGTAGGCCCCCTCGGTGCGTTTACGCACCAATTGTGCTTTGACTTCCTTGCCGGTAGCGAGATCAGTGATTTTACAAGGACTATTGTTTGGTAGTACCTGATTGTCGATAAATAACTCAACAGATCCGGAACGTTCCCATCCTAAAGGATTCACGACATAAATAAGGGGGAAAGCCGCTTTTTTCATAAATCCCTGCAAACGGGCCAGTGCTTCTTCGTTTAGTAGCGTAACTTTTTTTAATGCTTCCCACGCATAGCCCCCTTTCATGAGCCATTGTCTTGTTGAGTTTTCGGAGAAGGGATGACTGATACTTTCGTCTGCACCGCAAGTATGTTCATCAAAGAATATTGCATTTTCGCTGATATGATCAATGTTTTCTTCTAACTTTGGATTTAACTCACCACCGAGCATAGAAACCATGGCAAACATACCTTCATCAACCTGTTCCATATTCTGGGTCTTTCGAACTTCGGCTGTTTCGCGTGAAGTTGAACCATAACCATCTGACCACCAGTCGAGCCAGGCGTTTCGAAACACAGGAAGTTTATCCCCATAGGTTTTTTCAACATATTCAAAGAACTCACTTACGACAGAAAGTCTCATCTTAGGATATTCATAGGTTTCGTTCCACAATCTGACACGTTCGCAAGCGGCCGTTGATGGTGGTGAATTATCGGTATAGTATCCTGAAAACTGAATTGCGATCCTGTCAAATGGATAATCTAAGCTTTCAAGATCAGCAAGATGAGACAAAACATTAACTGCAAAATCAGATGATTTATTTACTAGTCCGTAAATATTCCCATCATGATAAGTGTTGGCCCGAAAAGCAAGCAATCTCTCTCCAGATGGCGCTTCCCACCAAAAGCATGTTGGCTTGTCAAATGGTCGTATCGATCTTGCTTCATGAATTCCCATATTTAAGTATTTGACACCAGTATTTTTGAAATAATCAGGCATACACCAGGCAATACCATTAACATCATTCTGCATTGCAGTTTTTACCGGAATAGCAAGTTTATTAAAATCTTTGAGCGGCTGAAGAAAGTCGGTCATAACATTCTCATCCGAAATCTCTGCCATATTGCAATACATACCGGTTACTTCAATACGGCCTTCAGCGATCCGCTTCTTCAGCCGCGCGATCTGCGAGGCAGGACGTGAACGGAGATATTCCCTGGTAACCCAGGATGCTTCGCAGGTCCAGCGGAATTTAGCATCGTCGGGCATTGAATCTGTTTGATCGCAATAATCCAGTGCATAATCAATATACCGCATATGTTCGGCGAGTATTTCCGATTGCGGTCGCGTGTATCCAATGTCGGTATGCGAATGCTGAACCATATAAACTTCCCACTTTTTGACAGGCGTAATGGTGAACGGATAATTCCCCGCCCAATCGGCATCGCCCTTAACCGCAATAACGATTTTTTTTGATGACGTAACAGATGGAAAATCCAATAAAAGAAGATTCTCACCCTTACTAATTGTGGTCTTCTGAATTTCATTTCCCGAAATTGAAAATGCAATCTCAGCCGTTTTTTCTGATTTAACAGTTGCGATAATCTGCTGAAACATTTTACCCGCTTTCTTAAATAATACAGGGGCATTTTTGAATGTCACTGGTGAAGTTTTAACAGCTTGCGCTTTTAAAGTTAATATGCAAGTCAGCAAAGATAAAGCGAGTAGAAAATGGATTTTTCTCATGTTTTTTTTGTATTTTAAAGTATTCACATAATGTGGATTATCTTACCAGAAAATTTTAACAAACTTAGTTGCCCACGCTTTGATAACTAAATTATCAAGAGGCTTTTCTTCTCCAAGTACATCTGAAGTTATTACTTTCAAATTAGGTCTAAAGGTTGAACTTATCTTTATTTCTGCTGATTTCCCTGAAATCTCACGTAACTGAAGAATGATTGCATTTCCCTTTTGTACTGGACTCATGTTTACCAGGGCCACATTTTGAGGTTCGATCTTCAGGAAAACTGAAGATGTTACTGAATTCTCTTTTTTGGTTCCTGCAGGAAGTGCACGAATCAGAAAAGGGACGCGGTTTCCCCAGGCAAATTTAGTGGCCTGCTCAACTGAGTTTCCTGGCATTGAGGTGATGAAATAATTCCATTCAAACTCGCCATGCTGATCAGCGTTGAAATTGGTTGTCCAGTAGTTATTCATTACCCACGAATAAATTTTGTTCGATGACGGGACGGATGCTTTTTGGAAACGTCCAATATTGATATCCCCAAACTGCATCATCGGAATTTCTGGCGATCCCAATACAATTTGAGCAGATTCGTTTTGAACGGAAGCAAATGTTTGAGTTGTGTTCCAGTCGTTCGAAGTTCCAATAATCTGGTCAACTCCGGCTTGTGATACTCCTCCTGGCACTTCAGAATAAATTTTCGCGTCAGGCAATTCGAATGGAAATGAGACATATATCGCCTCGGGTTTGATCTCCAGTTTTTTTGTCAGCCGGTAATTCAGATCAATGCGTTTTGTGAGATTAAAAACGCGCATTTCAACGTTCATATTATCACCTTCTCCAATACCTGCTTCTGTATGTCCTGTAAAGGAATAGGTATTCCATATTGCACCTTGTGAATAGTTTGAAAAGTGAATGGACGGGGTTTTCCGAAGAGGATTTTTTACTGGAACATCAGGGAAACGTCCACTCAATTGTTCATGAATAAGCTCACCGAATTGCCAGGGAGCTTTTGTGTCTAAGAGTTCCTGATGAAGCTCTTTATCATACAAACTCAGCAAGCTTCCCTTCTCCAGGTTTAGCTCCATCCGGTACCACTGATTTTCGATAACCCGATTGACCATCTGTGATGAGGAGGGGAACACTTTATTCGGAACATTTTCGGTTTTCACAAAATACTGTTTAAATCCCAATGCGGGCACATCTTCCACAAAGAAATCCCAATATGCGCCATTGTTTTTGCGCTGCTGAATCTGGCACTTTACCTCTTTCCCATTTCCATCAAAAATCGTAACTTTTTTGTCAACTGGCAGTATAGAGAAATCTATAAAGGAATGCACCAATCCGGTCCGGTTCCATGAGAGGGGATTGTAGATAACAATTGAAGGGAGTTCTGAATTGGTGACATACTCGTTCAGGAAGCCTAAAGCGGCTTCACGCAGCATGCGGTTTCTCCGGAACGCTTCCCAGGCATACGACTCTTTTAGCGAGCGCTGATCCATCGTTTCCCGACAAAATGGCAATGAAACACTTGCATCAAAACCAAAGGTGTGTTCATCAAAAAACAGAATCGTTTGATTTACTTCAGCGATCTGATCAATAAGTTTATCGCTTATGGCTGACCCGGCAAGTTTAGCCATAGCAAAACCTGCCTGATTGGCAATCACCTCACTATGCGTAATTCGTGATGCTGCTGTTTCGCGTGCGCTTGCAGAATAACCAAGATCCCACCAATCGGGGAACGCCCCGCGAATTGCCTGGATATCTTTTCCGTATTCTTGTTCTATCCTTCCTAAATAGTCTGAGAAAAGCGATAGGCGAACCTTCGGGTATTCATACTTCATGTTCCATTTTCGGACAATTTCACAAGCGTAAATAGAGGGGGCCGAATTATCACCACCAAGACCCAAAAACTCAAGACCAACAATATTATATTTAAATCCTTTTTTCTCTAAATCACTTAAATAATTCAGCAGTTTATGTTCGAAATCCTGAAAACTCGTTCCATTAACACCAAGTGAATTACCCTGCATATAATGCTCCCCATAGTAAGCCAGCATCTTTTTCCCTGACGGGGAAGTCCACCAGAAATAATCAGGCATATCGAAGGGGGCCACCCGGTAATAATTATTCACACCCATCGTTAAATACTTAACCCCAATTTCAGGAAAATACTCATTCAAACACCAGGCAATGCCGTTGACATCATCCTGAGTGGCTACCTGTGGAGCAGGCAACCCAAACTGCTTAAATATTTTTAATGGGGCAAGCGAGGCTGCCATTGTTTGTTCGTCTGCCAACCCATCGAAATTTAGATTCATTGCTGTCAATTCAATGCGTCTCTCCTTAACCCGTTTGACAAAACGATCAATTTGCCTTTGTGGGCGCGTCTTAAGAAACTCAGTCACCGCCCAGGTATTTTCACAGGTCCACCTGAATTTAGAAGATTCAGGATATTTGTCGGTGGCATCACAAAAGTCCAGGACATAATCAAGAAAGCGAATATGGTCTGATAAAATATCAGTTTGGGGTCGGGTATATCCAATGTCGGTATGAGTGATCTGCATGAAATTGGCTTCCCATTTTCTTACAGGAACTAAATCTACAATACAGGAATAATTCTTATTTCCGGAAGTGAGGCTGACGTTGATCTTAGATGGAGAGACGACGGGCGTTAAAGGAAGATCAATCCTGTTTTCGCCGAATACAACCTCTTTTTTACATTGCTCCGATCCATATTGAATTACTACCTCCTGGTTTGCACCAAAGTGTGAATAATGCAATTCCATGATCTGTTTTCCGGTTGATTTTAAAATGGCGGGGGTACATTCCCCTGTCAATCCTTCCTTTTCGATAGCAGACTTAAACACCATTGTCCAACTATCAATCCCCAGATCGGCGCATTCAAAACGCAAACGCATCGACTTACCAGGGATAATAAGTTTCGCGGGTAAACGAAGGAACATAAAACCATACCTGTCATCACTCCCATCGCGCAATTGTTCCCGAAAAGAGAGTTGGGCCCCATCACTCCCTGTCACATCCCAGTCTTTATTGCCAGCCGTTATCAACGTGGCTATTTTTTTATCATTTGCATAAAGGGTGATTGGTGAAGGCTGTTTCCCCGATAACCCTGAGACCCCGGATATCCAAACTAAACTGATAGTTTTTGACTTCAGTTCCATCGGTACAGGCTCACTTTCCCACTCCATTTTTTGAATACCATCTTTGGTGCGCACAATCATCGCCTCGTTGGCATACGAAAGGTGTGAATTCCATTTAATGTCAGTTCCCGATATTTTCTTTGAAAAGCCCTGAAGAACTACATCGCCAGGTTTAACGGGGGCCAATAGCTGTGTTACACCCGGCTTTTTTCCTGCATCGCCCCATCCCATTTGTTCAATCGACGTTTCCTGCGCTTCTAATAAACCAGAGAAAATATGTAAAAGTATAAGGCAGACAATATATTTAGTAAAATTCATTTTGTGTATTTTTTTATTAGTTGAACTGGCATTCATCTAAACTCAATAGCTAAAACTTATCAGCTATTACTGGTAATTTCAACTGATTCTCCGAATGGCTTTGTCACCAAATATATTCCGTCCTGATAAACCGAAAAATTCCTTTTGCCGATCACGATAGTATAAGATTTCCCCTTGAATTTAAAGTCACGCAGCGTAGATACCCCCATCTCTTCATGCATATTAGGTTTTATAGTCAGGAGGTTTTTATCTATGGAGATTCCGAAGGTCCCAAAAATAATTGCTTCCATCCCTGCACCAGCCGATATTTCGAGTGGCATCGATGACCGATCTTGTATCGGTGCGTCGGTCCGTGGATTTTGAGGCAGGTAAGGGAAATAATCGATGTAGCGCATATTCCGTTTGAGTATTTCCCATCCCAGCTCCGCAAATCCCTGTTTGTAAAGGTTGCGCGAAATGCGTCCAGGCATTCCGGCATATTGACCTCCCCCACCCCAGTCTGAATCGATCAGATCCCAGTGTACACTGTCTCTTCTGGCAATAGAATAAATTCCGAATTTACCCAGGAATTCCCCTTCTCTGAGATGGCTTACAAGTTTATTCACCTGGTTACCCGTTAAATAATCGGTTCCCAAAGCATCGAACAGATGGTCTGTCCAGATAGCTTCTTTCGTTCCGTCCGGATAAAGGTTATCAAACCACCCCTCCTGTTCGTTCCAGAGATGCAAGTTCATCAATTCTTTAAGTTTATCTGCATCATGCAAATAGTTCCCGGCATTTTTATCCTTCAGTAATCCTGCCCATTCAGACATCCTGTAGAGCAAATGGACTGTCAACACATTCACGATTGGAACTACGTGATTATAACCGTCAGTCCGGATTTCGATAATTTTTTGCGTATCATAACCCACATCCATCAGTCCTTCCTTGTTCCTGTAGTTGGTATTTAGTTCCGTGACCCATTGTTTCAACCATTCCCATACGGTGGCGTCTCCTGCCTTTTCCGCGAAAAGCGAATAATCATCCGTGTGTCTCAGATAAGCCTCTATCATAATCTGCAAGGCGAAAGGCTCCTGAATATATAGGTTTTCCCACTCAGCCCCTTTCCAGCTCACATAGGTTCTTTTCATTTTCACTTCCCTGAAATCGGTGAGGATTGCTTCTTTCAGACTTTTCGGATCAAGCATCGCCAGTACATCAGAAGCATAGGAGGTATCCCAACTGATGGTAAATGGCCAGTTACCCACTGCCCAGAAAGGATTGGTGATATATTTCGGGTTCTCATACCTACTCATTAAAATAGAGAGAAGGCAACGATAATAATATTCCTGCAGTTTTTTATTGGTACTTTCCAGTTTAGGAACATTGTCGTAGGCCCATTTGAGCTTCTCACTGGTTACTGAATCAGCCGCTTTCATGCGGGATGCAATATCTTTCTGAACGATAGGAGGTTCCGGACTATTTGCTGCATAAAATTGAACAGCAAAATAAACAGTTACGTATTCCCCTGGAGGCAAGGTCAGTTCAAAACCTTTATCGCTGATTGTTTCG
>Ga0364867_10221_pt1 | contig 32164 bp, 30 predicted proteins | sample ExccelAu500001D4_3_FD_206915 | JGI IMG/M metagenome (GOLD analysis project Ga0364867, IMG submission 206915) | Enriched cells from Trout Bog Lake Hypolimnion, Wisconsin, USA - BchlTB.Aug13.5000.01.D4 | ecosystem: Environmental > Aquatic > Freshwater > Lake > Hypolimnion/Profundal zone | place... | reverse complement strand
ACTATACACCTTACCGATAAAAAGTTGTTTTTTTTTGGAGATTCTGTTTATACTGCCATAGAAAATACACAAGGTTTTGCTATTGAACTGAATCCTGACGAATTTTCGGGCTATTTAGTCAATAATATGTTTGATGCATTACAGGCAAAAAAAATTAAAGAGATACTGAGTGAGAAGGAATTTGATAAATATGGAACCCAGCTTTCTAAAAAATTAAATAAACCTGCAGGGGATATTACAACGTCGGATATATTAAGGGAAAAGAACAAATGGATGAATGAGCTGATGGGCAAGAATACTATGGCCACATTTGTAGATGCTTACCTCTATAATATTGCCAGGCGCCAGGGGAAATGGGTGGGTGGTATTGAAGACCTGAGTGACCAGACCGGCCTTTTGAATGAATTGGTGGACAAGTCGGACATTGCATTTGTTTCATCCGGCGATACCAAAAAAGGAGATAATAGCCTGAATAAAATGATGCAGCTGTATCAGGAGGAAGATATTGAGGGCATAAACCGGATGGCGGATGATGGCGGGCAGCAAAACAGGGATATTTTATTGACCAGACGCAATATTAAAATGGCCAGGAGAATGGATAGCCTTTCTGCTTTCCGTTCTATGTTTTTTGCTGTGGGTGCTGCACATTTGCCGGGAGACAGCGGCGTAATTGCTATGCTGCGGAGCCGGGGTTTTACAGTAGAGCCGGTATATTCTACTGCTAAAAAAGATGCAGCTTTATATACTTACAAAGAAGTGCCGCAACCCTGGACTACAGTAAAGGGGGAAAAAAAATATTATCAGGTTCAAATGCCGGGAAATCCGGCTTCCATAAAGCTTTTTGGTATTATTGAAATGAAATTTCTGGTAGATATATTCACTATGACTGGTTATGGATCTATGTGTGTGCCATCAAGTATAAATAATACCAATAAGGATAGTGTTTTTAAAGTATTTGCCAGCCGTATTTTCGGGGATAAAAAAACATATACATCAAAAGCCATCGCAAAAGATGCTGCAGTTGGTTATGAATATTCAGGACCAAGTAAAGATGCTTTTTTACGGGTTCAGATTTTTTTGAAAAATAACATCATTTATCTGGCTTTGGTTTCTGCTGCAAAAGAAGAAGCAGTCAGTTCTGAACAAACAAAGCATTTTTTTGATTCTTTTACAATCAGCAGTCACCCGGATATATCTTCAGGTTCGGTGCGCTATACCGATTCATTGATGGGCCTGAGTTTTGTTTCGCCTGTTAAGCTGGAAAGGAATGAGAAAATGGAGGGCAGGGAAAGTGCAGACAGCTGGAAAGTAAGAACATACATGGGAATGGATGCAGCAACGGGTTCTTTTGTAATACTGATCACCAAACAAACAGAACCAGGCCAGGTGATAACCAATGACAGTACTTTACTAAATGAATACAATGCTAAATTTAAAAAACAGTATAAATTAAAAGACAGTAGTTTTCTGATGGATGGGCATCCTGCGCTGAAACTGGAAGGAGCAAATGAACAGGGAATCGGGATTCAGATACTGGCATTTATACGGAATCAACGGAATATACTGTTAATGGTATTCAGTAATCCAGGGCATATGAAGGATTCCCTGATCAGTGGCATCTATACTTCTCTTCAGTTATTGCCCTACAAAGAGCAGGAATGGACATTGCAGGCTGCTCCGCATCAGGATTTTGTAACTAAGGCACCCATTCCTTTTCGGGTATATGACAGTACCAGTAATCAACTGATCAGTTTTGATTCTGTTACCAATAATTCTTTTATTGTTATCAGGGATACACTGGCCAAATATGAATGGATGGCAAATGATTCTTTGTTTTATAATAAAAAAGTCAGGCAGTATTATACTGTTTCAGATTCTTTGATTAACACTGTGCCGGTAAAAAATGGTGGGGTAAACGGGTATGAATACCTGATCAGCAAAGGCAAAAAAGAAAGGTATAAGAAAGTCCGGATACTGGTAAATGGGAATATAGTGTATAGTTTGGTATTGAATGGTGACAGGGAAGCGATTAACAACAAAAATGCGCTGGATTTCTTTACAGATTTTAAATTTTCCAGGGAATCTGTTTTAACAGCCAGAACCCCTAAAACCGATTTATTGCTAAATGATTTAATGAGCAATGATTCAGCTATTCAGTTGCCTGCCATTAATGCAATAAACTCGGTGCAATTTTCAAGTGAGGATATTCCAAAATTGAACAGTTTCCTGTTACAGGTTTTTCCGGTAACGGATGACAGTGCCGTAAAAACGGATGATGATATAAACTACAAGTTAAGTAAAAAGCTGGCTAAACTGGGTGATCCCTCTACAGTACAGACCATTATAAAAACATATGATAGTTTACAGGGAGCAAAAGCTTATCTGCGTAACAGTGCATTAAATGCACTGGCATTATTTAAAACAAAAGAAAGTTATGATGCTTTTGCAAGGCTGATGCTGCATAACCCACCAACAAAATCTTTTGAACTGACAGGATATCTTACAGATAGTTTACGTTTAATTCAGGCTGAATTTCCTGTTTTGCGTTCACTGGCCACGGATTCCCTGCAGGGTTTGATGGTGGCAACTATTGCCAGAACTTTAATGGACAGCGGACTGATTAGTATGGATAGCCTCCTTCCCAATATGGCTGATTTTGTAAAACTGAGTAATAGACAATTTCCTAAACAAACATCCATAAAATCCAGCGAAACAGATAGCCGCCTATTTGACCTGATTCAATTGCTGGCTGCCTATAAAACACCAGAATCTGTGGCAGCTTTACGGAAATACCTGCAGATTAAGGATGAATTTCTGAAAGAGGAAACCGCTTATTTGTTGTTGAAAATGAAAAAAACAGTAGCACCTGCAGTGATCAATACTTTGGCAGCCCTGCCATCCGTAAGAGCAGAATTGTATTATGACCTGAAAGAGATACATCAGTTAAATTTATTTCCGGCAGCCTATCTGAACCAGCAATCCCTGGCAGAATCTGATTTGTATTCCATTTATGCTGATGATGGGGATGATAAAGAAGGGCCAGATGGTATCCGTTTCCTGGAAACAGCCATTGGAAACTGTAATGGTGAAAATTACCGGTTTTATTTATTTAAAATAATCAGTGGAAAAGGGGCAGAAGCCAGATCATACCTCGGCATTGCAGGTGGTTATGGGATTAAAGACAATAATCTGGAAGTTAAAGTAAATTATTCCCGGATCGATTATGATACCGAATTAAAAGATGGAAACAGGAAAGAATTATTTAAAGCATGCCTGGCTAAAATAAATCAACCGGATTCTGAATAAATCCGGTTGAAAAATATCAGTAAAATGAGAACTAAACAGCTACATTAAAATCTCTCAATGCATCATTCAGGCTTGTTTTCAGGTCAGTGCTAGGTTTGCGCTGGCCAATGATTAATGCACAGTTTACATTGTATGTACCTGCAGGAAATTTTTTGGGATAACTACCCGGGATAACCACACTTCTTGCAGGTACCCTGCCAATATATTCTACTGGTTCTGCACCGCTTACATCAATAATCTTGGTAGATTTGGTCAGTACCACATTGGCACCCAATACCGCTTCTTTTTCTACCAGTACCCCTTCCACTACAATACTCCTGCTGCCTAAAAAGCAACCATCTTCAATAATTACAGGGCTGGCCTGTAATGGTTCTAAAACACCACCTATACCAACACCTCCACTTAAATGTACGCCTTTGCCAACCTGTGCGCAACTGCCTACAGTGGCCCAGGTGTCTACCATGGTACCTTCATCTACATAAGCACCTATATTTACATAGCTGGGCATTAACACCACATTCCTGCCCAGAAAAGCACCATAACGGGCCACTGCATGTGGTACAGCCCTTACACCCTGGGCGGCATAGTCTTTTTTCAATGCCATTTTATCGTAAAATTCAAAGGGAGGCAGGGAAAAAGTCTGCATTTGCTGTATGCCAAAATACATCAGAATAGCTTGTTTTACCCATTCATTAACCTGCCAGCCGTTTGCAGAAGGGGCTGCAGTTCTTAACCTTCCTTTATCTGTTTCTTCAATTACTGCGCGTATAGCATCACTGTATTTTTGATCTTTCAGTAAATCGCGGTTGCTCCATGCTTCCAGAATCAGTTCTTTCAGTTCCATGTAATAAAATTTTTGCGAAAATAATGTTTGCCTGCCAGATGAACCAAAATCAACTTAAGATGCCTGATATTTTACTTGCTGAGTAAATCAATTGAACGCATTATCGGCTGAGGTGATTAATTTTACAGCTATGTTATCTTTTGAAAATGATATTCAGCAATGTCTGGCCGTTCTGCATCAGGGTGGAACCATCCTTTATCCTACAGATACCATCTGGGGTATTGGAGCAGATGCAACTGATTCGGATGCAGTGGAAAAGATTATTGCTTTAAAAAACAGGCCTGAAAATAAAAGTTTTGTGGTGTTACTTCCGGATGCACGTGCATTAACCAAATATGTAACCACCCTGGATAAAAATATAGATCAGTTCCTGAGCACCCTTATAAAGCCCACAACTGTCATTTATGAGCATGCAACAGGATTGGCGGCCAATGTTATGGCGGAAAATGGTTCTGTGGCTATCAGGATCTGCAAAGATGAATTCTGCAAACACCTGATTAAAAGATTTGGGAAACCAATAGTAAGTACATCTGCCAATATCAGCGGACAACCGGCTCCGGCATTGTTTTCCGAGATCATCACTCCAATCATCAAGGGGGTGGATTATGTGGTGAAATACCGTCAAACAGAGACCGTTGCAGCAAAAGCATCTTCCATCGTTCAATTGAAAAGAGGTGAAATTATTGTCATCCGGCCTTAATTCCGGCTTTTCTCCTGATTTGCCTTGCTGGTATGGTTTTTTTATGCTACCTTATAGTCAATATCAGTATATGGCCAGGGTTATTTTAGATGTACCATCAGAAAAGATGAAATCCTTTATCCAATTGTTATCAAATCTTGGATTGGATCAGCATTCTATCACTTCAGGGTTTGATTCTGCAGAAGTTAAAAAAAGCATGTTTAAAAAGTATAGGCCTTTGCACAATTTCAGACAGCAGTTTTTATTATTTGACTGGGAATTTTTCAGTAATGAACTGGAATTTGAATAATAAATTCAATGCTTCCTTTAGCTTTGCAATATGCATAAGATTTTGGTCATTCAAACTGCGTTTATTGGAGATGCTGTTTTAGCCACAGGAATAATAGAAAAGTTGCATCAGTTTTATCCTTTAGCTCAAATTGATTATTTGGTTAGAAAGGGTAATGAACCATTATTTGAAAATCACCCTTTTTTACAGGAGGTATTGATCTGGGATAAAAAAACTGCTAAGTATTCCCACTTACTAAAAATTTTATGGTTGATCCGGTCTAAAAAGTATAACCTGGTCATTGATGTGCAGCGGTTTGCTGCAACTGGCCTCCTAACAGTTTTATCCGGGGCAAAAGCAACCATTGGATTTGATAAAAACCCCCTGAGTTTTTTATTTACCAGAAAAATAAAACATGTGGTAAGTGATGGTACACACACCCTGCATGAGATTGAAAGGAATCAGCAACTGATCAGATCCATGACAGACGATGTTCCGGCACTCCCAAAATTGTATCCATCTCAAAAAGACAGGGAATTTGTACAGCAATACAAAAGCCAGAAATATATTTGCATTGCCCCTTCATCAGTATGGTTTACCAAACAATTTCCTGCAGATAAATGGGTGTCTTTTATTCATCAATTACCGGAAGGTGTGGTAGTTCATTTACTGGGGGGACCAGCCGATTTTGAAATCTGTGATGATATTTTTTCCCAATGTTCCCATATGGCCATTTTTAATCTGGCCGGTAAGCTGAGTTTTCTGCAATCCACTTCATTAATGGAGGACGCGGTAATGAATTATGTGAATGATTCTGCACCCATGCATTTTGCCAGCTCTGTAAATGCCCCGGTTACAGCCATATATTGCAGTACCGTGCCTTCTTTTGGGTTTGGCCCTTTAAGCAGTAACAGTAATATTGTGGAAGTACAGGAAGTACTGGATTGCCGCCCCTGCGGATTACATGGTAAAAGTGAATGCCCGCTGAAACATTTTAACTGTGCCAATCATATTAAGGATCAGCAGTTACTGGCCACCTTAAATTAAATGGCAGGTAATTACTGACATGACCAGTGGCTGGTTTCAAGATAGTCTTCATTTATATTTGCACTAATGGATATTTCAGTAAGCGAAAGAGAACAGTTTATTTTTAAAAAAATAGCAAAAGCTGCAGAAGAACTGAATCTGCAGGCATTTTTAATTGGTGGATTTGTAAGGGATAAAATTATTGGCCGAAATACCAAAGATGCAGATATTGTTTGCCTGGGTGACGGTATTGTACTTGCAAATAAGGTAGCAGAAAAGTTTCATCCTAAACCACCGGTTTCTTTTTTTAAAAATTTCGGGACTGCACAAATCAAATTACCGGATATTGAAATAGAATTTGTAGGAGCCCGAAAAGAAAGCTACCAACTGAATAGCAGAAAACCTGAAGTCATTCCCGGAACACTGGAAGACGATCAGAACAGGAGGGATTTTACCATCAATGCACTTGCTATAAGCTTAAACAGTAATGATTACGGCAGTTTAATAGACCCGTTTAACGGTTTAAAGGATATCCGGGAAGCCTGTATTCAAACGCCCCTGGAGCCTTTGCAGACCTTTAGTGATGACCCTTTAAGAATGATGCGGGCCATTCGTTTTGCCGCACAGTTAAAATTTGAAATTGCAGAAACAACATTAAATGCGATAAAACAGGATGCAGACAGGATTAAAATCGTTTCCCAGGAAAGAATTACAGATGAACTGAATAAAATAATGCTGAGTGAAAAGCCTTCAGTGGGACTTGATTTATTAAGTAAAACTGGGTTACTCCAAATTATTTTCCCTCAGATGATGGCATTGCATGGGGCAGAATACGTGGATGGGAAAGGCCATAAAGACAATTTTTACCATACATTACAGGTGATTGATAATATCAGTGAAAAAACAAATGATTTGTTTTTGAGGTGGGCTGCATTATTACATGATATTGGCAAACCTGCTACCAAAAGATTTGAAGAAGGGCATGGATGGACTTTTCATGGGCATGAGGCAGTGGGAGCACGAATGGTTCCCAAGATTTTTACCAGGTTAAAACTACCCCTGAATGAAAAAATGAAGCAGGTGCAGCAATTGGTTGAATTGCATTTACGCCCAATCAGCTTAACCAAAGAAAATATTACCGATTCTGCAGTAAGAAGGCTTTTGTTTGATGCCGGGGAACATATAGATGCCCTGATGCTTTTATGTGAGGCAGATATTACCAGTAAAAACAAACAAAAAGTAAAAAGATTTCTGCAGAATTTTGAAATGGTTAGGGAGCGGATGAAGGAAGTAGAAGCGAAGGACCACCTGCGTAACTGGCAGCCGCCGATAACCGGTGAAATGATCATGCAAACTTTTGGTATTGATCCAGGAAGGAATGTTGGTATTATTAAAGATGCAATACGGGAAGCAATACTGGATGGGGTTATTCCAAATAACTACCTGGCTGCGCATGCTTTTATGCTTGAAAAAGCCGGTGAATTAAACTTATACCCGGTTTAAATTGTTTTTCGTTTCTTTGGCAGGGATCAGCCGGACTAACCCACCAGTAAAACAATCCAAACGGGAACTGCCCGGTACAATATTTGCTGAATAATTAAAGCTGTATCAGAATCCGGTTGCAAACTGATCAGATGCAGTGCATCCCTTCAGTATTGGATTGAAATAGTGTAAATAAAAAAAGTAAACGAATGGCAATTTTAAAATTCAGGGCCTCTTTTGAAGAAGATGATGCAATTTACCGGGATATTGTAATTAAACATAAACAGACTTTTGCGGAACTGCATTTCGCTATTCTGAAGGCCTATGAATTTGACAGCAGACATCAGGCAACTTTTTACAGAAGTAATGACAACTGGCAAAGGGGTAGGGAAATAAGTTTTGATAAATACGATAAAGCCTATGTGGTTGCACCTTTACTGATGGCTGAAACGATTATAGCAACGGAAATTTTTGATACCAATCAGAAATTTATTTATGAATATGATTTCAGTAAACACTGGACTTTTCTGATAGAATTAATTAATGTTAGCAAGGAAATTAATCCTAAATTAACCTACCCAGCCTGTACCAGGGTAGAAGGTATCGGGCCTCAGCAATATGGAACCAAAAGCCTGCTGGGGGATAAATTTGCAGATATAGAGGAAAAATATGATTTACATGAAGCCAAAGAAGGTTTCAGCGAGGAAGGGGAGGAAACAGATAAGGAGGATGCTGAAGAAAGTTTTGGGGAAGAAAGTGAAACGGATACAGAAGATACTTTTTAGACTGCGATGTAAATCTATTGTTTCATGTCCAGAATGCCAGAAAATACGGTTATAATTGTTGCTGGTCCCACAGCAGTTGGTAAAACCGCATTCGCCATTCAGCTGGCACAATATTTTAATACAGAGATCATTTCTGCTGATTCCAGGCAATGTTACCGGGAAATGAGTATTGGGGTTGCCAAACCTTCTCTGTATGAATTACAAATTGTAAAACACCATTTTATTGATGATCATCCCATAACGGCAGAAGTGAATGCTGTTGCATTTGAACAATATGCACTGAATGCCACTGAAGCTATTTTCCGTACCCATAGCGTGGGTGTAATGGTTGGGGGTACAGGTTTATATATTAAGGCTTTTTGTGAAGGTTTGGATGCAATGCCTGCCATTGATCCTGCACTGAGGATTCAGATAATGTTGCAATATGAAGAGGAAGGTATTGGTTGGTTACAAGCACAGGTGGAGGAAAAAGATCCTTCATTTTGGGAAATAGCTGAACAAAATAATCCGCAAAGGCTGATGCGTGCTCTTGAGATGGTCCTGCAAACAGGCATTTCTATTACCAGTTTCAGACAGCAAAAAAAACAGGTTCGGCCATTCAGAATCATTAAACTGGGACTGGAACTGCCACGTGAGGTCTTGTATGAAAGAATTAATAACAGGGTGGAGGATATGATGAAGCAAGGTTTATTGAAGGAAGTGGAATCGCTCCAGGCATTCAGGAATCTGAATGCATTACAGACGGTAGGGTATAAAGAATTATTTGAACATCTGGACGGAAAAATAACCCTGGATACAGCAGTAGAAAATATTAAAAAACATACCCGCCATTATGCTAAAAGGCAAATGACCTGGTTTAAAAAAGATACAGCAATCTGTTGGCTGCAGGCTTCAGATGAAAAGCTTCTGGAAAATGCAGTTTCTTTTATTTAGAATTTTACACCGAATGTTAGTGCAATATTGCTTTTTCCCCCTTTTATCATAGCAAATGTATTTGCCAGATCGTTGAGCCGGTATGGAAATTGAACATCCCTGAGTATTGTGTAAGCGTAGGAAAGATCTATAAATATTCCATGCTGGCGATATCCTAATCCGCCACTCAGAACAGTTCTTCCTGCTTTAAGCACGGATTGTGCATAAGGACTTCCATAATTTGCCAGTCCGAGTCTTACCATTACCGGATCAAATTTAAGTTCGCCCCCTATTTTGACATTGATATTTCCTTTATTGTAACTTTTAATGGCTTCATTCACGGTATTATAATAAGTTACCAGGCCATTGTCTGATTTATCCTGTGCAGAATACCTTGCGCCCCGGTAATTGACAAATTCAACATCACCTGTAAGAAAGCCCTTTTGATTTTTAGTATCTTCCTCTTCTCCCAGTACATAACTCAAACTTCCTATTACCCGGTAAGGGGTGAGCAGGTTATAATTACTGGTGCCAGGACTGCCACCATTCAAATCATCACTGGATGCTGTTCTCAAACCGGCATACGCTTCTGTATTTGCAGTAATAGAGGAGCTGATCTGGTCTTTGAAAGCAATGAACTGAGGCGTATGGACGGCAAATCCAATTCTCCAGGCATCAGCGGGTTTAGCAATCATACCTAATTTTAAACCGACTCCTAATCCGCTGGAAGAATAAGTTTCATGATAGGTAAAATAGGAAAAATTATTATTGGGATTATTAGTGACATCTTTTTCACTATAAGTAGTAATCCGCTGATAATTGATAAAAGGGATGGTAAGGCTGGCACCCAGGAAAAGTTGGTCTCCTTTATTACCTGCTAGACCAAATGCAATTTCATTGTATCCGCCAGTGGAAACGATATCATTGGTTTGAAGTACACCGGAAGAAATGGGTACCAGGCTTTTATACCCCATTTGACCACCAATCATTGTAGTATCAATCAGGTAAGTCCGGAATGCCAGGGAAGAACCAAAAATATAATTGTTGGCGGCTGCATTGGTATCAGCTCCATCCCTGGTTAATTCTTCCAGGTATTTTTCGGTAAAAGAAGAATAATTATTGAAACCGGAATATTGAACATGATTATTGTAATTGGCAACCTGGTTATAGGAAATAGAAAAAGCAAAACTGGTCCAGCTGCCTGGTATTTTGGGTACTCCTCCAAAAATAAATCCAATTGGCCCGCTTTGAAAGGAATTGTGCCTGGCAGTACTGTCTGAGCCCCGATAGGCCATTTTATTATTACCAAAGTTAAAGCCCGGGGAAATCACAAATTCATTGGTTTTGAATAAACCAATACCAGCCGGATTGATATGGGCAGCACTCAGATCTCCACCAAGAGAGCCCATTGCGCCACCAATTGCCATAGTACGGGCTGTTGCATTTTGTGTAAACCAGGAAGTTCTTAATGCATCATCCGGATCCTGGGCATAAATATGCAGGTAAGCCATTATGCTTAGTAATAAAAACAGATTTTTCATGCTTTAAATTTAATAGACCGGGGGACTCGGTTTATTTATCTAACTTGCTTTTCAAAAAATGATTATCCTCTTGGGCCTCGGCTACTGCTGCTGCTCCCAGAACTTTTGAAACCTCCGCTTACGCCGCCTGCACTGCTGCTGCTGGTGCCTGAAGAAACCCTGACAGGATTGCTGTATGAATTGGAAGAACTTGTTGGTGCAGTAGTACTTCTGTAATTGCTATATGTGTTGCCTGTAGCTGAACCGGAACCAGGTTTGGGCTGATAATAACTGAAACCACCTCCATTGCTTCCGCTATTGCTCAGATTATAAGCTTTATTTTGAAAGGCAGTGATATTAGGGGCACTGGTTTTGCCTTTACTGATTAACGGATTTTTATAACTGGCAGGTATAAAGACAGGATTACTATAACCCCAACCTGAACTGTATAAAGGATTGGTATAATAACTGTAATAGGGAGAATATAAATAATTAAAATTCATTCCGTAAGCATACCGGGCATCATACCAGTAGCTGTAATCATCCAGAGAACTGAATAACTGGTAATTCTGAACTTTCATTTGCAAATACTGGTTTTCATTATTACTTACATAATCCACATACTCCTGTTGTGCCTGAGGTACAATGGTTTTTGCAGGGGAATAATATACATCATCAGGTGTTTGAGCAGCTTTATAAGCAGCACATCCTGATAAGGAAAAGAGCCCTGCTAAAAGGATAACTAATAAAAATGATGTTTTCATAGCAATGGTTTTAAGCAAATAATTAAATTGAAGTTACATACATTTGCCAGGTTCTGCAACTCTAATTGAATTGCAGCAAATTCGATGCCAATATATTTAAAATTTACTAATCTGTTAATAATTTTTTAACTATCTACTATGAGTAAGGAGATTACTTCCCGTCAGCAGGATTATTCACAATGGTATAATGATATTGTGATTAAAGCCAGTCTGGCCGATTATAGTGCTGTACGGGGATGTATGGTGATAAAACCATATGGCTATGCGTTGTGGGAAAATATGCGCGATGCCCTGGATAAAATGTTTAAGGAAACAGGGCATGTAAATGCCTACTTTCCTTTGTTTGTACCGAAGAGTTTATTTGAAGCAGAAGAGAAAAATGCAGAAGGTTTTGCGAAAGAGTGTGCAGTGGTAACCCATTACCGGTTAAAGGCAGACCCGAATAATAAAGGTAAACTGATGGTAGACCCTGAAGCAAAACTGGAGGAAGAGCTGGTTGTGCGCCCTACCAGTGAAGCCATTATCTGGAATACCTATAAAGGCTGGATCCAGTCTTACCGGGATCTTCCTATCCTGATTAATCAATGGGCAAATGTGGTACGTTGGGAAATGCGTACCCGTTTATTTCTCCGTACGGCTGAGTTTTTATGGCAGGAAGGGCATACTGCACATGCAACCAGGGAGGAAGCGGTGATTGAAACAGAAAAAATGCTGGATGTATATGCAGATTTTGCAGAGAACTGGATGGCAATGCCGGTGATTAAGGGCGTAAAAACGCCCAATGAAAGATTTGCCGGAGCGGAAGATACTTACTGTATTGAAGCTTTAATGCAGGACGGTAAAGCGCTGCAGGCAGGTACTTCACATTTTCTGGGGCAGAATTTTGCTAAAGCATTTGATGTTAAATTCAGCGATAAGGAAAATAAACTGGAATATGTATGGGCAACCAGCTGGGGAGTGAGCACGCGGTTGATTGGAGCTTTAATTATGGCACACAGTGATGATGATGGATTGATTATGCCTCCGCGTATTGCCCCCTTACAGGTAGTGATTGTACCAATTTTTAAGGGAGATGATCAGAAAGCTGCCCTGGATACTAAAGTGGCCGAATTAATGAAAGACCTGAAAGCGAATGGTATTTCAGTTAAATATGATAATAATGAAAATTCCCGTCCGGGATGGAAATTTGCACAATATGAATTGCAGGGGGTTCCTGTTAGGCTGGCAATAGGAGCCAGGGATCTTGAAAATAATGTAATTGAAGTAGCCAGAAGGGATACAAAGGAAAAAAAATCTGTTAGTCTGGATGGTATTGCCACTTATATTAAAAACTTACTGGAAGAAATTCATTATAATATTTATAATAAGGCAAAAGTGTACAGGGATGAGCATATTACTCCTGCTGATAACTGGGATGAGTTTATTAAAATTCTGGATGAAAAAGGTGGATTTGTTTCAGCTCATTATGATGGCAGTAATGAAACAGAGGATAAAATCAAAGAATTGTCAAAAGCCACCATCCGGTGTATTCCTTTGAACAATCCGAAAGAAGAAGGCGTTTGTATTTTGACCGGTAAACCTTCTGTTCAGCGGGTATTATTTGCCCGGGCCTATTAAATTCAGTAAGAAATATAAAAAAAAGCAGGAACTTACCATTCCTGCTTTTTTTTATCCTGGCTGATTATAATTCAATCCCCAGTTTAATAGCTAACCGCTGAAAAGTATAAGCATAATGATAGCTGTTATTTCCTGATGAGGGATAATAATAAAATATGTACTTACTTGTCATATCATAATTAAACTGTTTACTACTGTATCCGGCCGATAGGAAAACTTTTGTTTTTTTAGTGAAAGATTTGCTGATACCAATGCCCGCTTCAACATAGTTTGCAGCGGTAAAATGATAAGATTCATATACATTCCCGGAAGGATACCTGCTACTGTGCATGGTTATATTTCGCCCGGCATCTGCATACATAAATGGGCTGTAGTTTTTTTGCCCCAGGTATTTCCATAATTCTAGAAATACCGGTATACTGGGTACCTGGTATGGATCGTATGCAAGCCCCAGGCCAATTATCCAGCTTTTTTTAAACCGTATTCCGTTTACTGTCTGTATGCCCATATTATTTGAGTTTTCACCTGCAATAAAACTGATACCGGTTAGACTGGCAAATTGAATTTTCTTTTCTTTTTTCTGGGCATTTGCAAAAAGAGCAGGGTAAAGAAAGAAGAATATAATTAAGATACTTTTCATGTTACTTGCTTGAAATGACTGGTAATTTGCTGAGTATTTTAGTTTCAGAAGGATTGGAATAATTGAGCATATATAGTCCGTCTGCTGCAGTTACTATTGCAATTCCATTCTGGCAGATGATATCATAAGGTGAATTCATGGGGATGGACTGTAATAAAGTAAGTGCATTGGCATTGGAAGCATCATAAATTTTTAAGACGTCATCACAAACAAATAAGGTATTACTGTCTTTTGATAACCCGTAAGGTTGTGTCATAGGATAGGTAGCTGAAAGTACTGGGTTTAAGATATCTGAAATGTTTACAATCTCCAGTTCGTTTTTAATGCCGGAGCAAACTGTGCCTGAGTGTAATGTGATATAGGCATTTTTGCCATCTGTAATTACCGGGTCACATGCTGTTGCATGTGTAAATGTGGTGAGCAAAGTTGGATTGTCAGGATTTGCAATACTGAGAATGAACATCCCGGTAGTAGAGCCAATAAATAATTTATCCTGAAATGGATAAATGGTTTCTGTTTCACCAATACCCAGATGCAGATTAGTGCTATTCAGTAAAGCAGGTGAAGCAGGGTTGCTGATATTAAAAGCAAGCAGGTTGTAGGAATCAATGGTATAAAGATGGTTATTCAGAATAGTTAACTTAGACATGGATCCCGATGTTCCGGTTCCTGTAGCAGAAGATCCTGATGAAGATGTATTGGCAGCAGCAGGACTGTAAGCACTGCCCAACATGGTATAACCAATACCATAATAATTGAACGGATTTGGACTTGTACCTGCATTGATCACTGTATCTCTTTTAATCCAGTCGGTTACCACAAAACCACTGTCAATCGAATAACCGTTAATATAACTCCTCTCCGGATATATATTAGCCGCATAGTTTTTGAGTACTATATGATTCAAGTTTGAAATGTCAATAGCCATTAAATCTGTATAACAATCCGCGTATAAAATATTATTATTAATAGCCATGTCCTCATTGCCAGGTATAAAGATAAACCCCTTGTTTACAGGACTGGAAGGGTTGCTGTAGTCAATAATATGGATCCCTTTTTCTTTTTCTGCCAGGAAAATAGTAGTTCCGATAATATATATTTTGCCCGGGTTTTGAATAGGTTGGGCAATGTCATTTTTAATGGAAGCTCTTACAGATGCACTGGTATGAACAATGGGCGTATAATAGGTATAGCTCATTTTTCCTGAATCTTTAATACAACTCTTCAGTGTTAACAATAGTATTGCAGCAAGCATTATTATGCCTGTATATTGACTTGTTTTTTTCATATTTTTATTTTGTTATTGCCTTGTGAATAGGGTGTTGCAGCGGAATCAGCAATCCTGCCGAGTATTCCTGTTTAAACTGGTTTAAATTATTTTTTTGATAAACAGGACTAATTCCCTGACTAATTTTTATTACAGCATTGATGTCATTTTTAAATTGAATGCCCACTCCGCCTGATAGCTTTAATTGAAGATTTTTAATGGATGAAGGATCGTAATAATAGTTATTCATAGTGTAATCTGTAATCAGCCATTTTTTTTGAAACAGCCATTCAGCAGATATACCGGTTAGCAGATAGATTGGATTGGCTTTGTCCGGGTTCAGATACATTTTAATAAAAACCGGAAGTTCCAGTATATGTGCATGGTTGGTTAACAGTAAACTATTACCTGGTAAATAATACATTCCGGTGATGTCTTTATTACCAGTATATTGTTTATTCTGAATATAGTGATATTGTAAACCTGTTTCTGCAGAGAATTGTTTTGATAATATTTTATGGTACCGTAATCCTGCAGTTAATTGAAATCCTGTTTGCGGACTGGTTGTAAATATTTGTTGAGCACCTCCGGTGGTTGCGTTTGCACCTGTATATGCAGGATTATTAACGGAGGAATGAAATAAATTTGTCCCTTTTATATAAACTGTTCCTGCATCTGCTGTAAAGAACCATTTGCTCTTTTGGAATGGGGTAATTTTTAGAGTAAAGGGTTGCTTTTTTAAAATGGTATCTTTTGAGATAACGGAGGAATCCTGTTTTTTTACAGTGTTTTTTCCTGTCTGGTCTTTCACAGCCAGATATGTTTTCTCATCAGAAATTCCACCTGATTTTGCCTGTATTGCAGTTTGAGTTACCAAAGGTTGCTGACCCTTTATAAGCAAGTTTGTTTGTTCATTGTCTACCGGTAATACTTCAGGCTCCTTAGGATAAGGAACAATAATGAGATGCGTTTTTCTAGTTAATATAGATTCCATGCCTGCTTTTTTTATTTGCGCTGACTTTAGGTCTTTAATAGGATATCCAGAAGGCATAAGCTGAACTGTATTAGCTTTTGGTAGCGTTTTCCGGAGAATTATATCTTTTTTTGGGGTAAGATTCAGCTGGTCTGCTTTCCAGAAAAACACAGCAACAACAGTAACTCCCAAAAGAAGCACCCACCACCAAAATACCCCCCGGTCTTTACGGTGAGGGTGCAGGTTTTTTTCTACCTCAGTCCAGATATGAGGTGAAGGCTCTATTTCAAAGCCAGCGAGTTGTTGTTCAATATTTTTTTCCAGCGGTCCCTTCATAATTATCACCAGTTATGGTATCATTTCTTTTTAAAAGTTGAATCAGTTGAGCCCTGGCCCTGCTATACTGGCTTCTGATCGTATTGACATTCATTTCCAGCAGATCACACAATTCATCATACTGATATCCTTCTATAGCAATCAGGTTGAAAATAACTTTATAAGGATCAGGCAACTGCCTGATCGTTTCGATCAGATCCTTCATTTCCATTTTAATTTCAGGGTTCTCCTCACTAACCGGATGCAGGTATATTTCATCTGCCTGCAGGTCTTTTTTATACCTGTTGTGTTTTTTGATATAGCTGATTGCAGTATTTACCATTATTTTTCTGATCCAGGCTCCTAATTCTCCTTCATTTTTAAATTGTGCCAGATTCCTGAAAACTTTAATAAATCCTTCCTGTAACACGTCTTCGGCATCTTCCAGACATTGGGTATAGCGATAACATACACCCAGCATCTGTGCAGCATATTGCTGGTACAGTTGATACTGTGCTTCTTTTTTACCTTTTATACACTGTTTAACCAGTTCCTGCGTGTTCATTTGCTGTTCGCTGTCTAAATGACTAAGCTAGGGCAGATTTCATTGCAATTGACGCAAAATTATTTTGAGCACCCCCGATTTTAGTTTAATATTATGTTTTAATACTCTATGGACTACTAAATCTTATTGTTGATGGAACAGAAAAATTACCAGCTGTCTTTTTCAGGAAAAGGATTGGAACTATTTAAAATTCAGATTGTCAATTTTATCCTCAATGTGCTTACCATCGGATTGTTTTATCCATGGGCCAAAGCCAGAAAATTACAATACCTGTATAGTAATACCAGTTTTGAAGAAAGCCCTTTTGCTTTTACAGGTACCGGGAAAGAAATGTTTAAAGGGTTTATTAAGGCGATACTGTTTGTGATTCTGGCCTACCTGGTATTCTTTACTTTGGTTTTTATGCATTTAGAGCAGTTTGCCATATTGTTTTTATATGCTTTTATCCTGTTAATTATTCCCCTCGTTATTCATGGATCTTATCGGTACAGGATGGCAAAAACGGTGTGGGGAGGTATCCGGTTTGGTTACACAGGAGATAGAATGGAATTGTTTAAATTGTTTCTGAAATGGGTATTTTTAACCATTATCACATTTGGCATCTATGGGGCCTGGTTAAGTATGAACCTGCGAAAATATGTAGTGGAAAGAATCAGGATGGGCGATGCCAATTTTATTTATAAAGGAACAGGGGATGATTTTTTTATCCTGAATTTAAAGGGGTATTTTCTGTCATTAATTACACTGGGTATCTATATTTTCTGGTGGCAGAAAGAGTTGTTTGAATATTTTGTAAATAACCTGGAACTGAACAGGGGCGGAAAACGGGTGTACTTTAAGTCTACTGCTACCGGAGGCGGATTTTTCTCTTTACTGGTAGTAAATATACTGATCATCATTTTTACCCTGGGATTAGGTTTTCCCTGGACAATTATCAGAACGCTTCAATTTGGAACAGAACATATTCAAATGTCAGGAGATTTTTCATTTGATGAACTCCAGCAAACCCAGGAAGATTATACCAATGCTACCGGAGAAGACCTTGCAGATATTTTTGATTTTGGATTTGTAATTTAAAGTAATGATACAGACAACGGTTCAATATTTTAATGGAAAACTGTCAAAACCTTATGATGTTAATATAGAACTGTATGATGGCAGGCTCCATATTTTTGATACAGCGTATACTGCAGATAATGGATTAGATATACCGCTTTCAGCATGCCATTATATTGTACTGAAAGGCCGTGCATTTATTTATCTTAATCAAAATTCAACAGAGTATATCATCATCGGTGAAGATGACACCAACTACCAATCTATACTGGCAGGAATTCGCCAAACACAAAATGGATGGTACCAAAAATTGATTTCCCAAAAATGGTATGTACTTGTAAGCCTGGTAATTGTATTGTTATTATTCATTTATCTGCTCCTTGATAAAGTGGTACCAACGCTTGCCATGAAATTTATATCGGTTAAACAGGAAATTGCAATTGGCAATCAATTTTATCAGTCCTTTACTGAAGAGTCAGTTATTGATAGGGCATCTACTGAACTGCTTCAAAAATTTTCTGATCAGTTACATCTTAGTACACAATATCCGATCCGTGTTACGGTTATTAAAGACAGTATTGTAAATGCCTACGCATTGCCCGGAGGGCATTTGATAGTATATACCGGTATTATCAGAAAAATGGACAAGCCGCAGGAACTGGTTGCATTATTATCCCATGAAGCATCTCATGTAAATAAACGCCATAGTTTACATTCCATGGTTTCCAGGTTAACGATGTCTATTGGAATCAGTTTATTTACGGCTGATATAAATGGGTTATCCAGAAGCCTCATTAATAATGCTTATATGCTTAAAGTGCTGAATTATTCAAGATCATTGGAGAAGGAAGCAGATGAGGAGGGTATGAAACTGATGGTAAAAAACAAAATAAACCCGGTTGGAATGAAATGGCTGATGGAAGAACTGAAAAAACAAGGGGGTGATTTTCCATCTTCCCTGTCTTTTTTAAGCACCCATCCATTGGATGTGGTGGCCAGCACTAGGTGCTGTATTTGTTGGAATAATTGGTTATTATGCACCAGTTACCATGGGGGTAGGCTATATTAATATTACCAACCTGCTTACAGGAAACCTCCCTTTAACTTCACTTCTAGTTCTTTGTTGCCTTAAATATTTTTCATGGGTTATCGCATTAGGCAGTGTAACTTCAGGTGGAACATTGGCCCCCTTGTTTACAATTGGTGGTGCATTGGGTGCCATTACAGGATATTTCCTCTTAAAATATTTGCCTGGTATACAAATAAATCTGGCTACCGCTGCACTTATAGGAATGGCGGCCATGTTTGCAGGAGCATCCAGAGCGGTACTTACCAGTATTTTGTTTGCTTTTGAAACCACCGGGCAACCCAATGGCTTATTACCTTTATTAGGAGCCTGTATTGCAGCTTATTTGGTTTCTTTTTTTATGATGAAGAAAGGAAGTATCATGACAGAAAAGATCGGGAGAAGAGGCTTCAGTACTCCTGATACTTATTTCCCTGATATGCTTCTAAAAGTTAAAGCTAAAGCATTGATAAAACAAAGTGCTGTAATGATCCATTCAGATTACAGTGTTCAGGAGCTAAGAGACTGGTGTATTCCCAACTTCAGTAAAGTCACAAATCGTTTTTTTATTGCTACTGAGGCAAATAGCAGTTTTTTGGGTTATATAGATAAGAAAGTTCTTTTTGCTGAAAACATAGATGCAGAATTAAGTATCAGGCAAATAATCAGGTCTGATTTACCTTTAGTAAGTGAAGACCAGTTTGCAAATTCTGTTTGCGAAATAATGGGGAATGCAGAATTGGATGTTATTGCCGTTCATTCCAATAAAGATAAAAAGAAAATTCTTGGATGTATTGAAGCATCAGATATAGTTCGGGTGTACAGTGAGTTACACAAAAGAGATGGACATTACCACCGGTCAATCTCTCTGCCAAAACTGGCCATGCGTTTAATTATTAAAGCAAAGTTTTTCATACAATCAAAAAAAACCATTTAAATCTATTACTATGAATTATGAATATCAACCCAAAGATCCACTGGCAGAAGCTGTAATGGGAAGTGTTTTTGCAGGTATTGCTGCAACACTGATTAACCTTGCATTTGATTATTTCTACAGGGCTTCTGTTCATTTTTATGCTTCGGAAATTATTAATGTAGCTTCCATCATTTTTGCTACCATGCTACTGTTTACCATTGCCGGCTTTCTGTATTTTGCATTAGACATATTTAGTAAACATGGTTACCTCATTTATATGTTTATTTTCGCCATCCTTACTATCTTTTGCCTGATTGGTTTAATGCAAATCAGCAGTTCTGCAAATACAGAAGAATTTATAAAATTCCGTAACCTTTTAACAGGTATGGTATGTATTTCCGGATTAATTATTACCTTTTTTGTTCCCTATCTTGAAAAACATAATGCTGTTTATTATTAGTAATTGAAAAAGCTTGCTATTAAATTGATTGTATTTTTTTATGTGATAAAAATCATAGTTCTGCTGATGATACCCATCTATTTTTATTAGCCTTATTTTATATTTAACTTTTGTCATGCCTGTTGGGTTTAATCTTTTAGAAATAACCGGATACTCATTTCAAATCCTACCTGTAAAATGAAGTATTAATTAATTCATAAACATATTTTATGTTACGAAATGTATTTTTATCTTTCATAGTACTAATCAGTGTTTCAACTTTTGTATGTGCTCAAAAACCTAAATCAGGAGTCCCCAAAAAAACTGCAGCATCTGCAGCAATTTCCAATGCTGAAAAAATGGGATATGCCAGAACAAATCAATATTGGGGACCAGGAACCTATTATAGTTTTGCACCCGGGATTACCCATATGAAAATGGTGAATAACTCAGAATCAGCCATGCGGGACCTGACAGGTATTTCAAGGGAAGATTGTTTGTCTGAACTGACAAAACAGGGTTTTTCAGAGGTTCCTTCCAAAGAAGTACAAAAGTGGTTTGACCCTAACAAAAGTAAAGACATCAAATATTTTTACGCGCCGGATAAAAGCTATATTCTTCAACCTTCTTTTAAAGAATTAGAAAAAAGTGCGAAGCCTGGTTTTATGCCCTATGCAGCTGTTGATATGGTTAGATATATACTCCTTCCTAAGGAAGATAGCCTGAAAGTGTTGGAATTGGCATGGCAGTACTTGCGTGATTTAAACAATATGAAACTTTTACTGGTGAGCTTTGGCAGCACATTTAAAAAAGCCAATCCCAAAGCCTACCCAATTGAACAGGCCGGAGCATCTGGATGGAGCTCTATGCGGGCTGGGTCTTTTCTATTAAGAATGGCAGACGGCAAACCCAGTGGTGTTTGGGATAGAAATGAAGATATTGTACGGCGTACTATTGGGAAGCCTGATTTTGATTTACTGATTATGGCCAGCGAAACAGATTTTTGGTATAGTATGCGGGTGAAATTGCAGAAGGAAGGTTATGTATTGGTTTATGAAGTGAAAGCTGTGACATTACTTACACTGGAACCTGGTGCTAACTGGACTGATGAGCATAAGCAAAGAACCCTGGCATATAATGGTGGTGTAACAATGGATAAGCAAGCTATTGAATTGTATAAGAAAGCACCCTTACCACCTGTTCTGGAAGATATGAACCAATTGCTGCATATTCAGTAAAAAATAATTAGCCATTCAATGCATAGATGTTAAAATAAATACATTAAATGCTTGATGGGTAAACATTAAATAAAAATAATATTAAATCTGATAATTATCATTGATTGTTTAGTTCCAGTAAGCATACATTTATTAGTTCTCTTATAACCGGATTTATTTTTACAAATCAATCATCAGTATTTACTGATGAATAAACCTTTGTTATGAAATTAAATTATGTATTACAGGTGGCTGCCTTTTGTTTATTAGCATCTATTGGAGCAAAGGCACAACCACAAAGGAATTTTACTGAATCCTTTTTATTAAGAGAAAAGTTTACTCATGAAAGAGTTTGGGATGCACAACGATACCCTGCATATCCGCAGGCAGGGGGAGATTGGGTGCTCTCCGGTTTTAAAAGACCATTTGATGTTAGTAATAATGGAGTGTTGGATTGGGGCAGATTCAATGATCGTTATCTGATGTTAACCATTGAAGAAGACCATAGCTTCCGTGCAGGAGCATTTATGGATGATGTTAGCCGTACCAAAGGAAAATATAATGTTGCCCTTACACTTTTTGAACGGGATGGAAGGTTTGTAAAAGTGGTTTCCAAATGGGGAGATCTGATTGGATTTGGTGCTACAGGTTTTATGTATGTACAACAGGGTGTTTTCGGTACATTCTTCTCCTATGATATGATGCGGGAAGGTGGGTCTGTAACTTATCGTCCAGATGTTGCTCAAATTAAAAGCCTCTCTGAAATTATGGATGACCGCAGGCAAAGGCCACATGATAATTTTGAAAACAGGCAGGAAGTTAGGCCCGAAATCCGGACAGATAACCATCAGGAAATCAGGCAGGATTATAGAATACCAGGTTATGAAAATCATCAAAGGTTTGATGACAAGAGGGCTACTTTTATATATAAAAAGTATAAGGCAGAAAATGTTTGGGATGCAAAAAGAGAACCACTCTATCCCATTAGCGGAAGAGACTGGAAATTATCAGGATTTACTGTAGCCCTGGATATAAGTAATAACAGGTTTAGTATTGATTGGGGCAGAAACCGTGACAGGTATCTGATGTTTGAAATTACTGATGATTTAGGTAACACGCCTGGTGCTTTAATTGATGATGTGAATCGTACCAGAATCAAATATAATGTTTCGCTCAATCTGTTTGAAAGTGACGGACAGTTTGTTAAAACTATTTCAAGATGGGGTAAATTGGTCGGCTTCGGTTCTTTCGGATTTATGTATGAACAGGAAGGGCAATTAGGTACATTATTTGCTTTTGAAAGTTTTAATGCATTTAGGGAAAAGAAATATATTACTGATGTTGCAGAAGTAAGGTATTTATCAGAAATTCTGAGATAGGAATTAGGATATTTCCCATTTTTAAACATACCAAACCCATACCAGCTCCCTACCTCATTCGTACCAACTTCGGGTCAAGTCCACCAATTGGTGGACTTGACCCGAAGTTGGTACGGCTAAAGTGCCTGTCTGGTATGGATTTGTATCGACTTATTTCAGAAAAATATAATAAAAGATATGTGAATAAATAAAATTCGGCAATTTGTTAAAATATAATAAATAATTCAGTACATTATTGCGTTTAAATTGGTTGCTGCAGGAGGCTGCATATAGGGTTATTTTTTATACTACTGATTGCCATGAAAAATATTTTCAAACAACTTTTTTCATTGATACTTCCTGTTACTGTTCTGATTATTATACCATTAGTTATAGAAAAAAACAGGACTGTTACTGATATGCGTGAGGCTATAGAGGGGCTAATATTTACAGGGATTGGAATGTGGATGTTAGTTAGTACTATAAAAACATTAATCAGGAAAGGAAAGGGTACACTTGCTCCCTGGAGCCCAGCTACCAAACTGATTACCAACGGTTTATATGCGTATGTACGCAGTCCGATGATTATTGGGGTATTGCTGGTGCTGCTGGGTGAATCCCTGATTTTCCTTTCCTTTAATATTTTCATTTGGGCACTGGCTTTTTTTATCATCAATAATATCTGGTTTTCTCTGTTTGAAGAACCGGATTTAGTGAAAAAATTCGGAGAGGAGTATAAGGAGTATAAAAAACAGGTACACAGGTGGATTCCCCGCTTACAACCTTACCGGAGGGGAAGAGGTTTTGGGAAATGACTAATGCTTTCTGAAATATTTGCTATCAGGGGAGTTGTCCGGTACAGTAACTAAAAAAAACCGGGTGAAATCAATTTCCACCCGGTAAATGCTCACTTAACTATACAATTGTTCGTAATATTCTTTTACCATTCGCTTACTGTCAAATTGCTGCACCACTTCTTTCATGGCTCTCTGCTGCATTTTTCTCCATTTGGTACGGTTGGAATAATAAGTGGGTATAATCTTATCTTCCAGTATTTCATACACATTATATAGGTCGTGAATGTCCTGTTCACTGATGTTCAGGGTATGGTAATCTGCTTTGGGCACCACAAATCCATTTTCATCCGGTACAATAAATTCAGGTATCCAGCCATCATCAGTAGAGAAATTCAGTGCACCATTCATAGTTGCAGTCATACCACTGGTTCCGGATGCTTCGCGGGGTACACGCGGATTGTTCAGCCATATATCGGCGGCCTGTTTTAAGGTTCTGCTGATATCCAGTTCATAACCGGTAACCACGGCAATATTTTTGTATTTTTTACTGAGGTCCACCAGTTTATTAAACTGGTTAACTGCCCCAAAATCGGAGGGGTAAGGTTTTCCGGCCCAAATGATCTGTATGGGTTTTTTAGTATCTGTGATCAATCTTTCAAAACGTTCAAAATCATAACTCAGTAAATCCGGCCTTTTATAGGCAGCAAAACGCCGGGCCCATACAATGGTAAGGATATTCGGGTCGAATATTTTACCGGTCTGATTGGCAATAAATTCAAAAGCTTTAGCTTTTAATTCCAGCTTTCTTTCATCAAACAGGATATCATTGCTCATTTCCAGGTATTCATATAAATCTTTATCTGCCCAATAGTTACGGTTCTGTGCATTGGTAATAGATATGATAGGGCAGATATTGTCGTAGTTCGCCCACATAGTTCTGCTCACTTCTCCGTGCAGTGCAGAAACGCCATTGGCTTTACGGGAAAGCCTTAAAGCCGCCAGAGAATGATTAAACCGGTCTCCGGTAATACCGGTGGCTACTCTTACTTCCTCCAGGCTCAGACCATTAAAATAGCCTAAACGCTGGCAAAGGTCCAGGTCATGAACTTCATTACCTGCTTCTTCCGGGGTATGGGTAGTAAACACAAAATGGTTCTTTACAAAAGAAAGGTCTTTCTGTTGGCTTAACACATAAAATGCAGCAGATATTCCATGAGCTTCATTCAGGTGATATACATCCGGTTGGTAGTGCATCAGGTCCAGCAGTTTTGCCCCGCCAATCCCCAGTAAAATAAACTGTGCAATCTTGGTCTCCATATTGGAATCATATAACCGGTGGCAGATGGATTGGGAGAGGTAATCGTTTTCCGGCAGGTCTGTACTTAATAAAAACAAAGGTGCACTATTAAAGGTTTCAGGTTTTAAATACCAGGCTTTTACCCAAACCGGGGCATTGCCAATGGTAATCTGGTATTTTATACCGGTATCTTCCAGAAAATTATACTGTTTTTCCACCCAGGCTGGTTTCATATTTTGATCCTGATCCCGCTCCTGGTCGTAATAACCGTATTTCCAGAGAATGCCAATACCTATAAAATTTTGTTGCGCTTCATAGGCACTGCGTAAATGAGATCCAGCGAGGAAACCCAGTCCGCCGCTGTAAATTTTCAAAGATTGGTGTATCGCGAATTCCATGCAGAAATAGGCTGCCTTACTGGAATATTGGGGGTTTACAGGGTAGGGTAGTTCATAATGTTGGAATTCCATAATTACTTGTTTTGTTTAAAATCGGTGCAATATTACAGCTTTTCACATTAATGTGTACAAATTACACATTAATGTGAAAACACTTATTTGGAAAAACTGGGCTTTGTGTACTTTTAAGCCGTTTTTGTGATTATAAAAGCCATACATGTACCAAAAGGTTCCTACCATTAAAGAAATAGCGGCTCAACTGAATGTATCTGTATCAACAGTGTCCAGGGCATTGAGCGATCATCCGAGGATTGGCCTGCGTACTAAAATTCGTGTGAAACAACTGGCTGCTGAATTGAATTATGAACCCAACGCACAGGCTATTTCCTTTAAACAGAAAAAGACTTTTGTAATTGGGGTGATCGTGCCTTCTATCCGGGAAGAATTTTTTTCTGAAGCCATCAGTGGTATTGAAACTGCAGCCATGGAGCACGACTATACCATTTTATTCGGGCAGAGTTACGACGATTATGAACGGGAAGTGAAAGTAGTGGAAGCCATGAAAAAACAAAGGGTTGATGGATTGATTATTTCACTGTCCAAACATACCAATCAATACGAACATTTAAAAGCACTGGAGAAATACAATACCCCCATTGTTTATTTCGACAGGGTGCCTCCTTTTGAAAAGGCCAATAAAGTGTATTGCAATTTGTTTAAAGCTACCATTGACATGATCAACTGGCTGTTTAATAAAGGCTTCAGAAGAATTGCTTTTATTAACGGGCCGGATAAAATTATTGCTTCCAAAGAAAGGCTGAATGGATATATAGAGGGCATTTCAAAAAAGAAATTAAAAGTGGATATGCAGATGGTGGAAAAGACCGATCTCTCTAAGGATAGTACCATTGCAGCGATAAAAAAACTGCTGGCATTGAAAAATCCACCAAATGCCATTATTACCTTTAATGACTATGTGCATATGGATGCTGTCCAGTATGCACATAGTCAGAAAGTGGATATCAATAAAGAGATTGTTTTTGTTAGCTATGCCAACCTGCCCATTACCCGTTATACTGCTTTTCCTCCATTGGTTTCAATGGAACAGTATCCTTACAGGCAAGGTGAAAAAGCAATGGAAATCATGATGCATTTCCTGAATGAAAAAAAGGATTGCAATACCGTTTTTTACACCGAGGAAATGACTGCCACCCTGGTTACACAAATCGGTTCATTTTTATAAACAAAGCTCTTTTTTCTAGTCGCTGTTTTCAAGATGCAATTTCTGATGATGAGCCCCGGCTGCAATATGTAATGCAAAAAAGGCAATGACGGTATCTTTTAAAAGGCTGATAAAAGCAATAGACCTCATTTCCTTATCCCCGGCATACAATGTATTGGAAAGGTGAATGGGGATCAGAAATACCAGCAGTAAAATGCCCAGGGTATAGCCTGAAAATTTTACAAACTTATTGGTTAGAAAGGAGATACCTGCCACGATAAATGCAATACCCACTACATAAGTCCAAATAATTCCACCCGGTATGGAAATGGGTATATAAATAATTAATTCACGTGGTTGTAAAAAATGAAATACCCCCAGAATAATTAAAACCACTGCCAAAGCATAAATGGCAATTCTGGAAATGATATGATATTGTTTCATATGGATTGATTTAACAGTTAAAAGTTAGTTAAAATACCCATATAAACAATGCCTTTTATCATGATTTGATAAAAGGCATTGCTAATCAATTTATTACAGGGCAAACAAGATTTGGAAAACTATAAGCCAAGTATTTCCCGGAGTTTGCTGTATCCTGTTTTGCTGACGGGTAATTTTTTACCACTGTTCAATACGGCCAGGTAGCCTTCTTTATCATAAGCATCTATCCGGGTGATTAATTGTATATTAATAATATAAGAACGGTGAATGCGCACAAACTGCTGTTTGGGTAAAGTCTGTTCAAAATATTGCATGGTTTTCTTCTTTAAGAAAAAAGCTTCTGCAGTAAATATTTTTACATAGTCATCTGCGCCTTCCAGGTATTGAATCTGGCTAACCGGTATAATCCTTATTTTTCCGCCTTCTTTTACTACCACCCTGGAAGATTGCTGGGGCGAGTATGCTGCATTGTCCAAAACGGTTTCAGTAGTTTTAACTTCATGTGGTTGTGCCAGTACTTTCTGCAGGGCTTTATCAAACCTTTCTTTACTAAAAGGCTTCAATAAATAATCCACTGCACTGTTTTCAAAAGCTTTAATGGCATATTCTTCAAAAGCGGTAGTAAAGACCACCTGCGGATTACTTTCAATTAATTCCAGCATTTCAAATCCGTTGATTTTTGGCATCTGAATATCCAGGAACACCAGTTCCGGTTGCCATTGTTGTATGGCTTTTACCCCTTCAAAACCATCATTGCATTCCGCCACTATTTCTATGTCAGGGTGGTATTGCAGGTATTCTTTTACAATGGTTCTTGCCAGGGGTTCATCATCTATAATTACACATTTCATGTTGTCTCCGGTATATTAATAATCGTGATGTAATAATTTCCTTCCTGTCTGGTTTGTAACAAATCATTTCTTCCAAACAGTAAATACAGCCGCCGTTTAATGGAGGGTAAACCAAAACCGGTTCCCTGAAGTGGCTGTGCTGTTTCAGGATCAAAAGGATTTTTAACCGTAATTTCCAATCCCTGTGGTTTTTGTTCTGCTGCTATACTGATCGTTACCTGACCAATGGTATCATATAAACCAAACTTAATGGCATTTTCCACCACGGGCTGTAATAAGAGGGAAGGCAGTTTAAAGTTTAAAATAGATTCTCCGAATGAAATTTCGGTTTGTAAACGGTGCCCAAACCTTACTTTTTCAATGTCCAGGTATAGTTCCAGATTCTGTAATTCTTCCTGTAAGGTATTCCAGTTGGCCAGATCTTTACGCAGGGTACTTCTTAAAAAATCTGAAAGCTGCTGTATCATATGCCTTGCTTTTTCCGGCTGACTGCCTGTGAGAGCGCTGATTGAATTTAAACTGTTGAACAAAAAATGCGGTTGCAATTGTTGCCTGAGCTTAAACAGTTCCGCTTCCTTGGCCAGCTGTTCAATTTCTTTTTTCTGGTTTTCACTGTTCAGGTGTTCCTGCTGTGTATACCAGAGCAGGCTGATGGCGGAAATACAACCAATCATTAAAAACCCAATACCAAACCGGATAGTGGAAGATTGTTGCAGCTGCAAAATATAATGAGCATCAGACTTAAAACTAAAACCCAAAATTAATCTGATTACTACTAACCATACACAGCTTAAAAAGAAGCTAACCGTAAATATGTACCAGTACTTTTCATATTTTGGCAAATAATAGCGCATATTACTAATGATGAGCAGGCAGGCAGCCCCCAGTAAAATATTACTGGTATAGCTGTCAATGATAGCTTCTGTTTCAGTGATCCCGAATTTTAATAACACACTCCACTGCACAAAAATCCAGAACAACCACCAGGCACCAAAGAAAAAAGGCATTCCTTTATTGGATAACAACGATTTGGCCATGGTACTAATTTAGAATAAAGGTATGCTGTGTGCAATCTTCCAGTAAGTGAGCAGCTTTTAATTTGATAACATGTATAAAAATATCCGCATCCTCTTCTTCTTTTATCCGGGAATACATTTCTGCACCATCTACCAGATTGTCCAGTTTGTGCAGTTCCATCACATCAATAAATTTCCATTTGATGGGCTTCTGGCTGTTGTTCAGGAAACTATCCTGCTCTTTTTCCCCAATCATCCTTGCTTTCTGAAAAGCATGTAAATCGTCTTCAGCATAAATAAGCCTTAACTGTTCATCAAACTGTGGCATGTGTAATCCCTGGTCACAAATAATCTGATAGACAATTTTTGATAGATACCAGTTCATAGTAGGTTTGGTTTAAGTGTATAGGAAATGGTGAGCCGGAGCCCACCACTGATTAATAGCTTCTGATTTCAATACCAGCAAATACGGAAGATCCTTTTAATACCAGAATCTTAGCCGGGTCTGTTGAAGTCTGGGTAAAACTGCTTCTTTTATCATCCACCCCATGAAAAACACCATCTATTTCATTCTTAACGGTCCAGCTCTGGGGCACTATCAGCTTTAATCCGCCAAATACCTGTTCCAGATACAGAACGGCAGTACCCTGAATATCTGCCTGCATAAAGTCTATTTCTGAGCCTCCAAATACATGCGATATTTTGCCCCCTTTAAAATTTTTAGAGAAAACAGATCTTTTTACACCGCTGAATACTGAACTGATGGTGATAGTATCATCACCTGTTGCGGAACTGATGGTGTCTGTAAAATCGGTTGTAAACCCGCCGGGATGCCTGGCTTCCCATTTATCCTGCCATTTTCTTTGCCATTTTTCACTTCTGCAACCTCTTGCAGGCCTTACAATGAATAAGATACCCACTGCTATGACCACCATGGGCCAGATATATTCCCTTAGTCCAAATTCAGGCATTTCCCTTTCCAGCAGGAAAAATGATCCAATACCAATAAGGATGATCCATCCGGCATTCCTGAAATTATGTTTAATACCCACCAAAACACCAAGGGCAATCAGCAATACTTCCCAGGAGAAGATCCAGGTGGGTACAGGGAAGCCCATTTTATAGGCCAGCATTAATCCGCCAGCTGCTACTATAAACAGTCCGGTCCAAACCCTGTTTTCATTTCTATAATTCTTGTTTTCCATGATTATTTATTTTGATGGACCAAAACTAAGATCATTCTTTTCTACAGGAAATGGGCTTTAGGTAAGGTTACCAAACAGGGCGGTAAAAGGCGGTAAATGGTCGGTAAAAAACACACACATCCCTCTTTTCGGTAAATATGACGAATATCATTTTGGCAGTTGGATGGTAAAAATATATTTGTCCTCTACTTTAGTGGACTAATTTTAAGCTGGCGATATGAATAAATTATGGGTATTTGCAATATTATTCCTCACTTACCTGTCGTATAGTTCCTGGGTGTATACCATGGGCACCAACAGGGCCAGTGAGATGAGTGTACGGCAGCAATACGGAAAACAATTGTATCAGGATTACAACTGCCAGTCCTGCCACCAGTTATTTGGCCTGGGTGGTTTTCTGGGGCCGGAATTAACTACTGTTATTTCTGACAAAAACAGGGGAGAATTATATGCAAAAGTGTTACTGGAAAACGGGGCGATACGCATGCCTAATTTTCATTTCACCCCTGCGCAGGTGGATGCTATACTGGATTATCTGAAATATGTAGATGCCAATGCTTTTACTTATAAACTAAACGGAGGAAAATGAAAATCAGGATTAACAATACCGGGAGCTGGTTTATCATTATAGCCATCTGTTCTTTATTACTGGGATTATTATTCGGGGCAATGGGCGGATTACAATATGTTTTTCCCGGGTTTCTGAAAGATCATTTATCCTTTCAGAAAATGCGCCCCCTGCATGTGTATCTGGTAATTAACTGGATTTTCTGCGGAGCAGCCGGAGCGATGTATTATTATATACCTTATGTAAGCGGAAAAGAACTGTTTTCAGGCAAATTGGCAAAACTACATGTGGCTTTGCAGCTCATTATACTGGTAATTGTGGTGGTAGGTTTCTTTTCCGGAATATTTGGTGGCCGGGAATACCTGGAATTTCCACCTTTCATTATTCTATTGATAATTGCAGCCTGGATTTTACTGATGATCAATTTTTTTGCCACTGTAAGGCCTTCCTTTAAAAAAGTACCGGTATATATCTGGAGCTGGTCCACCGGCTTAATCTTTTTTCTGATTACAATTACAGAAGCACAATTATGGTTACTGCCTTATTTTAATAATAATATTATACGGGATATTACCGTACAATGGAAAGCAATGGGCTCCATGGTAGGCTCCTGGAATATGCTGGTATATGGTACAGCCATGTTTGTGATGGAGAAAGTTACAGGCGATCAAAGCATTAACCGGTCTAAAAAAGCCTTCTTTTTTTATTTTTTAGGGCTCACCAACCTGATGTTTAACTGGGGGCATCATACGTATATCGTTCCATCTTCCGAACTGATCAAGACCATTTCTTATGTGATCAGTATGACTGAATTGCTTATTCTTGCCAATATTATCTATTCTTTCCGTAAAACATACCTGAAAATTAATCCGCATAAGCATTTTTTATCTTTCCGGATTTTAACCTATGCGGAAGTCTGGATATTGCTGAACCTGACATTATCTATAACTATTTCTGTGCCCGCTATTAACTATTATACACACGGTACACATATCACAGTTGCCCATGCCATGGGCACCACCATTGGTATCAATACCCTCCTGTTACTGGCATCCTTGGTACTGATTGGTGAGGAAATAACAAAAGATGGATTCCTGTTTACCAAAACCTTTAACCGCAGCTTTATTTTCTTTAATGCGGCATTACTGGTATTCTGGGTTTGCCTGGTGGGAATGGGCCTTTGCAAAATAGCAGCACAGCAGCAAAAAAATGGATTTTACGAAATAATGGACAAATTATTACCTTATTTCAAGGTATTTTCCATTTCCGGCATTTTAGTGGTAATTGGCCTGGTGTTAATATTAATACCTGTATTGAAAGTCTTTCTTAA
>Ga0364867_10273_pt1 | contig 32292 bp, 19 predicted proteins | sample ExccelAu500001D4_3_FD_206915 | JGI IMG/M metagenome (GOLD analysis project Ga0364867, IMG submission 206915) | Enriched cells from Trout Bog Lake Hypolimnion, Wisconsin, USA - BchlTB.Aug13.5000.01.D4 | ecosystem: Environmental > Aquatic > Freshwater > Lake > Hypolimnion/Profundal zone | place... | reverse complement strand
TCCAAATCCCAGGGAGCAAAATCTGACGGCAACGCTTCCTCGCCTGTCCCCCGTCCCCCGGCCTCCGTCACCGGCGGTTGGATCGAAACGCTGCATTCGAATAAAATGTGTTCGCCGGCCACCGGCAAGAGTTTCGATCCGCCCACGCCGAAGCATTTCTCCTTCAACGCCCGGCCGGCGCCTGTCCCGTGTGCCACGGCTTGGGGCAGAAGATGGTGTTTGACGAGCATCTCGTCGTGCCGGATCCCGAATTGCCGCTCGAAAGCGCCCTCCAGCCCTGGCGGCGGGCGGGCAAGCGCATGAACATCTATTACAAGGCCATGCTGCGCTCGGTTGCGGACCATTTCAACGTGGACTTGAATACGCCATGGAAGGATTTGCCGGACGATTTCAAGACCGTGCTGCTGCACGGCTCCGGCGACGACAACCTGGCCTTCAAATTCTGGCGTGGGGGCAAGGTGAGCACCATTGACCGCCCGTTTGAAGGCGTGTTGCCGAATCTCGAACGCCTCGCCACCGAAAGCGAAAGCGAATTCATGCGCAACCGGCTCAAGGCCTACATGACGCCGCAGTTTTGCGATGTCTGCAAAGGCCGGCGCCTCAAGCCGGAAATCCTGGCGGTGACCCTGGGCGAGAATATTCCGAAGCAACCGCGCAGTGAACCCCCGGATCGTAGCAGCCGACGTGAGGAGGCTCCAACTTCCCCTGCCCAAAATAGCATGAGCCTCCTCACGTCGGCTGCTACGGCGGTTTTGGGGGAGCAGAAACCCAATCGGAAATCGCAAGTCGGAAATCGGAAGTTGAAGATTCCGGGCCTGTCCATCATGGATGTTTGCGGTTTGTCGGTGGAGAAGGCGGATGAGTTCTTTGTGTCCCTCACGCTGACCGAGTTCGAGCAAAAAGTTGCCGGTGAAGTCATCAAAGAAATCCGCGCGCGGCTCGGGTTCCTCAGGAATGTCGGTCTGGGCTATCTCACGCTAGACCGCGAAAGCGGCACGCTCTCCGGCGGCGAAGCCCAGCGCATCCGCCTGGCCACGCAGATCGGCGCGGCCCTGGTCGGTGTCCTGTACGTCCTGGACGAACCCAGCATCGGCCTGCATCAGCGGGACAACGACCGGCTGCTGACCACGTTGAAAGGCCTGCGCGATCTCGGCAACACCGTCCTGGTGGTGGAACATGACGCCGACACGATCCGCGCGGCGGATTATATACTGGACCTCGGTCCGGGCGCGGGCGTCCACGGCGGTGAATTGGTGGCGGCCGGCCGCCTGCCCGATATCCTGGCCTGCAAGAAATCGCTCACCGGCCAGTATCTCACCGGCGAGTTGAGCATTTCCATCCCTAAGAAAAGGAATTCGCCCTCGGAGGAAAGGGGCTGGCTGGAAATCATCGGCGCCACGGAAAATAATCTGCAAAATATTGACGCGCGGATTCCGCTCGGCACATTCACCTGTGTCACCGGCGTGAGCGGTTCCGGCAAGAGCACGCTGGTGAGCGACATTTTGCAGCGGGCGCTGTTCCGCAAATTTTACGGCTCCAAGGACCGGCCCGGCGAACACCGCGCCCTGCGAGGGTTTGAGGCGCTCGACAAGGTCATCGTCATTGACCAGTCGCCGATTGGCCGCACCCCGCGCAGCAACCCGGCCACGTACACGGGCATGTTCAACCACATCCGCGACTTGTTCGCCCGGCTGCCGGCGGCCAAGGTGCGCGGCTACGAGCCGGGCCGTTTCAGCTTCAATGTCAAGGGTGGCCGTTGCGAGAAATGCGAGGGCGATGGCATTCTGAAGATCGAGATGAATTTTCTGCCGCCGGTCTATGTGACCTGCGAGGCCTGCAATGGCCAGCGTTACAACCGCGAGACGCTGGAAATCGCCTACAAGGGCAAGAACATTGCCGATGTGCTGAATCTGACGGTGGCGGAAGCCGTGGATTTTTTTCGCGCGGTGCCCAGGATTGCCGATCCGCTGGAAACGCTCGCCGAGGTGGGGCTGGGCTACATCCGGCTGGGCCAGCAGGCCACCACGCTCAGCGGCGGCGAGGCGCAGCGCGTGAAGCTGGCCACGGAATTGAGCCGCCGCGCCACCGGCAAGACTTTCTATATTCTGGATGAGCCGACCACCGGCCTGCATTTTCACGATGTCGCCAAACTGCTCGAAGTGCTGTTCAAGTTGCGGGACGCCGGCAACACGCTGCTCATCATCGAGCATAATCTCGATGTGATAAAAACCGCGGACTGGATCATTGATCTGGGCCCGGAAGGCGGCGGCGCCGGCGGAAAAATCGTGGCCGAAGGACCCCCGGAAAAGATCATCCACTGCGAGGCAAGTCACACCGGGCGTTACCTCAAGAGCGTGCTCGCATGAGCCGGAGCGCGGTGGGGGTGGATTATTGGATTAATGGATTATTGGATTGATGGATGGGTGGCTGAGCCGGAGCGCCGGTCTCCGACCCGGCTCGACTCCACAGCAGGGCAGGGCAGGTTGGTTTTGTGGCGCCGGCTGGTCCCGCGTTAACTCGCGGGCGGGCCGCCCGCGCTCCGTCGAGATTTCGCGCTTTTGTAATAGCCTCGCGTCGGCTAAATTCCGGCATGGCTTTGTTCCGGCGATGGCTGTTGATTTCGTGTGCGCTCATTTTGGGCGGGGCGCCGCTTGGCGCCGCGAACTCGCCCGAGGATCGCGACTACGCCGCCGCGAGCGCCGCTTTGCAGGACAAATTTTATGACCGCGCGGAAAGCGGATTCATCCAGTTCCTCGAAAATCACCGCAAGTCCACCAACGCGGCGCAGGCGGTCTTGCTGCTGGCGCAGGCGCAATATTACCTGGGAAAATATCCCGAGGCCATCGCGCGCCTCCAGGACACCAACAATCTGGCCCGAGCCCAGGAGGCCGGGTTGGCCGACGGTTATGTCTATTGGACCGGCGAGGCCGAATTTGCCGCCGGCCATTTCCAGGCCGCGGCGGACACGCTGGTTGCGCTGCCGGATCGGTTTCCCAATTCGCCGCTGGCCACGAATGCGGTGGTGGAGGCGGCGGCGGCGTATGGCAAGCTCGGCCATTGGCTGCAAGTGGACGGCTTGTTGGATAACCCCAACGGCGTGTTTCAGCGCGCGGCACATTTGAACCCACCGAACTCAATTATTGCCGATGGCCGGTTGTTGCAGGCGGAATCGAAATTCATGCAGCAGGATTTTATCGCGGTGACTGGCCTGCTGAACCGACTGGACCCGGTGGGGCTTACGCAGGAACAGGATTGGAAACGCGCGTTTCTGCTCTGCCGCGCCCTTCTGAGCCAAAACAATCTGGACGCGGCGTTGACGGCTGCGACCAACCTGCGTCAGATCGCCCGCCAGGGAAGGGGCGACGGCTGGGCGACCAATCTGGCCGAAAGCGTGGCGCTGTTCGCCGGCCTGTTGGAGCGGAAGGACCGGTTGCCCGAGGCGGAGGCGGCCTGGGGTGAAAACCTCACCAATAGCGCCGTGGAGTTTCACCAGCAGGCTGTGCTAAAGACGGTGGAACTGGCGATGGCGCGGAACCATCTTGGGGAAGCGGAAACGAATTTGGAATCCTATCTCGCGAAATTCCCGGCTTCGGCGGCGGCGGAACTGGCCCGGCTGACCCTGGGCGAACTGCACCTTAAGGATTTCCTCACCCAGCCAGCGGCGACCAATCACTTTGGGTTGGCGCTGACCAACCTGGATCAGTTCATTGGCACCTATTCGAACGGTCCACTTCGCGGCAAGGCGTTCCTGGATCTGGGTTGGTGCGACTGGCTCGCCACCAATTATTCCGCCAGCCTGACCAGCTTTCAATCTGCGGCGCAGCTTCTGCCGGGGTCGGAAGATTTGGCGGTGGCCAGATTCAAAATGGGCGACGCCCAGTTTGCACTGCAGGATTATCGCGGCGCGCGGACCAACTATCAGGCCGTACTGTCAGATTTTACCGGGCTGACGAACGTCGCCAATTCACTGGCCGACCGCGCCCTGTTCCAGATTTTGCGGGCGCAACTGGAGTTGACCAACGCCGCCGGATTGGACGAGACGATGCGGCTGTTTCTGGGAAAATTTTCCACCAGCGCGCTGGCGGACAGCAGCCTGCTGCTGGCCGGCCAGGGCTTTTCCAGTTTCGGCTCCAACGCCATCGCCCGCGAGGTGTTTCGGCGGTTTGCGGCGGAACGCACGAATTCGTCGTTGCTGCCGCAAGTGGCCTTTGCCGAGGCCAGGACGTTTGAGCGGGAGCAAAATTGGGCGGACGCCGTTGCCCATTACGAAGCCTGGCTGCAAGCTTATCCCACCAATGAAGCGCGGCCGGAGGTGGAATATGCGCGGGACTGGGCGGTGGCGCAAACCGGCGACGAGGGCCGGGCGTTCGAGTTGTTCACCAATTTCACCAGCCACTACACCAACCATGATCTCACGCCCTTGGCGCTCTGGTGGGTGGCCGACCATTATTTCCGATCCGGCACGAATTTCATGGACGCGGAACGCAATTACCAATTGATTTTCCAGGATTTTCCCACGAATCAACTGGCCGATCGGGCGTTGTTAATGGCCGGTCGCGCGGCGCTGGGCTGGTCCCAGCCACCGGAAGCAATTCCTTATTTGAATAAGCTCATCAGCGACACCAATGCCCCCGGTGATTGGCGCGATCAGGCGCGCTTCGCGTATTGCGAAGCGATGCGGTCCATGTCCGCCTCGGAAACGAATAACTCGAGTTTGCAAGCCGCCACCAACATGCTGGCCCAGATGTATCCCGAGGCGGCCACAAACCTTGCGGGGGTGCTGGCCTGGTGTGAAACCGCCGATTGTGATTTGCAGATGGGCGCCTTCGATGCCGCCACCAATGCTTATGCGCAGGCCTTGGGCTCGCCGCTTTTGACGGTTGCCAGCTTGCCGTTGGACGGCCAGAAATTGCGTGATCGGGCCCAGGTCGGCATGGGCGTGGTCTTGGAGAAGAAAGCGGAAAAGGTGGAAGGTCAGGCGGACGACGCCCGGAAGGCCTGGCTCGATCTGGCGATGGAAAACTATCAAAACGTTTTTTATTTGGACGCCGAAACCAAAGACGAGTTTTGGACGAAAGAGGCGGGCCTGCGAATGCTGGCGCTCGCATCCCGAACCGGCCGTCTGAAAGGGAAAGATTTGGACCGATTCATCGTTCGCCTGGAAGAAAAATTCCCCCAGTCAAAGACTTCGCTGGAACTGAAGCGGGCGGGCTTGAAGAATTGACTGGCCTCGGAGCGCGGCCGTCCTCGGCCGCAGCAACGTCCGGATAATTGAGATCACGGATAAACCAAGCGTTTTTCAGGTTCGCACCTTGCTGCGCCCGAGGACGGGCGCGCTCCGGCGGGTAGTCCAGGTCACGCACTCGGCAGTGAGCAAGGCCTCATGGAAGTGGTGGTTGTCGAACGCGTTCCTGCCCCGAGAAGGTGCAGTTCGCCGTACCCACCAGCATGGCTTCCATTATTAGCCACCAACGGGGGTCCATGCTCCTCACGTCGTTGGCTGCGGTGTCAATCACCCGGCCTCACACATTTCCGGGCGGCCAGAGGCTTTGCCCCACGTCGGTGCGATAGTAGCTGCCGACCACGCGAATTTTACGGATGTTCGCATAAGCCCGGGCGATCGCCTCGTCCAGTCGCGGCGCCAGCGCGATCACGTCGGCAATGCGCTGGCCGGTGGCCAGCAGATGGCCATCCGCCCCGCGCGCCACTTCGTTCCACCACACATCGCAATCGAACTTGCCCTCCACTTCCAGCGGCAGTTGCGGGCCGCGCACCTGCGTGAACGGATAGCCATAGCCCGCCAGGGTCAGCGAGCAGCCGAAATTCAGACCGTCGTTGAACTCCGGCGCTAATTCCTCATTCCGGGTGGTCCGCAAAACCACCTCCGCCGGATTTTTCAGCATCCGCAGAATCATCGGCCCGGAAGTGACGCCGATGCGGATGTTGTACTCGATGACGTGCCATTTGCCGGGCGGCGGCGCGGCCGTCTTGATGGCGGTCACCTGGACCGGCCCGTGATAATTCACCTCGCGAAACCACGGGAGTAGCGGATGCAACAACGCGCGCGCGAGGCCGTACCGGTCATTTTCATCGCGCTCCACCAACCCGCCCAGCGGCGCGCCGGCCACCACGCCCAAATTGCCGTTGAAGGCGTATTTGTATTCCTGATTCGTGACCAGCGAATAGATTTCCCCGCCGCTGACCAGCGCGATATGGCCCGCCTCGGCGCGGCCCAGATACTCCTGCAAAAACACGCCCTCGGCGTAATTCACGTGGCGCAGCCAGGCGCGGGTATCGGCCACGGTCTCGCACAGGATGGTGTGGACCGGACTGGTCGGCGAACACAGCGGGTTCTTGATGACAAAGGGCCGCGGATGTTTGGCCAGCACCGCCTCCGCCGCCAGCCGGTTGGCCGCCACGAATGATTTGGGAAAGGCGATCTTGCAGCGCGCGCACAACTGGCGCGCAAAATCGCGCTCGCGTTCGATCCGCATCGCTTCGCCGGTTGGTGAAAAAATGCCCACGCCCGACGCCACCAGATCGTCTGCCCACGGCTGCCAAGCCCAGTCAATGGACTGCGGGATGACCGCCGCGATCTTCTGCTCGCGTAGGAGCGGAACGGGACTGGGAACGACATTGCTCGCAAGCGTCGGCCCGATGAGGGAGGGGGGGAAATGGCCGTAATTGCGGGTCAGATAGGTGGACACGTCGGCTCCCGCGTCCGCCAACGCACCGCCGATGCTGTGGGCGAACGAGCCAACGCCCAGTACCAGGAACGACGGAGATTGGGATTTCTTTGAATGGGTCATCGTCATCAATTTCCCTCTAGGAAATACACCAACTGATGCCGGATTCCAATGAATATTGGGCGCATTCTGGATACGGCGGCAGGAGACTCCGCCCGAAATCGCGCGTGAGCAATCTTGCATTGCCGGGCGCGGTTTGTTTCAATCGTTGGCGTTCATATAAAAATAACGACCAGAAAAACATTTTGATTTAAAACTTTGCGTAGCTTCGGCTACGGGCTGCCTCTAAAACGACCAATTTTTGCACGCCCGCACAGAACTCGACCGAGCACGCGCCAACTGGCGCGGCTTGGCGTTGCTTTCTGTGCAGGCACTTGGTCGTGCCTTGAGGCAGGGCGCGTTAGGTCGCGCCTCTTCGTTGATTGAATTCCCGTGGCTGACTTGCTCGCCTTTGCAGCAGCCATGCCCACCCTCAATTGGATCGGAAAAGACGCCGTCGTGAATCACCATCACGCCGTTCCGTTCCATTTGCTGCGAGACGTGCCGGAGCTTTCCCTGGGCGAGCCGGGTACCGGCAACCTCATTGTTCAGGGTGACAATCTCGTCGCGCTCAAGGCGCTGCTGCCCTACTACGCCGGACAGGTCAAGTGCATTTTCATTGATCCGCCGTACAACACCGGCAACGAAGGCTGGATTTACAACGACAACGTCAATAGCCCCATCATTCAAGCATGGCTAAAGGAAACCCTTTCAGGCAAAACCGTGGGTGGTGAGGGAGACGATTTGTCCCGCCATGACAAATGGCTTTGTATGATGTACCCACGACTTGCGTTGCTCCGCCAATTTTTACGCAAGGATGGTGCGATTTTTGTCACCCTGGATGACAACGAAGTTCAAGCGTTGCGTTACGTGATGGACGAAATTTTTGGAGCCCAAAACTTCTTGGGCCAAATAATTTGGCAGCACAGCGTTCAAGGCAAAAATGACGCTAAAACCCTTTCTCTTCATCATAACTATATCGTGGCCTATCGGCGAGATGATGCATTTCAGATCGGCGATGTTGCACGTGAAGAGCGGCACAATGTAAATTATTCAAATCCAGATGCTGATCCCCGTGGTCTTTGGCGCAGCGGCGACGTTCGTAGTCCTCACTACCGGGAGAATCTTTGTTTCGATGTCGAAACACCAAGCGGTAAAATTATCAAGCCGCCAGCCAAAGGATGGCGCTGGTCAAAAGAAACCTTTTCAGAAAAAGTCGCAACCGGAGAAATATCGTTTGTCGACAAGGAAAGTCGCGTTCTCAGGAAAATCTATTTGGCAGAGCAAGAAGGTCGCGTACCGGAGAGTATTTGGTTTGGAGAAGAATGCGGAACGACACGGGAAGCGAGCCAAGAATTGAAGGATATTTTTTCATCTGCTTCATTCCCAACACCAAAGCCAACTCGCCTTTTGCTGCGGATTTTACAAATTGCTAGCAATCCCGGTGATTTGATTTTGGATTCATTTGCCGGCAGCGGCACGACCGGCCACGCCGTTCTCAGATTGAATAAATCCGCGCCGGAATTGCTCCAGCGCCGATTTATCATGGTTGAGATTGAATCCCAAATCGCGCGAGACATCACCGCCGAGCGCGTGAGGCGCGTCGCTCAAGGTTACACCAATACCAAAGGCAAAAAAGTCGAAGGTTTGGGTGGTGGTTTCCGTTTCTGTGAACTTGGAGAAAAGATGTTCGACGAGTCCGGCAAAATTCGCGACACCGTCCGTTTTGCCGACCTCGCCCGCCACGTCTATTTCACCGAGACCGGCGAGACGTTACCGCGCGAGCGCGTCGGCAAGTCGCCTCTGCTGGGCATCACGCCCAGCGGTGTGGCCGTGTATCTGCTTTTCAATGGCATCCTGAAAGACAAGACCGTTGACGGCGGCAATGTGCTGACACACGCCACGCTTGCGCTGCTGCCTGAGCACGACGGGCCGAAAGTCATCTACGCGGCAGGCTGCCGCTTCAGTCGCGAACGTCAGAAGCGGGAAAACATCACCTTCAAACAAACGCCCTACGCCATCCGCCTGCAATGAATCTCAAAAACTACCAGAAAAAGTCGCTGGATTGGCTTGGCCGCTATTATGAACGCTGCCGCACATTACAAGAGGCGGGCGACCGTTTTCCCGTGGCGACGGCGTTCACCTCCATCACGGCGGAAACTTACGGGAGCGGATTGTCGTACTCGAAGGTGGAACAACTGCCCGGCATTCCGTATGTGTGCTTGCGCATCCCGACCGGCGGCGGCAAAACCGTTCTTGGCTGCGAAGCGGTGGCCGTGGCTCAAAAGGAGCTGCTCCGGGCTGATCATGCGTTGGTTTTGTGGCTGGTGCCGAGCGACCCCATTCGCCGGCAAACGCTCGACCGCATGAAGGACCGGAAAGACCCTTACCGCGTCGCGCTCGAAACCAAACTCGGCGCCGTGGAGGTTTTGGACATCGAGGAGGCTATGAATGTGACGCGCGCCACCCTGGACGGCGCAACGGTCATCGTCGTGGCGACGATGCAGGCTTTCCGTCGCAAGGACATCAGCCAGTTGAAAGTATATGAGAACAACGGCGCTTTGATGAGTCATTTCGAGAATCTGCCCGCCGGGTTGTTGGCGATTTTGGAGAAAAAGCCGGAGGGCAATTTTGACTTTTCGCTGGCGAACGTTTTCCGGCTCCGCCGGCCATTCGTCATCGTGGACGAGGCCCACAACAACCGGCGGACACTCGCGTTTGAAACACTACGCCGGTTAAATCCATCGGGCATTCTTGAACTGACGGCCACCCCAAACCGGGATCGCACAACCGAGCGCGACCCAGATACGGGCGAAATGGTCGAGAATCCACCCAGCAACGTGCTTTTCTCGGTGTCCGCTTACGCCCTGAAGGCCGAGGAGATGATTAAATTGCCGATTTATCTGCGCTACCGCGAGCCGTGGGATGCGTTGTTGACCGACGCGATTGGTGTTTTGAAGGAATTGCAAAACGACGCCGACAAGGAAATCGCCGAAGGCGGAAAGTATTTGCGTCCCATCATGCTCTTGCAGGCGCAGCCCGAGTACCAGGACAAGAAGAGCATCACCGTGGACTTGGTGAAACAGAAATTGCGGGAGTTCCACATTCGAGAAGAAGAAATTGCCATCCATACGGGCGACATTCGGGAACTGGAAAAGCCGGAAAACCTGAAAGTCTTGGATCCCGCCTGTAAATTGCGTTTCGTCATCACGGTGGCGGCGTTGAAAGAAGGCTGGGATTGTCCCTTTGCCTACGTTTTGTTTTCCGTGGCGGAATTGAGCAGCGGTCGGGCGGTGGAACAGATTTTAGGGCGCATTCTGCGGATGCCGCACACCACCCGGAAAAAACGCGAGGCGCTGAACGGAGCGTATGCCTTTGTGGCCTCCACAAAGTTCGATGCCGCCGCCAAGACGTTGAAAGACGGCCTGGTTGCAGCGGGTTTTGAGCGCCAAGAAGTGGACGCCTTGGTGGTTGATCCGATTCTGCCTCTGGGCGACACCAACTCGCCAGTCGTCCCTGCCGGGCCTGTCACGGTGGCGCTGCCATCCCCGCCAGCCGCTGCGCTGCCTCTATCGCTCATCAGCGACGTCACTTGGGACGCCGAAGCCACAACTCTACGGATTGAGCACCCATTGACCGCTGAGCAGGAGACTGCGCTGATCGGGGCGTTTGCGGATGTCAAAACAAAGATCGTGGTTGCGGAAGCATGCCGCCAGCGGGCAGGGCGGGCAGCGGCGGCGACAGCCCGGAAAGCTTCGCCCTCTCAGCGTAAAGTGCCTTTCGCTGTGCCGGTGTTAGCCGTCAAGCAGGGAAACTTTTTCCGGCAGTTTGATGCGGACGACTTGGACGCGCGCGTGTCGTGGAGTTTGACGGAGTGTGACGCAGAATTGACGGGTTTCCTGATACCAACCGAGCAACGGGGCATCAGGATTGACATCACCGATGACGAAAAATTGCAGCAGGATTTCATTCCGTTAAACGACGCGCAGCAGCAGCTTTTACAATCGTCAGCGGCCTGGCCGGTCGGAAAGTTGGTGGACTGGGTAGACCGCGCCTTTGCCCATCCCGAATTGACCGAAGCCGAGACAGGCATTTACCTCACCCGGGCCATCGGCAGATTGATCGACGCCCGCAATTTCAGTCTCGAATCCTTGACGGCACATCGTTACCGACTGGCCAAGGCCGTGGACGCCAAAATAAAAAAACTCCGCGCAGAAGCCCGCCGCAAGGCATTGGAAGAATTTCTCTTTCCCAGCGATTCCATTCTTAACGATGTCCCAGCTTCGGTGTTCGTCAGTGCCGCCGCAACGCACATTTACGACCCGAACAAATATCCATACACCGAGGCATACCGCGGTCTGGCGCTGCCAAACCACTATTACGAGGTCATCGGCGACCTGAAAACCGAAGGCGAGGAGTACGAATGCGCAAAAGCCATTGCGTACTGTGAGGGCATCGAATTTTGGGTTCGCAATCTTTCCGGCGAGGAGGAATGTTCTTTTTGGATTCAAACCTCATCCGACAAGTTTTACCCGGATTTTATCGCCAAGCTGAAAAACGGCAAATCCCTGGCGGTGGAGTATAAGGGGCTGGACCGGGCTACGAACGATGATACGAAGGAAAAAGAACGTCTCGGCCAGCTTTGGGAGGCCCGCAGCGGTGGCCAGTGCATATTTCTCATGATCAAAGGTCCGGACGATCTTTCACGTATCGCCGATGCGGTGGCGAAAGCAGACTAGTTTGCCATGAACGAAGAACAGAACACCAACGTGAGCCAGCCAGCAGGGCAGTCCATTTCACCAGTCTGGGCGGAAGTCACGGACGAATTCTTGAGCCAAAAGCCGCTGCTCGTGCCTTGGACATGGGGTGACTATTATGCCGTGCGTTATCTGGCCGGCACGATGCGGGGATAGTTGAACGACGTGGGAATTCAGGCCTTGCGACGGGGTTTGCAGGAGTTGGCGCGGGAAACCATTGCCGGGCATCAGCGCACAGGCAAGCCAGTGCCGCAGCGATTATCAGGTGGAAGTCGCGCGTTCCACGCTCGGCAAGAGTTTCGCGTTCCTTGGGCAGACATTCGTCGAGCAGGATGCGCATTTTTCAAGCGGGCTGGAGGGATTTTTCCAGAATGGCGGAAGACTCTTCCAAATAGGCCACGGCTTGCTTGCGGGAGACAGTCGGGAACTGTGTTCCAGAAATTCGCCCAACGTATCTTGACGAGGCGCCATGGTGAAAATCCACCTCCGCCACATGAATTTCAGGGCAGCGGAAATGCCGGCAACGCTAAAGTCGGCGTGTTTTTTTGGGGGAAACTTGAAGGTTTGCGTTTTTGTATCCCACGGGCGAGAAGCTCGCCCGTGGGATACAAAAATTCCTTTGCTTTGTCAAGGCGAGCAATTTATATTGAAAAGCAGCGGTTGAAGGTGTGCATTGAACGCGCATTGATGACCGCTGGATACAAACGAAACCGAAACTGAGTCGGATATGAAATCGTCCGGCCACAAGGCACCGTTTGGAAGGCTTTTGGGCCAGCAAAAGTCATTAAAATGTTGAAATTTTCATTCAATCTGAAGAAAAGCACACAAGCTGCCGCCGTCCTCTTGAAGCTCAATGAAGGGGATATGGAGAACTATTTGTTCATCAAAATGCTCTACCTCGCGGACAGAGCATCGCTTGATAAATGGGGCGACCCAATAACTGGCGACCGAACGGTGTCCATGCCATACGGTCCCGTCCTCAGCACAATCTACAATCTGACAAAAGGGCAGTGCCAGACCATTCGCGCCTTTTGGGAAAAGTTCATAACCGACGCCGACCAGGAAACCAACCGGATTTCCCTGAAAGGTGATCCGGGGCGGGACGAGCTTTCACGGGCGGAGATAAAAATCCTTGAATCAGTTCATTCAAAATTCAAGAACTATTCTTGGAAGCAAATCCATGATTTTTGCGCTAAGCTTGGAGAATATGAAGATGTTGGCAAGAGTTCCAAGACGCTTCCGACCGAACGCATCCTGAAGTCGCTGGGAAAAACCCCGCGCGAGATCGTCGAAACCGAGCAAAAAATCCGCGAGCTTCAGGTCGCCGATTTGCTCTTGGGGCGTTAAATGGCAAAAACCGGGAAACAGCTTTCCGTGGTCTTGTTTGGAAAATCAACGAAAGGCTTGATTCCATTGGCTAAAAATGGTGGCAGGACCCGGAATTGAACCGGGGACACAAGGATTTTCAGTCCTCTGCTCTACCAACTGAGCTATCCTGCCAAACCATTTAAAATCAACACTTTACACTGCCAAAAGCGGCGTCCATTCGGCGTCTGCGCAGCGCCGTTACCAGGCGTGTGGCACGCCCATGCAAGTGCCCTTGCGAATTGACAGCATAGCTTAAGCAACCGAGGCCCGGCAAGAACTAAAAATGGACCAATTTGCGTTTCGGGCGATGCGTTCGCTTCCGTGGTGTGGCTTGCCTGCCAGAGAGCCGGGCTTCCCCGCCCGGCGGGAAACAACCTCACGCAAAGCAACACGCGTCGAAACACTCGCAGGCCGTGAAATAATCCACGCAAATTCCGGGCGGCAGGGATGCCGCCCTCTACATCAGGCAAGGATTCCTGACGCCACGGTTCCGGCTGTCGTGGTGCGTCGTGGCGCGGCTTGACCTGGCGGATGAAATTGTGGAAGTTAAAAAGAACCAGCGAACCGATTATTCCGCAACCATGAACCTGAAACCAATTTGGCGGTTTTCCGCGCCCGCATTTGCTTGCCTCGTCGCACTGAACGCTGCATGGGCCAATGAACCCCTCGCCACCTTCCAACCCGGGCAAGTCTGGAATGACACCTCCGGCAAGCCGATCAATGCCCACGGCGGCGGCATCCTGTTGCACGCAGGCGTGTATTATTGGTATGGCGAGTTCAAGGAAGGCCGCACCTATCTTTCGCTGGTCAATAAAACCTGGGGCGGCACGCGGGTCATCGCCGGCGGTGTCGCGTGTTATTCTTCCACGAACCTTTATGACTGGAAAAACGAAGGGCTGGCCCTGCCTTCCGTCGCGGAAGATCCCGACCACGACCTGGCCTGTGAAAAAGTCATCGAGCGGCCCAAGGTGATTTACAACGCCAAGACGAAGCAGTTTGTCATGTGGCTGCATCAGGACAGCCCGGACTACACCGCCGCGCATTCCGGCGTCGCGGTGAGCGATTCGCCCACCGGGCCGTTCAAATATCTCGGCAGCTTCCGCCCGAACGCCGGGGTCTGGCCCCTCAATGTCACAGCCAGGGACGAGGAGCCGAACACGACCAACTTTCTGGCGCGGGATTTTCCAGGCGGCCAGATGGCGCGCGACATGACCTTGTTTGTGGATGACGACGGGAAGGCGTATCAGTTTTACGCGTCCGAGGAAAACGGCACGCTGCACGTTTCGCAGTTGACGGACGACTATTTGAAACCAGCCGGCAAGTATGGCCGCATTCTGGTTGGTCGTTCGACCGAAGCGCCGGCGGTGTTCAAACGGAATGGCAGGTATTACCTGATCGCATCGGGTTGTTCCGGTTGGGATCCCAACGCCGCGCGCTCGGCGGTGGCGGATGATATTTTTGGCCCGTGGACCGAGCTGGGCAATCCGTGTCGCGGCGCAAATGCGGACCAGACCTTTTTCTGTCAAAGCACTTTCGTGCTCCCGGTGGCGGGGCAAACGAACCAGTTTATTGCCATGTTTGACCTCTGGAAAAAATGGGACCTCCAAGCTTCGCGTTACGTCTGGCTGCCGCTGGCATTTGACGCGGACGGCAAACCGGTGGTGCAATGGCGGGATCAATGGTCTTGGCCGGTGAAACAATAGCCTCCTTCATCAACTCAACCGTCGGTGGCGGCAGCGGATTGGGCTTTGCCCGGGCCGCAAATTTTTTTGATTTTTTTTGAACGTTTTTTTTGGGAATTGTCAAAAAAATCGAAATCGCGTGACGGAAGTTGGTTTGAACCGCTGATTTTAGCAGCGCGCCGCACGCTTAAATAGCCAACGGTTGACATGATTAAAGTTCAGAACCTGACGAAACAATTCGGACACAAACGGGCGGTGGATGGGATTTCGTTCGCGGTGCGACGCGGCGAAGTCCTGGGTTTTCTCGGGCCGAACGGCGCCGGCAAATCCACCACCATGCGGATGATCACCGGTTTCATTCCGCCCACCAGCGGCTCCGTGACGGTGGGCGGGTTTGATCTGGTCGAAAATCCGATCCCCGCCAAAAAGTTGATGGGCTATCTGCCGGAAAACGCGCCGGCCTACACCGACATGACGGTGCATGGTTTCTTGAATTTCGCGGCGGAAATGCGCGGATTGCGCGGCGCGGCCAAAACCAAGGCGGTCCAGCGCGCGGTGGAAATGTGTTTCCTGGATGCCGTGCTGCATCAAAGCGTGGACACGCTGTCCAAAGGCTACCGCCATCGCACTTGCTTCGCGCAATCCATCATCCATGACCCGGATGTCTTGATTTTGGACGAGCCTACCGACGGCCTGGATCCGAACCAGAAACACGAGGTGCGGCAACTCATTCGCCGGATGGGCGAAACGAAGGCGATTGTCTTTTCCACGCACATTCTGGAGGAGGTGGACGCGGTGTGTTCGCGGGCGATCATCATTGACCGCGGCCGGATCGTGGCCAACGGCACGCCGGAGGAATTGCGGCGCAAATCCGAGTGGGCGGGGGCAGTCACGCTGCGCATACAGGGGGTCGAAGCGGCGGCGGTCGGGGAAAAATTGAATCGCTTGCGCTCGGCGAAAAAGGTGGCGGTGGAAGTGGCACGGGCGTCCCGCCCGTGTGTTTCTGATACTCCGAATGAAACTGACGGGCGAGACGCCCGTGCCACTACGGCGGTGGCCGTGACCGTGTTTCCGCGCACAGCGGGCGATGGAGATTTGACGCGCGAGGTGATTGAGGCGCTGAATGGCTGGCAGGTGGAGGAATTGCGCACGGAGGAGGGCCGGCTGGATGAAGTTTTCCGTCGGATCACGCTACCGGATACCAAAAACTGAATGACGAATGATGACTGTAACTGGGAATGGACAATATCCGAAGAGAGGATTGCTCGTTTATTGGCAAACGCCCGGCATCCATTTATCCACCTATCCAATAATCCAGTCTGGCTTTGATCTGTGTCCATCTGTGTCCATCTGTGGTTGAATTGAATTTTTACGAACATGCAAAGTTTTGGCAACATCCTAACCATTTCCAAGCGCGAGTTGCTGGCGTATTTCACGTCGCCGGTCGCGTATGTGTTCATCGTGATTTTCCTGCTGCTGAACGGATTTTTCACGTTCATGGTCGGCGGCTTTTTCGAGCGCGGCGAGGCGTCGCTGACCAATTCATTTTTTATGTGGCATCCGTGGTTTTACCTGTTTTTGGTGCCGGCCGTGGGCATGCGGCTGTGGGCGGATGAGCGGCGGGTGGGCACCTTGGAATTGCTACTGACGATGCCGATTGCGCCGTGGGAAGCCATCGCCGGCAAATTCATCGCGTCGTGGCTGTTCCTCGGTCTCGGCTTGGGTCTCACCTTCCCGGTGGTGCTGACGGTGAACCATCTGGGCAACCCGGACAATGGGGTGATCTTCACCGCCTACGTCGGTAGCTGGCTGATGGCGGGCGCGTATCTGGCGGTGAGCTGCATCACGTCGGCCATGACCCGCAGCCAGGTGGTGAGCTTCATCCTGGCGGTGGTGGCGTGCCTGTTTCTGATTCTGGCGGGGTTTCCGCCGGTCATCAACCTGCTGCAGGGTCTCACGGGCAACTGGCAATGGTTCGTGGACACGATCACGTCATTCAGCGTGATCACCCATTTCGACGGTTTTCAAAAGGGCATCTTTGATTCGCGCGATGTCTTTTTCTTCCTGACGGTGATCGGTTTTTCGCTGTTTGCCACCAGCGTGATTTTGCGGACGCACCGCGCCGGTTGAACGGAACAGACTTTAGCCACAGATGAACACAGATAGACACAGATCAGCAATGAACCACAGAGGCACAGAGCCACAGAGGGGAAATCGTCCTCATGCTCATCCTCATGCTCATCCTCACTTATCTGTGTTCATCTGTGTTCATCTGTGGTTGAACTGAGTTACTAGAGCCAAGTTAATTACAATGCAAAAGAAGTCACTTGAAACCATTCTCTATTCCTCGGCGGGCATCGCCGTGATGCTCGTCATCCTGATCGCGGCCAACGTGATCATCGGCGCGTTTCCGATGCGCGCGGACATGACGCAGGAAAAGGCCTACACGCTGTCGGCGGGCACCCGGGCCGTGTTGAGGAAACTGGATACGCCGGTGAAAGTGCGCTTTTATTGCACCCAAAGCGAAACCGCCACGCCCGAAACCGTGTTCCTCAAGGATTACGCGCGCAAAGTGGAAGACCTGCTGCACGAATACAAACAAATCGCCGGCAAGAACCTGGTCATTGAGAAATACGATCCGCAGCCGGATTCGGACGCGGAAGATTCGGCGCGCTTGGATGGTCTGGAGGCGCACCCGCTGCCGGGCAACGACCGGTTTTATCTCGGCCTGGCCGTGAGTCTGGCCGACTCGCGCGTGGCGATGCCTTTTCTGGACCCCACCCGTGAGAAACTGTTGGAATACGATTTGACCCGCGCCATTACGCGCGTCTTTTCACCCGAGAAAGCCACCGTGGGCGTGATGAGCGCTTTGCCGGTGTTCGGTTCGCCAATGGATCCGATGGCCATGCGGGCGGGGCGGCAGCCGGAGGGGGCTTGGACGATCATCGCGCAGTTGAAACAGGATTTCAACGTCAAGCATATCGAGATGGACACGGACAAGATTGACGACGACGTGAAAGTGCTGCTGGTCATTCATCCCAAGGGCATTTCGGACAAGGCCCAGTACGCGATTGATCAGTTTGTTTTGCGGGGCGGGAAATTGATCGCGTTTCTGGATCCCGAGTCGGCCGTGGCCGGCCACCAGCAGAATCCGCAAATGGGTGGCATGGGGGGTCTTAGTTCGTCGCTGGATAAATTATTAAGCGCCTGGGGCGTGCAATTCGACACCAGCAAAGTAGTGGCGGATATGAATTTCAAAATGCAGTTGCGCGCGCAAAACGGCCAGCCGACCGAGGCGCCAGCTTGGCTGGCGCTCACGCCGGAAGGCATCAACCGTGAGGACATTGTGACCAGCCAAATTGACAACGTGTGGCTGCCCATGAGCGGCGCGTTCACCGGCACGCCGACGGCCGGGCTTAAGGAAACCGTCCTGCTTCACAGCAGCAAAAACTCGCAGTTGGTAGAGGGATTCATGGCGGGCATGGGCGGCGATGCCATTCTGAACGGGTTCAAGGCCTCCGGCGTGAATTACAATCTTGCCATTCGTTTGAGCGGGAAATTCAAGACGGCCTTCCCGGACGGCCCGCCGGGTTCCAGCAGCACGAACAACGCGGCTGGCGCCAGCGATACCTTGAAAGAATCCAAAGCGGATAACTCAGTGGTGCTGGTGGGCGACGCCGACATGCTGGCCGACGACTTTTCGCTCCGCAAAATGCAAAGCTTTTTCGGCACGCTGGTGAGCCAGTTGAACGCCAACTTGAGTTTCGCGCAAAACCTCGTGGAGCAGATGGCGGGCGACAGCAACTTGATCGGGGTGCGCAGCCGCGCGTCGCTAAGCCGTCCGTTTACGCTCGTGAAAAAGATGGAGGCAGAGGCCCAGTCGCGCGGCCAGGCCAAGATCCAGGAATTGCAGCAGAGTTTGAACGACACGCAGCAGCGCTTGAACGCGCTGCAATTGCAGCGGAAGGACAAAGACCAGCGGTTCATTCTGTCGCCGGAACAGCAGGCGGAAGTCGAGAATTTCCGCAAGAAGCAGGCGGATGTCAGCAAGGAATTGAAGCAGGCGCAGAAGGACTTGCGCAAGGAAGTCGTCGCGCTGGAAACGCACTGCAAGTGGTGGAACATTCTCGGCATGCCCTTCGCCGTGACGGCGGCGGGCGTGAGCATCGCCATCATCAAACGGAAAAAGACCTCGGCTAAATGAACTGGAAAACAACTCGAATATCAGTAGCGCAGGCTTTCCAGCCTGCGGGTTCATGGGACTTTCCAGTCCCGTGTTGCCATCCCTTGAAACTGGCGACTGGAAAGTCGCCAGAACCCGCAGACAAGAATGTCTGCGCTACTTGGGAGGTGCCGCGATGAACCGCAACCAATTCATCCTGCTCCTCGTGCTGGTCGCCGCCCTGGGCGCGGCCGGCCTGATCATCCACCAGCGCGGCCAGCAATCCTGGCATGATTCCGGCCAGCCCATCGGTCGGAAGCTGCTGCCGGATTTGCCCGTCAACGACCTCGCGCAGATCACCATCCATTCCGGCACGAACGAACTGAACCTCGCCAAGCGCGACCAACTCTGGCGGGTGCGTGAACGCGGCAATTATCCGGCGAACTTTTCGCAGATCAGCGGACTGCTCGTCAAATTGGCGGACTTGAAGATCGCCCAAGCCGAGGAGGTCGGCCCGTCGCAGCTTGGCCGTTTTGAACTGCTGCCGCCGGGCGCGGGCGCCAACACCGGCACGCAAGTCGAACTCAAGGATGCCAGTGGCAAGACCCGCAATTTGCTCTTGCTGGGCAAGAAACATTTGCGCAAGCCGGCTGGCGATACCGGATTTGGCGGGATGGACGACCAAGGCTGGCCGGATGGCCGCTATGTCATGGCTGGTAGCGGCGCCAAGACTGTCGCAGTGGTTTCCGAAACGCTGGATGACGTCCAGCCCAAGGCGGAGTCGTGGCTGGATCAGGCTTTTTTCACCATTGAAAAACCGCGCAGCTTTGACGTGCAATTTCCCGAAGCCACGAATTCGTGGAAATTGGTCCGCGCGTCGGAAACCAACGACTGGCAATTGGCCGACACCAAAGCAAGTGAGAAGCTGGATTCGGCAAAGGTATCCAGCGTAACCAGCCCGTTCAGTTCGCCCGGTTTCCACGATGTTCTGTCTCCCGACACCAAACCGGAAGTTTCAGGCCTGACCAATGTGACCGTCGTGACCGTGGAAACCTTCGACGGTTTTAACTACACCGTGAAGCTCGGTCCGAAGCGGAATGATGATTTTCCGGCAGCCGTCACCGTCAGCGCGAATCTTCCGTCCGCCCGGGCGGTGGGCAAGGACGAAAAGCCGGAGGATAAAACCAAACTGGATGCGGATTTCAAGGATCGCCAAAAGAAACTGGCCGAAAAACTCGCGGACGAGAAAAAGTTCGAAGGCTGGGTTTATTTGCTGCCGGCCTACAAGGTGGAACCGTTGCTCAAGACTCGCTCGCAACTGATGACAGAGTCGCCAGGCAATCAAACGGAGAAGACAGAAAACAAGGCGTCTTAAGTCCGAAAACCGAAATTAGCCGCGAGAGAGCGCAAAGAACACAAAGCCAGACGGGCTGATTCTGAATGTCCGGCCGTGGCAGATATTTCCCCACAGACACTCTCTTTCCGCCCCTTGCTTTGCGCTCTTTGTGTTCTTTCGTGGCAATTCAATCTCGGAGTTCGGGTTAAGACCTGAACTACTGCCAGTTGAGAACCAGCCGGTCGCCTTCCACCTTGAGCGCATTCGTTTGCTCCTGGGTCAGGCGAAAGGCCGTGAGCATCACCGTGCCGGAGTGGGGGCCGGGGTTGTAGCAAACGCGAATGACCATTTGCCCTTGTTCGTTCACCTTTTCGACTTCTAAATGCCCCGCCATTTCGTGCCCGGCGTCATCCTTGAAGGTGATCGGCTTGGCGTGAAGGTCTTCCCGCTCGAGTTTGGTGGAAACCCATTCTGGTGCTGTCTTCATTATGTTGTTCATGTGCGGTTAATTGGCAGTTTTCTTCTTTATGATGCGCCCGCCCGCGACCGTTTTGAACGGTATTCGTAGTGCGGCCGTCAACCCGTTGCAGCCAACAGCTTAACCGCAAGCCGCGGAAATGGCATCTGGAAAATTTCGAAAAGGCGAAATCCAGGGCGGATTCAAGGAAGCGTGAAATAGGGGTGGGGACGGCTCGTCCCCACGAATTTAGCTTCTGGCGCCTGACGTGGGGACAAGCTGTCCCCACCCCTATTCTTGAATCCGCCCCGGGGAAAGCTCACCCGGCGGTGAGGGCGGCGCGGGCATCGTTGGTCGCGCCGGTTTTTTCCAGGAAGTATTCGTATCCGCCGGCGTAGGGCGTCACGTGGCCGGCGCTGATGTGCAACACCTTGTCCGCCAGGTGGCGGATGAAATGCACGTCATGTGAAATGAACACCAGCGTGCCCTCGTAACGTTCCAGCGCCAGGGTGAGCGATTCCACAGTGTGGATGTCCAGGTGGGTGGTCGGCTCGTCCATGAGCAGGAGGTTGGGCGGATCCACGAGGAACTTGACCAGATTGAGCCGGCTTTTTTCCCCGCCGCTCAACACCTTGGTCAGCTTGTAAATGTCGTCCTTGCGGAACATGAAAGAACCCAGCACGGCGCGCGCTTCGTCCTCGCGCATGGCTGGTGCGCTGGCCAGCACTTCGTCGAGCACGGTCTTTTCCGGATCCAGCGTGGCGGCGCGATGCTGGCTGAAGTAACCGATCTTGGCATTGTGTCCGAGATCGCGTTCACCCCGTTGATGGGCCACCACGCCGGCCAGGATTTTCAGGAGCGTGGACTTGCCGGAGCCGTTGGGCCCGACCAGCACGGTGCGTTCGCCGCGTTCCACGGTCAGATCCAGACCCGCATAGACTTTCGTCTCCCCATAGGCCATGTGAACGCCTTCGAGGGTGACGGCGCGCTGGCCGCCGCGCGGTGGCGGCGGGATTTGAAAACGGAACGGTTTGCGCGGCGCCAGGGGCTTTTCGAGCTGTTCCATCCGTTCAATCTGCTTGAGCTTGCTCATGGCCTGGGAGGCCTTGGAGGGCACGGCGCGAAAGCGGTCGGCGAATTCCTGAAGCGCCTGGATTTCCCGCTGCTGATTTTTATAGGCCGCCAACTGTTGTTCGTAGCGCTCTTCGCGCTGCCGCAAATAATCCGAATAGTTGCCGGGGTAATCCAGCACCTTCCGCTCCGAAATCTCATGTACCTGCGTCACCACTTCGTCCATGAACTGGCGGTCATGGGAAATCAGCAGGACGGCGCCGGCGTAGTTCTTCAAGTAGTTTTGCAGCCAGAGCAGGGCGAGCAGATCCAGATGGTTCGTCGGTTCGTCCAGCAGCAGGAGATCCGGTTCCATGACCAGCAGCCGCGCCAGTCGCGCACGCATGATCCAGCCGCCGCTCATTTCCCGCGCCGGGCGGTCGAAATCCCGGTCGCGGAAGCCCAGCCCGCGCAACATCTTCTTTGCCTTGGTCTCCACCTGCGGATCATTCAAGGCGTCGTGTTTGGCGTGCGCCTCCAGATATTCCGGGCCGGCCACCTGGCCGGCCGCCTCCAATTCATGCAGCCGTTTCTCCAGCCGCGGCAGTTCGTCCACCCGGCCGGTGGCCACGTCCAGGATCGTCTCGTTCCCGTGCGCCTCGGCCTCTTGCGGCAGATGGCCGACCATGGTCCACTCATCGCGTTCCACCGCGCCGGCGTCCGGCTCCAGTTGCTTGAGGATGATGGAGAACAGCGTGGTCTTGCCCACGCCGTTTGGTCCGACCAGCGCCACGCGGTCGCCGTAATTCACGGCGAAGGACGCCTCTTCAAAGAGTACGCGTCCACCCAACGTCATTTTCAGATTGCGAATGTTCAGCATATTGACCGTCAACGCCAAATGAGGCGCGCCTCGAAGGGATAAACCCGAAAACCGAAGTAAATTGCGCTACGCCCGTAGCGCAGGCTTTCCAGCCTGCGGGTTGACGGGACTTTCCAGTCCCGTGTTTCCATGCGGGAACTGGCGACTGGAAAGTCGCCAGAACCCGCAGACAGGAATGTCTGCGCTACAACACCTTGCGCTGGCTGCCCCACAGGCAACTTCGGATTTCAGGATAAAAAATGGCGGGATCCGGTGTGCCCGAACCCCGCCGCGAGATCAATTCAACGAATCAATAACGGCTGCGATTGCTGCTGCCGCCACGATGACCCCCGCCGCTGCCGCCGAATTCACGGCGTCCGCCAGCCGGACGCTCTTCGCGCGGCTTGGCGACATTGACCGTCAGGGCGCGGCCATCCATTTCTTTGCCGTGCAGGCCTTCAATGGCTTTCTGGGCTTCCTCGACGGTGCCCATGGTCACAAAACCGAAACCGCGCGGGCGGTTGGTTTCGCGATCCATCATCAGGTTGGTTTCGGTGACCGCGCCGAACGCGGCGAACGCGTCGTTGAGATCGTTTTCAGTGGTGTTGAAGGAAAGGTTTCCTACGAATAGCTTATTGCTCATGTTATTATTTGTTGTCCTAGACTGAACTGTGCTTTACGCAGACTGTTTCCGTTAATCGGATTTCAAATCATCACTGAAGCAAGTTCACTTGAGGATTTACCATGCCTTGAAAGAAAATATCCATCTATCAGACGCCGTCAATATCGCAGGGTTCCCCGGAATAGCAACCAGAATCGCAAACTATTTTTCGGGCGCGTGATGGGTGATGCGCGGGGCGCGTGTGGCGCGACCCCTTTTTCCGCTTTCACGCATCACGCATCAATTCAAACATCAATGACCGGTTTGTCCGGCGGGGCGGCGGGCGGCGGCGTCTGGTTCTGTTCCCGCTTGCGCAGAACGATGACCGCCGCCGTGCAGGCCGTCCAAGTGGGTAAATCTTCCAGCAGCGGCACGAGTTCGACCACAAACGTGGGCAGGAACAATACGTGAAATCCGATGGACCAACTGATCAAAACCATGGCCACACAATCAATGGCCTGATCCAGCCCGAACCAGCCGAACTCGGCGAGGAGCAACTGTAATCCATCCGCCGCGACGGCGATGGCCAGTGCCAGGAACATGCGCGCTCGCGTCAGTGGCGGCGCGCGAAAAAGGGAATTGAGCTTTTCCGGAAAAATCATGCCCTCAACAAAAACCATGAATTGTGCCAAATGTCACGAATTTACGGAACGCATGGAGCGCCGGTCTCCGACCCGGCGCGTTTCAAAAGAAGCCCCAGCAACTGGGTACGGAAACAACGGGCCGCGACCGGTCCCCGGTCGCAGCACTCGGGATTCACGTGGGGGATCCAAAGGTTCGCCAAGTGTCGCTGGTTCTCTTACCCGCTGCGCGCCGGGACGGCGCGCGGTCCGGGGGGAGGGCTCGTCACTGTGGTTTGCTGACGAAACTTTAACCGGTGGTGACGAGCCGTCCCCACCCCCTGTTTTCGCGCATATTTGATTCTGTCTTGATGCCCTCAATGTTGTCCTCCTTCCGCTTTGCGAGAACCCCCCGGCATTCCTTCAATTTCCGCGTTCTCGATAGCAAATCACTCCTGGAAAAGCTTATCTTTTTGCTGAAAACCACCAATTTGCTACAACCACCGCTTGGGATTTTGATGGCAAAAAATGTTCACAAGTTGGCAATTTTTGGGTGGAAACCGGCTGAACTTCGCCGCAGAATTGTTCAATCCATAAGCAGGACGGAACACCACCAAAACGATATGAAAACACTTCTACTTGCGCTGGTTTGGTTGGCGTGCGGACGATTGCTGGCGCAGCCAGTGATCATCAGCCAGCCGACGAATCAAATTGTTTTGAACGGGAGCAATGTGACGTTTGGCGTCACCGTGTCCGGCTCGGGGCCTTTCACCTACCAATGGCAGTTTAACGGAACGAACCTGCCAAATAATATCATCACCAGCGTGGCGGGAAACGGCTCGTCCCAATTCTCCGGCGATGGCGGCACAGCCACCAACGCCGGGATGTACTATCCAACGGGCGTGGCCGAAGACAGTGCTGGCGAGATTTATATTGCCGACCTTAACGACAGCCGGATTCGCATGGTCAACACCAACGGCATCATTATGACTGTGGCTGGCACAAACAAATTGACGTTTTCAGGCGACGGCGGACCGGCCAAGCTGGCGGGATTGTATGCCCCGTACGGAATATGCATGGACGCATGGGGCAATTATTTCATCGCCGACTCGGGAAACAACCGGATTCGCAAAGTGGACACCAACGGCATCATCAGCACGGTTGCGGGAACCAATACCTCGGGTTTTTTTGGCGATGGTGGTCCCGCGACCAACGCCGCGCTCAGTAATCCACACGGAGTGGCCGTGGACGCTTTCGACAATTTATTCATTGCGGACTACGGGAACAACCGCATCCGGCGTGTGGACACCAATGGGTTCATCACCACCGTTGCGGGAACCAATGTTTCGGGTTATTTTGGGGATGGTGGGGCGGCTACCAATGCCTGGCTGGCCAGACCGCAAGGAGTGGCGGTGGACGCCTATGGCAATGTGTTCATTGCGGACTCTGGCAACAACCGCATCCGCCGCCTGGACACCAACGGCATCATCACGACCGTTGCGGGTACCAATTCATCCGGTTACGCAGGGGACGGCGGGCCGGCCACGAAGGCCCATCTTTCGGGTCCAACTGGAGTCACGGTTGACGCGTTTGGATATCTGTTTATTTCAGATTGCCTAAACTACTGCGTCCGGCAAGTGGATGCCAATGGCATCATCACTACGGTGGCGGGCAACAACCATTCAGGTGGTTATTCGGGAGATGGTGGCGCGTCCACTAATGCCAGCCTTTCCGAACTTTTCGGTTTAGCCATGAATGTCTCGGGCGGCTTGGTGATCGCCGATGAAGATAACTTTCGGATCCGCAGAGTAACGCTCGGGCGAAATCCGCTGTTGCAATTTAACAACGCCACTACCAATAACGTGGGCAATTATCAAGTCATCGTCACCAGTCCTTCAGGCAATGTGACCAGCAGTGTGGTCAGTTTGACCGTCGTGCTTCCCGCTATTGTGTCGCAGCCACAAAGCTGCGTTGTTACCAACGGAAATTCCGCCGCGTTCAGTGTGGTTGCCTATGGGACGAATATTCTCAGTTATCAATGGTATTTCAACACGAATGCCGTCTGCGGCGCGACGAATGCGCTCTTGCGCCTTTCAAGTGTGGCCGCAAGCCAAGCCGGGAATTATTTCTGCGTTATAGCTGATGCTGCTGGCAGCGTGACCAGTGCCATTGTCTCACTCATCGTTTTGAGCCCGCCAGGCATTGCCATCCAACCTGCCAATCAGACTGTCCTCGCTGGCAGCAGCGTGACGCTAAATGTCGCCGTCACTGGTTCCGGGCCGCTCACGTACCAATGGCAATTGAATGGAACCAATCTTCCGAACCGAAACGGTTTTATCAACACCGTGGTTGGAAAGGGCAATCAATCTGGTTTTTCCGGTGATGGAGGGCCGGCTACCAGCGCATTATTGTCTAATCCATCCGGGGTCGCGTTTGATGCCGCAGGTGATCTTTACATTGCCGACCAGGGGAATTTTCGCATCCGAATGATGGACACCAACTTTGTCAGCACAACCAATGGATTGATTGGCAACATTCATACCATTGCCGGGAATGGATCGGAAGGTTTCTCCGGTGATGGTGGACCGGCTACGAATGCAGGATTTTCTTGCATGGACACCACGGTGGATGCTTCGGGGAATTTTTATATTGCGACTGGGCGAACAACCGAATCCGCAGAGTGGATACGAACGGCTTTATTTCAACCGTGGCCGGAACCAACAGTTCCGGATTTTCCGGCGACGGCGGGCCGGCTGTAAATGCCAAACTTAATGCTCCGGAAGGCATGGTAATGGACAGGTGGGGAAATCTGTTTTTTGCTGACACGGCAAATTCTCGGATTCGCGAAATCAATACCAATGGCGTCATAACGACGGTGGCGGGAACGAGCCCCGGCGGGTTTTCAGGGGATGGCGGATTGGCCGTTGCCGCCAGAATAGCCCCCGTGGCCGTGGCGGTGGACATATCCGGCAATTTATTTATTGCGGACGAAGTGAATAACCGTATCCGCCGGGTGGATGGCAACGGCATCATCACCACGTTTGCGGGCAATGGCAATCCCGGTTATTCTGGCGACAATGGCGCCGCCACAAATGCCAGCTTGGATTACCCGGACGGCATCGCGGTGGACAATTATGGCGATGTTTTTATTGCAGACTCGCGCAATTATTGTATTCGCATGGTGGATTTTTCTGGAAAGATTACAACGATTGTCGGGAATGGCGAGTTCGGGATATTTGGTGATGGCGGTCCAGCCACCAGTGCGACACTCGGTACCCCACAGGGTTTGGCAGTGGATTCTTATGGCGGCCTTTACATTGCGACCGATGACGCCATTCGCAAAGTGGATTTTGGCCGTAATCCGGCATTGCAATTGAACAACGTATGGGCGACCAATGCGGGGAATTATGACGTGGTTGTCACCAGCCCTTACGGCAGCGTGACCAGCAGCATCGTTTCGCTGACCGTCTTGCTGCCCCCTGCCATCGCCGCGCAACCCGTCAGCGGCTCCGTGCCCCTCGGCGGCTCGGCCAATTTTAGCGTGGCTGTTTCCAATAATCCTCCTTTTGGTTATCAATGGTTCACGAGTTCCGGTAGAGCTGCCAGTGGGCTGGCATATCTCACGGTCTTTGGGACCGTCCCGTTTGTATTTGTGACTGACGGTGGCGAGGGATATGTTTCCCCGCCACAGGTGCATTTTGTGGGCGGCGGCGGTAGCGGAACTGCCGCGACCGCAACCGTGCAAGCCGGCACGGTGGCGTCTATTACCATAACCAGCGAGGGTTCTGGCTATGCCACACCACCCACCATTCAAATTGATCCTCCGTCTCCCGTTATCAATGCAGCTTTGCCAGGCGGTACCAACTCCACTTTGGTGGTTTCCCCAGTCACGAGCGCCGCTGCGACAAACTATTTCGTTGTGGTGACGAATATTTACGGCAGCGTCACCAGTTCCGTGGCGGCGCTTTGGGTTTTTCTTGCGCCGCAAAATTTCACCGCCGGAATGAACGGAACGAATTTGCAGGTGCAACTCAGCGGCACGCCGGTTTGGCCGTATATTCTGCAATCGGCCACCAATCTGACGCCGCCCATAAACTGGCAATCCGTGGCCACAAATCAGGCGGATACGAACGGCAACTGGCGTTTCACAATTAGGAACCCAACAAGTCGGCCCGGCTGTTTTTATCGCGCCGTGGCGCAGTGAAGTGGCGTGGAAATGGCGGACGTTGACTTTGGCGCGGCTTGGGAGCGGGCGGTGGTTTTTTGCTGGCTCGTTGGCGTCCCTCGCGGCCAAAAGCGCCAGAGGGCTGGCGCACTCTCCAAAACGCTCGTGCGTAGTAGCACAGCCCTTCACGCCCGCCGGTGGGAGTGAAGCATAATCCCGAAGTCCGAAACCCAACATGCCAAAGGAATGTCGTCTGTCGCGGAGCGACAACTGCTGGTAGCCGTGGGTTTCAACCCACGGACGCGGCGCGCCCTCGTGCCGCTCGTCGCGGAGCGACGTTTGAATGCGGCGGGTATGGTTTGATTTCAAGCGTCGCGACGCGACGCGGAATGGCTTGCACTCGCCACCGTGGGTTGAAACCCACGGCTACCGTCATCGGTCGCTCCGCGACCAAGAGGGCGGAAGCAAAGTTTTGGAACGGGCGAGGGTTTTCGCGGTTCACAATCGCCGTCTCCCGTCGCCTTCCGCCTTGCGAGAACCCCCGGCATTCCTTAAATTTCCGCGTGCTCGACATCAAATTGATCCGCGAAAAGACCGATTTCGTCCGTTCGCGCCTCGCCACGCGCGGGGCAGGGGACGAAACGAAAATTGACGAATTGCTCAAGTTGGATGAACAACGCCGCAAATCCCTGGCCGAGGTGGAAACCCTCAAGTCGCTCCGCAACCGCGTGAGCAAGGAAATTGGCGCGCTCATGGGCCAGAAGAAAATCGCTGAAGCCGAGGCGAAAAAGGCGGAAACGAAGCATTTGGGGGAGCAGATCGCCGCGCTCGACAAACAGGCGGACGAGGCCGAGGCCGCCCGCACCGCCCTGATGCTGCAACTGCCTAACCTCCCGCACGAGACCATCCCATTGGGCAAAACGGCCGAGGACAATCCGGTCGTCCGCATCATTGGCGAGAAAACCGAATACACCTTCAAGCCCAAGACGCATGTCGAGCTGTGCGAATCGCTCAAGCTCGTGGACTTCGCCCGGGCCGCAAAGCTCTCGGGCAGCGGCTTTCTCCTCTACACCAATTGGGGCGCTCGATTGGAACGGGCGCTGATTCAATTCCTGCTCGACCTCCACGTCACGCAGCACGGTTACACCGAAGTTTCGCCCCCGTTCATGGTCGGGGAGCACTGCCTGGTCGGCGTGGGGCAGTTTCCCAAGTTCAAGGACCAGTACTACGGCGTGGCCGAGGGCGACGACCCGAAGAACCTCGGCAAATTGTACCTGGTGCCCACCGCGGAAACACCGGTGGCCAACATTCACCGGGAGGAAATCCTGCCCGAGCGCCAGCTTCCCGTCTATTACTGCGCCTACACGCCTTGTTTTCGGGGCGAGGCCGGGGCCGCCGGCGTGGGCACGCGCGGCATGATCCGCGTGCATCAGTTCGACAAGGTGGAGCTGATCAAAATCGTGAAGCCGGAAAACGGCTACGACGAATTGGAAAAAATGGTCGGCCATGCGGAAAAAGTCCTGCAATTGCTGGGCCTGCATTATCGCGTGATTTTGCTGTGTACCGGCGACATGGGCTTCGGCAGCGCCAAGACCTATGACCTCGAAGTCTGGGCGCCAGGGCAGGGGAGCTATCTCGAAGTTTCGAGCTGCTCCAACTGCGAAGATTTCCAGGCGCGCCGTATGAATCTGCGTTTCAAAACCGAGGCGGGCGAGAACAGATTCCCGCACGTTCTCAACGGCAGCGGCACCGCGCTGGCCCGGCTGTTTGTGGCGCTCCTCGAAACCCACCAGCAGGCGGATGGCAGTGTGATAATACCCCAGCCGCTGCAACCATATTTGAAGACCGACCGCATCTCTGCGTGATCATAATTATTTGCGATATACGATATACGATTGACGCGAGCATGGACTCGTGGCGCGTAAATCGCAAATCGTAAATCGTAAATGTATGAAAATCCTTTTGGCCAGCAGCGAAGTCTATCCGTTCTCCAAAACGGGCGGGCTGGCGGACATGGTGGGGGCGTTGGGCCGGGCGCTGGTCAACGCCGGCCACGAGGCCGTGCTCGTCACGCCGCTGTATCGCGGCATCCGGGAGAAATTCCCCGGAATGCGCCGCGTGGACTGGCGCTTCGACCTGCCACTCGGCCAGCGGCGCGTGCAGGCCGCCTTGTGGGAACTGGTCCGGGACGGCGAGGCGAAAACCTATTTCGTTGAGCATAATGACTTTTTCGATCGGGCTGGCATTTATATCGAAAATAACCTCAGCTACCCCGATAACGCGGAACGCTATATTTTCTTCTCCAAATGTGTCGCCAATCTTGCGCGTTATCTGCCGTGGCGGGCGGACATCCTCCATGTCCACGATTGGCAGGCGGCCATGGTCCCGGCCCTCGTGTGGCAACAGCGAGCCGAAGGGTGGGGGAACCCGCCGCGCACCTGCCTCACCATTCACAACCTCGCCTACCAGGGCGTTTTCCCCGGCGAAGCCTTTGCCCTGGCCAATCTGCCGGAGGAATATTTCTCGGCGGACGGCGAAGGCGCCGAATTCTACGGCCAGCTCAATTGCCTGAAATGCGGCATTGCGCGCGCCGACAGCATAACCACCGTCAGCCCGCGCTACGCGCGGGAAATCACCACCGAGGAACTCGGTTGCGGCCTGGATGGCGTCCTGCGCAAGCACGCCGGCAAATTGACCGGCATCCTGAACGGAGTGGACTACAGTGAATGGAACACCACGAAAAACCCGCATCTGTTCCGCCCCTACAGCAGCGACCGCCTGGCCGGGAAAACCTTCAACAAGTGCGAATTGCAGCGCCAGCTCGGGCTGCCGGTGAACGAGAAAATCCCGCTGTTTGGCACCATTTCGCGACTCGCCGATCAAAAAGGCGTGGACATTCTGCTCGGGGCGCTGGAGGAAATGCTGAACTCGGACCTGCAATTCGTTCAACTCGGCAGCGGCTCGCCGGATTACGAGCGCGGCTTCCGCAGCCTCGCGGCGCGGTTTTCCGGCCGGGTGTCGGTGCAGTTCGGCTACGATGAGAACCTGGCCCACCGCATCGAGGCCGGCTGCGACTTCTTCCTCATGCCGTCGCGGTATGAACCTTGTGGATTGAACCAGATGTACAGCCTGCGCTACGGTACCATCCCGATTGTTCGCGCCACGGGCGGTCTGGACGACAGCGTGACTGACTATGTCCAGAATCCGGACAAGGCCAACGGCGTGAAGTTCTATGAATACAGCGCGCGCGCGCTGGCCAAAGCCTTCCGCAAGGCGCTGGCGATCTTTGGCGAGGCTGAATTATTGCAGCATTACCGCCGCAATGCCATGAAGGCCGATTTTTCCTGGGCCAAAACCGTTGGCGAATACGTCAAGGTGTACACCCAGACGCTGAAGTAAAATGCGCCGGAATTCAACGCCATGGTGCCAAGGTGCCAAGGCGCAAAGCCAAAGAATCGGATGCGGTTGGCGGGATCGGGCGTTTCGAGTCCCAGAGGGACGGCTGAATGGCACGGGGTTTTCGACCGTCCCTCCGGGACGTGAGAAGCTGCGCCTTAACCCCGGCATTGAAATGCCGGGCTATTTTCATCTGTTCCTGCGGAACAAAAACACGTGCATCGCAGCAAATTCAATTACTTGACGAAACTTCGCCTTATAGCACAGTTGGAACATGAATGCGCTTTTTCGATGCCGCGTGGAGCAGCCTTTGTTGAAAAAGGCTGACGCTGTCACCAATTCGCTCGGCACCTCGACCGCCGAAGTGGTTCGTATTTTCGTCGCTGAAATTGCCCGCACGGGCTGACACCAGAAACTGGAACCCTGATGCCGCAGTTGAGGCAGATTTCTTGAAAGCCAGAGAATTCCCGGCAGTCGGAAGCAATTGCACTAAATATAACAAACATTGTGTGTCTATATTAAGTCGGGCTGGCAAGTGCTCTTACCTGCCGAATCTCGAAGGCGGTGTCTCGATTTGCTTTCGAGCGCGGGTCTGTGACCCGCAGCCAGGTTCGCAAGCCAGAAGATACTTGGTTTGTTCCCATGCCCTCCATGAAGCGGTGCACCGAGCACCGTCTCGGCTCGATGGATGCGGTTGCTTGCCAACTGGCCGGGACGGTGCCCGGCGCTCCGCTACCGGGGCGCGGACATTCCTGTCCGCTCGCGCACCCACGATGACCCAATGCCCACAAAAAAGCTCGGACATCCACGACCGCCCCAAAGAGCGGACAAGAATGTCCGCGCTCCAATGAAACGGAACGCCGACCCCCGGCACGGCTCGTGGAAAAATGGCCACCGTTGCGCCGTACCGGAGGCCGGCGCTCCGAGGATTTATTGATGTCCGCCAGCGGATTTGAGAGCAATCCCAATCAACACCACAATGATGATGAAGACAACGATTCCACCCACGATGAAGTAGGTGTTGATCTTGTTGGTCTTCTTGGAAAAACCGGTG
>Ga0364867_10272_pt1 | contig 32348 bp, 29 predicted proteins | sample ExccelAu500001D4_3_FD_206915 | JGI IMG/M metagenome (GOLD analysis project Ga0364867, IMG submission 206915) | Enriched cells from Trout Bog Lake Hypolimnion, Wisconsin, USA - BchlTB.Aug13.5000.01.D4 | ecosystem: Environmental > Aquatic > Freshwater > Lake > Hypolimnion/Profundal zone | place... | reverse complement strand
AACGTGAGTTTCCAGGGAAAGGTGATTTTCACCTGCGGCTTGATGACCACGCCGCGTCCGATTTTTGCGCCAAAGCAGCGAAGCCAGAATACGCGGAGGACGGAAGGCAGTGGACAGGGCGTCGCAAAAAACAGACAACTGACCAGCACCCACAGCATTTCCTTGAAACGCGAGGCGCCGCGGTCAAACTGCGGATTGGAGAATTTGGAAAGGTCAACGGGCATGGCTCAGGAGGTAGAGGGCAAAGGTCAGAGGTCGGAGGTCAGGCATATATAAGAGCAAAATGCTGAAAGCTGAAATGCTGAAAGCTGAAATGCTGAAAGCTGAAATGCTGAAAGCTGAAATGCTGAAAGCTAAAATGCTGAAATGCTAAAATGCTAAAATGCTGAAAGCTGAAACCTGAACCGGAAAGCGGAAAGCGCAGAGCGGAGGTGGTGGTCCGAGGTCGGAAGCCAGCGGCCAGAGTTCCATGTCCGACCTCTGACCTCTGACCTCTGCCGTCCGTGGTCTCGTGGTCTCGCTTTATCCGCGGCCCGGTGGTTTGCTTGTTCCACCCAAGGCCGAACGCAGGCCCAAGATCAGGCCGAATACAAACAACAGCACGCACAGCAGACCAATCGCACATGGTGCGTAGCGGGCGGTGCCAAGGATGCTTTGCCCGCGGGCGAGGCCCTGCCGCACATTGTAATCGAAGATCTTTTCAGTGGCCGCATTGTAGGCCTGAAACCGGCGGCTCAATTCGCCGTTAAACAACGCCGTCGCTTGGTCGGTTTTTCCCGCCGTTACCAGCGTGAAGAACTGTGCACAACCCTGGAGGTAATTCGACCGCGCGAGCATGGCATTCTGAAAATTTTGGGCGTCTTCGGTTTCAAAAATGCTGTTGGCGTAGTCGCTCCACAAGGAGTCTGTACTGTTGGTCTGAACCGATTCGATCATCCTGGCGCGTTCAGCGGCAGTATGCGCGGCGAGCATTTCCCGCATCAAGTGGCGGTTGTCGTGCATCCGCTCCTCGGCCTGCCCGGCGTCCACCAACCCGGGCAGCGTGTCCACCACCAGTTGGCGGGAGGTTTCATGCAGTGCCCGGACTCCGAACCACCCCGCTCCCAGCACGGTCAGAAAAATGGCCGCCGCCAGAAAGGAAATCGTGATCAGCTCGCGTTGAAACATGTTACAAGTGTTTGATTACAATATGCTTACCATAAAACAGGTTTGCAAATTATTTAAACAACGCAATCCGGCTTTGGTCCACTGCCCAGCAACCACTCGTAGAGGCACGCCATTTCACGGCCCAGCCTTGGCCAAGTGAACTGTTCCCGGACAAGCGCGCGCCCGTTGGTACCAAGTGCCTGTAGCTGGGAGCTGGGAGCTTGAAACAGTTCCCTTAGCCCGGCGGTTATGCTCTCCACGTTGGGTTCGATGCGAATGGCGGCGTTGCGCGCGAAGCCGACGGGCAGATTGCATTCCGGCGTCATGAGTACCGGCTTGCCGTGACCCCATGCCTCCAGCACCACCATTGGCACGCCCTCGCTGAACGACGGCAGGATGAAGCCATCGCAATACGCGTAGCACGCCGCCTTGCCTTCGTTGAATTGGGGGCCGAGGAACAAAACGGAGGACGGAGGGCGGTGGGCGATGGGCGGTGGGCGGAGATCGGAAGTCTGACCACTGACCTCTGACCTCTGACCTCTGACATCTGCTCCCCGCTCCTCGCTCCCTGCTCCCCGCTCCCGCACATCCTCCCACGCAATGCCCAACTCGGTCGCCAAGCGTTTCAACTCTGTTTCGTGCCCGCCTTGATCCCAGCCGGCGATGGCGAGGACCCAGGAGTTGAGAGTTGAAGGTTGAGAGTTGAGGGTTTGCTTCCATGCCCGCAGCAGATTGACGAGTCCCTTTTTGGGATGTATTCGGGATAGAAACAAAAGTACTTTTTGACCGGGTGCGATAATGCTTGCCCAAGGTGGCGGTTGAGAGGAACTCGCGGGCGAGCCGCCCGCTTTCCGCTTTCCGCCTTCCGCTCCCCGCTCCCAGCTCTCCCCGCAGCCCTCCGCCCGCTCCGTTTTCAGCGTTTCAGGTTTCAGCGTTTCCGCATTTGGGAATATGGGGAGGTCAATTCCATTCGGAATGATGGCGATGGGATTTTTCAGGCCCAACTGGCGGATGGCGCTGGCTTCAGACTCGCACAACGCGCGCAGGCAACTCGCCCGGGACAGGTGCGTGCCCTCATAGAAGAAATGCGCAATGGCTTTCTTCCAGCGCGAATTGCGGACGGCCCACGGATCGAGCATTCCGTGCGGTGAGATCACGTAAGCCGCTTGTTTGCGGTGGCAATACTGGTTGACCACAATGGAGGAATAAACCCAGAGACCATGAGTATGCACCAAGTCCGGCTTGAATTCGTTCAAGGCCTGCCGGAAATGCGGCGAATAGCCGAATTGATGGGGCCCGATTGGACGAAAGGCCTTTACATTAATGGGCGACCACGAGCCAATATCCGCCGCCGTGTGTTCATCTTCAGTGCCAAAAACACGAACCTCCATGCCCGTATCCGCGAGCGACTGCACCAACCGTCGCACGCTCTCGAACAAACCGCCGGCATTGCGTGAAACTGAAGCGGTGAGGTTGGCGGTGCGGATCATTTGAAAGCTGAAAGCTGAGACCTGAAATGGGAAAGCGGAGGTCGGAGGTCGGAGGTCAGAGGTCAGAGGTCGGAGGTCAGCGGGCAAGCAGGAGCTTCAGAATTAATCGTTGCACCAGTGATGCTTTCATCGGCCCAACTTCCAACGCCTTTTCCATTGCTGCCTTCAAGCCCGAGGCAAATCGTTCCGGACCCCAGTTGGCGATGATGCGGGCGCTTTCAGCGCCAAAGGCTGACAATCTGACAATCTGAAAGGCTGAAATCTGAACCATGAGATTGGCGAGTTGCTCGACATTGTAAGGGTCGAAAGTGAAACCGTTTACACCTTCTTGGACCAGATCTTTCGCGCAGCCGCAACGGTTGGAGACCAACACCGGCAAACCGCTCGCCATCGCCTCGTTGACTACCAAGCCCCATTGTTCCGTCGTGCTGGCGTGGATGAATGCGCCGGCGTTTGCGTAATAAGCCGGCAGCTCGGGATACTGCTTGAAACCAGGCAGGTGGACGAAGTCCACCAGGGAGAGGCCTGAGATCAGACGACGGAGGTCAGAACTAAGCGGGCCGTCGCCGAGCAGGACCAGAGGCCAGGGAGAAGACGCTGACAAGCTGACCTGCTGACATGCTGAAACTTCCAGACCCAACTTGCCCGCTTTTAGCTTTTCAGTTTTCAGCTTTCCAGATTTTTCCCTATAGCGCGCATACGCTTCGATCAATCGCGGGAGGTTTTTCTTTTCAATGAACCGCGCACTGGCGAGAAAGAAAGGCGCTTTTTGAAACGCTGAAACGCTGAAACCTGAAACCTGAAATGCTGAGTCCTGACCACGGACCACAGGGGCAGCGGGCGGAGATCGGACCTCCGACTTCTGTTCTCTGACTTCTGACTTCTGTTCTCTGACTTCCGACCTCTGTTCTCTGACTTCCGACCTCTGTTCTCTGACTTCTGACTTCTGACTTCCGTCCTCCGTCCGCTGTTCTCCTGTTTTTGCTTTCAGTATTTCAGCTTTCAGTATTTCAGCTTTTTCCCGAAAGTAAGAATTGTCCACCGCATCATAGCCCAGAAAGACACGCTCGGCAGGCATCCCCAGTTGCACCAGATAATCCTTGTGCGGCGTGCCGCCGGCCAGTGCGGCGGACCCCAGGGCCACAAGCTGCCGCTTCACCGCTTCGCGCCAGGCGCTACGTCTTTCGTCCCAAGCCGTGCTTTCGGACATGAGGATGATGGGAATTTTACGCTCCAAAGCCCAGGCAATGACAGCTAACGATCCAAAGTCCCCCCAACCGTTAACCGCTATTGCATCCAAGGAAGCTGTATCTATTTCTTTCTCCAACAGCCGCAACAAACTGCGGTTTGAACACCGTCCAGTATCGCCGCCAAGCAGCGTGCGCTTGTCAAAACGCACGCCCTGCTCCACTGGTTCCCATGCATAGGTTGCTGAACGCCCACGCCATTCCAAAGCTTGAACTTGGCAAACCAGCCCGGCGGCGTTTAATCGCGCGACATGGTACGGCCCGAAATTTTCAAAAAAAACTGCGACTCGCACAGGCAAAAATTCCTCTACTGGCTTGAGCGCTTGTCCACAAACCACCGCCGTTTTCCAGCGCGGCTGGTTTCCACGTCACTCACGCGCTCGAAAATGCAATCGGCAAGTTCAGGCGCAACCTGCCCCAGACGCTGGCGAATCCGTTCTTCTGCATTGTGGTCATAGCCGGAGTCCGTGACGAGACGAAGGCGGACCGCTCGGTTTTCCAGCGCCAACTGGATGTTTAAGACGGACGGTTCCTGATGTATGCAATGAAAAAACGCCATGCTATGCACCGAGCTCCCGGAATCAAGGCTGACCATGTCGTGACATCGGCCAACTAACTTTCCAAAGCGAATTGTATGCCCATGCGGTAGTTTCTCTGTGTTTTCAACCGCATCCCCCTGCCGGTACCGAATCAAGGGAGTGTACCTTGGGTAAAGAGTTGTGACCAGCACCGCCTCTTCGCTTCCCGTGCCGGTGGCTGTAGGCTGTGTCTCCAGGAAATAATGTTCCGAAAACACTGCAAATGGTTCATCCTCGTATCGCATCGCCACCTGTCCGAAATCCACACCGCCAAATTCCTCAATCAATTTGCAGTTAAAAGTCTGCCGCAACAACTCACGGCTATCGGGCTTGGGAGCCAGTTCTGAACAGGGCTGGACAAACCGGCAACCGCGCGCGGCAAAGGCTTTGGCAAATTCCGGCGTGGCACGCACAAAGTAATCCAGTGCCGAGGCATAGCCGATCAAACCCGTTGGATGAAAGGACAAAAATTCCCGGGCCATGGCCCGCGAGATTTTTGGGTCGAGCCGATAGGCGTCCATTCGCCGATAGCCCAGCAGCCAGTCTTTCGTCTTCCGCTGCAAGTGGCGCACTTGGCGGCGCCACCCAGTGCCGAGAAGGTGCGAGTGTCCCCAGATCAAAAAAAGCCGTGAGTCGAGCTGGTAGCCAGCGCGAATCCACAACACCATTTTAAGCATCCGCAAAACACAGTCTTCCGATTTCCACATCCCAAAATGGACCGGATTGCCGGTCGATCCTCCCGTCATGCGCGTCAAGTCCGGCGGTCCAGACCGGCGGCGAAATTTCTCGGGAGCGTCCTGAAGTTGTTGCCGTGTCAGTTCAGGAATGGCCTGAAAATCATCCCAACCCGTGATCTCGCGGGGTGCGCGGGCCGACTCGACCAGTTCCGTGTAATAGGGCACATCGGCAACGCAGTCCTGCCAGATCTGCTTCAGCTTGCCAAGCTGCAAGTCGGGCGTCCGCCGGACATCCCAGACTTCCATGTCGCGCAAATAAGCTGCCGCCATTTGATAATCACGGACCAACTGAGGAAATAAGCGGCTGAGGTTCATGAGTTAGAACGGCGGCCAGAGTTCAAAATTCTGAATCACGGAACTATGCTTCTCGGTAATTCTATTCGAAACGCCCTCTTCCAAAATGCCCTCAGACTGCGTCGTAATACAATACACAGAGCAATGGTCAAAATCACGCTGGCACCCAGATTGACGATGGAGGGAATTTTGCAGCGCGCCAGAACGGTTGTGAACGCGGGCAGGAGAATCGGGGTATGCCACAAATAAATGGCGGCTGAGGACCGGCCAATTTCCTGAAGCAGTTTTGATTCCCTGATAAAACCAATGGCATTCACCGCCAGATAAAGCAACGGCGGCACCAGTAACGATTGCAAACAAAGCCGACGCGAGACCACGGCCAACAGCACGCACAACAGCAAGGCGAGGACGAACGATGGGGCGGGCTTTTCGTGAGCGAACCGGCGCCCCACAATTCCCAATAGAAACGCCACAAAATACAAGGGCAGCCTCACCCATTCTGGTCCAAACGACCGGTCCGGCCAGCCCACGCGTTGGTAAAACCCCGTCATAAGCGCGATGGCAATGAGCAACAACCACCCGTGCCAGCGGAAACTGAGCCACTTACACAAGCAAAACAGCACCGCCGCGATCACGAACAGATACGGGAGAAAATACAGTTGAAAGGCGGGCGAATGGAACCAGCCCGACCACAACAGTGACATTCTCCACTCGCAGCCAGGGATGTGCCTGCCGGACCATGCCTGCCAAAAGCCAAAGGCCAGGTTGTAACATAAATTGTAAAACAAAAAAGGAACCAACAGCGAGCGGCAGCGTTTCTTTAAGAAATCAATAACTGGTTGCTGTTCGTTCAACAGAAGTCCCGACAAAAAAAAGAAGGCCAGGACCGCCCAGTCAAACAGCAGCGACAACAAGACCCAGATCGAGAGGGCTTGTGAATTGAAGCGGTGTTCAAAGCGAGAATGGAGACAGGCGACGCCGATTATGGCGAGGCCGCGGATGACATCAATCTGTCCAGCTCGTTTAAACGGCTCCACGTTGGAACTTCCGCAGTTGACGCTGGGGCCTATCCGAAGGTCGCCGCCGCATCCACCAGACAATCAGAAGACCGAAAAGGACCGGGTAAAGGGCGAGAAAGGTAACGTCCCGGCCAAGGTTAAAGGTCTCCACCAAGCCCAACTGGAAAACGCCCAGATTCCCCACTTCGTCGTCGCGCAAATCGAGGCGGGCCAGAAAGGTGACCCACAAGGCCATGAGCCAGGCCGCGAAGGCCGGACCGAGGACACTCCCAAAGTTAATCACCCCCTGCCCAACCAGGCCAGTGGACATGGTGGCCGTGGTGCCGGTGTCGGTGTATTCCTGGCCGCGCGCCACGGCATAGTCCAGACCGATGAGCGGTTTCTCCTTCCACAAGCCGCGCGGAATGGGGTTCACGAGGTTCGCCCAATAATTGCCCCCCCGATTCACCTCCAACGTGTTAGCCCCCAACAAGGTGTTGATCCAGCACAATTCCTCGAACATATTCAGCCCCGCATGATGGGCCTCCACGCTGGCTTCTTTCAAATTGGTGCCTTCACCACGCACCGCAGCGGCAATGCTCGTTTGCGAACGGTTGGCGATGACAAAGGCCATCCACGCATTGACGACAGCGAAACAGACAGCCAACACCGCCAATTTCTGCCCCCAGCCCATCCGCAGCCGGATGAAGACCCACGATAATAGACCGGGCATGACAATCACCAACATGCTGTTGCGCGTACGATCAAAGATAAAGTTAGGCCAAGCCAGGCAGCAGGCAAGCAACGCCAACAAACGCACCCGCTCGTTGCGGGCCAGCGCCGCCACCACGCCAAACATGGCCGCGAGGAATAGTTGCACGTTGCCAGCCAGCGACAACAAGGCGGAAATGCCACTGCCAATCTGGTCGCGTCCCCAAGGGTCGGCCCGTTCGCCTAGAAACGGAAAAAAGAAATAGGGAATCTGGCCGCCCAAACGGAAGCAGGCGATGGCCACCAACACCACCCAACCCAGCACCGCCCCCCAAAACAATTGATCGAGGTGAGATTGAAACACCGAATCTTCTGAGCCGGTCTGCGCCAGCAAGAAAACCCGGCTGGAATTTTGCCGCAGCCGACCGTTAAACAGGCCGTGCATTAGCGATGCCAAGCAGAGGAACGAGGTGATGAACCAAGCCACCTGCCACCAAGCATTTTGCAGCACATCTGCAGTAAACATCATCGCATGGTTGTGGGCGTAATCGTTGTAGAGGACATCGCCCGCATACCACGACGCCACAGTGCCAAGCACCACGAGCATCGGCAACCCGATGCCCTCCCGGATGCGCGTCGCCGCCCACGCGCCGCCGCCGAGCAGCAGCGCGGCGACAACCCAGAAGGACAGGGGCAAAACGGTTAGGGTTTCAATCATCTGAAGTAGAAAGAGTCAAAGGCTGAAATGCTGAAATGCTGAGACCGGAAGGCGGAGGACGGAGGTTCGGCCTCCACTCTCCATTCTGCGCTCTGCGCTCTCCGCTCTACGGTGCTCTTGCCACAAATTCATTTTCCAATTTTAGCAGGTTGCGGGCCAGATGATCGAGGGTAAATTGACGTGACTTTTCCTGGGCCGCCTACTTGTGGTGCAGGAGCAAACCGGGGACTGAATGTAACGCTGAATCGCTTTCACCAGCGCAGCGCTGTCCCGCGCCGGCACGACGAAGCCGTCCACGCCATCGGCCACCACTTCACCCCAGTTTGGTGGGGCGATCACCGGCAAGATGGTCTACCAAACGGGTGACCAGGGCCAGAGCCGTGAAGGTGGTATTCGCGTTGCTGGCAGTGCGGAAAGTGGCCGCCCCCGCCACATAAAGATTGGTGGTTCCGAAAATCCGCAAATTGCGATCCACCACTCCGTCAGCTTCAGTTTGTCCCATCCGGGCGCCGCCGACGTGATGATAATTGTCGCGCAAAGTCGTCAAGAATTGCGGCTTCAAATCCAGCAGTTCCCCGGCAATCTGCAGGCGGGCCAAGCCGGAGGCATGCAGTGCCCGGTCGCAGTGCAGCGCGAACTCCCGGATGGACCCAAGCTCCGCCTGACCCACCTTCCAATCGAGAATCACTTTGGGCAGACCAGCCGCATCCTTCACTGTTGGATCAATGGAAATACGGCTGTCGCGGAGCGGGGTCTGTTCGCTCTGGACCACGAGCGAGATTTTGGAATCGCCGGGCACAAAGATCCGGTTATCCACCACATACTTCCACATCAGGGGCAGCAAATGTCTGCCACAGGCCCGGAGATTTCGGGCCAGATCGCCCATGCCGGAGAGTTTCCGACTATACAACGCTGCCTTCAGAAACTGCTTGAGATAGACCAGATTCTCGCTGACGGAGCTCTCGAACGCCATCATGGCTTGAATATTCATGATGCGGGAACCCTGCAAGGTTTCGTTGGTCAGGCGGATTTTCGGCTGAAACTTCTGTTTTGACCATACGATCGTCGAAAATGTATCAAAGAAGCGCCTCCGATCCAAGACCTCCAGCGCGGCGACCCGGCCCACCAGATGGTCCTGAAAGAAGGCACCGACGTTTTGGTTGTTTCGCCAGGGACAATCCCATCCCGGAGTGGCGGCGGCATGGAGCAGCAAGCGAGAGATTTCAATCGTTCCCGCTGCCAGAATGAAACAGCTTCCCGCAATCTGTTGCGTGTTGCCGGCGCGGTCAACAACCTGAATAGCCGTGATGGTTTCCTGATGGCCCGCAAAGCCGACCACCGTGTGGTTCAACAGCACCTTGATCTTGTCGCTGGAACGAAGCTCGTGCGCGTAGGCGGCTGAAAAACTGGGGATCTTCAACCAGCGGGTCAGAAAAAGTTCCAACCCTTCGTCGAAATTTGGCATCAACCCGCCCGCATGACTGAAAACCTGACGGTCATCCAAAAACTCGCGGGGAATTCCCAGGTTCTCGTAAGTGCGCTGATGATAACTGGCAACCTCCGGATAGGCCACCGGCCACTTGGAATCTAGAATCCAGTCCCGCCCGGCAAAGTCGGCCGGCTGAAATTCAACCAGTTGTCCGCCCCAAAGATTGGAGGCACCACCCAGATTGCGGGCACGGCCAAGTCGGATGCCCTCGTGCGGTTTGCCCACGGAGGCATAACTCTCCGGGGCAAAATTATCCAGTGCCAGCCCACCCGACTCAATTACCACCACCTCCTGGCCGCGCTTGGCCAGCTCATACGCGGCATATAGCCCCACGGTTCCTCCGCCTATGATGACAGTGCGTGAAACTCCGCTGACAGGGGTTGCGAGTTCTTTGATGTCGTTTAGCAGCATGATTTCTAAAACCGCTGATGGCTGGCCGCAAAAAGGCGCAAAAGGCGCAAAAACACACGCGCTGATTGCGGTTTTGGTCCGGCCCTGACTATTTCCACAGATACGGGATTTGTGAAAGCGATTCGCATAGGCCTTGCAGCGTAGGCGTCTCGCCTGCGGGTTCGCCGAGCGTCTCGCCTGGCGATGGGACTGGCGGCAAGACGCCGCCATAACCCGCAGCCGGGGACGGCTGCGCTACCTTTTCACCAATTCGCACAAAGTCACTTTGCGGTTCTGGTTGGAACTGAAACCATCCGGGCCAGCGCATCGAACTTCCGGACTTGCTCCGGTGAAAATTGGCGACCGGAAGCCACGCTGACTGCCGCCTGAATCCGATCCGCCCGGCGCGTGGAGAACAGCACCATGCCATCCGGGTTTCGCAGATGCGAAGCGGCCTGCATCAATCCCGCCAAAACACCTTCCGCATGAATGTCAACCTGCAATTCGCGCTCCCATTCGGCATAACGCCCGGAGGCTGCCTCCAGCCAAGCTACCACTTGTGGCAACGCTTCGAGAAAGGTGCGGAAGGTGATGCACCTGGCTCCGGTTGGCCGGATGATTTCGATTCTCCGGCCCAACACGTTATCCTCAAACTGGAGCCACTGCGCAGTGGGGAGGTTGGCGGTGGCAATGCTCTGGATGGCGGCGAATTCACCGCCGCAACCATAGGCCCGGATGCGCCCACGCTTCACTTCTGCTTCCAAAAACTGACACATTTCCTCGGAGGAGGCGTCGGCCAGAGTTGGCTCGTGCAGCAGAAACAGGTCAACGTGATCCGTTTTGAGTGCGACCAGACTTTGCTCCAGACTCCGGCGGCCTTCGGCAGCGGTGAAGGAGCCCTTCTTGGAAAGGGTTTGCGCCTTCTGGGACAGCCTCGTTCTCAAGCCAGGAAACAGCCGCAGGATGCGCCGGGCCAGCAGATTGACCCACCGGGATTTTACCATGGCAGGTGGTTGGAGACCATATTTGGTGGTGATGGTCAATTGATCCCGTTTGCCGACGCTGAAATCCCCCAGAATTCGTTCGGCTTCGCCATAACCGTAATAAGGCGCGGTGTCGAAATGTCGAATGCCGGCATCAAAGGCGGTTTCCAACAGCGCCAGTCTCTCTTTGGAGCCTGGCAACCCCATCAGGCAGGTGGTGCCAAAGCCCAGATTGGTGGAGGGAGCGGAGCCGGGGAAAAGCGTGAGCGATCTCATAAAAAACTGAAATACTAAAAAGCTGACACGCTGAAACAAATATCAAACACTCAAAATCCGCACTTCATCCCAGTCTGTCGGCAGCTCTAAATAAAGCCGTATTATTGCCGATGCGTAAGCTTTCGTCCGTTGCCATAATTCTTCGCTTAACCGCATATTTCAGCGTTTCAGTTTTTAGCGTGCCAGTGTTTTGCTTTGTGTTTTTCAATAATCTCAACCAGGCGCTGGCCGTATGCATCAATCGAATATGCCTTCACTGCCTCACGGCATTGGGATCCCATTTCGGTGGCAAGCCGCGGCGCACGCACAAAGCGCTGAATGGCCTCGGCCAGCGCACGGGCATCCCGCGCTGGGACAACAAAACCGGTTTTGCCGTGTTCCACGACCCGACCGCAGTTGGGTGTTGCAATCACCGGAATTCCGTATGCCAGGGCTTCCAGTTGCGTCAATGCAAAACCATCCGAGAGCGTGGGCAAAACAAAAACATCCGCCAGCCGATACCATGCCGCCGCCCGATCGCGGCTGACCGGGCCGTGAAACCGCAGATTGTGCGGAGCCAGCTTTACCGCAGTGTCCGAAATCGCAATGGGGCCAACCACGTCGAACTGCACCGCCTCGCGCGCCAATAGGCGGGCGGCTTCCATCAAGTAATGGATGCCTTTGCGCACGTTGACTTGGCCGAGCCACAAAACGCGCAGAGCGCGTTTTGAAGGCGAAGATGGAACATGGAAGATGGAAGATGGAAGAGCGGGGGGCGAAGCGGGGTCGGAGAGCGGATCCGCCTTCGCTGCGCTATGGCGCAACAAGTCACTGACCTCTGACTTCTGATTTCCGACCACCGTCCTCTGACCTCCGACCTCTGACCTCTGTCTTCCGTCCTCCGGTTTCAGCGTTTCAGGTTTCAGAGTTTCAGGTTTTGCCTCAAAGGCCAATGGCAGAATTTCAATCTTCGCGGGATTGACGCCTTCGGAAATCAGCGCCTCCCGGCTCCATTCTGAATTAACGACGATGACATCCGCAAGTTCCCATTCCCGCTGCAGCCGATCATAATATTTGGCCGGAAACGGCTGTGGCCTGCCGGCCAGTTGCGGATTGGCAGCCATTTCTTCCGCCACCAAGCGGAACTCAACCGGGCCGGGGTCAATTTGATCCAAAATGGTTAGCACCTTCCTTCCACGTTCCAATTCCAGCATTTCCAAGCTCATGTAGGAGTAGCCGAAAAAAACGTCATGCGGAGGCAAGTTCAACCTCGCCACGGTCTTGGTGAAAGCAATATCAGCCTGGAGGGCCTGATCGTAAGATGACCGGCCAAACGGATTCAAGCCCTGTTTCCATTTCCCCAAAAATCCATTGAATCGATTGGGGCGGACCAAGCCATCCGGGATTTCCGCCGCCCTCGCCGCCAGGGCCGCCCGCCCACGTCCTCCGATCCATGGAGCGACAAAACCACCAATCCGCCGCAGCACCGGGTTTCGGGGCGCGTACCAATCCACGACAAGCTGCCGCAACATGCCTCGCCGATGCAACGCCCGCGCTGCCAGAAAATGCTCCCGGGCGCCTTTTTGGGCAACAATGACTTTCATCCAGCTAAAGGGCGGAGGACGGAGGACAGAGGGCGGAGATCAGAGATCAGAAGTCAGATGTCAGAGATCAAGTCTTCAACGACAGCCACCTCTTGTAACCTTCCCACGACACTGGTTGGCGCTTCTTGAGGCACGCAGGAATCCCCCGCACGGCTTGCCACCACCAGACCGGCTCGCGGATGACCCAGCTCAGCCCGCCATATTTGCAGGCGAACCCGAACTGGGTGAACAATCGATAGGCCGCCACCGGCAGTAATTGGGGCAGCGGACACCGCCTCAATATGCTCCAGAATTCATTGCGACAATGTCGCTGATGGTTGCGCAGTTCACTTCGCGCCGCCCCGGAATAATGATGCCGGATGGTGACCCCTGGAGCAGGCGAGAACACCACTTCATAACCTGCTGCCACGCATTGCAGCGTATAATCCGGCTCCTCATACATGTGGAAAAATTCCGTGGCGAAACCCGGCAATTGGAGATAAACCGAGCGGCGCAGCACTGCGCCGGAACTCGTGAATGAACGGATCGGCCGGGCCGGGCCGAAATCTGTTTGTGTGAGCGTTTCCGGGTATTCATCCGTGCGCTGCGGCAGACCCAGAACCGCCAGCGCTGGGTTTTGCACAAACGGCCCTGCGAGTCGGGCCAGACAATCCGGCTGCTCAGGATAGCTATCATCATCCAGCGCCAGCACCAAGTCGCCGCGAGCCTCCCGCATCATGCGATCCCGCGACGCCACCGACCCGCGTCCAACATCATTGACTATCACCCTTAAATTTTTGATTTTAGCTTTCAGCGTTTCCGTTTTCAGCATTTGAGCTGTGTCATCCGTGCAACCGTCAGCAGTGATAAGAATTTCCAGCGGGGCCGGACTCAACGCGCGCAACACCTGGCAGGTGCGGCGCAAATCAGAGACCCGGTTCTTGGTCGTGATCATTACAGAAAACCCCATCTGCGGCGAGAACATTGGAATATCCACGCTAGACCCCCGGTTTGCTGGTTGTAAACGGCACCGACCATCTGACTTTCCTACGGACGGCCGAATAGGCCAGTTTAACTTTGTAGAGAGCAACGCTTTTAATAACGTTCCAAATAAAACCCGTTATACTGGCCGCATCACGCAGTTGCCCGTTGTGTCGCCGCAACGTCCATTCGCATTTTCTGTAGTGGTGATTCATGGAGTTGACGTTCACGAAATGACAGATGGCTGGCTCGACCAACTGTTGGTAAAACATAAATTTACACCCGCCATTGACTGGTTGGATCAAAAACGGCCTGCTGACATTCATCGTCGGCCGCATGAGTTTGCCGTGATCGTTATAAAGATGGTTGATATGAAGGGACGCCATTGCCAGCGCGAAAACAGTTTCCTCGCCCGGCCCATGAGAGTTAAACTCTTTAATACCATAATTTCGATAATCCTGCGAAATCCGCCGTGCCTGTTCAAAAATGGCCTCTGCCGTCTTGTCCTTTTTAAAAAAATAGATTCCACCGTTAAACTTGGGAAAACAGTTTCCACCAACCAGTTTGAGTGCTGTTCTCATGTCCGCTACATACGGGTCGCTATCTTCGGGCGCAAAAAACACCTCGCATACTGGTGAAAAACTAAACTGGCGCAATTCTCTCAATTCCCGCTCAAAGTTATGGGTGACGATGCAGTCAGAATCAATAAACAATGTTTCACTAAATGGAGTGTATTTATCAAGGAAAACTTTTTGCTGGACTCCGCCACCCCGGGAAGAATCAACGGGGATGATATGAGTGAACCACTGCCGGTTAACGTCATTTCTGTCAGTAACCAATGCCACCGGCAATCCGGGCATGTTGGTCTTTAGGGAAATTGCTAGCAACTCCGCTTGAAGATAGTAACGCCGATTGCCAGTGGCGATGGTAATAATACCGACCGTTGGCTGGCTCATTTTGGAACTCCCTTGATGTTTCTTAGCAAGCCTCGCGAGTAGAAAGAAAACAAGAGCCGATCTTTGAGCGCCTTCTTGTAACCGATCCACGCCTTCTGGGTCTTGGGCAATTTGCGAGCCGGCGTGGCGTGCCACGAACGAAACCTCTTCATAGTGGTTCTATCCAACACCGAGCGCCACAGAACATATTGCGGGTGCAGCCATTCCCCGAGAAAGTCCCAAGGTTTGGGATATTCCAGAAAATGCACGAGTCGCCCGATTTGGCCGTAAGGCGCTTTCAAAAGCGGCCAGTTCTTGCGCACGATGGACATGCAATTAAATTTGCCGTCCAGCACGAATGCGTTGCGGTGCAACACGCAATTCAAGGCTGACTGGTCGTGAAATGTCGGGCGATGCTGGGCAATGTAAGCCACGGCTTGTTCAGTAATTTCCTGCCGCCGCCACGCGGCCACATTCACGAGCATGACGCCGGCATTAAAATAAAATTCTCCTGGATTGTTACCCAACTGCTTGGCAACGGCGCGATCCACTGCGCCAGGCAAAGGCGCCTCCGGCACCCAACCAGCCGGGAAGTGTCCCAGATCCAACTTTCCCAATTCGCTTACGTCCACGTCACATAGTGTGTCAGCATCCACATACAGAAATCTGTCCACCGGGAGCACCTGGGCGGCAAATAGCCGGTAATACGTGGCCAAACCACCATTCAGGGAGGGGAAGCTGCTGAACAAGGAGACATCCACCCGGCGCAATTCCAGACCGAAAGGTTTGTTGAGTGGGGTCAAAGTCGCGCGAAGCAACGACAGATCAGCTTCATCAAGGGCATCGCTGAAAATAAAGAACCGAGTTTGCGACACAGCCGCGCTGATATGATCCAGCAATGAATACGCCGCCACATGGAGTGCCGGCAACACGTTGCGGTCAACGCAAAAGGCAATGTTCATCTGAGGCAACTTACTTTCTGTTGGACAGTCTGGATGAACAAAACCCCCGGATTCCAAATCCCAAATCTTGTGCCAGTCTTAAATCGTTCTCGTTAACAGCTCGCAGAGCCAATCCTGGGCTGTTGGGGGTGCTTCCATGAATGCGCCGAGCCTTCCGCAGTAGCCGCTCGTAGTAGTCAGCCCAAACCAATCGCAGGCGCGGCATGCCAATGCTCAGCCGCGAAAAAGGAGTTGTGGCATTTAACACTTGCCAACCGTGCTTGCGGCAGTACCGATTATGCCTATAAACATTGAGCGCGATATCCAATCGCGTTGTATAGTGAAAGGAGCCCAAGTGCCCGGCCACGTTCTCTCCAACAACTTCCAAATAGTGCGACCAATCTTCGGCGCGTCTTCGATTGCTCATTCCCGAGGACGTAAGTTGGTTTTGATTGTGACAGCGATAAAAAACAATGCACCTGCCGGTAAAAACCGGGTTGGCGCCTGCTAATAAAATGCGCACGAGATACTCGCTGTCTTCCGACGATATCAAGTCCGTGCGGAATTGACCCGCTTGTTCCAGAATGGACCGGCGGAAAAGACAATTCTGAAATACCAAACACCAAGGACCCATTTGCCATTCCAACATCGGCTTCCAATCTGGCAGAACTTGGCTCTGCATCACCGGTCCGACAAACGCCATTTCGCCCCTGCCAATTTCCGTCCGTACCCAAGAACAATAAGCAAAATCCGCTTCGCTGGATTCGAGAGCAGCAAGCTGCATGGCGAGCTTATTCCGGCTGGCCAAATCATCGCTATCCATAAATTGAATGAATTCGCCAGTTGAAGCAGCGAACCCAGCATTCCGAGCCGCACCCGGGCCTTGGTTCTCCTGCGCAATGAGCCGTACTCGACTGCCAAAGGAACGTATCACGTCTCTCGAATTGTCGGTTGAGCCATCATCCACCACAATGACTTCACTGGGGGCAAGTGATTGCGCCAGCATGTTTTCAATCGTGTCGCCAATGAGCGAGGCGCGATTATAATTCGGGATGATAACGCTGATGCCGGCCATCGGATTACAAAATGGAAACACTGCAAATTGGCTTGGCCACATATCCAGCCAGAGTTTGTCTCGCAAAAATCTTCATTGTGTGCGATCCCAAATTCACGGCTTCTTCCTAAAAACAACAACATCTTGAAAATCAGGACAACGATGCAGCACCTCGACTGGCTCCAAAATCCTCCCCCAAACACGTTGAGTATAATCAACTGTGTAAAATACATTGGAGGAATAGGATCGATTGAGACTCGTGCGAAACACCAGTCGCGCTTGTGGCAAAGCCGACCTGCCCTGCAAATACGTCTGAAAATCAGGATGCTGGGTGAGCGCGTCAAATAAGGGCCAACCCGGCTCCATTGCCTGCCAGGTATGTTCACTATGAATTGTAATCCAGGCCAGGCCTCCAGGTCGCAAAATGCGCTTGATTTCCATCAGCCACGCTGTTTCAAAAGCCTCAATATGGGTAAAAACCGAAAAGGCCGAAACCAGGTCAAAACTGTTATCCTCAAAAGGTAGGTGGGGGATTGATGTGGTCTGGGCCACTTCACAATTGCCGGGCAGAAATTGGGCAATCCAATCAATATGACGACGGTTTAGGTCCACGCCACAAACTCGATCCATTTTGCGCTGACAGGCAAAATGTCGCAATACACGGCCAGTTGCGCAGCCAATGTCAAGGTAGGTATCCACCTGAACACCTTGCTTGCTTGCAAATGCAGTGAGCGTTCTCATCTCCCTTAAGCCACTGGCCCAATAGCGCAGATGGTTTTCCCCATAGTAGCCCTCCCGATCGGCGGTCATTGGAACTGGGTGCGGATCTCTTCCAATATGTTCCATCCATTCGCTCTCACTGAGGTTCAAAGATTTTTCGTTTGCCGACCAAAGAGACGCAATCGCCAGCGCGGAAAAGAAAGAGATTGCAGATGGTAGCGATTTTAGAGGACTGGTATCAAAGCTGTTTAGGGAAATTGACTCTTCCCAGGGAGTTTGGCCAAAAAGCTTCCTTTTCGCTACGTTCTTGAATTTTGTTAATAGTGCCATAAAATCTTTGCATCTATCCTCTCATGGTGTCTACTCAGCTCAGAATTTCAAATGCTACATCAAGTCGTTATACAAGTCTCTGTAACGACGAGCCATTAGCCTATCGGAAAATTTCGCAATTGCCCGTTGTCGGGCAGCGATTCCCATTGCAACTCGTTCAGCCGGCTGATCCCACATCCAATGAAGCATGCGCACCAAACCGGCCACACTCCCGATTTCAGGTTCCATTAAGCCGGTCTCACCATCGGCCACTACATCTGTCAGGCCTCCAGCCGAAAAGGCCACGACTGGAGTTTCACAAGCCATGGCTTCCAACGCCACCAGTCCAAAGGTTTCCACCCGACTCGGCATCGCAAGAACATCCAAAGCTGAGTAAAATATGCATTGCAGGCGCGAAGTTCCCAGACTACCTAATGATATGGTTTCAATTCCTGATAACGCTAGGGGCACTTTACCGCTGCCCAAAAGAAGAAAAACGATGTTTTTGGGCTCAAAAGACCTCAATGCCTCAACCAATAGGCGTCCACCTTTTCCTTCATCATCAAGGTTGAGACAAGCAAAACCGATTACGAATTTATCACCGGAAATCCCCAGGGCGGCTTTCGCTGTCAGTTTTGGCACTGGACGAAACATCTGTGGATCAATTCCCAAATGGATGGTAGTGATGGATTTGGCGACTTTTCCGAGTGCAGAACGTCGAATTTGGCTAGTGGTCCACTCACTATTTCCCACAAAATGCAAGTTCGCGCGTCTGAATATGTTTTGTTTTATCTGGAAGTACTTGTGCGATGCGTCATGTGGATGCGGAGCTTTGAGTTGTGGGCAATTGCCACACTCCTGAGTGAACCTTTCACAACCCATCGTTTGAGGACATCCACCCGTAATCGGGATCAAGTCGTGAATGGACCAAACCACCGGCAGCCCCGGAGGCAATGAATTAAAGAAACTTGGCAGATCAATCCACTTTAGCATCCAGTGCAGATTTACCACCGATGGCATGTCACCGCACGCCTGTATGTGGGTGCGACGCACCCAGCGCGGGCTAACACTAACCCCGCCCTTAGCCTCGCGCCGCCGTTGCAACAGGTTGGCACCCGCTTCCATATTCCTCCAGAAAAAGCGACGATTTTGAAAGGCCGGAATCATAGTGTCATCCAGCGGCTCACCTGTGTTAAAACACAATTTACTCTCCACCCCTGACCGGCACAATGCCAAATGCAAACGTTGTGCCGCATTCCCACAACCGTCGTGAAGATGGCTGGCAAAATGTTTGACTGTATAAGACATCTGAAATGAAATTCGACCTTGGTGAAACGGTTTTTGAAACCGGCCAGGGGCCGGGGAATATGCCATGGTGGCGGCTTATGTGAACAGTTTCTTAATTCTTGCGGCTGAAGCGCGGCAGGTGACATAAGCCATTTTATTAGGCAACAACTTTAGTAACTTGATGGCAGCGCGGTCCTCGAGCGTTCCGAGTGCGGACAGCTTGTGGCTAATGCTCAAATTCCACCAATCGCCGGCCAGTTGCTTTTCCTGCCGCCTCTTTTCAATAGCCGCACATACATGAGACGTCTGGCTCTTGGTAGCCAGCCCGATTGAAATGGCTTGGTCCAAGTCTGCCAACAATGTCCCGTACAAATGGTGATGAGCTTTAGCATGCCGTATGATGGAATCTTCAAGGATTAAATATTGATCGGGAGTGGTTAGAATATGAGGCAAGGCTTGTGACCAGATGTTTTGGTCATGATGACGATACTTGACCAAGGGAACGGTGACAATGCAGATTCCCTTCACAAAACAACTCCGAAAAGTCAGGGCGCAATCTTCGTTGGAAACACTGGCGGGCAAGGGGCCAAAGGTCTTCCACAAAGCCTTTGACCATGCAGCCGCACAACCTAGGAGGCAAAATGCTGGATCGTCGGTGAAGAACGACAGCAAGGTCTCCTGGTCAGCCCGGTTGATTTCCGCGGCCGGGTAATGGCCGGTGGCTGGCCATTCGCCCAGTTCGCGGTTCGCGGCATCAACGATAATCGCGGCCGAGGCGATGCCGGACGGTTGCCCATACGCCAGCCATTCGCGGGTAAGATACTCAGCGCGTTCGGGCAACGAGATGTCGTCCCCGGCCGCCATGATGATCAACTCCCCTTGCGCCATGTCCATAACCCGGTTGACGTGCCCAGCCAGGCCCAGATTCTTCGGGTTCCGATTAAGCACGATCTTATGCGGTCCCGGATACGCCGCCGCCATCTCCTGCATTATTTCAAAAGTCCGATCCGGCGAATGGTCATCGGACAAGATGATTTCCAGCGGCGAGTATGTTTGGGCAAATGCCCCTCCAACTGCTTCGCGGATAAATCGCTCCTGTTTGTAAGCAAAAAGCGCGAAGGTGACAAGGGGAGGAGACATCAAATTAAATGCTGAAATGCTCAAATGCTGAAATGCTGAAATGCTCAAATGCTCAAATGCTGAAAATCTGAAATGAGCAAAGTGCTATTCGGTTGATGTGCGCTTGGGGGAAATTGTACCTATGACTTTGTTCCACGCCGTGGTTAGCGGGTTTTTGCCGGTCAATTGCGTGAGAGTTTTGAGTGAATACCAAGCGGTAAACAATGCCAGCGCCACTCCGATGGGCGCGCTATAAGCCAACGGCATCCAGCAAACTGCCAGCATGTTGAGCGTCAAAAGAATGGCCGTCCAAAGGAGCAATTTCAGATTGATCGCCCCCCAATAAAATCCCGTCAAATGTTTGGAGACCAGCAACATGAGAACTGTATAAAAAATGTAAAGCGCAAAGAATGCCAACCCGGTTCCCACCAGTCCAAAAAACCGGATGCCCAGCCAGATAAAGGCAATGCCGGCGATGCCGGCTGTCAATTCCGTGGCTAAATACCAGCGTTTCTCACCCCGGGCCACGAGGATGAATCCCATGGGCCACGAGACGAGGCGCAACATCAAGCCGAGCGTCTGCCAGCGCAGGACTTCCACCGCCGGCATGAACTCCGAGGTGTAAAAGAGCCGGATCACCAACGGGGCAAGGGAAAGTGTGGCGATGATGCCCGGCAGGGCCATGAGCAAACCGACTTCCGTCTGTTCATTCACCAGCCGGTTGACTTCAGCGCGGTTCTGGTTGACTTCGGTCAAACGCGGATAGAAATCCGCTCCCATGGCGCCAAGGATGAACCCGACATAGTAGTTGGACAGGTTCCATGCGGCGGAATAAATACCATTGGCTTCGAGGCCCAGTTGCCGGATGATCAGCACGCGTTGCAGATACGCCGTGGCGGCGGTGATCAGGCCGGTGCTCATAAACACCAGGCCTAACTGGAGCATGGGCCGGGCTTCCATCCAGGTTTCCCGCCAGTTGAGGCTCACTTGAACTACTTCGATGCGCTTGGCAAACCGCCAGGTGATTAAGAACGCCACCAGCGAGGATGCCAGCATCATCGGGACCAGTGCCCTCACTCCCCAAATCATCATCATCGGAATGGCAATGGGCAGGCTGAGGATGGAACCGATGATGCCTTGCGCCGCCAGGTCGCTGATGCGCCGCAAGCCCTGGATGATGGCACCCAATCCGCCAGCCAAGGAGCCGATTAGCAGGGTTAGAGAAAGGGCACACAAGGGCAACGTCTGGTTGGCGTTTCCGAATGTGGCCACCGACAGTGGATAGGCCAAGCCAATCATCAACACCATTCCTAACAACCCGGTAATCCAGGCGGTCCGGCGAACAGTCAGCAGCGATCGCGCAATTTGCTTCTGGTCGTTCTTGCCGGCAGCTTCCGCAATCTGGCGCACTCCGCTGGAACTGATCCCCAGCCCAGCAAGCGTGGACAAAGGTCCCAAAATGCTGGTATAGGCCCCAAACAAGCCCACTCCCAAGGTTCCGAGATAAACGGCCGTGAATTTGACCCGGATCATCCCCACCAATACATTGACCATGGAAGATCCGCCGATGAGCGCGGAACTCTTGAGAATCTGGGCGTGACTGGATTTTTGAGGCGATGAAGACATCTGAAAACAAAAGCCGAAAACTGAAAAGCTAAGAAACTGAAATCGGGAAACGAAGGTCGGAGGCCGGAGGATCAGGGCAATGCTTGCTTTATCGCGGCGGCAACAAACCCAGCATTTTCCTGCGTAAAATGCGGCCCCAAAGGCAGGCTAAGCACTTGCGAGGCAAAGGACTCTGCCAAAGGCAGATTCCAGAGGTCAGAAGTCGGAGGTTGGACGTCAGAGGGCGGAGGGCGGAGCTGCGGTGCGACGGCGGACGGAGGTCGGAGGTCCGCATAGGCGCCAGATAGATGCGGGGGAACGGGATAATGAATCAAAGTGCCGATGCCAGCCGCGGCGAGTTTCTGCTGCAATGCGTCGCGCTGTTGATGGCGGATGACAAAGAGGTGCCAGACTGGTTCTGCCCACGCTGGAACATGAGGCAGAATAAGTTGGGGGTTGAGTGTTGAGAGTTGAGAGAGGTAAATGCTCGCAATTTTCTGGCGGCGCTGGTTCCATTCGTCGAGATGGCGGAGTTTGACGCGGAGGAAGGCGGCCTGGAGTTCGTCCAGACGCGAGTTGTAGCCAATTACCTCATTGTAATAGCGTTGCTTGGAACCATAGTTGCGCAGCGTGCGGATTCGGTCGGCCAATTCGGCATCGTTGGTGGTGACGGCTCCGGCATCCCCAAACGAGCCAAGATTTTTGGTGGGATAAAAGCTGTGTCCGGCGGCGTCACCCAGCGAACCAGTGCGTCGGCTTTTATACTTTGCGCCCTGCGCCTGCGCGGCATCCTCCAAGACTTTCAAACCGTGACGACGGGCGATGGCCATAATGGGATCCATGTCCGCCGGCTGGCCGTAAAGATGCACGGGCATGATGGCCTTGGTGCGCGACGTGATGGCGGCTTCAACCAGAGCGGGGTCCAGATTATAGGTCCGGGCATCCGGTTCGACCGGAACGGGTGTGGCGCCGACGTGGGAGATGGCCAGCCAGGTGGCGATGTAGGTATTGGAGGGAACAATCACCTCGTCGCCGCTACCGATTCCCCACGCGCGCAAGACCAGGTGCATGGCGTCGAGGCAATTGGCCACGCCCACGCAGCATTGCACACCGCAATATTGCGCATATTCCTGCTCGAATGCGTCGACTTCCTTGCCCAGAACATACCAGCTCGACTGCATGAAGCGGGCGTACGCCTCGTCCAACTCCGCCTTCAATTCCTGATATGGCGAGGCAAAATCGTTGAAAGGAATTTTCATCTCAAATGCTGAAACACGGAAAGTAGAAAGCTGAAATTAATCGGCAGGACATGAGAGTGCCTTGAGATAATCCAAATATTCGCGGTAATAATCGCCGGCGTCGTAATGCGCAGACGCCAGCGCGAGACAAACGGATCCGGAAGAGAAGTTATCCATCTCCCGCCAGACCATGGGCGGAATGTGCAGTCCGTAATAGGAACGGTTCAAATGGATCCGCTTCCTATTCGTGCCGTCATCCAGTACCACATCAAAACTTCCAGACATGGCGATCAGGAACTGATGGCATTGCTTCAACGCATGGCCGCCGCGATCCGCGCCGCCGGGAACATCGTAAAGATAGAAAACCCTTTTGATGTCAAATGGCACATGGCGTCCACCTTCTACAAACGTCAGGTTGCCGCGAGTGTCGGCAATTTTGGGCAGATCAATGAGTTTGCATGCGTCAAGACTCATAAGATCTCACGGATGGAAGTTTGGTTGACTTGCAAGAACCGACGGCCACAGGCGCAAACCGTCACGGTTTCCTTGAATTCCAGCTTTTCGCCGCAGCGGCAAACCCAGCCAGTGATTTTCGCGGGATTGCCTTTGACGAGCGCGTATGCAGGCACATCCCGCGCCACCACCGCCCCCGCAGCAATCATGGCCCAGCCACCAACTGTGACTGGGAGCAATGTGGCGTTGGCACCAACCGTGCAGCCCTGCTGCAAATGGGTTTTCAGAAATTGATCAGGATACTTCCGGCTACGCGGGCGCAGGTCGTTGGTGAAGGCCACACAGGGCCCCACAAACACGTCATCCTCCAACACAGCCCCTTCCCACAGATAAACGCCGCATTTGATGGTGACGCGGTTGCCCACGCGCACACCTTTTTCAAAAAAGGTGTGGTCACAGAGGTTACAATCTTCGCCAATAACCGCGCCGCCACAAACATGGGCAAACGCCCAAACACGTGTGCCTTTGCCTATAATCGCTCCAGGATCAACGAGTGCTTGTGGATGAAAGTTCATTCACTGCGGGACGAGAAAACATATTCTAAAATGCTGAACAGATGAAATTAAGCAGAAAGCGCGGTCAATATGGGGCAACAGCCAAGCAACGAAGCCGCAAAGCGGCATACGGCGATCAGAGATCAGAAATCGGAGATCAAGCGATGGGATCAAGGGCGACGAATTTCTCCTCACGCAAGCCTGATTGGAGCCTTTTTCGGATGCGGTCGGGGTTGCGTCCAAAACACCATTAAACGGCGGCCCTGCAAAGCAGCATTCTAAAGCCCTGCACATCATCTAAACGTTTGACCACTTCGACAGCCAGTTTGACTCGCAAAGCTTTGACCCACTGAGCGAAGATCTCTCCGGTATAACCGCCATCGACACACAGGAGGTGCAGCAAGGCAAGCCAAACCAACAACCGGCCCAAAACGGTTTTGCAACCATCGCGCTCGGTGGTGTCCGCCGGAATAACGACCGCGCCGAACACCAAGCCCAGAGTGTCGACCAAAAAATGACGTTTGCGGCCCTTGATACGTTTGCCGGCGGCGTGGCCGACCGGGCCGCCATGGCCTGCGGACTTGATGCTTTGGTTGTCCAACACTGCGGCAGTGAGTTGACAGCAATTGTAGGGGTTGGCCTCAATGCTGTTTAGGGAAATCAACTCTGCCCACGAAACTTTGCCAAAAAGTTTCCATTTTGCCACGTTTTTCAATTTTCCGAATAGCGGCATAAAATCTATACATTATAGTGTTTTTCAAGTTAGCTATTTTTTTCAAAGTTAAATGTGTATATTAGTTGCTGCCTGATTTCCAACCGCCCAAAGAGTCAAAATAGGCTTTAATAAATTTATGTACCACACGCGGCCAAAGAAATTTACCTGATACCAGCTCCAGGTTCATACCTAATTTTTCCGCGATCTCCTTATCTGTCAATACCCTTATAATTGCCGCGGCAATCTCGTCAGCGGTCACCTCCACCCGATTGAAAGCCGTTTCCCGGCCAAGCAGCAAGGCAGCCTTGTCCCCCAAGAGCTCAACCAAAACAGGCAAACGGCGAGCGATGACTGGCTTTCCGTATCGGCCCGCTTCCATAAATACCAAACCAAATGATTCTCCTAATGATGGAACGCAGACACAGTCACAGGCAGCCAAAGCATCGTGTTTGGTCGCTTCGTCGCAAAAACCAAGGTCGTATAGCCCCAATTGAGGCGGCGGGCGAGAGGATGCGCCTGGCGGACCGATACAAACGAAATTAAGGGTCGGAATTTGGCGCTTTGCAATCATCCAGGCCTGCAAGGCAAGATCATAACCCTTATTGGTCTCTCTCCTTCCCAGGAAAAGCACCAAAGGACCTTGAATCCCGCGGCGGCTACGAAATCGCTGACCAATCCCATCGCAACGATCAGAAATGCCATTGCCGACCACGGAAACAGGCTGCACATAGCCGTTTCGACGAAAATAATTTTCCTCGAATTTGGTGTGAGCCAATAACCGGTTCGCCAGTTTAAACAATCGGAGATCAAGTGACGTATCACCTGCTTGGTTGGGATGGATGGTGGGTTGGATCAGAAAGGGCACGCCCAAAACTTTCGCGGCTCGGGCGGCAGCATAACCCACCAACCCGCAGCTTTGGCCGACATGATGGATGACGTCGCAACCCCGCAGATTACGAATGGCAGAGGAACGTGCCTGCAGCCAGTAAAGCCAAACCACGAACCCGCCAAAGCCGCGACGATGATGCAGCTTGGTAATTAGCCACTGGCACGGATAGAACGCACGGCCATAGATGAGGTGCTTGATTTGAATGCCCGACAGGTGACCAACCGGTGCCTGCTCATTGCGGAGCATATACTCGCAAGATTTTGGCTCGAAAGTTGAAGCCCGAGTGACGACAACCACCTCATGACCGAGATTTTGCAGTTCCCGCACCAAATCAAATGCATGTTTGCACAAGCCGCCGGTGTCCGCCTTGAACATCCAAATGGTCAACCCGATCTTTAACGGTCTAGTTGCAAACATAATGATAATTTACCCCGGCTAATCTACGAAAGCTTTTGGCGGATGCCATGCCAGAAGCTGAGATGTCTTACGCTTTCAAAAGTTTTTCCAATTCTGCTTTAAGAACGGAGTAGGGCTTTAGATGGTTAAAGTCCCTCTCCCTCATTTTCCGTGCATTAGAAACCAGATTCACTCGCAGGGAACGACTCTGGGCCAATTCCTTCATTCCCCGCACTGCAGCTTCGGGGCTGGGATCAGTGACGCAATGGGCACAATCATACTTCCTCGCGGTGGCGACGGCAGTAGAATACTCCGGCCCCCAAATGAGAATCGGTTTTTCAAAGAGAATGTAATCGAGCAGTTTGGTTTTGAAGCTCGTCCGTTCAATCAGGGCTGCATCAGCGCCAAAACCCAACGGCAAGAGGAAAGCATCCGCCAACTGAAATTCAGGGATGAGTTGTTCAAATGGGTGGAACCCGCGAAAAATGCCTTTTGATCTTTGGGCGACAACAAAAGAGTCTGGCCATTGGTGGTTGCTGCCAAAGATCTTCAGGGAAATAGAAGCCTCACTCTCACATGTTTGAATCAAGTCCCGCACCATGGTTCCATACCAGCGGTCAAGATTTCCGGCAAAACAGAAAGTAAATTTCTCGTTCGTGCTGGGCACTGGATTTTCTGCCGAATTAAGGTTCGCCCCGGTCGGATACAAAACGTGGGAATTTGGATGCGTCCCCAGTTCATTCCTCATGCCTTCAGAAATGCAGAAGGCCAGATCAGCTTCCCGATACAACCGGCGGAACATTCGGTCCATGTAAGGCAGCGCCCATTGATGGGTGCGAGTCGCGAAATTTGCCCAGTCCATGAAGTAAGAAACAAAGGGAACCCCCAATTTTTTGGCAAGCATCTGAGCGTGAAACGAAAAGTAGGTCTCGGCGACGTTAAAGATCATGTCCGGCTGAAATTCCCGAGCCGCGGCATAAAGTCGGTGGTCGAATAGGTGGGAATGGAGCAGCTCGGTGTAATCACCGGCCAGCAAAACGAACCGGGTTCGTTTGAGCCGCTGCAATAGCGGCGGCTCCGGCAGATGCCGGTAGAATACCCCGGGAACCAGGACCGAGTTATTAGTGACTACGCCAATCTCGAAATCACTTTTAAGTAGAAAGTGCCTGAACAATAGCAAAGCCCCACCCATTTTGTTTTCAGGAACAGTGTGAGACACTAGCAAAACTTTCGGTTTGTTCATTTTCGTTGAACAGATGTTGCCACGGCAAAAGATCTCACGGTGGTAGCGCCATCAAACAATTTATAGCTAAATTTAGTGGATTGTCTGGAAGTTGGCCGGTCCTGACTGTAGGCGCAAGGCAAAACCATCGGCAAAACCATTACGAAAGTTCAGCTGTTCGGTCGTGAACCCAGCGGATTCCAGCATGCTTCTTGCACTTGTCCATTGTTCCAATCCAAAATGGGTTTCAAAGTATAGCGCACATGTTAAAGGCAACACCTCAATAAGGGCGGGAAACAGGTTCTGTTCTTCGCCTTCAATGTCCAGCTTGAGCAGGAGCCGCTTTGGAGGGTGCTCACGAATTTGTGCGGGAAGATTAAATACATCAACTAAGTAATGTTGTCCATCAATATTCGGACCTGTTAGATGCCCGTTGCAGCCCACGCAGCTTGAAAAATTGGCCACACCTGCCCTATTGCTCACGGCGGCTTGGCGCAAGTCAGCCGTCACGTTATTATCCGCCATTTGTCGTTCTAATAGGGCGTAGTTATTTGGATTTGGTTCAAACGCAATTAGTCTGGCGGATGGAAATCGCTGAGCAGCCAGGAGGCTAAACAGACCGATGTGAGCCCCGCAATCAATGATTTGGTCCGGTGTGAATGGGACTTTATCCAGCAGGTAAGTTTCTTCGAAAAAAAATTCCTCAAAAATAATACGCTGGCCGGGGTCAAATGGGCAGACCCACACGGCCCGTCCAGCCATGCGTTTGGGATGCAGGCGCATAAGTGGCCGGCGCATTCCAAGCCAATTGCGCAGCCAGCGTACGGGATGGGCGTTGCTTCTTGCGAGGAAACCGAACAACCACAAGGTCGCGCGGTCTCTAAACCTAATCCCCAGCGCCGCGTAGCGTGCTGCCCAAACTAAGCTACCATAACCGTATATCATAAATGTTGGTACAAGTTGGTTTCCTGATAATACATTGGTTGTTTCACAGTAAATTATCAACCAGCCAAGTGTTTCTTCAAAACCGCAGGATTCACGAAGAGTGCGTCACACCAAGACAGGTAGCCCTCATCATTGCGGCAGCAGTCGTATAGGTCAACCAATCTAAATCCCCGCGCGTAAAGATGCATATAAACGACCTCAAAGTTGACTTGACTCTCATAAAGGGGAACGAAAAGCATCTCGGTGTAAATTGCTGCAACACGTCCATTAATAATTGCTTACTCTGCTCCCTTAAGAACATGCAATTCAAACCCTTGCGTATCTAATTTCAGCAGGTCAATGAAATCAATCCGCTGCTCGGCCCGATAGTTGTCCACTGTGGTAATCTGTATTTTGGCCTGTCCAATATGAACGGCCATGCCAGCAGGTTGGAATTTGGCGGCTTCAGGAACGTTGGCCAATAGTGAGTTAGTGACGGAGTTGGCGTTAACCTGGATTATGGCGGTTCCTACCATGTCGCCTAATGCATAATTGACAGGTCGCACCCGGCTGCTTTCAGAGACTGCTTTCTGGAGCTTCTGGAAGGTGTCACCGAATGGTTCAAAACTAAAAATCATCGCCTCATGGAAGAAGTTAAGACAATCCACTGTAGGCTGCCCTTCATTGGCGCCGACGTCAAAAATTATCCGCAGCGGCTTTGCGCGGAATAGTTTTGCCAGGTCTTGGAATGCTCTTGAGCGATCTGGGTTTGACCTCGTAATGTTGTACCCTAAAACGTGGAGTAGCTTGCGAACTAGTGACTTCATGGTCGTCGAATATGCCTCTCAGCCATCACGAAACCTTTTGGAACGTTACTTCCGGGTCAAGCAGAAGTGCCAGTGCACCGTAGCGCAGAGATTGTTTGAAATCCAAGGTTTGGCCACCTGGATTAGAATACGGCACCTCGAATCGAATGGCCCTATCAATGTAGTGATCCCAGTTTGAATTGATTATCGAGGTGCTAATATCAAACGTGTAATTGCCAGATGCCAAAGGCAGCGGTTGCAATTGAATGTGGCACTTGTAGCGGCCTGGGATCAGAGGCAGTGCAAGCCCGTGAAATTGGTAAATGGACGCCATTCCCAGACGCGTGAAGTCTTCACCTCGCAGAAATGCCTCCAGCGATAACCCTCCAGTTCCATCAGTTCTAAACTCAACTTCCAATCGCATAGGCTGCAGAGATGCCTGGTGTGCGGTTTCAACTCCGTTCTCATTCAACAGTTTCGCACGCAGAATCTGTGTGTGAGTACCACTCCCTATAATCACTGACTCATCTGAAACATGCTTATTTGTAATATTCGCATATAACTCCAGACATTTTTCAGTAGTTCCCTCGAAAACTCGATCACCTGCATTGAGCAGCACACACCGAGTGGTAAGACTCTTGATCGCCACCATGTTGTGACTGACAAAAAGCACTGTGCGCCCTTCTTTTCGGGAAACGCTTTCCATCTTACCCAAGCATTTTTGCTGAAACTCGGCATCACCCACGGCCAGCACTTCATCCACGATCAAGATCTCCGGCTCCAGATGCGCGGCCACGGCAAAGGCCAGGCGCACATACATGCCACTGCTGTAACGTTTTACTGGCGTGTCCAGAAACTTTTCCACCTCGGCAAACGCCACGATCTCGTCAAACTTCTTCCGTATCTCCGCCCGGCTCATGCCCAAAATTGCGCCGTTTAGATAAACGTTTTCACGTCCGGTCAGTTCCGGATGGAACCCTGTGCCCACCTCCAGCAGACTCGCCACCCGCCCACGTAGATGCACCCGCCCTTCGGTTGGTTCCGTAATTCGGCTCAACACTTTTAGCAACGTGCTTTTCCCTGCGCCGTTTCGGCCAATAATCCCCACCACTTCGCCTTGTTTGACTTCGAAGCTGACGTCTTTGAGAGCCCAGAAGTCTTCCGAAGACTTCCCGGAGGACGGAGGACGGAGAACAGAGGACGCAACGGCACCGGAGGTCCGAGGTCGGAGGTCAGAGGCCAGAATGGGCCGGCTTCTGAAAAAACTTCTCGCTTTTTGCGCGATGACATCGCGCAGCGTCGTGTACTGCTGGCGCTCGCCTTGGTGGGAAATGCGGTATTTCTTGCCGAGCTGAGAGACAGTTATGATCGCTTCGCTCATGGTCAGATCACATCCGCGAATGTCCGCTCCATCTTGCGAAAGTACCAGACGCCAGAAAGACAGAGGACAACGGTGATGAAGATGGAAGAGAGGAGGGTGGAGAGGTCAATCTGGGACTGACCGCGGAGGAGGCACCAGCGGAACCCATCAATCACACCCACCATTGGGTTGAGGGAGTAGATCAATCGTGCGGGAATGTCTAAGCCGTGCCAGAGCCAGTGGGCCGGCACGCGTGTGGTGCTGAAACCGACGGGCGACAGGAAAAATCCAAATTGCACGATGAAGGGAACGATGTACCGGAAGTCGCGGTACTCCACATTGAGCGCACACAGCCACAGGCCGATGCCGAAGGAACAGCCAAATGCTAAAATCATGAAAACGGGAAGCAGAAATAAGCGCCAATCGGGTACGAACTGATAACAGACCATCAGCAGCGCCATCAGTCCGAGCGTGATGAGAAAATCCACAAAACTGGTGATGACGGAGCCGGCGGGAATGATGAGGCGCGGAAAATAAATCTTAGAGATCAGGTTGGCGTTGCCAACCAGGCTGTTGCTGGCTTCACTCATGGAGGTGGCAAAGAACTGCCAAGGCAGGTTCGCGGCCATCACCAGTAAAGCGTAGGGTACACCATCAGGCGCGGACATTTTGGCAATCTTGCTGAACACGACAGTGAACACAATGGTCGTGAGCAGTGGCCGAATAACGGCCCACGCGATTCCGATGACGGTCTGCTTGTAACGGACGGTGACATCGCGCCACGCGAGAATGATAAACAACTCGCGGTAGCGCCATAGGTCACGCCAGTAATTTTTCTCGGCACGACCGGGTTCAAGGATCAAATCCATGTTCTAATATGCTGACAAACTAAAAAGCTGACAAACCAACAAACTAAAATACTGACATGCTGAAACATGCATCATGGTTGAATACGATCAGGTTCAGACGACAGGATTGCAGACGACGGTTGATTTGGCCCGTAGGAGCGATTCGAGTTTTTTTCGGATACGGTCTGTGTTCCTCTCAAAACACCACCAAATGGCGGCAGCGTAGAGCAGCACGGCCATCAAGAGGGTCGCAAACCAAATAGTACTATGGAGTCCGGGCGGCAGTTGTTGTCCCTTGAAAACGGAGAAGAACAGAAAGGCCAGGACGGGAAAATGCACGAGATATAGCGTGTAGGAGAATTCGGACAAGCCGGCGGAGAGACGGGAGTAAAGAGAAAAGGCGGAGTGCGGAGTGCGGAGTGCGGAGTGCGGAGTGCGAATCCTCCTGCGCTCCGCTACGGAGGACGGGGGCCGGGGCGCTGCGCACGGCGAGGGCGGCAACCAGGCAGGCGACACTTGCACCGAGCACGTAGCCATCGGCGTCGCCGAGTTTTACCAATCGGCTGGCGGCCAGGCACCCCAGCGTCAACATACCACTCCCCCACAGCCAAAGCGGATGGCTCGCCCATTGCCGAATCCGCTCGTTTTGGAGGAAGGCAAATACCGCGGCGCCCAACAACCAGACGAGGCCGCCCTGTAAGATTCCCCTCGGCAGCAACATCAGAGTGGCAAGGGCGAGCATGGCGCAAACGGTTCTTTTCAGCATTTCAGCTTTCAGCGTTTCAGAATTTGCCCCGCGTACAATGATGCCTAGCAGGAGCGGGAACAGCAGGTAGTACCAGAATTCATTCGCCAAGCTCCATAGCGGGCCGTTGGTGCCGTAACAGTTCACAGAAATTGTTTGGAGAAAAAGACTGTTGCCTAGAAAAGTGGCGGGACGTAAATCCGCCGGGGCGTCCAAAGCTGGACCCGAGTGGTAGAGCGGGCGAAATTCGCCGCGGTAGCCAGCGGGGGATTGGCGCTGGCCCAAGCCATCCCAGAGCAGGGTAAGCAGCAGGGCGGGAATCAGCACCATCCAGAGCCGGGACATTCGCCGCAGGGCGTAACCGGTCCAGGACCATTTGCCATTTTGGTGTGCGGAGATGACGCTGCCGCCGACCAAAAACCCGCTCAGCACAAAGAAAATCATCACAGCCTGATGCCCCAGTCCCGTCACAAAATAAAACGCGCGCTCAAGCAGATTGGGTGATTTGATTTGGGTGAAAGGGATGAACAAAAACGCCCGCAGATGTTCCAGACAGACCAGCAGCGCCGCCACCCCGCGCAGGCAATCCAGATGAACCAGACGATGTTTCACTTAAGAAAACAAAAGC
>Ga0364867_10126_pt3 | contig 32349 bp, 22 predicted proteins | sample ExccelAu500001D4_3_FD_206915 | JGI IMG/M metagenome (GOLD analysis project Ga0364867, IMG submission 206915) | Enriched cells from Trout Bog Lake Hypolimnion, Wisconsin, USA - BchlTB.Aug13.5000.01.D4 | ecosystem: Environmental > Aquatic > Freshwater > Lake > Hypolimnion/Profundal zone | place... | reverse complement strand
GGGGGAGGCCGATATTGCGCTTGTACCCGTGGGGGCTCTGTCTGATTTCAGCAATTATCATATTGTTTCGGACTATTGTATAGGTGCAGTCAGACCCGTGGTTACGGTGCTGCTGCTTTCGCACAAGCCTCTTGAAACGATCAATAAAATATTCCTGGATTTTGATTCAAGGACATCGGCCAGGCTTGTACAGGTGCTTGCACGTGCATACTGGAAGATAGAGCCTGAGTTCGAAAGGCTGAAACCAGGGCAGGCCGAAGATGCATTGGAACGTGAAGCGCTGGTCGCCATCGGGGATAAAACCTTTCCGATCCGCGACCGTTATCCTTATTCCTATGATCTGGCTGAAGAGTGGATAAAGTTCACTGGGATGCCTTTTGTATTTGCAGTATGGGTTTCCTTAAAACCCATTCCTGAAGACATACTGGCTCCGTTCAATAATGCCTTGAAATTCGGAGTTGACAATATAGAAGGCACCTTGGATTTCTTCAGTACAAAACTTCCGGAAAACGCTGACTGCAGGCAATACCTAACTGAGAATATCTCATTTATTCTGGACAAGTCAAAACGTGAAGGATTGAAACTGTTTCTGTCGTTTCTTTAGTCAGGAATCAGGCAATAATGCATCTTGAATATCTTATATTGAGTCCCCTCCGAATCATTTGTTTAACATTCGAAATCAGTTGATCAAAATTCGAAATACGATCTTTCAAACGGTGTTACCTTTTTACCGGAACCCCTCGCTTTTTCGCCATATCTTCAAGCCTTTTCTGGAATCCTGATTTTTTTACAGGTTTTTTCTTGTTGGCTTCGATCTGGGCATGGAGTTTCTTTTCGTCGAGGAAAGCACGGATGAGGTAGATCTGGGCGAAGGTAAGCAGGTTTGCAAGCAGGTAATAGTAGCTCAGGCCCGATGAATAATCATTGAACCAGAAGAGGAACATCACCGGCATCATGTACATCATGGTTTTCATTCCGGGCATCTGCTGCTGGGTGCTGCCCATCATCTGGTCGTTGATCCTTGTATAAATAACACTCGAGATGGTCATCAGGAGGGCAAAAAGGCTTACGTGGTTACCATACCAGGGAAGGCTGAAACCGTTCGGGAAGGTCCATATCGAATCATACGAGGACAAGTCGGTGGCCCAAAGGAAGCTTTGCTGCCTCAGCTCGATGGACGAAGGGAAGAAACGGAACATGGCGATAAGTATGGGAAACTGCAGCAGCATTGGAATGCAACCAGCCATCGGGTTCACTCCCGCCTTTTTATAAAGGTCCATCGTAGCCTGCTGTTTCTTGAGTGCATCTTCCTTTTTAGTGAACTTTTTCGTGAGTTCATCGATATCAGGTTTAAGCACTCTCATTTTGGCTGATGATTTGTATGTTTTATAGGCAATCGGAAACAGGATTATCTTCAGTAAAATGGTGAGAACAAGAATAATGATGCCATAATTCCAGCCGAGGTTCCCGAAAAAGGTAAAAACAGGAATAACTGCATAGATGTTGATCCAGGCCATCAGGAAAAAGCCCCAGCCAAGCGGAATCTGTTTTTCAAGGTCCAGGTCGTAATGTTTCAGGTTGTAAAATTTGTTCGGGCCGAAATACATCGACATTCCCACGGTTTTTGTTTCCTTTCCTGAATAAGGGATGCCCGCTTCGGCAAACATCGATTTGAGAAGATTATGCGGGCCCTGAAGAGGCTTCTGTGTTTTCAGCCTGGGCTCGGTAAGGTAATTGTCGGCTATAAGCACCGTGGTAAAGAATTGCTGTTTGAATGCGAACCATTTGATCTTTTCGTTCTTCAGGTAACGTTCTTCATCTTTGGTTTCACTGATATAATCCACTTTATCCTGGTCGTATTTATAATAGAGCGTACTGGTCATCTGCTCCATCTTCAACGATTGCTCAATATTTTTCAGGTTATCGTTCCATGTAAGTACAAGAAACTTATTTCCCGGATCGATGGCTTCGTCCATCCCTACAAAATTCACAGTGTACCTCAGCATGTAATCGTTACCCCTGACTGTGTAAATAAATTCAATATACTGGTTCCTGTTGAAGCCGGTATCACCTGAGGCGGTGAATAACCTCATCCCGAACTGCAGGGAATCTTTTCCGCTGACTTTCATCACCGGCTGGCCTTTATGGGCAGGGTCGGGCCAGAAAGGCTGGAAGTACAAGCTGTTGGTATTGATCGTACGGTTGTTTGAGAAAAACGAAAGGCCGAAATTCAGGGAATCTCCGTCCATCAGTATCAGCGGTTTTTTATCCCAGGTCAGATATTTTTTGAGTTCAACCCGCCCTATCTTACCGCCACGGCTCACAAAACTCAGCCTGAAAACATCGTTTTCAACTGTGTAAAAGGTGTCCTTGCCTGAGGCAGCATTTGCAAAAGCTCCGAGTTCGTTCTTCATGGTCATTTTGACCAGAGTCAGGGAATCGACTTTTTCGCCGCGTGAAACGTACTTCTCTTTTTCCCTGGCCACTGCCAGAGCCTTTTCCCTGGCTATTGCCGAGATTTGGTCATGCTGTTTTTGCATGTTGAGAATGTACATTGAATCAGCCCTTCGCTTCTCTGCGATGAGTTGTTCTTTTGACGGGCTCATCAGGTAGGTGTACCCGATAAAAATTGCAAAGATGAGGACGAGCCCTATAATCGTGTTTTTATTACTCATGAAAGAAATTTAATTTACCGCTAAACGGTCTTTTGGGAGTGCAAAGGTAAGAAAATGTCTTTATCCGGAAGTATATTCCCTGGCGGCCTTGATAAATGCCACAAAAAGAGGGTGTGGCCTGGCGACGGTGGACCTGTACTCGGGGTGGAACTGTACCCCGATGAACCATGGATGGCTCATCAGTTCCATGATCTCCACCAGGTTGTCTTTCTCATTAATACCGACAGGCAAAAACCCTGCTTTAATATATCTGTCAAGGTAGATGTTGTTGAACTCAAAACGGTGACGGTGCCTTTCGGAAATATTCACCGACTTGTATATCTTGTAAATTTTGGATGACTTGCTGATTTTGCAGGGGTATGCTCCCAGCCTCATCGTCCCCCCCAGTCCCATGATCTTCTTTTGTTCTTCCATCATGTCAATAACAGGATAAGGCGTATTTTTATTGAACTCGGTGGAATGAGCGCCAGACATACCCAGGACATTGCGTGCAAATTCAATTACGGCACACTGCATCCCCAGGCAGATACCGAAGAACGGGATGTTATGCGTGCGGGCATAATTTATGGCCGTGATCTTGCCTTCTATCCCCCTTTCACCAAAGCCCGGAGCCACCAGAATGCCATTCAGGCCTGACAGTTTCTCAGCCACATTGCTCTCGTCAATGAATTCGGAATGCAGGGAGATCACATTGATCTTGCAGCCATTGGCAACTCCGGCATGTATGATGGATTCGTTGATCGATTTATAAGCATCTTTCAGCTCTACATATTTTCCAATAAGGCCAATGCTGAAGCTGCATTTAGGGTTTTTCAGGGTAAAAAGGAATTTTTCCCAATCCCTCAGATCAGGCACACCGTCGAAAGGCATGTTGGTCTTCCTGAGTATCTCCACGTCCAGATTTTCTTCTCTCATCAATACCGGAACATCATAAATGCTTTCCGCATCAATGCATTCGATAACTGACGACGGGGTCACATTGCAGAAAAGGGCTATCTTGTTACGGAGGCTTTCGGTCAGATGTTTCTCGGTACGGCATACAATGATGTCGGGCTGAACCCCCTGCTCAAGCATAGTCTTAACGGAATGCTGAGTGGGTTTTGACTTTAATTCGCCTGCCGCAGCCAGGTACGGTACCAGGGTAAGGTGAACGACCACGCTGTCCTTACCAAGTTCCCAGCGGAGCTGGCGCACTGTTTCGATAAACGGTAGGGATTCGATGTCACCAACGGTTCCTCCGATTTCCGTGATCACAAAATCGTAATGCTGCTTGCTAGCCAGCAGTTTGATCCTGTATTTGATTTCATCGGTGATATGGGGTATCACCTGTACGGTTTCACCAAGAAATTCACCTTTTCTTTCTTTATTGATGACCGATTGATAAACAACTCCGGTAGTAACATTATTCGCCTGGGTTGTAGGCACGCTTGAGAATCTTTCATAATGCCCGAGATCCAGGTCTGTTTCGGCACCATCCTCAGTAACGTAACATTCACCATGTTCATATGGATTAAGGGTGCCTGGATCAATATTGATGTAGGGGTCCAGCTTCTGAATGGTCACCGAAAACCCCCTTGCAACCAGCAGTTTTGCTATTGACGAGGAGATTATTCCTTTTCCGAGTGAAGAAGTAACACCTCCGGTTACAAAGATGTATTTTGTTGAAGACATGGCAGGTTGGCTAAGAGGTTTACGGATGACAAAAATAATCGTTTTAAGTGAACAGGGGGAAATAAGTTTACCACTCACGGCACTTTTTACGAACATACCCTGGCTGATCAATCATTCGCTTGATCGTAAGGATCTCCGCAGCTATTTCTTCAATGGGTTTATTGGTGACATTTACAACCGGCCATTCATATTTGCAGAAAAACTTCATGGCATAATTCAGCTCCCTTTTCACATTGGCAACGGAAGTATAGTCTGTTGAGAAGCCGCCGAGATATTGCTGCCTTACCGACCTGAGAGTACAAAGGTCATAAGGTTCGGTCATAAGCCCGTAAACTTTGCCATGTTCCAGGTGCTTCAGCGAATCAGGCAACTCTGATCCCAGTACAATCGGGTAATTCCCAACGAACCAGCCTTTGAATGCAAGGTAAATGCTCAGGGGGGTTTTAAAAGTGCGGGAAACCCCTACAATAATGATTTCCGCCTTGTCATACTCATAATCCCTCAGGCCATCATCATGGGTGAATGCGAATTGCATGGCATCGATACGTTTAAAATATTCCTGGTTCAGGTTGAAGAAGAGTCCCGGCTCTCCCTTGGGTGAATTTGCAAAATGGTGAGACAACCTCGATAACAGGGGCCCCATCAGGTCGATGGCATCTACATTATGAATACGGCATACCCTGAGCATGAAATCCCTTAGAGCTTCAGAAACCAGGGTATGGAGAATAAGGGCCTTTTGCCCCGCGGCCTCCTTCACAATTTCCCTGATGGCTTTTTCGGTTCTGATCTCAGTTTTAAGGACCACTTCCACACTTGAATCAGGGAACTGGGTTAGAGCTGCCATCAGGATTTGCTCGGCTGTACGCCCTGAACCATCGGAAATCACATATACTTTGCTCATGGTCTGCGCTGAATTAAACAATAAAACTATACTTATTTTCCCTTTTAAACAAGATCAGGTAAATATTTCATATTTTAGCTTATTGATAAAATAAGTACTTTTGAAGCCTGATTCCAAAATGAAGTTAATCATAAACTCTTAATAACATGTCAACAATTAAAGTCGGTATTAATGGATTTGGCAGGATCGGTCGGTTGACCTTCCGTGCCCTTCTAAGCAAAGAAAATATTGAACTTGCAGCTATCAATGACCTTACTGATTCCAAAACCCTGGCTCATCTTCTCAAGTATGATTCAGTTCATGGAAAATTCCCGGGCACGGTTGCAGTCGAAGGTGATTATCTTGTCGTGAATGGTAAAAAGATCAGGGTTCATGCTGAAAGGGACCCGGCAAACCTGCCATGGGGCGCACTTGGTGTAACAACGGTACTTGAATGCACCGGCATATTCCGAACCCGAGAAAAGATGAGCAAACATTTTACGGCAGGCGCAAAAAAAGTCCTGCTTAGTGTTCCTTCTGATAATAAAGAGGACGTTGATGCAACGATCGTGCTTGGTGTTAACGACAATTTGCTTACCCACGATATGAGACTTATTTCAAATGCATCCTGTACAACCAACTGCCTTGCTCCTGTTGCTAAAGTGCTGAATGATAATTTCGGAATTATCAGAGGGCTGATGAACACCACCCATAGCTACACCAATGACCAGATAATCCTTGATGCACCTCACAAAGATTTAAGGAGGGCCCGTGCAGCCGCCATGTCGATCATTCCCACCAAGACCGGCGCTGCCAAAGCTATCGGTCTCGTTATCCCCGAACTTGAAGGGAAACTTGACGGTTTTGCCGTGAGGGTCCCAACCCCGGACGGATCGCTGGTTGACCTTACCTGTGAACTGGAAAAGAAAACTACTAAAGAAGAGATCAATGCCGCAATGAAGGCTGCAGCTGATGGTCCAATGAAAGGTGTACTTGAATATACCGATGAACCGCTAGTAAGCGTGGATATTATCGGGAACACTCATTCTTCTGTTTTTGACTCCCAGCTTACCAAAGTAATGGGTGGAAACTTCATTAAAATAATTGCTTGGTATGATAATGAGAACGGTTATTCCAACAGGATGGCCGACCTCGTTGTAAAAATGGGCTGAGATGAGTCATTTGTTCTCGAACGGCGAAAGGGAAGGTTATATCATGGTCGTTGAAGACTCCAAGAGTCAGGCAATGATGCTGAAATCCCTTTTAAAGAAACATGATTATAAGGTCAGGGATTTCGAAAATGGTATCACTGCTTACGAAGCCGCAAGTAAAGAACCTCCAATCCTGATAATCAGCGATATTCTCATGCCGGGCATGGACGGATATGAATTCTGTGAGAAAGTTAAAAGTACCAGGGAACTCAGGGAAATACCTTTTATCCTGCTTACAACTCTGCAAGACTCCATGGACATTATAAAAGGTTTGCAGGCCGGGTCGGATAATTTCATCACAAAGCCCTTCGACCCGAAGTACCTGCTCTCACGTATAAATTATCTGCTGGCAAACAGGGAACTCAGGTACCAGGGAACCAGCGACCTGGTGCTTGAGATCATGTTCAATGGCCAGAAATATGCAATCAATTCCGAAAGGAAGCAGATCCTGGATTTATTGCTTTCGGTTTATGAAAATGCCATTCAGCAGAACCATCAGCTCATGGAAGCCCAGTCGGAGTTGAGGAGATCCAATGAACATCTTCTGACCCTTAACCGTGACCTGGAAGCATTTTCTTATACCATTTCACATGACCTCAGAACGCCGCTGAACCACATCAGCATGAGCGCCCAGCTTCTATACAAGCATTATATGGACAAGCTGGATGAAGCCGGCGCTTCGTATGTTGAGACCATTCATTCCACTACCAGGTCCATGGCCGAAATGATCAATGACCTGCTGCAGTTTTCACGCACGGGAACAATAAATATCCATCCTCAACCCATTGATCTGAGCGAGATGTGCCTAAAGGTTATGCAGTGGATACACCAGGATAATCCCGACAGGAAGATCGAGCTGAAGGTTGAAGAAAACATGAGGCTGAATGCCGATCACAGCCTTCTTATGGTAGTTGTGAAGAACCTTCTCGGGAATGCCTGGAAATATACCGCCAAAACAAAGGATCCTGTTATAAAAGTGTACACCATTGCTGATAAAAAGGGAACAATTTTTTGTTTCAGCGATAATGGGGCAGGGTTTGACCCTAGCAGGGCAGGTAATCTCTTCACTCCCTTTGTCAGGCTGCATTCCCAGGAAGATTTTCCAGGGACCGGTGTCGGTCTTGCTACTGCCAAACGCATTATCGAAAGACACGAAGGGAAGATCTGGGCACAGGGAGAACCAGGCAAAGGGGCTTCTTTTTTCTTCACCATCGGACATCTGGAATAAACAGGTTCCCGGGTCATGGAAATCTGCCATCCTCAACAACTGAATCAGGAATAATTGCTTATTATCCTGGAGTTAAGGACTTACCAAAGTAACATTTCCTCATTTTTTTCGTAAAACCATGGATAACGCAAGATCATGCAATTCATGCAGATTACGGTTTTACTATTCCTGGTTTGTAAGCCGGTTTATTATTCGCCACAGAAGCCCGACATCCTCGAATGTGAAGAAATCGTCAGGTTGGGCGATAAATACGGAATGAAAGCAGTTGAGGGATTGATCAATCCCCTGACTCTTTTATACCTTGACACAACTTATGCCGGGCATATCGTGAACTGGGAATTCCGGAAGGGATTCTTAAAAGGGCATCCCGACAGTGCAGGGTATTATATTCTTGAACTTCCTGAATATACGATTGATATTGTTTCAGACATGAATAATATTCATGCAGCATCACTTCTTTTGTCATACTATTGCTCTGTTCCGAAGGTACTGAAATCCGATACCATTTATCGTCTGTATGATCAGTTATACAGGCTTCTCCCACTCCTGGTGGGCAGGAAACCTTCCGGCCCCCTCCTGGAAAGTAAACTCAGGAATGATTTTAAGTACTGGGCCCGGATATCATCGTTGACACCCCCGGTGAAATACACGGACCCCTCAGTCGAATTTGACAGGTTTCTTAATTTTAAACCTGTGAACAAACAGACCGACCCGAGATTTATGGAGCTGATTCTTAGCCTGGCATTGCAGCAGATGGGATCACCCGGTTTTGGTGAAAAGAAAATAAATGAGCTTCGGAAAATGCAAACCTGCCTGAATAATACAAGGTTTCAATTGCCGGTATTGTTTAAGGAAAATAACATATTTACGGAAGCTATCGAAACACAGACCATTCCGGCTTTAAAACACTACGGGAATATTAATCAGCTGCTGCATGACAAAGCTGCAATGACGCTGCTTATCTCCACATGGCTCACCAGGCATAACTTCAGCCCTCATATGCCATACAGTCTAAGTAAATTCCTCGTAAAATCCCCGGGAAAAGCTTATTTTGAGATCTATTACGATTTCGGAATGCAGGCAATCAGGATGACATTGCAGGGGGACAGGACTATTCTCATGGAAAAAATAATGGAGGCCATTGATTAAACAGGTACAAATTCCTTAAATTGTTGCATTATCTTTTTTAAGATGCTGATGGCGTAGTTTAATTTAAGATTGAATGATCTTCGATTGACGATTGAATTTTTTGATTGACGACTTACGAGTTTAATATTTGATTCGTAAATCGTAAATCCCGGAATTTAATCGTAATTCTAAAATCGTCCAATCGAAAATAGTTTGTCTTCCCCATCCTTCAGGTTTCAGCGCCTCAAAAAAGATATAGCTTAAATTATTTCTTCAGCGATTCAGTGAAATAAACTAAGTTTGCGGCAAAATTTTGTTATGCTTAAATTCTTAATTGCGCGCCAGATGGTAAAGCGCACCAAAAACAGGTTGTTCCCTGTTGAATACCTTGAACAGAAACATGTTGACCTGAACCAGCCCTACCCTAACGACAGCTCTTATTTCTATGGCGGTGATAAAGCAGGAAATGCATTTATTGCCCGTATGGCTTTCAGGGGACCGAAAAGACAGCACGAATGGTGGTTTGATTTTTTCATTAAAGGCAGAGGTTTTTTCGGATTGAAAACTGATCCCGGACCTGACGGTGAAGGGTTTAGTATGGGCAACCTGAAATGGGAAAACACGAAAGTGGGGAAAGAATGGAGAATCACCTATGCGGGACCTGTTACAGATGAAACAGGAAAATCATTCCTGTGCAAAACCGATTTACTGTTTATCGGTGAACATGATATTTATGACTTTGCCAGAAGCTCCGATCAGAGGATGATTGCCAGAGCCATTGCGGAAGAAAAATGGAGCAGGAAATTTTTCTTCAACATGAAAGATACCCATCAGACTCATTATGAGCAAACCGGTATTTTCAAGGGGACAATTTCACTGGATGGACAGGTATATCCGCTGGAGATGATGGCATCGCGCGATCATTCTTTCGGTTCACGGACCTGGCTGACCTGGGACAGGCATTACTGGATCACCGGAGTTTCAGAAGCAGGGATGCACTGGACTGTTACGACTATAAAATGGGATTTCCTTGGCAGGCTGACTGCAGGATTTATAACTCATCCCGACGGTCACACCGACGCCATTATTGAGTGCACCGACCTGGAAACGGTATCCCGTGAGAAGTTACTGCCTGATCATGGTGTTATAGACGTGATCTGCCGCAGCGGGGCTAAACACAAAGTAGAATTCCACAGGAACGGACATTTCCCTTATATTATGGACGGGAAATACCAGATGCGTGAAGCGATAGGGACCTATAAATTCGACGGGGTTGACGGATTAGGCATGGTCGAATTCGGCTTCCATAAAGATAAATATAACATAGACTGATCCAAACCGGCTCATATTGATACTCCGGCTTAATGAAATAGACGGACACCCGGTGGGCGGAAAGGCAAAAGGCCTTAAAATCCTCAAAGAACTGGGTTTTCATGTTCCGGACGCGGTGGTTCTTCTTCACCCTGAACCAACCGAACTGCAGGATGCTGCCATCATGCATCATCTTAATAACCTGGGACCAGGGCCAAAAGCAGTACGTTCATCTGCCGTAAGCGAAGACGGACATTCCGCATCATTTGCCGGGCAGTTCGAATCCTACCTCAACCTGAGCTCGCTCGAAGATGTTAAATCAGCAATAATTAAATGTATCGAAGCTGCTGGTGCTGAACGTGTAAGATCTTATTCAGGGAGTCTCCTGTCTGATGCTGATCTGCGTATCTCGGTGATTCTGCAGAACATGGTGGATGCCCGGGTGGCAGGTGTTGTTTTTTCGGTAAATCCGGTCAATAACCGCCGGGATAAAATGCTTGTCAATGCCATAGCCGGGCATGGCGAAGATCTCGTAAGCGGAAAGATGGACGCATTTCATTACGAGGTATACCGTAGCGGTTCAAACCTTGAGAAAGAAGTTGAAAAGAATGATCACCTGATCGACGGAATTACGCTTAGAAGTATCATTGAAGGTGCAAAAAAAGCCGAAAGCCATTTCAATACCCCGGTCGACATGGAATGGGCCATCGATGATACCGGAATCCTGAACTGGCTGCAGGTAAGACCTGTCACTGCACTCAGCGGCGTTCACTTTAATGAGCTTGATACGGTGAAGGGAGAGAGCAGCGACATCTGGACACTGGGCAATATAGGTGAAATGATGCCGGGTGTTGCAACTCCCCTGACCTATTCGGTGAGTGCCGAAGCTATTGATTACGGTATGGTTCTTCTGGCCGAACGTGGCGGAGCCTTCAGTATGCGGAACCGTTCGGGCCCAAGGTATATCCAGATGTTCTACAACCGCCTGTTCATCAATATGAGCAATATGATGGATTATCCGAAAAGGATATGGTTGAACAAGGCAGAAGATGTGCAGTATGCCCTGAGCGGCAAGGTATTCGACGGGCTTACCGCTGCTCCCGAAGTTTCATTTCCTGTAAGGTTCCTTAATTTCCTGAAACAAATGTCTACCACCTTAAGAGCTTCGGTGTACCTTGAAAAACTAAGGGCCCTGGAAGCAGGGTTCCGGATCGACACCTCACTGCCAAAGGATGAACTTCACAGGAAGCTTGAAAAAGGAAGGCATCAGCTGGGGATTGGCTTTGGCCATCACCTGATGGCATCGGCAGAAAGCGGCACCATGTATTCTGCTTTCATGAGAATCATGACCGGGGATAAAAGAAAACCCGAATCAGCCGATCATCATATTGCGACCATGCTTCTTTTAGATATTCCTGAGATTGAAAGTGCAGACGCAGTGAAAACCCTTGAACGGTTTGCAAAGTTGATCAGCTCTCATAAAGAATTCTGTGAGAATTTTACCCGGCTCCCGGCTGCCAAAGCTCTTGAACTACTTGAAAAAAATGCCCCAGATGAGGTGATCGGGCAGTTCAGGTTGTTCCTTGAACGTCACGGGCATCGCTGTGTAAGGGAATCAGAGCTGAGGGAGAAAACCTGGGCCGATAAGCCCGTGCGCCTCATACAGATCCTTCAAACACGTGTTAAAGCAGGGGATGTAAAGCATGTATCACACGATACAAAGAAAGAAATTACCACAGCCTTAAGCAAACTCAGGCCCGTCACAAGGATTATCCTACGCTTATTGATCCCGACTGCCAGGAAAGCCGTTGCCAGGCGGGAGATCACCAAGGCTCTTTCGATTAAAATGCTGGATACAATCAGGAAAGGATATAATGCATTGGCACTGCAGTTAATTACTGAAAATTTACTTGACGATGCCGACCAGGTGTATTTTCTCACCCATGATGAACTCGGACAGCTCATCGCAGATAAAGATCCGGGCTGGAAAGAAAAAGCAAGCCGCCGCCGGGAGCTTTTTGCTGATGCTGATAAGCTTGTGTTTGAAGAAGTCAGCTTCGGAATCCCGGAACCGGTGGAGGGAGAACAAACCTTTGAACTGAAAGAAGGCCAGCTCGCCGGCATACCCGTAAGCAGCGGCACTGTGGAAGCAAGTGTGAGAATAATCAATTCCATACAGGATGCTGAACTGCTGAAGGAAGGCGAAATAATGGTGGCATCTTTTACCGATATCGGCTGGACTCCATACTTCAGCATTATCTCAGGACTGATCACCGAAATCGGAAGTCCCTTATCACATGGGGCAGTGGTTGCGAGAGAGTATGGCATTCCCGCGGTGGTTGCGGCAAAAGGCGCTAAAAAATTCCTCAGAACAGGCGACAGGATAAAACTTGACGGAGAAAAAGGTTTGATCGAAAAGCTGCAGCCCTAAGGAAGGCGGGCGCCAAGCCCATATGAACGGAATTTGTTGTTCCTGAACTGAAATTCAAGGAAATACGGCCCTGATACCACGCTGTAAAAATCAACGGTGTCCCCGTTAAAGACCACATCCTTCGTAAAATACACATTTTTCAGAACCGTGCACTGGTTAAGTACCCCTAATGAACCATTCTTTACTTTACCATAGGCATCTGCCCTGAACCAACCCATGCCGTGCGTGGTGTCATTCACAAAAAACTTCCCTCCGCCTGTGGCCGCATCATAACGGATATCGGCATAACCGTAATTTCCCCTGATGGGATTCTGGCTGCCGTCAATAAGTTTGAGCCCGCAAAGGAATCCATTGCCATAACCGAGATTCATGTTGAACAGTACCCCGCTGTCGCTGATATTGACAAAACCCGTCAATGAATCACCTGAATTCCTCCCTGTCATGATCAAACGGTTCGAATTAAAAGAACTTATGCTCCAGGAGCCCGAATCAGATGAACTTACAGGGGGTACCGGCCCCGTATATAAGTCGGGCATCAGGTTGGGTATAGTACCGGTGTCGTTGCAATAGGCCTGCTTTTTCCATGTGCCGTTGGACAGTATTGTCAAAATCCCCCATTCCTTGTTGTCGGTACTGCCGTTTACCCCGGAACTGCCTACACGCAGGTAAACAAAATTCCCCGGGATCCCGCTTGTGCTGACGAGGGCCGTGGTTATGATGCCCGATGAAAGATCAGTTGAAAGCCTTGCCGTAGGAAAGTTTCCGATAAAAACCTGGCCTTTCATCTCAACCGCATAATAAAATGCTCCCCTAACATAGACTTTATACAGTCCGTTAAGATCATTCGTATATACTGTAAACGATCCATTGTCATAACGCTGGTTCCCTTCGTTATAAACGGTATAACCACCGGAGGTTTCATTTACAGTGGTTGAAAGGATGTCGCCTGCCGCGGACGGACCGTTGTATAAATATGTTACATACAACGGGGTGGTGTTTTTTTTACAACCGCTGAATACAACTGTTATAAATAGGCAGAGAAAGAATATATACCTGATGCTCATTTGACCTGGGTAAGTTTAGAGAATAACGAGTTAAAGATACAAAGATTTTTCTCAAATCAAGAATTTCTGAAAATTCCCTCATGGCTTTACCAAATCTTTATATCACCGAAACATTAATTTATCAGCTGTTAACAATATTTTGGCTTTCTTCGTATGCGCATTTATCAGGATAAAATATCATAGAAATTCCCTCAATATGAAAAACATTTATTAGGTTTGATGAGAAATATTCCTGAAATGCTTAAAACCAGTCTCCGGAAGTATTCTTCGCATTCGGATTTCAGCGAGTATCTTATTGCTTTCTCAGTTATTGCCATCGGTGCAGCAATCTGCTTCCCGCTCCGGCTTATCCTGGGTACTTCCAGCATTGGCCTGATCCTCCTGATGCTGGTTGCACTCATGGCCCTTTTTTTAGGGAGGTGGCCACTTTTGTTTGCTGCAATGCTCAATGTACTGGTCTGGGATTATTTCTTCCAGGAGCCTCTGTTCACTCTCGGTGTTTATAACCTGGAAGATCTGTTTGCCAATATCGCCGACCTCATCGTTGCAATAGTCTTTGTAATCCTTATCACCAGGGTTCGCAGGAGCCAGGCCATACTTCGGAAAAGCCAGGAAAGACTTACAATCTTATATAATTTCCTGGAATCCATGAATAATGCCAAATCCATTGGCGAAGTAGTCAGGATTTCGGAGGGGGGACTTAAACAACACTTTGGCCAGGAGGCTGTTATTTATCTGAAAGATAAAAACAGCAGGAGGCTGGCGGGGCGGCCTTATGGTAATTCCGGCCTTCATAATCCCGCAAGATTTTCAGTTGCCGGCAATTTATTTTTTGAAGCGAGTACCGGAAATACCGGGGATCTGAAATCCGAAGCAGAAGACATTACGTTTTATCCGCTGCGCGATCCCAGGGAAACGATAGGCATTATCGGTATTGTCCTAAATACCAGTCTCACTTCTGATGAAGATAAAATCATCCTGCTTAAATCGTTCATAACCATTATCGCTTCAACTCTTGTAAGGGAGATCACGATTGAAAAAGATATAGAAAAAGGTCTTCTTGAACATTCCGAAAAGCTTTTCCAGGCTGTTTTAAACAGTGTTTCACATGAATTGCGCACTCCCATTGCGATCATCTCCGCTGCAGTGGACAATCTCAAACATATCAGAACTTCATCTGAGACCATCAAGCGCGACCAGATCTGTACCGAGCTGGAATCTGCTTCAAACAGGCTTAACAACCTGGTCGAGAATATTCTCGACATGTCGAGGATAGAATCGGGCCTGCTTAAACTTAATCTACAGGTCTGTGACATTGCCGACCTTGTCGGTTCTGTGGTCAACGATCTGAAACCAGAACTTTGTTGCCACAGGCTGAATATAAGCATACCCGAGAACCTTTTGCTGATCAGAGCCGATGTGAGTCTGTTAAGGCAGGTCCTGATAAACCTTATCAGGAACGCCATCATGTACACACCTGAAGGAACGGCTATAGAGATTAATGCAGTCAATGAGTCATCCGAAACCATTTCGCTTTCAATAAAAGATTATGGACCTGGAGTCCCTGAAGAAAACCTCGAGCACCTTTTCGAAAAATTCTACAGGGTGCCCGGTTCAAAAAGCGGTGGTACGGGACTGGGGCTTGCGATTGTCAGGGCCTTTGTTGAAGCGCACGGGGGGATCATCCGGGCTTCCAATGATCCTCTAGGCGGTTTAAAAATAATAATGAAATTTAAATCAGGAATTTGACATGGAAAAAAACAAGATAAAATACAAAGTACTGATCATCGATGATGAGGCGCAGATCCGGCGCATGCTCAGGATGACACTTGAAAGCAATGAATATAAAGTATTTGAAGCCGGAACTGCAAAAGATGGCATGCTGGCCGTAACGATGAACCATCCGGATGTGATTTTGCTGGATCTGGGCCTGCCTGATGACAACGGTTTGAACCTGCTTCACCGGCTGAGGGAATGGTCGGCGGTGCCAACGATCGTCCTGACGGTGCAGGATTCAGAATCCGTTATGATAGAAGCCCTTGATTCAGGCGCCGATGATTACCTCACAAAGCCGTTCAATGCCGGCGAACTGCTTGCAAGGATAAGGGTCGCAATACGGCATTCACTCAGGATGGACGAATCGCCGGTATTCCGGTCCGGCAGCCTGGAAGTTGATATTAACAGCAGGGTTACCAGATTCAGCAAAGAAGAAGTCAAGCTTACTGCAACGGAGTATTCCCTTCTCCTTATCTTTATCAGGAATGCAGGTAAAGTGCTTACCCATTCCTTCATCAGCAAGGAAATCTGGAGTGCACCTTACGCCGACAATGCCCAGATCCTGAGAGTCCATATCGCCCAGCTCAGGAAAAAGATCGAACATAATCCGTCGGTCCCTGAACTACTCATTACCGAACCTGGTGTTGGTTACAGGCTGAAGATGCTGCCTGTTGCGGAGTAGGCCGAGGCAAGGGGAAAAGCTTACGAGGTTGCGTTCAGCGAAGCCGAAATGAGCACACAAATGAAATAAGCAATTGGTGCGAATAAAAGTGAAAAGTGAAGGTATTCTATTCCAGGTACTTAGACTGCAGAAGTTCTGTATTTACTTTAAGTGTATTGCGTAGGTAATTATCCATACCCCCGAATGAAGTATTGATCTCGTCAAATGCCGCCTGAAGGTATTCAGGTCTTACCTCCATCATTGGCCTGATGATCTCTCCGTTCCTTCCTGTCCCGCTCAGTTTTTTTATCAGGTTATCGATCATGTTCTTCAGCCTTTCATTGCTTAAGAAATAATCCTTTATCACGGTATGCCTGTCAACACCGAGAGCAGCAAGCAGCAGCACCGTAGCAATACCCGTTCTATCCTTCCCTGCAGCACAATGATAAACGAGCGGAAAATCGGAAGCCTGTTCAAGAACCCTGAAAAATTCAGCAAACTTTCCGCTGTCATTCCTGATCATCCTCCGGTAATCCTTAACCAGCACCTCCTCCATGCCTTTTGCATCGTTCCTGTCAAGAAATTCCATAGCCCTGTCGCGTGCGTCGTCGGCAATAATGATCCTCAGCGTTTGCTTTACTGTAGGGATTATGTCACTGGGATATGCTTCCACCTCACGGTCGGACCTGAAATCAATGATCATTGCCAGTCCTATTTCCTCCAGTTTCCTGACATCCGGAGAGCTTAACTTATTGAGGCTTCCGCTGCGGTAAACAAGATTCTTCCCGAACCTGCGGCCGCTGATGGTGAGAATCCCTTCCAGGGAGCGGAAGTTAGGCTGGCTCTCTAAAAGAGAATATCCGTTGTGAGGTTCATCCATTATTCAAAAACTGAATTACAATTTGATTTTGTATCTTGTGCCTGCAAAATTATAGTTATTATTCAAATCAGTTGAAAGCAATCTGTAATATTATTCCTTCATGTCTGCTTCTGCTGGTTCTTGCAGGCAGCATCTCCCCGGAACGAATCCGAAAACCTGTTGATCCTGTCGGTTTTGCCACCCGCTCCTGGCAAATGGATTCCATCATTAAAAGGATCACGAGGCTTCAATCAGGCAGGATCAATGAAGCCAAAGATATCAACATGGTAAAAAGGGCCACTTCATGGAAACTTGCCATTTCACCTCATGATGATTATACTTACGTTGGATGGCTTTATCCCACACTTCTTGCGAATGTGAAAGCCGGGACGGTAATCCTGATCGGGGTTGCACATAAGGCCAGGAAATTCAATGTTGAAAACCGGATGGTCTTCGACTCCTTTGATTACTGGCAGGAGCCTTACGGTCCGGTAAAAGTGTCGGGGTTAAGGGAAGCCATCATGAACAAACTGCCGAGGTCCTCCTACATTGTTCATGACAGCCTTCAGCAGGCAGAACATTCTGTAGAAGCTATCATTCCTTACCTGCAGTATTATAACAGTAAAGTCAAAATCGTTTCAATACTGATCCCTTCAATGTCTTTTCAGACTATGAAAAGCCTTGCGTCAGATCTGGCAGCTGCCCTGAACGATCTCGGAGAGTATGGCAATATGAACCTGAAGATAGGCAGGGATTACGCTATCGTGGTTTCATCCGATGCCGTCCACTATGGTTGCGAGGATTGGGGAGGTTCCGATTATGCTTTTTATGGTTGCGACAGCGCGGGCTTCAATAAGGCAGTCAGCCACGAATATGAGATCATGAAGGGTTGTCTTCTCGGGCAGCTCAGCGAAAAAAAAATACAGGCTTTCACCGGATATACCGTCCAGGACACCAATTTTCGCACCTACAAATGGACATGGTGCGGAAGGTATTCGGTTCCCTTCGGGCTTTTAACCCTGCTGAAACTCGAGAACCTGCAACGTTCAAATCCTTCTTCCGGACAACTTATCGGGTACTCAACATCAATAAGCCAAAAACCAGTACCGGTGGATGATATCAAAATGGGTGTCACCGCAAAGGCGACCATTAAACACTGGGTAGGTTACCCTGCAATAGGATACCATTAGCAGCGATTATCATTCTATGGCTCACACATTCACATATTCAATAATTCATCAAATCCATCAATCAGGAAATCAATCACTAAATCATTCAGAAAATAAATCACGGAATCATTTGGAAATTCATTCAGAAAATCAGCCATGACAACAGTAAATGCAATATATACAGGGAATCTCCGGACCGAAGCAACCCATCTTCTGTCAGGGACCAAACTTATCACCGATGCACCTCTGGATAACCAGGGCAAAGGAGAATTCTTTTCCCCAACCGATCTTGTAGCCACTGCGCTGGGCAGCTGCATGATCACTATAATGGGTATAGCAGCCCGCACCCACGGGTTCAATATTGACGGGGCTACCTGGAAGGTGACCAAGGTAATGGCAAACGATCCCAGGAGGATCGGTGAGATAATTGTTGAACTCACTTTTCCACCGAACCAGTATACCGACCAGCAGAAAAGGGTGATAGAGCATATCACAAGGAACTGCCCTGTGGCTCTGAGCCTTCACCCGGACCTCAGGCAGACTGTGAGGATAGATTACCTCTAAATTGCCTGAGTTCAACCCAGGTATGCCCTGAGAAGCTTGCTTCTTGAAGAATGTTTAAGTCTTCGGATGGCTTTTTCCTTGATCTGACGCACCCGTTCGCGAGTCAGGTCAAAAGCGGAACCTATCTCTTCGAGGGTAAAACCGTGCGGGTATCCGATTCCGTAAAACATGTTCAGTATCTCCCTTTCTTTCTCAGTAAGTGTTGCAAGCGAACGCTGTACTTCCATGGCAAGACTTTCGCGGATAAGGTTTTCGTCGGTATCGGGAGTGTCAACGGCCACAAAAACATCCAGCAGCTTGGTTTCTTCATCCTGGTCAATCGGCGCATCCATGGAAACTGTGCGTGTACCCATTTTCATGGTCTCGGCAACCTTATGCTCAGGCACATCCATTTCACGGGCAAGCTCATCCAGAGAAGGAGGCCTTTCGTAAATCTGTTCCAGCTTTGAAGTGGCTTTACTGATCTTTCCAAGCGACCCCACCTGGTTCAAAGGAAGCCTTACGATCCTTGACTGTTCGGCCAGGGCCTGGAGGATCGATTGCCTTATCCACCATACAGCATACGAAATGAATTTAAAGCCACGTGTTTCATCAAACCTCCTGGCTGCTTTGATCAGGCCAACATTACCTTCGTTGATCAGGTCGGGAAGGCTGAGCCCCTGGTTCTGGTATTGTTTTGCAACTGAAACCACAAACCTGAGATTCGCTTTGCACAACTTTTCCAGGGCAAGCTGGTCTCCCTGCCTGATTCGTTGAGCAAGGTTCACCTCGTCTTCGGCAGTAATGAGCTCTTCTTTCCCTATATCCTGCAGGTATTTATCAAGTGAAGCTGTTTCACGGTTGGTGATGGACTTCGAAATTTTAAGCTGTCTCATAATCCCTTCTTTCTGCAAATCCCCAAATACTTTCCACCCTTCGGGGATGGAGACCGGCCCCTGGTAATTACCGGGGCAAGATATTTATAACAGACCTGTAAAAGGCCCCGGGGTTGCTTTTATAACCCCAGTCCGTAATAAGCTCTCATTCCGTTCGGATAGAGCCCGTCGATAAGCACACCTCCCTCCTTACCGGTAAGGGCATCTTTCAACTGCCCTGCAGAAGTAACAGGCTGCCGGTCAACATTTACCAGGATAAAACCGGTCCGTATCCCGGCGTCACTGAATTTACCTTGTTCTATCTTCGTTATTTTAAAACCGTAGGTGAGCCCGTATTTTACCTTCTCCTTATCGCTGATGGGTTCAAACGTTGCACCGAACATAGAAAGCTTATTGTTGTTAACTGCTACCGCTGTCTTGCTGCTTTCGGTAATAAGAGTCACTGTCAGATCGATTTGCCTGCCGTCCCTGACCACCGACACGGGAACCACATCCCCGGGGCTTAACTGGGAAACAATCTCCATAAGCTCCGATTTGCCGTTTACCGGCTTGTTCTTTATGCTGGTGATAACGTCGCCGCTCTTTATCCCGGCTTTCTCTGCAGCCCCTCCCGATACGACTTCTTCAATATATACCCCGCTCAGGCTGCTGAGCCCCTTGTCCTTTGCAAACTGATCATCGATCTCATGATAAGCAATCCCGAGAAATGCCCTTTGAATTTTACCATATTTCATGAAATCTTCAACGACTTTTTTAACGATGTTCACCGGGATAGCAAAGGAATATCCCGTATAATATCCTGTTCCTGATGCAATTGCAGCATTAATCCCGATTAACTCTCCATCGGTGTTTACAAGCGCGCCGCCGCTGTTCCCCGGGTTGATTGCGGCATCGGTCTGTATAAAGGATTCAACGGCGCCCTTGGAGCCAAGGATGTTGATGTCTCTTGCCTTCGCGCTGACGATTCCGGCAGTGACCGTGGATGTAAGATTGAACGGGTTACCCACGGCAAGCACCCACTCTCCTATTTTTACCTCGTCACTGTTCCCGTACACCAGGTATGGAAGGTCATGCTCATCGATACGGATAAGTGCAAGGTCGGTACTCGGATCGGTTCCCACGACAGTGGCAGTATAAACCCTTTTATCATTTAGGGTTACAGTCACTTTTACCGCATCCTGCACAACATGATTATTTGTAACGATATACCCGTCGCCGGTTACGATCACTCCCGACCCCATCGCGGTATAAGGTGAAATGTATTCACGGGGAGCCGGGTTCCCGAAATTGAACAAGGGGAAGAAATCATCGTAAACCAGGCTTTTTTGCTGAAAATCCGATTTTATATGTACAACAGCATGAACCGAGATTGCTGCCGCTTTTTCAAAATCGGGAAGGTTTCCGGGCGCTGAAGGGCCATAAAAGGCAACCTGCCTGGCAGGTATTCCTTCCGGTTTGGAATAGTAAACAGATGTTTTCTTCTCAAATGCTTTGTAGAGCCCCAGTGAAACGGCTCCACCCATGACTGCGATCAAAAAAATTCCAACGTATTTTTTCATGGTTTAATGATTTAAATAACAAGTGATGAGTGATGAGTGATGAGCGATGAGCGATGAACGATGGGTGATGAGTGATGAGCCATGAGCCATGAGCCATGAGCCATACGGTATAAGACGTGAATCGTAAGTCATATGGTTGTTTTTACTCTATCGCAAATTCGTTCAACAAAACGTCTGGTTCTTTCTGAAATTTTATTGTTCACGTTAAAAACTGTTAATGAATGTGTTAAAGAATTGTTAATGCGTTCATAGCCATTTATGTATCACCTTTTCACCTATTCCGGATTAAGTAAGGAACAGGTACTTTCCAAATGAATGGCCCCACCCGGGATAACCCCGGAACTAAGTTCCACAGCAGGCAGGGTACCTTGTGAGTTTGAATCCGGAATAAATTCCGGGATTTATCATACAACAAAAACCGTGCAAAACATGAATTTTCTTCCTGCTATTTTAATTTTATTAAGTCTAAACGTAAATTGTTCATGGTGTTTCTTGAATTATTTTTCTGAAAAGCCAGTCAATCGTACTATAATTATATTAAGTCCAAATAATTCATTTACTGATCGAAATGATTCAGCATTTTTTGGCAGGCGGATGTCCCCTCTGCCTGAACTCCGCACAGGGAAACCAGGCATACGTCAAACTGTCAGGGTGGTATTCTGGAATGTGGAGAACTTCTACGACACTTATGATGATACAACAAAGCTTGACAATGAATTCACTCCCGGGGGCACCATGCGGTGGACCTATAAACGATTCCGAACTAAGCTCGATCATGTTGCCAAAACCCTGCTGGCAGCAGGTCAGTGGGAAGCACCGGGTATCATTGGTCTGTGTGAAATCGAAAACCGTTATGTTATGAACAAACTCATTTACGACAGCCCCCTGAAATCTTTCGGGTACCGGTTGGTACATCATGAATCACCCGACCTCAGGGGCATAGATGTGGCATTGCTATACCGGCCATCGGTTTTCAGGGTATTAAATTCGAAGCCTTACAGGATTTCATTCCCGTTCGACACCTCTGCCCGCACCAGGGATATCCTTTTCGTTCAGGGGCAGGTACTGGGGCTCGACACCCTGAACCTGCTTATTAATCACTGGCCTTCACGCAGGGGTGGCTATGCTGTTTCTCAGCCCAGGAGGGATTTTGTTGCAAGCGTTTTAAGGCATATCATTGATTCGCTTCTGGTAAGGAACATACACAACAGGATACTTGTAATGGGCGATTTTAACGACGAGCCCTCATCGGCAAGCATCAGAAATATTCTTAATGCCGTTCCGCCTGATTCCGCCGACTCCAGTTCCTCTATTGACCAAACTTCCTCACCAGATCCCACTTTCTCATCCAACTCCAGTTCCTCACTGATAAATTTGATGTATCCGTTTGCCGGAAAGCAAGGCTCCCATCGTTATAAAGGCATCTGGAGCCTTCTGGACCAGTTCATGATAACAGGGAACCTGGCCGGGGTTGCAGGGCGGTTAAGATATGTTCAGGGATCGGTAAAGATATTCAGGCAAGGGTTCCTGCTTAAGGAGGACATGAAATATTTCGGTAGCAAGCCGTTCAGGACCTATAACGGGTTCAGGTATGAAGGGGGATTCTCAGACCACCTGCCGGTGTATCTTGACCTGGGATATTGAAAAGAGAAAGTCTTGATACCCGGGTCACTTATGGCTCATGGCTCAAGGCTCAAGGCTCATCGCTCATCGCTCATCGCTCATCGCTCATGGCTCATCACTCCCACACCCCGCTGATCCTGGTACCACAATATCCGCAGTTACCTTTCCTGACCTGGTTCGAAATCACTGTAAAGCCCCGGCGTTCCACAACCGTTTTTTTACATTTGGGACAGATGGTATTTTCATAATCCGTACCAGGGACGTTCCCGATGTAAACATGGTTGATCCCCGCTTTGCGGGCGATGTTCCGGGCTTCTTCAAGCGAGGGCAAAGGAGTATAAGGGATGCTGGTGAGTTTATATAATGGGAAAAACCTGCTGAAGTGCAGGGGATAATCGGCAAAGCCGCCTGCGACAAGCCATTCGCACATTTCCTTGATCATATCCATTTTATCGGTCCAGTTGGGAACGATAAGGTTCGTGATCTCCAGCCACACACCTTCTTCCTTCAGTATTTTCAGAGTCCTCTGGATGGGTTCAAGGCTGCCCCCGTTAAGTTTTTCATAGATATCCTCCCTGAAAGACTTCAGGTTTATATTTGCTGCATCTATATATTTTGCCAGCTCCCTCAAAGGTTTTTCATTGATGTAGCCATTGCTGATGAGCAGGTTTTTAATCCCCCTGGCCCTTGCCAGTCTTGACGTGTCGTATGTATATTCATAAAATGACAAAGGTTCGGAATAGGTATATGCTATGCTTTTGCATCCGTTCGCAACAGCCTCCTGTACAACCTGGGCCGGGAACAATTCCATGTTTTTTGTTGTGGCGGGGCTGACCTGGGATATTTCCCAGTTCTGGCAGTTGAGGCATGCCAGGGTGCAGCCTGCGGTTGCAATTGAAAAACTTTCGGAAGACGGAAGATAATGGAACAAGGGTTTTTTCTCGATCGGGTCGACATGCACACTGCAGGGATTGCCATAGGCAATTGAATAGAGCTTTTCACCGTATGCCACATGATTGTGGCAAAGGCCCTCCTGGCCTTCCTTAAGGACACACTGGTTCGGGCAAAGCTGGCATTTGACACCTTTGGGAGTAAGAACGTAATACAGTGATTCTTTGCTGTATTTACCCGGACCGGCCGGAGGAGAAGGCATACCTGCATTCATATCGGTAAAATTTTTGGCAAGGCTGCGGAACGGCTTTATACCTGTTGCTGCAACACCCAGCGCGGCAATACCCAGGCGGAGGAACTGCCTTTTGCTGAACCGCTGACCACCTTCGGATTTCACCCTATAAAGATACAAAATTTCTGCGCCGCATGAAAAGGACTGCCGCCCCGGATGTATTCAGCAAAGCAAGGATACATCCTGTGTAAATGAGCCCCAGCAGCGGGAAAAGAAGAACCGGTACAATGAATGCGCCCAGGGCCGAGCCAAACAGGTCGGCCGAGTAATTCTTCGACACGGCCAGTGCTTTATTCCTTTCCGATAAACGGAATGCCAGGGAATATTCCAATCCCGTGACAGATGCAAGGACTAAAGTTATAATGGCTGCATGCGTCTGGATTGTCCATAAGGAAAGCCCCATGCGGCCGGCCAGGATCAGGGCTAAAGGCAGAAGTACCGAAAGCGCTGCCAATGCGAGCTGCAGGGAAAGGTAAATTCTAAAGGGACCATTCCTGAACAATTTTGCCCCCGACAGGCTTCCCAAAGCCAGCCCAAGCATGAACAGCATTATAATGAAGCCGGTTAGCTGGAAAACATAGCCGCAATAGATCTGAAGCGACAGCAGGATAAGTACCTGGAATGCCCCTACCGTGAAGCCCCCGGTGAACAGTCCGATGTTTACAGGGTTAAGGTTCATCATGGCGACCAGCACGATAAGCAGCAGCACAATGAGCGCCGGTTTGTAATGACGGTTAAAAAACGTCATCCAGTACTTCATCTGTGCAAAGAACATCAGGGGTCTGAAATCTTGATTGATGCCGGCCTTAAGGGAAATATTGGCTTTCATATATGCCGATCTTTCCTTCATCTGGGCGGTATCAAGGTAATATTTGTTTACGTATGATGTGTTTATCCCTTTACTTTCGATCATCCCCGGTATGTCAAGGCTCAGCTCCGAATCAGAAGCAATAAAATACGTCTTGCCGCCCCCCGGGACAATCATTACCTTACTGAACGATTCCTTTAATGTACAGTAAAGAATTGAATTAAGTCCCTCACCCGCCACACTTACATAGTCGCTGGTAGTGGGCAGGGAATACGAAACGATACCATCCGGTGACAGCCGAAGCTTTAATTCCTTTAAAAATTCAGTAGTATAAAAGCGGTTGAGCTGAAGGCTTGAAGGCGGAGGCAACAGGATCAGCACAACATCGTAAACCAGGGATGACTCATTCAGGAACCTCCGGGCGTCACCGGCATGCAGGAACACCGATTTCCTTTCCAGGCTTCTGAGAGATCTTTCGCTAAGCCGGAGCAGAGCCGGGTTGAGTTCCACGTAATCCACCCTCAAGGGGTGATATTTCATGATCTCATCAATGGCCCCCGACAGTCCGCCCGATACAAGTAAAATATTCCTGGGTGAGGGATGCTGGATCATTGCATAATGCACGTTCTCTTCGTTGTTGATGTTGTCGCCCGATGAAAACATCAGCAGCCCGTTCTCATAAAAGTTAAGCTGGGATGCATTTGAGGTTATGATCATCTGGCCGTAAGGGGTTTCCTTATCTTCGATGACCTTTTGCCCCGGATACAAAGTATGATATTCAATCCACCTGAAGTCAGCCCTGGAAAGTGCAAAAAGGATTAAGCCTGAAATTACAATGGTGACCAGGGGAGCCAGCCTGTTCTGGAAACTGAGTGAGAATAAAACTACGGTGAGCAGGTAACCTCCGCTCATGAGAAGGATGCTGAGCCAGGCCGGGCAGAACCAGAGAAGGATGAAATTTACCAGTGCTCCGGCAAGCATGCTCCCCGATGATTCGATGGAATATGCATTACCTGCCCTTCTAAGCATGGCGCTGAGTGAAGTGAACAGGAAGCCGTTGATAAGGCAGAACGGAAGCTGAACAAGGAAAGCCGCATACATCACATCATTTACACCTGCAATGGTCCCTGTGGGTATAACAAGTGCCCGGTAAAGATTCAGTTTGATCATCATCAATACGGGCAGTACCGAAAGCAGCAGCATCAGGAAAAGGATGAACATCGACTTGCCCCTGACCCTGCCGAAGTACCTGCCCAGCCATGCCCCGGCGCCGGTAAGAAGCATCCACACCGAAAGCATGATGCCAAGGATGAGTTCATTCCCGTAAAACACTATGTAACTTTCGCGAAGAAGGTAGATCTGGGTTGAGATAGAGATAAAACCAAGGCCAAACAGACCCGAACGGATTGCATTTTTTCTCATACTTTCGTACCTTTACCTGGATTTTCATCAAAGTTAACAAACAATGTGCAGAATTATCAGATTTGTATTGATTATGGCACTGACATTCACATTTCCCGGCAAATCCTCATCCCAGGAAAGCCCTAAAACAGATCGTAAGCCTGCCGCTGCAGGGAAGTTTTATCCGTCGGGCCAGGATACCTTAAAAGCCCAGCTTTCCGAGCTTTTCCGCGTCGCCAAAGCCCGCACAGCGAGGAACCTGCAGGCAGTGATTCTCCCCCATGCCGGTTATGTGTTCTCAGGTACCGTTGCCGCCAGCGGGATTAACCAGGTGGATCCCGACAAGGTTTACGATAACATTTTCATTATCGGATCAAGCCACCAGGCATCGTTCATGGGGGCTTCGATCTATAACAAAGGTGATTACCTGACACCGCTGGGGAAAGTTACCGTCAACATCCAGCTTGCAAACGAACTGATCAGATCCAACCCTGTTTTCAGCTACGTTTACGATGCCGATCTCAACGAACATTGCATTGAAGTGGAGGTTCCGTTCCTGCAATATCACATGAAAAAGCCATTCAGGATAGTCCCTATTGTAATAGGAAGCCAGAGCAGCCAGACCTGTAAACGGATCGCCGATGCGCTCAAGCCGTATTTCAATGAAAGGAACCTCTTCCTGATCAGTTCCGACTTTTCGCATTATCCTCCTTACAACGACGCCAAAACTACCGATAAAGCCACCTGTGATGCCATTATCATGAACAGCCCTGATGCCCTGCTCAAGGTGCTCGGGGATTATGAAAAGAAAAATGTTCCGAACCTTGTGACCAACCTTTGCGGATGGACTTCGGTTCTAACTCTTCTGTACATGACCACCGGGGATGCGTCGTTTACTTACACTCCTGTCCAGTATATGAATTCAGGAGATTCGAAATATGGAGACCATTCGCAATGCGTGGGTTACTGGTCTGTTGCCATCACCCGCAACCCCTCAGGGCCCGCCAAACCTTCATCAGCATTCAGTTTCACGAAAGAAGAGGAGAAAACGCTTCTCGGGATCGCCCGTAACACCATCGTTGTTTACATCAGTCAGCATAAAACCCCCGATGTGGATGATAAAAACTTCAGCGCCAATCTTAAAATGCATGCCGGTGCCTTTGTCACGCTGAAGGAAAAAGGCGAACTCAGAGGTTGCATCGGAAGGTTCACAGCCGACATCCCCTTATGGCAGGTGGTACAGCAAATGGCCATTTCATCTGCCACACAGGATTCGCGTTTCACTCCTGTGACGGCAGGCGAGATAAATAAGCTGGAGATAGAAATATCAGTGCTTTCACCAATGAAAAGGATATATTCTGCGGATGAGATAATACTGGGCAAACACGGGATCTATATTAAAAAAGGATATTATTCAGGCACCTTCCTGCCACAGGTAGCCACCGAAACAGGATGGAGCAAGGAGGAGTTCCTGGGCCATTGCGCACGCGACAAGGCCGGCCTGGGCTGGGACGGGTGGAAGGATGCGGAGCTTTACACTTATGAAGCCTGTGTGTTCGGGGAATGAATTATGCTGTTTTGCAAATGTTGATAGAGGATTGACGAATATTATATTTAACCCGTAAATCGTCCAATCGTAAATCAAACCACGTCTTCTGCAAATAATAAAGATTTATCTTTTAACCATGGGATTCGTTATCTCCCGCAAATATCAATGAACTGGCATTTTGCGCACATCTTCAGATCGTTGGTTTGTGTGAACGCTGTGGTGATGTCAAAGATCGCATTAAGCACCTGCTTCAGGCAGGATTCAAATTGAGCCAGGTCTTCAGGCGTGAGATTTTCATTGCCTATTTTCTCTTCGGATGAGGGAACGGTTACCGCAATCAGCCCCTCTCTTAATTTTCTTAATGAGATTATCCCGGCCTGAAGGGGAAAATCAGCCACTCTTTTCGGGTAATACAGCCAGCTGTATGCAAGCAGCTGGAAAGCATGGTCCTTTGACGGGTCCCAAGCAAAGTCTTCCCAGCTACCGACTTTAGTCCTTCGGCTATCGGTAGAGCCGGATTTGTAATCAAGGATCCTCAGACTTTTTCCTGCCTGGTCAATACGGTCGGCGAAACCTTTTATCTTTATGATCATGTCTCCGCTGCCGGACTTTAGGGTTAGCCTGCGTTCCAGTCTTTGCTCCAGGGCAACTATAACCAGCGCCTCTCCTTTGTGTTTAAGATCGTTAAGGAATGATATTTCTGTTCCGAGAAACCGCATCAGGATTATTTTTGCAACCCTCACCAATAACAGGTTACGTCCGTAATTCACATCCCGCCCGTTGAATTCCTTTTTGCAGGCCTCGTCAATGGCCTGGTCTGCCCTTGCTTTCAAGCCTGCAATATCGGCCGGCACAAGGTCCTTTCCCATCACTCCCGTGTAAAGCCTGTGCAGGGCATCATGAACGATATTGCCGAGAATACGGTTATCGATCTCTTCCTCCATTTCATCAGGCTCCCTGAGCCCGGCAAGGTCAATGTAAAAAAATTTCAAAGAACAGGCCCTGAAATTATTCAGGGAGGTCGGAGAAAACCCGGATTCCGCTTTCTTTTTCAGCATCGCCTGCACTGTCTCATCTTTTTCTATTCTGATCTCAGCAGCAGAATCAGATGCTGAAGAATCCATTACCAGTATTTCCGTATTTAGCGTAACAGAAGGATTTTCCCTTTTCAGCTCGCTGATGATCTGCTGAAGAAAACGGCTCATTTCACCTCCCCCAAGTTTACCGGGTTCAGAATTATAGATAAGGTGGATATTCGAGGCCCTCTGGAGCAGGCGATAAAAATGATAGGCATACACCGCATCTTTCTGCCGGTAAGTAGGAAGGCCAAATTCAAGTTTCAGGTCTGGCGGAATGAATGAACTGCCTGATCGCCCCATTGGAAGCAGGTTCTCATTGCAGGAAAGCATGATGATGTTTGTAAAATCAAGCCCCCTGGTCTCATGCATCCCCATGATCTGCATGCCTTTGATGGGTTCACCAAAAAACGGCAGAGTCACGGTCTGAACAATCTGTGAAAACAGTTCCGACAATGCCTGTATGGTTTTGATCGTTCCCCCGTTGTCCCTTATAAGCCTGTCAATCTGCTGAATGATCTTTGAAAAAACGAAAAGATATTCGAGTTTCAGGGTGTCCTTTTTCCTTATCAGGTGGTCCCTGAAGCTGCCGATGATCTTCTTACAGGCAATTATGGCATCCTCAGGCGTCTTCCATACGGTAAATAAAGGTACCAGGAAATCCGCATTGGCTGAGAACAATCCTGTTCCGGGGTTGAGGATCTCATCAGGCCTGATAAATACCTTGTTCCCGAAGCTTATCGATTCGATCATTTTGTCAAGCACGAACTGATTGCCTTCCATCAGCCCGGAAGCCAGCTCCGGTATAAAAGGATGCCTGAGCAACGCAAGCACGTCCCTGAAATAGAAAAGCTCTCCCTTGAGGCTGCCGGCAGTGAACTTTTCCCGGTTAATCTGCATCCTGAAAATCAGGTCAAGCAGGTCGCTGAATGAAGTCTGCGACAGGGGAAGCCCCATGGTAATATTCATTTCTCCGGCCCCGGCCGGAAGGGAGTAAAGCAAGGGGAACAACAGGTTCTCATCCTGCAGCACCACTGCAGTCTTCTCATCGGGGGACCTGATCTCTTTCAGCAACTCACCGGCAAGACCTGCCTGGGCACTGTTATTTGGTACTCCCGTGATCCTGATTGTTTTCGGCAGTGTTTTAATACCTTCGGTAACCCATTTGAATTCCTTCCCTCCCCATTTTTTCAGGTTATGGCGAAGAAACTCCCCGGCTTCCTGGGTGTTGTCTTTGAGATAATATTCATCGGCATCCCACAGGAATTCAGCTTTTCCCTGCTGTTGTAAAACATCCATGACATGCTCTTCGGCAGTGGTAACTGTATTGAATCCGGTAAAAACAACTTTCTTCCAGGGAAGCTTTTCGCTGAATTTGTCTATTCCAAGGCTGGCCATACGGAAGATCAAACCGGGATATGCCTGCTTGTGTTCCAAAAGCTCATCCACAAGCTTACTGTAATAGATGTAAAGCGAGCTGTAAAATTTAAGGTATTGTTTCTCGAACTCTGTAAGCTCCCGGTTTTCGGGATTCCATACCGAAATTGCGCGGACATCGGTAAGGGCCGAAAAGAGCTGCCTGGTATCAGCCAGGCAACGGTCGGCTTTGTCAAAATCGTTCAGAAGCTGGGGCGCCCAACGGATAAAATCCCCGAAAGGCTGTGCTTTTTCCTGTTCAATATCCTTATGGATCTTATATAGTTTAAAAAGAAGCTGCAGATGGTCGGCATGCCTCAAACCCGCGACGGATGTGAGAAACTCTTCCGAAGAACAGATCCGTGGGGACCAGATCGTTTTTTTTAACCTTGAAGCCAGAAATTTCCTCAGGAACAAGCCGGCCCTGATGTTTGGCAATACTATACAAAGCCCTGAAACATCATCTCCGAAGGATTCTGCCAGGTGATCAGCCACTTGTTCCAGGAAAGCCTTCATCAGATGGCATCCTCCCTTTTCCCGGCATCGAACCAGAATGAATCATTGTCGTTGTATGCACAGATCCGGTGGTCTCTCGAAAGTCTCAGGTATAATGCAATGAGTGAAAACCGGCCATCTTCAGTGACCAGGGGAATGATTGCCGGATCCAGGATCTGTATTCCTGAAAAAGCCAGGGGGTACATCCGCTTGTAATCCTTACGGCTTAATTTCCTTTCACCTGTACTCACATTCGTCCAGCCAATAAGCTCCCAATGCTCATTGAACAGCATATAGCGTGAGGTCTCACGGTTCCTCACGGCAAGCGTGGCAACCGGCTTATGCTTTTCATGAAAATCGAACATTTCGCCCAGGTCCGAATCTGAGAGCACATCCACATTCCTTACAACAAACGGTTCTCCATCCTTAAAGAACCAGGAGGCTTTTTTAAATCCGCCACCTGTGTCGAGAAGATGGTCACGTTCATCCGAAACTTCTATGCTGATCCCGAAGTTTTTCTTCTTTTTCAGAAAACTGATGATCTGGTCGGGGAAATGATGCACGTTAACAATGACATCCTTTATCCCGGATAATTTCAGGTGGTCGATGGAATGCTCCAGCAGCGTCTTCCCGTTGATCTCCACCAGGGCTTTCGGAATGGAATCGGTTATAGGCTTAAGCCGGGTACCCAGCCCGGCCGCAAGGATCATTGCTTTCATATTTCTTCATTTACTGACACTTAACTCTCACTGCCAACTGCAGACTGTTGCCTTCCAACTGCCGACTGCTGTCTATTGACTGCCGGCTGCCGACTAATCACTCCCCAGGTTCTTATGTTCCACTTCAACTTTCACTTTAAACTTTTCAGCCAGGTATTTCGAAAGCTCTTCAGCGCAATAAACAGACCTGTGCTCCAGTACAGCCAAAACCTACAGTAAGGCTTTTAAATCCCCTTTCAATGTAATTAAGCACACTCTGGTTTACAAGGCCGAAGACATGGTTCAGGAAAGCATCAGCTTCCGCTTCCTTCTTAAGGAACCCGATCACGGGTTTATCCAGTCCGGTAATGGTTTTAAATTCGGGGTAACGGCCGGGATTAGGTAAAGCCCGGCAGTCGAAGATAAAACCGCCCCCGTTCCCGGAATTATCAGCAGGAAGCCCGTTTTTATACGAAAAGCTGTATATCCTCACATTAAGGCAGGTCGAAGAGGGTTTAACCGATGAAAATGCAGGATTACCGATGATCTCTTCCAGGGCTTTCATCAATGCGGGAAGCTTCAGAGGTATCCCCTGCCTCTCCCTCAGGATCTTAAGATTCTTCACTGCATAAGGGATGCTTTGCAGGAACAAGAATTTGTTTTCATAATACCCCCTGAAGCCATAAGCTCCCATAGCCTGCAGTATCCTTATGAGCACAAAGCCGTCAAAGTACTTCCTGAAGCTGTTCTCGTCAAAAGAAGCTGATCCCGCGCTAAAACTGATATAGTGTTTCAGCAGACTCTGCCTGAACTCTTCCCCCAGATCGGCCTTTGCATCATACAAAAGCGATGCAAGGTCATACTGAGGCGCACCCTTACGGCCGCCCTGGTAGTCGATGAACCATGGTTTACCGTTATGAATCATGATATTCCTTGACTGGAAGTCACGGTACATGAAATTTTCGCGGGGAACTTCCAGGAGGAAACCAGCCAGCGCATTGAAGTCTTCTTCCAGATTTTGCTCATCAAACGGGATCT
>Ga0364867_10268_pt1 | contig 32493 bp, 24 predicted proteins | sample ExccelAu500001D4_3_FD_206915 | JGI IMG/M metagenome (GOLD analysis project Ga0364867, IMG submission 206915) | Enriched cells from Trout Bog Lake Hypolimnion, Wisconsin, USA - BchlTB.Aug13.5000.01.D4 | ecosystem: Environmental > Aquatic > Freshwater > Lake > Hypolimnion/Profundal zone | place... | reverse complement strand
CAAAACTAAATTTGCATGTGAAGTCAAAAACTTTGATGCCGATGGTTTTTTGGGCAGAAAAGATGCGAGAAAACTCGACCCTTTTGTTCAATATGCTTTATTTTCTACCGAAGAAGCGGTAAAAGACGCAGGATTAGATTTCGATAAACTGGATACCAGCCGAATAGGCGTAATCTGGGGATCGGGAATTGGTGGTTTGAAAACATTTTTAGATGAAGTTGTAAACTTTGCTAAAGGTGACGGCACCCCGCGTTTTAACCCTTTCTTTATACCGAAAATGATCGCGGATATTGCCCCGGGCCATATTTCTATCAAATACGGCTTGCGCGGCCCGAACTTTTCCACAGTTTCGGCGTGTGCATCGTCAAACAATGCGCTTATTGATGCATTTAACTATATCCGTTTGGGTAAAGCGAACATGTTTATAAGCGGCGGAAGCGAGGCGATTATCAACGAAGCCGGTATTGGTGGTTTTAACGCTATGCATGCATTGTCGACCCGTAACGATGATCCTACAACTGCTTCGCGCCCCTTCGATTTGGGTCGCGATGGTTTTGTTGCAGGGGAAGGTGCTGGTACGATTATATTGGAAGAATTAGGACATGCTTTAGCGCGTGGTGCGAAAATTTATGCCGAAATGATTGGCGGTGGCATGAGTGCCGATGCCTATCACATGACGGCCCCTCACCCGGAAGGCCTTGGTGCTGCCCTGGTAATGCGGTCGGCGTTGGAAGATGCGGGCATAACCCCGGCAGACATCGACTATGTGAACGTTCATGGTACATCTACCCCTATTGGCGATCCTCAGGAAGTTAAAGCGATCCAGGATGTTTATGGCGACAATATATACCGTATAAATATTAGTTCGACTAAATCGATGACCGGGCACTTATTGGGTGCCGCGGGTGCGGTTGAAGCTATAGCGGCTATTTTAGCACTTAAAAATGATATGGTACCACCTACCATTAACCACTTTACCGACGACCCGGCATTTGATCCTAAAATTAATTTTACTTTCAACAAGGCGCAAAAAAGAGTGGTTAGGATAGCTCAAAGCAATGGCTTTGGTTTCGGTGGCCACAATGCATCTGTGATATTTAAAAAGTACGAAGAATAACAAATGTTTAATGCCTATAAGTCGTTTTTACAAGTTATACATATCGCCTAATAGAAAATACGTTAAGGTTTTAAAGAATTTGCTCGGTTTTGTGCCGGGCAATTTGTCTTTATACCGAATGGCTTTCCGTCATAAATCTGTTGCCCAAAATATAAAAAAAGGGGTTAAAAACAGTAATGAGCGGTTGGAATTTTTGGGCGATGCCGTATTGGGCAGCGTGGTGGCCGAAGTACTTTTTAAACTCTACCCTTATGAAGATGAGGGGTTTTTAACAGAACTTCGGTCTAAAATTGTAAGCAGGGTTAACCTCAACCAGCTTGCACGCAAACTTGGTTTCGACAAATTGATAGAATACGATAGCCGCATGCTTAACTCATCCCGCCAGGGATCGTTACTGGGCGACGCGTTTGAAGCATTGGTTGGTGCGGTTTATTTGGATAAAGGGTACGATTTTACCCGCAATTTCCTGGTAAACCACATCATCAAATCACATATCGATATACACACCCTCGAACAAACCGAAACCAACTTTAAAAGCAAATTAATTGAGTGGTGCCAACGTCATGGCAAAGATATGTCGTTTGATCTGATCGACAACCAGGACGGCGAAAACACAAAATTATTTACAGTACACGCCCTCATCGACGGCGAAATAATGGGCCAGGGCAAAGAATACAGCAAAAAGAATGCGGAAAAACTCGCTGCAGAAAAGGCTTGCGAGGCATTGGGGATATAACCCCCCAGCCCCCTGAAGGGGGAGTTTTTTTATTAGGGCCCTTCGCCCTGTCAAGTGCGCCACTTGATCGACGGCTGTTGTGAGCGTTCCGCTCACGATTGGGAACAGGCCTATAAATAAGTAAAATTCATTTACTGAGGTGTTTTGCGATTGAAAGATGCAGTATTTTTATCTAAATTACCAATAGTTCTTGGCGGGTATCGTGAGCGGGACACGCGCATCAGATTGTGTACAAACAATTGAGCTGTCGAGATTAATGCGAGAAATATGGAATTCTCAGCAAAAGTGATCTCTGCCTGTTCGCATACCAAAGCGGATTTATAAATCCGGACTACTGAGGCCAAATCTCAGCAAAATTCAATATATACACCTCACACAAATTTTTAATAATGCTTGTTAAAATCTATTGGATAGAGACGTTCCCTAATGGTGCCAGAATGGGAATTATGGCAAGACCAAGAGGTAATGATTGGCTTGATGACGAAATCGCTAATATTAACCCAAGTTGCAGCTATCCTGACCTAACTAACTGATTTCGATTATTTTCAACTTTTCGAGGGAGCAGTTTGTGTACTACGGATTTTCGTTTGCCGAAGGGTTTTGGCGGGATTTTCAGCAGTTCGAGCAATTTGCTAAGTTTTTCATCCGGCTGTGTGCATTTTCTGACGGTTACTGTTTTATCGAAAGTATTTTGTCCGCTGGTGGTGATTATTTTTTGCGTGTTGCCGATCCTGACGATTTCCGTCCAGGAATGGTTGATACCGTGCGATTTTAGCTGGCACCTGATGGTATTGACCAACCAATATGCCAAAATGCCGAGGTGTAAATGGGCCATTGTTGCCTTATCTGTTTTATGATAGACAGGTCGCAGGTCGAGTTCGGTTTTCAGGGTGCGGAAAGTTTGTTCGATTTCCCTGATGGTATTATAGATATTCCAGATGATTACTTCATCCAATTTTTTAAGACTGGTACGCAAAAAATACATCCCATATTGGGTTTCCCTGGCTTCGTGACGCGTTTCCTGTTTCTCCCAACTGAGGGCTGTTGCAATACCTTTAGCTTCATCTACACTAAGCTTTATATCATAATAATGATGTACAGAAGGGTATTTTTCCTTTGCCCTGCCGATACGCTCCCATACCTTGCCGGTTTTCTTAACTCCGCCTTTGCTTAGCAACGCCTGCTGTATCCGTGCAAGATAAGCCTCGAACCGCTCTTCAAACTGTGTGGCCATCGACTGTTCTTTGACCGTTTTGGCATCGCTTTTTATCTCCAGGTAATAATCGGTCTCGTCATCCGTCTGTATGGCTTTTATCCGGACATTTTGTTTGGATTTGGTTTCCATTATCACCGTTAGCCGGTTAGGGTCTATTGCATAATCTTTTAGCTTTGTGCGGCTTACGCATAAATAATGATAGCCTTTTGCTGTAATCAGTTTTAGGTTCTCTTCTGTAGCTATACCGGCATCTAAAACCACTACTGCCGTTTGGGTACAGGTATGGGTACGGAGTTTATCGATCATTTCGGGCAATGTCTTACTGTCGGACATATTGCCCTGGTGGATAGCCGAATACTTGATAAAGCCTTCCATGTTGACCACCAGGGCCAGCACCACTAACTTTGCATCCGAACGCTGTTCTTTGCTCCGCCCAAACTTAGCCAGTTTACTTGCCCTTTTACTGCCCTCAAAATAGGTGTTTGTTAAATCGTACAGGATTATTTTATCCTGTAAATCAAATAGTTCGTTGGTTTTGGCCGACAAATGTTTTTCCAGTACATCTTTGAGTTCGTACAAGTTCAGCGCGCTTTGATACAGTTTGTCTTTACTAACTTTATCCATATCATAACCTGTTAGTTCGCATACGGCTGAGTTCTCTTTCATCCAGCGGCTTGTCCGCAACTCCGATGCCGGATAAACTGCCCGGCTAACTACATGGGCCGCCGCCAATTGGATTTGTTCATCGCTCCAGCCCTGTGAGGCCAACAAGGCCGAAAGGCCCAAACGTTCCCAGGTTTGGTGGCACATCCACTCACTGCCTGCTTCACGGGCATTGCTGTGGACCATCGTATCGATGTCTATCATGCGTCCCTGCCGGGCTAATGCGCCCAAATCCAGCCGCTTTTCTTCAACAATGCGTTGCCATAAGGCTGATACATAATTATTAACGATAGGGTCTTCTGTCTCGTTAAACATACTTTGCTTCATTTCGTATTTTTCGCCCAGTATCGCCTGTATTTTCTGGCGTTGTTCTGCCGTCGTATCTTCCATGAAACCCACATTCAATATCGTGCGGTGGCAAACACGGTCATCGGCATTACGGTAACTTTCTATCAAACGGTAATAACCGCTGATTGCCCCCGTTTCCGGGTTTTTCCGTATGCTGCACTTGAAATACATCGCCCCGAAAGGTAAAATATACTTTCCGAAAATAAAATACTCCTTGTGTACTACAATCCCAAACACCCCCATTCAGATTCTCGTACAGCCAATTTTACTGTACCCCCCTACGGATAAATCATCCGAAAATATTTTCAAATAAATTTTTTTAACCGCTTTTTACGCAACTTGGGTTAATGCCGCGCCCAGCTTCGGTAAAACTTACTGAGGGCACGTTTAATTTTACGCCTCAGTTTACCATAGGGATTGAGGGACCTGAAAGCGAAAAATTAACTGCGGCGGTGAACCGATTTTATTCACAAATTGGAAAACGAACAGGGATATATTTCCCACAGGAATATATTACCCCGACAAATAAAAATCCGGGCGCACAGCTTGTTGTAAGTTTTCAAAAAGCCGTTCTACCCCAAATCGGCATGGATGAAAGCTACCACATTGCTGTTACACATCAAAACATCACGCTAACGGCAACAACAGATATTGGCGCGATTAGAGGTCTGGAGACTTTATACCAGTTAATTATGCAAAACGGTTCTGGCTATTATTGCCCCGTGGCGGAGATATCCGATTACCCGCGTTTTAAATGGCGCGGCTTGATGATTGATGCCGCCAGGCACTTCATCCCGATAGAGGTGCTGAAAAGAAATATTGAAGCCATGGCAATCGTAAAAATGAATGTGCTGCATCTTCATCTTTCCGACGATGAGGGATTTAGAGTGGAATCGAAGGTGTATCCGAAATTGCAGCAGCTGGGGTCGAACGGGCAATTTTACACCCAGGATCAAATTAAAGACCTCGTTAATTTTGCGCACGAACGAGGAATAATTGTTATCCCGGAATTTGACTTACCTGGTCACAGCACCAGTTTATTGGCTGCCTATCCTTTCCTGGCCAGCTATCCCGCCAATTATAGGCCAGCAAAAAGATACAAAATGGATACGGTTAAGAATTTGAATATGATGAAGTTAATGAAAATTATTAACCAGAGTCCGCTGCCAACCATCGATCCTACCAAAGAAAGCACCTATATTTTCTTTGACCATTTTATTGCCGAAATGAGCACCTTGTTTCCCGATCAATATTTCCATGTGGGGGCCGATGAAAATAACGGAGTAGCCTGGGACCAAAACCCGGCTATTGTAGCATTTATGAAGGCCAACAATATCAAAAACACCAACGAGCTTCAGGCTTATTTTGTTAAAAGGATGTACGCGATTGCAAAAAAGCACAACAAGCAACTTATTGGTTGGGAAGAGGCCTACAACCAAGACTTACCTTCAGATGTAATTATCGAAAAATGGAAACCCTCGGTTAATGACACGCTCACGAACCATATTATTCACCATGGTAACCCGGTAATTGTTTCAAACGGATACTATCTAGACTTATCACTACCAGCGTACATACAATATTTAAGTGACCCGGTGCACGCTAATGTTAGTAAAACTGATGCCGACAAAGGCATAACAGGTGGCGAAGCCGCACTATGGGGTGAGTTAGCAAATTCTGATAATGAGGAAATTAAAGCATGGCCGCGGGCTGCCGCTGTCGCGGAGGGAATGTGGTCTGCACCGAATGTTACTGATGTAGATGATATGTACCGTCGGTTATGGAGCGTTGACTATGAGTTAAATAACCGCGCAATTGGCGGAAATTATAATTATGAAAAGATATTATCGACCTGGATAAATAGCAATGATATTGCCCCAATAAAAACGCTAACCGATGTGTGCGTCCCTGTAAAAGGGTACAGAAGGTTAATGAATGTTATGTTAACGCCTGCAAATTTGCAATCGAACCTGGCTTCGCCTTTATCCGGCATTGCCGATGTTGCCTATTGCGACTCTAAAACGCGCTGGCAATTCAGACAATTAATAGGCGCCTATCTTGCAAAACACGATACAACTGATTTAAATAAAATAAAAGATCAACTCATTCAATGGCAAGATAATAACTTCAAATTCACCAGACTTGCCAAAAACTCGCCCTATTTACAACAAATACAAGAATTGTCGATCCGGCTTTCCTCCATCGCAAGCATTGGTTTAACAGCAATAAATACTCCCAATAATAGCGAAGCGTTATTAAAACAATTCCAACAATATCAAGCACCATTATTCGAAGTGCAATTTGCCATATTGCCCGAAATAGAAGCATTAATAACAGGTAAACTTAAAGCAGAACCTGTTACATATACAATGTTTTAAAGAACAATAGCCATAAAAAAGCCCGGCACTCAATAAAATGCCGGGCTTTATGCCAGTTGATGAAAATATTTTTAAACCAAATTGTTTTTGATATAGTTAAAACTCGAAGTAATGCTATCGTAAGGATCGCCGGGGCATTTGTCTTCTTCAACAAAAAAGTATTTTAACCCCGCTTTTTTTGCAGATTTAAATATGGTTTTAAAGTCGATTATTCCATTGCCAACTTCGGTAAATGCCCTGTCGGTTGTTTTGTCCATATCTTTAATATGCCACAATGGGAAACGGCCCGGATGCTCCTCAATAAGCTTAATAGGGCTCTGGTTTGCTTTGGTTACCCAATACATATCCATTTCCATTTTCACCAAATCCTTATCGGTATTTGCCAATAACGTTTCATACGGATATTTGCCATCTTCCTGTATAAATTCGAAGTCATGGTTATGGTAACATAACTGAATGCCCGCTTTTTTACAAGCTTCACCGGCTTTGTTAAAGTCTTCGGCCACTTGTTTATAATGTTCAAGTGAACCTCTTTCCGCTGTAGATAAATAAGCACAAACCATGTATTTTAAACCTATTTGACCGGCATCATCAACTGCTTTGTCCCATCCATTTAAAATCGAACCAGCCTGATGTGCGCCATTCACCAGTTCTTCACCCAAACGGTAATGGCAACTAAACATTGATAATCCATTTTGCTTTAAAAGCCCTGAGAAAACTTTCGCATCGGCGCCGTTGAACTGTCCGATATTTGAATAAGTGCCTTCCACCGAATTGTACCCAACCTGGGCTACTTTGGCCAACGTTGCGGCAGGATCCTTGGCAATATGGTCGCGAACAGTATAAAGCTGCAGACCTATATATTTTTTATCGTAAGCAAATAAACTTGGAGCGGCTAATAGCCCGGCCGAAAGTACAGCCGATGTTTTGAGAAATGAACGTCTGGTTGTCATAAATTATTTAATTGGTATGGGTAAATATACAGCATTATATAAGCCAAACAAGCATGTAACCAAATTGACACAATTAAATTTGCGAGCACTTCGCCGGACTCAACATCGTAGATGTGATATGCGAAACCAGTTTAGCATCGGCATAATCGGGTATCGAACTTATTTTCTTCCATTCAGCATCGCCGCCAAACGATTTCCAGTGACTGTCGTGCGCTGCCATGTCATCAAAAGTTATCATATAAATAAGATTTGGCCTCGATTCCCCGATAAGGGTTTCGCCAAAAAATACCGGCTTAAAGCCTAGGCGTTTAAATATGTCGATCTCGCCGGCATCATTAAACATTTCGAGTTTCTTTTTGCCCGCGTTTTCGGTGGCATGTTCATACCTGCGCAGTTCAAATATCCGCGGACTTGTCCCCGGTACCTGCAATTTTGTGAAATGTGTGAATGCTTTTAGTAAAGAACTTTCTATCCTTTCATAAGCCGGTTCCGACGCGGGGGCATTTAAGTAGGCATTGCCCTGTGTTTGGTAAACCGTGTCAGCGGTAAGTTTGTCTTGCGTCGTTATGAAATGGTCTAAAGAATTGTAGGGGATCAAAACAATTATTTTGGTTTGCCCTGTAGGTTTTAGCTCTGTAAAAACGCCAATATTTTTTATTCCCAAACGGTTTAATGCTGGGATGGCGGCGTTTTCAAAATAGTCTTCTACCAATTGTTGCTGTTGTTCACTTTTTAAAGTGTAAACCCGAAGCTCGTAAAACTCCTGGTTGCCAGTTTTGGATTTTTCTGATGCCATGGAGATTTGTGGGATCACTGCTCCCATTGCGGTTGTTATTAAAGAGGTTTTTACAAAAGAGCGTCTTTTCATAAGTTAATTTTTACAGAACAGGAAAATTTATAATGGTTCGCTAAATGTATCAACAATTAACGAACGTTTATATTAATTATCCGGCTGTTTTTACTGCCGTTGAAAGGATCTGTTTGAATGGAGAAGAGTAAATCATACAAACCCTTCCAGGGAGGGGCATCTAATATAAATGTGTAGGGCGCGCTTTTGCCGGGTTCTAAATTTATTGAGTTAAAATCAACGGCAGCTTTTTGTACTTTAATCATATCGCTACCTTTAAATAAACAGGCTCTTAAAATAACTTTATGTAATGAGCCCGCATTACTAAAACTTATTGGAAATGGGTACGGATTGGTTATAGTTAAGTTAAACTTAATTTTTTGTCCCGGTAACGCGGTTAATTTATACGAAGCTATTTCGATACTTACTTTTTGGTAGGTGCGCAAATCGTTTACCCATGCGCCATACCAGGTACCTGCTGCAATCTTTATCGAATCGGTGGAAAGTCCCTTTATCGGATAAAAGGTTAAATAATAAACCCGCTTATGTTGGATGCTGTCTTCCATCGGCCATATATCAAATTGGGTACGCCGATAGTCGAAATTATCATACGCGAAACAGGTTAAACTATTGGTGTAATAATTGTATTTTGAGGGGTTTTGGAAGCCCTCGCTCATTACTACATAATGGTCACCAGCTATATGTTTTATAACCTTGGTCCACTCTTTAAAGCCATAATAACTTTTTAAATGCCCGTAAGTTTTTGCAAAACCGAAACCGACAATTACAATTACCCTAACCACTAAAATGACGCTTAAATTGACAACAGCCACCGGCACAAACCACTTAGGTCTGCCTCCAGATTGCTTCAACCCAATTAAAACCAGCATAACCAGGGGGGCAAATAGAATAAATGTCCACTGGGGTTGTACTTCGCCTTTAATACTACTGAAAAAGAAGAAAATTAACGTACCAGCGCAGTTTACAAGCAAACAGCGGATAAATGCATCCTTCACCTTTACAGTAAACGCTTTATAAAATAAAAACCAACCGATTAGCGGCCCAGCCATTAATAATTGCGCTGGCAGGTAGGAGAAGGTGTTGGTAAAATCATAAATCCTTGCAGAACGCTCAAACAAATGATAATTTACCGAAGGATAGCCATGATTTATCTGCCATAATATATGAGGTATATAAAGTACAATGGCAAGTATGACGATGAGCCAAAATGATGGTCGTTTTACCAACTTTATATTGGCTGCGAGGGTAAACACCATCACCAATACCGCGTTGTATTTGCTGTAGAAAAGACAGGCCACGACTATCCCTAACAATATGGCAAGCCCCCAACTGTCTTTTTCGATATACTGCCTGTAAAAAAAATAGAATAGGGTAGTGAAGAAAAATAGCGGCCCGTCGGGAGTGGCCGTAAACCCATAAATATGAAAAATAAATAAGCCCGATATAATTAATACGAAGGCTACCGGATCAACGGCATATTTTTTTATCGTACACCAAATGATATAGATGGAAGCTGTACTTGTTAACACAGTTAAAAGTCTTAACCCAAATTCGTTATGTAACAGGCTGTCGCCGATGCGGATAAATATAGCCACCATTGGCGGGTGATCAAAATACCCCCAATCCAAATAGCGGGAATATAACCAATAATAAGCTTCGTCGCCCTGAAGTTCAAGCGTAAACGCTTGTACAGCATTTAGGGCCGTCCACAAAAGCAAGAAATAAAAAATAATTTTGGATGATGAGGGATTTTTATTTAGAGCGCTTGCAGGCATTGGTTTATTAACTTATTAGGTTGTAAAGTTATTATAAAAATGCTTGCCAGCGAAAAGAGCGAAACAATAGCTTCCTCCCCACAGCGGCTATTGTCCGTATTACAGGGACAAAACCGTAAAGATTTGACAACTTTTAAAAATGGGCAAATCTAATCGCGTTTGACCTATTTCCATCTGATCGACAAAACCGCCGATCTTTTATTTTTGCGATATAAATGATATCCTGCAAAAGCTATTGCAAAAAGGCAGAAAACCCATATCCAGGTATCCAATGGGCAAGCCGCGTAAGGGTCGTCAAGGCCGCATGGCTGATTAGAGTCACTCTGGGCCATCAAAACAACTGGGTTGCATATTATGCCCGCTACAAAAACAACGATAATTAATTTCTGTTTATAGAAATAGGTTCCAACCTTCCGGCACATTTCCATTCGTTTTGTTAATTTATGAATTACTGATATTTTATGAATTTAGAATTTCCAATGGGATTTCCATTACTTGATTTAACCTTAACGATATACGCACCTGGTTTTAATGAGCTTACGTCCTGCGTCCAGCTATTGTTGCTTAACGTTTTTTGTATCATCAGCTCTCCCGTGGCATTATAAATAGAACCCAGATAGGTATCGGGCGTGGTAGTTACACTATTAAAGTTAACCGTAATCGACTCGTGGGCGGGGTTGGGGTAAACATTGATAATACCCGAGGTTGTGCCATCGTACAATATATTCAAAGGGTTGGTGTAGCTGGTAAGGCTGTCGATATTGTTTTGCGCAAGGCGGTATGTATTGTTGCCAATTGCCGGGGCTTTATCTAAATAAGTATAAGTACCGCTGCCGTTGCTCTGCACGCTATCTATCGTTACATATTGGTTTAAGCCACTTTGTTGTTTTTCAACACCAAAACCAGTATAGTCGCCTTCGTTATTGGTTTTCCAGGTAAGCAATACCCCGCCACTCACCTTTTGCGCAGTAAACGAAACTAATTGATAGGTTGGCAAAGGTTTGCGTTCGATGGCCAGTACAAACCGATTGGCACCATAAGTGGTAGTATCGGTGTTTACAATATTGAAAGCGTAACTTTGATAGTGCACCAAATCCAACGAATCCTTTTTATTATTATCAATCAGGTAAACATTAAAGGTGGCGGTATCAATGTTTTGGATGTCTTCCATGTTAAGATGATATAACCCATCTGTCGTTGCTTTTACAAAGAGTTTAACCCTTTTTCCTTTTGTATAATCGGCCATGGAATTGATACTTACCCGGACACCATCCGCGGTAAAACTCGACATATAAACAGCGAGGTTTGCCCCGTCAAGGTCGAGCGCGTCGTTTACATCATAATTGTCCGACCATAAATTATTGAAATAAATACCGCATTCGCGGAAAGTAGTACTATCTTTTTTTAGCATCATGTGCAAACCTGCAAGCACATTAGCCGGTGTGTTTTGGATAGCCCTGATTGCAGGAACGACAGCTTTTAAAGACCTGTTTAAAGATGTTATTTGCTTGCCAGGCGCATCTAAAAAATTGGAAGGCGCACCCGCTGTTGCCAGTGTTGCTTTTTGGTCTTCTTTAAATACAAGCGTTTGGAGCACTGCGGTTGCGACAACGAAAAAACCCTGGCCGCTGGCGATATATCTGGACGAATAAGTCGGGTTACCTAAGGCACCGGTACTTCCATTATAGCTTACATAAGATTGAGAAACATCCGACCATTCATAAAAAGTAGTATAGTTATTATTGGTGTTCGTTCTGCTTGCCCCACAGTTATCTGTATAAACCTGGTTAAGGTCAATACTGCTGGGGTACGGGTTGCCCACCATATTGTAGCCCTGATAATTGAGGCTTGAGTTTGGGTAGAGGGTGGAGCAGGTGTATTGCGAGGAATAGGAAAGGTTGCCCGTGGCTTGCGTGAACAAAGGGTACACCTGAACATTTTGTTGGTTAATATAACCAATATTGGTTATAGTGGTATTATCGGGAGGAGTCGCTGATGAACCGCTTGCACGGCCATTAGTTGACCCAATAAAATATACCTCATAACCATTTCCAACAGCGATGGAGTAGGAGGTTCCGCTGGGATTATTACTGACAACTTGAGTGGTGCAGGAACTGTTGGTGGTTGCACGGGTATAGCTATATATTAATTCCACCGATGTCCCGCTAATTTGGTATAAACCAATATTTTTGCCCGATATAAATGTTGAATTTCTGGTGGTCTGTGTTGGGAACACCTGTTCATCGTATATATAAATGGTAGGGTTGGAGTTAACTATGCTAAATCCGGTACTGGTGCCGCCTGTAAAAGCGCCATAATAAGTTGTGGTACCCACAATCGCGTTTGGGTTTACAACCGTAGCACTTGCTTTTATATAAGAAAAATTAATATAATTACTTCCGCTCGATGAAGTAGCCGAAACATTGTTTACTGGCGAAGAAAGTAGGCGATAGCCGCGATACGTACTCGTTGCACCGCCTTGCAAAAACCGCTGTACGTTATAAGTACCCGTAATGGAATTGCTGGTGCCAGCGCTTGAGCTAAGCTGGCCAAATGATGCTGAGCCATATTGGTCAGATTCTAAAGTGAAGACCCCCGTGTTAGATATGGTATTGGCTTGACCGAAAACAGTATTACTTAGTGTGATAGAGGAAGTTGAACCTAAATTAAAGGTACCACTATTGCTGAGGGTGAAGGGAACCCCTGACCCGGTAGAAATGGCGCAGGCCGAATTTGAGGTGCCAATGTTACAAATACCGCTATTGGTGAAACTGCTACTATTGGTAAAAACCATTGTAGAGCCGCCATTTGCAGTAAATAGGGGTGTGTTACCGCCGGAAGTGCTATTGGTAACGGTACAATCTGAAAAAGCCAGGGCACTGCCGCTTGCCGAAAAACTACCAGTACCAGTATTGGTGAAGGTATTGGCATTTCCGGTAAAATTCATATTTGAAGAAGTAACCGTAACCGTACCGGTGTTTGTGAAAATCCCGTTATTGACAGTGCTATTACCCGGAAAATTAAATGTTGAAGATGAGGCAAGCGTTAGGCTTCCAGGGCTGGTGTTATTAAAATAAACGTTAAGGCCACCTGAGCCTAAATTTAAAGCAGAAGCACTGGCACTAATCAGGCCTGTATTGTTAAAAGTAGAAACCGATGTTACCGTTAAAGGAGAACTCGTTAAATATATTTTGCCGGGACTGGTATTGTTGATGGGTGAAACGGTATTGCCACTAAATAATATAGGAGCATAAGTGGCATTAATAGTACCAGTGTTAGTAAATGTTGAGCTATTGCCCGTCACAGTAAATAACGCCGTTGTATTACTTGTTGGGCCAATTAATGTAATAACTCCGGGGCTGGTATTATTGACGGGTATACTCGTGCCGCTCCATAACATCGGAGCATCAGTGGCAGTAATGGTCCCTGTGTTGGTAAATGTTGAGTTGTTAGCTGTCAATGTAAATACCGAACTTGGTAGAGTTGACAAACCGGTAAACGATATACTACCACCGGTATTATTAAAAGCACATACAGAACCACTAATTGCTAAGGTAGAATTTGTAGTTGATGAAGGCGCAGCAGCCACAGTTATTGTACCCGTGTTGGTAAAAGAAGTTGAATTGGCGGCAACGTTAAAAGAAGACCCGCCTGAAACGTTCAGTGTTCCTGAATTACTAAAATTACCACCCAGCGAAAAACTATATCCTGAACTTAAATTTACCGTGACTCCCGAACCAATGGTAAAAGTATTACCATTGTTAAGATTAGAGGATACCCCGTTTAAATTTACCGTACCAGTAGTTGTAGCTGTAATAGAAAGTGGGTCTGTGCCATAATTTTGAATATTTATACCGCCAGTGATTGTTAACACAGGGGCACCCGTTGAATTAACCAATTTAAGTGTTACAGCATTACTATAATTTAATATACTAAGAGAGGCAATTGAGTTTGCTGATGATGTCCCGCTGTAAGTGATAGTTGCAGTTGAGCTAACCTGAACTATATCTCCAGCTGCAAGTTGTCCGGGATATGAGCCAGCTGTTACTCCACCAATAGTCCAGTTAGATGCCGTGTTCCAGTTTCCTGAAGAAACACTGGTATTCCATGTGTACGTATTTACAGCACTGGCTTTATTAACCCCAACCAACAAACTCAAAAACAACAAACAAAAAAGTAACCGTATTTTCAATTTTTTAGGTTTTAATATTAACAATGCTTTTTAAACAATTGCCCAAACACCATTTTTTATAAGGCAGGGGCAAGCTTGAATTTATGTGTGGTTAAAGCTCAATAGTTTTTTTTAAAATTATTGCTACTATATAATTTAACAAGTAAAAATACACCAAAAAATATTATTTAAACAAAATATTTTTTGGTGTATTATTTGTGGCGATTGTATTTAATCTGAAAAGATATGGGGTATCTAAAAGTAGAGATTTGACATTTTTTAAAGTTGTCAAAGGCAAATGCCCGTCGGCTTTAGTAATCAAATTGACATATTAACTCACCAGAAAATTTACAAACCAAATAAGCCTTATCTTCGTACATATTATATCATGAACTTACAAAAAATAACATTTGGCAACGGCTGTTTCTGGTGTACCGAAGCCATTTTCGAAACTTTAAAAGGCGTTAAAAAAGTAGCTTCCGGCTATATGGGTGGCCATACCAAGAATCCCACATACAAAGAAATTTGTACGGGTAATACAGGCCATGCCGAAGTAATCCAGTTGGAATATGACGCGGACGAACTCTCGTTCGATGAATTATTGCTGGTGTTTTTTAAAACCCACAATCCCACAACATTAAACAGGCAGGGTAATGATGTCGGCACGCAATACCGGTCGGCGATATTTTATCACACCGACGATCAACGCTTACAGGCACAGGCGCTAATTAAAAAGTTGGCTGACGAAAAGGTATTCGATAAACCCATTGTAACCGAAGTTACGGCCGCCACCGAATTTTATAAAGCGGAAGACTATCATCAGAATTATTTTGTCAACAATCCGGGAAACCCTTATTGTGCCGCAGTTATACAACCCAAACTCTATAAATTTGCCAAAGAGTTCACGGAGAAAATTAAACCGGAACTGCTTTAGGTATAACGATAAATCTCTAATGCAGTGGCGCCAGCATGGCTGTTTTGCCTAATTATGCACGATTTCTCTCTATCGTTCGAAATTACAAAAGGGTTTAATAGTTACCAATTTGTCATTTCGATAGCGAGAAAGCTTTTACGGCTTGCAATTTATTCAACACCCGGGGGTGTCGTACAACTATAGCACCGCCGCGGTTTTTAAATAGGCCGCCAGGTTGCTGATACTTTTCGCTACGACAGTAATTTGTTCCTGAGCCTCTGTCCAATTGCGTTGTTCAATTGCCTCCCTTATTCCCGGTAAGGTTTTTACGCCATAGCCGGTATAAAAGCCGGGCGCGTAAATGGTATGCTTGTACCAGGTGCGGCGCGGCAATCCGTCAGATAATAATTGTTGCTCGGCATGATAAAGCAGTTTGTTTAATTTATCATGATTGGCTGTTGATTGGGCCGCCAATGCCCAGGTTTCCGATAATTTTGCCGCACTCTTTTTCAAGGAATCCAAGGCGGTTTTTAACGAAGAGAAATCAAGTTGAGGAACCTCACCCTTTATTTCGGGCGATTTCTCCCCTTTGGTAGGGTCGGCAGCCAGAGTATAATCATTCGCTTTAATCAGTTGATTTTCCATATCCGTTTTTTCGCGCATGGTATTCACAAGGTCACTTACTTCGGTGGCATATTTATCGATGGTGGTTTGCAGGTTGCGGAAATCAAACGGCAGCAAATCGGCATCGGCCATCCGTAAAATGGCATGGCCTGCGGTTTGCGATAAAGTAACCTCATATTTAAATCCGGGGTCTTTAAACCGGGTATAGTTATCGTACGAATCATATATAGAATGGTACTCTCCGCCTTCGTCTTCTCCTCCAAATCCCATATTTAAAGTCGGAATACCCAAATGCTGCAAAAACGAAGAAAAATCGGAGCCGGAACCCAGCGCTTCCAAAGGTTGGTTCTTTCGGTCGAGTATTTCTTTTTTATCCTTTACGGATGCTGCGTTAACCAACTCCGATGCCCTTTTACGGTCGAAAATACTTACGTTGGTTTGTGGATCGGTTACATTGTGGGTGATTTCGTCCATAAAGTTTTCCAATGCCTGTGAGCCGCCCGCATCAAAAAAACCACGTCCGGTATCATCGGAGTTAATATAAACAACTGCTTTTTGTTGCAGTTCTTTATCATGGTCCTCGGCAAACTCAGTTGAACCAATCAAACCGGGTTCCTCGCCATCCCAGGAGCAATAAACGATGGTACGTTTGGGTCTCCAGCCGCTTTTAAGCAGGTCGCCGAGTGCTTTGGCTTCATCCAGCATAGCCGATTGTCCGCTAATCGGGTCATTGGCACCGTTTACCCAGGCATCGTGGTGGTTGCCGCGCATCACCCATTCATCGGGCCATTCCGAGCCTTTTATTTTGGCTATCACATCATAGGCAGGCACCATATCCCAGTTAAATTCGAGTTTCAAATGCACCATTGCCTTGCCGGGGCCAATATGGTAAGTCATAGGCAGACCGCCCTGCCAGTCACGAGGGGCAACCGTGCCATCCAACGCGGCCAAAAGTGGCTGCGCATCGTGATAGCTGATAGGTAAAACCGGTATTTTCAATATCGTGGGGGCATCTTTTCTGTCCAAACGTTTGGCATCTTTGGTAGCACCGACACCCGGTGTAAGCGGGTCGCCCGGATAAATCACCATATCCATTACCGAACCCCGCTGAACGCCATATTCGTTTTTATAGGCACCTTTCGGGTAAACCTCACCTGCGGAATAACCATCATCTGCCGGATCTGAATAAATAATACAGCCAATAGCGCCATGTTCGTAGGCCACTTTGGGTTTTATCCCGCGCCACGAACGGCCATATTTTGCAATTACAATTTTTCCTTTTACATCTATACCCAGCTTGGCCAGGGTTTCATAATCATCAGGCAAGCCATAGTTTACAAACACTAATTGCCCGCTCACATCGCCATCGGCACTCCAGGCGTTATAGCTTGGTAATTGGTTATCCTGGCCCGATGTGGCATCTTCGGCCAGCGCAGGTTCTTTGAGCAGTGCCGTATATTGGGTTGGCCCTGTAAGTTCGAGCACACGGACTTTCGGCGTTGGGAAAAGCACGGTATAGGTTTCGATATGGGCATCGAGGCCATAGCTTTTATATTTATTGAGAATTTTTTCGGCGACAGCCTTACTCCCCGGCGACCCTAAATTATGCGGGAAAGCGGAAAGTTCTTTAATGGTTTCCCCGATACGGGCCGCGCTTAACGAAGCATCGAAAGATTGTTCAGTTTTTAATTCTTTAACAACAGAGGCATCATTAAAGCCCGTGATATTTTTTTGTTGCGCTTGCGCGATAACCGCAACCGCGAGTAACCCGAGGGTAAGAATATTTTTCATTGCTGGAATAATGTGGTGGGTGAATGTAGTTATTTTGGGGTAAAACTGCAAATTGGGAGAGTGAGATTTGTGCGGGAGGGAGGGTTGGTGTCGAGGTAGCCTCGCGGTATAGTAGTCAGTAGTTGGAGGCTACGGACAGGGGGGATGCCCTGTCTTTCATACGCTCCGTTTACTTTGCATGGGGGCACGAGAACCCCACCTCTATTGTCCGCCCGGATTCTCGCGCCAGTTGGGGGGCCTTATGAACAATTGGACATGGCCACTGCTAAGCTGTTATATATTTCGTGATTACTCTGTAAGCTGGAAATTTTTACCTCAAATTCAGATAAATCATCAAATCTGCCTTTGCCTCCAATATTCTTTGTTGGCATAAACGCAATTTCCTGTTTATCTCGTGATATAAAGATTTTTTTTGAATTTTTGTATATTGTTGATAGCGATTTTTCATTAATTTGTTTCAGAAATTCCTTTTTTCTTGCATCCCAATCTTTGGGATGCGGTATATTTTTCTTGCTGGAATTTAGAGCACTTATTATATTCTCAGTTAAGGTGCCTTCACTAACATCCAAAGGAAGCTTTATATAAGGGGGCACACTGATCCACAATCCATCAACAGTTTGTGAATAACAATTTATCAAATAATATTTTTTATTTACAATTAAAAATGAGGCTTTTTCCATTACTTAACGGTTGTTGTTGTTACTGTAACACTATTTGTTAAACTTGAAGCATATTACTTTATTTGGTCAAAGCCTTTCAGTTGCGCCGCAGTCGCTTCCCCCTCGCTCCCGCAAGCCTCCCGGCTTGTGGCCTCCATGCTAAGTAACCCCTATGCTGGCAAAACATGCCGCTAATCGACTATCACCTTTACCAATCCCTTAATCCCGCAATAATCACGTGCACTACTATATAGGTATTCGTGGTCATTCTCAACAAAACCTGCAACTACCGGATTTTCGTGCGTATAATAAATTTTTTGCTGTATCACTGGCAGGCTCCATAATTCAATAGGGTGATTATGCTGCTGCCAAAATTGATTTTTGGAGTTATTAGAATTGGCCGCACCAGCTTTTTTAAAGGAGTTCAGCAGCCATTCGCGGCGGCTCTCCAGTTGGTTTTCTTCAATCAGCTTAATCAGCTTCCTTGATGTAACCGATTTAAAGCCACCGATCAAATCTTCCGGCTTTTCTTTCAGAGCCCTGAAAACGAGATGAACATGGCTCGGCATAATGCACCAAGCAAAAATTTCCATCCCTTTTTCGTCTACACAAAAGTTCAGGTTTTCAACGAGGCAGTCAAAATATAGGCACCGTACAAACACATCGATCCAGTGAACGGTTGCAAAACTTACAAAATATAACCCTTCCGGATCGGCAAACTTGTAATTACGGCTCATGCTTAAAGGTAACACTTTGTTTTAATGTAAGCAATGACTGAAAAATTTACCTGCTAATAGCTTACCTGTCAGCGGGCCACAAGCCGGGAGGCTTGCGGCAGCTTCAGCGAAGAAGGGTTTGGGCCCTCTACAAAAAACTCACAAAATCCCGCATCGCCTTTCCGGGATCTTCTTGTTTCATAAAATTTTCGCCGATCAAAAAGCCCTGGAAGCCAGCTTTTTTTAGCTGTTTAATAGTTTCAGGGTTGCTGATGGCACTTTCCGATACTTTTAAAAATTCATTGGGGATATGTTCGGCCAATTGATAGGAGGTTTCCACAGAAACTGAGAAATCGGCAAGGTTGCGGTTATTAACCCCAATAGCATCGAGGTTTGGGTTGATACTTTTTTGCAATTCTTCGAGGTTATGCACTTCGAGCAATACATTTAAGCCCAGACTTTTAGCCAGCGATGCCAGCGTTTGTATTTCTTTAGCGGTGAGGATAGCAGCGATAAGCAGTATAATATCGGCACCTAAGGATTTGGCTTCTATGACCTGGTATTCGTCGATCATAAAATCTTTTCTCAATACCGGGATGTTGTTTGCCTGCCTCGCTTTTATCAAATCGGTTTTGCGGCCCATAAAAAAATCACGGTCGGTTAAAACCGATAGGGCAGAAGCACCAGCGGCGGCATAGCCTGTAGTTACATCTTTAACGGTTACCTTATCATTGATGATCCCCTTTGAAGGCGACCGGCGTTTAAATTCGGCGATGATGCCGGTACGCTCCGGGTGGAGTAAAGATTCTTTTAAAGAATAGCAATCGCGGTTAAAAAAATGCGATTCTTCCAATTCAGTATACGAGGTATAATGTTTGGCATGTTTGATTTCCTTTTTTTTATTCGCGACAATTTTATCAAGTATATTCATTGTTTATTCAAAAATCTAAAGTCAAAAGTAAAAATTAGTCTTGGTGCTATTGTGTAGGATAGAAGTAAGACTTTTAAGACTATCTGTTATTGGGGTCAAACTTATTAGCAGGTTATTCTAAAGCCAGACTAATCCTCTTTTGTTATTGAAAATAATTGTCATTGCGAGCGCAGCGTGGCAATCGCGAACTGTGCCTAACGGACAATGCATGGCGGCCTGCACAGTTCGCGATTGCTTCGGTCGTTCCTCCCTACCCATGACATCTTTTTACTATTGTAAACAACCAAATGGCGGATAATCATCAGACTTTTAACTCAAGACTAAGCCTCAATCATATCATTAATTAGTACCAAACTGGGGGCCAACCAGTTTTGCATCATTTCTTTCCCGAATTGTGTTAAGATAGATTCCGGGTGAAATTGTACGCCGCGCACATCAAAATGTTTATGACGCAATGCCATAACCGAATTATCTTTTTCGTCGATAGCGGTAACGGTTAGTACTTCTGGCATGGCTTTTTCATCAACTACCCAGCTGTGGTACCTGCCCACTTTAAATATTTCGGGCAAACCCGAAAATAGTTTCTCTTGTTTATCGGTAACTTTTATGGGTGTGGCAACGCCGTGCATTGGCTGTTTTAAATTATACAAGCTGCCTCCAAATACCTCGGCTATAGCCTGCTGACCAAGGCAAACCCCGAAAATGCTTTTTGTCGGCGAATATTTTTCGATCACTTCCAATAATAATCCCGCTTCGGATGGTATGCCAGGGCCCGGTGAAAGGATGATCCTGTCGAATGCATCTACATCGCTGATGTCGAATTTGTCATTTCTCCAAACCTCACATTGCAGCCCGATTTCATTAACCAGATGCACCAGGTTGTATGTAAAAGAATCGTAGTTGTCAATAATCAAAATCCGATCATTAACCCCGTTTTTAGATATGTTGTCCATGTTGCTCATGTTTTCTTTTTTAGCTGTTAGCTATTAGCTGACAGCCGTTATTTATAAAATTTAACTTTTCACCACTCACCACTCACCACATCATAGCTCCTCCGCCATTTCGATGGCCTTTCGGAGTGCTGCTATTTTATTATCTACTTCTTTCAGTTCACTTTCGGCAATCGATCCGGCTACTATGCCAGCCCCGGCCTGGTAATGCAGCGTATTGTTTTTGCTTAAAAACGACCGTATCATAATTGCATGGTTAAAATCGCCGTTAAAGCCTAAAAAGCCGATTGCGCCGCTGTAAAAACTGCGTTTGTTCTTTTCATTTTCATCGATGATCTCCATCGCCCGGTATTTTGGCGCCCCGCTGAGCGTACCTGCCGGGTATGTATCGGCCACTACCTTAAACGAGGAAACACCCGGAAGAAGTTTCCCTGTAACATGAGAAACTAAGTGAATTAGGTGAGAATAATACTGAACTTCCTTAAAAGCCTTTACCTCTACCTGTCCGCAGTGTCGACTAAGGTCATTTCGGGCTAAATCAACCAGCATGACATGCTCGGCGGATTCTTTCGGATCGTTTTCGAGGGCGCGGGCTATTTCGGCATCTTTTTCATCATCGCCGCTTCGTTTAAAGGTGCCGGCGATTGGGAATATACTCGCGTTTCGGTTTTTTATGGTTATTTGTGCCTCCGGCGATGAGCCAAATATTCGGAAATCGCCATAGTCGAAATAAAATAAATACGGCGATGGGTTGATGGAGCGCAGGGCCCGGTAAACATTAAACTCATCGCCTAAAAAGCCTTTGGAGAATGCTCTGGAGGGCACAATCTGGAAAACATCGCCCCGGTAAATATGGGTTTTCATTTTTTCGACAACCGCCATAAACTCCTCATTGGTAAGGTTGGATTGTTCCTCGTTTTTACTTTCGAAACGGTATTCGGGGAAGTTTTTGTTTTTAATAATATCCGCCACTTTTTCGGTGCCATTGTCATCAGCTTCGCCTTCGAGGTGGTTATGAAAAATATAGAGCTCATTTTTGAAATGATCGATGGCAATAATATACCGGTACATATTGTACTGCATCACCGGAATCTCGCGGGTTTTGTCGTCGCATTGCTTGAGGGTAATTGTTTCAAAATGCTCGACGGCCTCGTGGGTAAAATAACCAAACAGTCCGTTTGCCGGAATTTTAACCTGAGAAGCGCTGGTTTCAAAAGAACCTAAAAACTCATCAATCTTACTCAGCAGGTTAAATTCATTCGGCAAAAAGTTTTCTTCGCTGCCATCCGGATAACTTATTTTTAAAGCATTGTCGTTGAGTATTAAACCGCCGATAGGTCCACAACAAACAAAACTCAAGCTGTTTTCGCGACTATGATAATCCGAGCTTTCGAGTAATAACGAATTTGGAAAAACGTCTCTTAACCTCAAATATATACTCACGGGCGTTGTGGTATCGGCAAGCAGCTTTTTATGGGTGGTAATTATTTTATATTTTTTCATGGTTTCTAAAGTACTTGAGTGAAAAAAAAAACCCGACGAGTGAGATTCGCCGGGTTTCCTATTTAGGTTTATAATTGATTTGTCGTTATGATCAAAAGTTAACCGGCTGCCAAAATTAATTGGTGCCACCAGCTATTGTTATGTTTGTTTTCGATCATTGCGGTCACAAATTTATAAAGAAAATTGAATTAGCAAATTTTTTTTATGATTTAGATCCAAAAAGTGGCAAATGTCCTGTTAAAATAGCCCCGATGATCACTAAGAAGGCGATAATGTAGAATATAGCAACTGTTTTATGCTTGGCCGCGGCCATTAATTTCTTTTTCGATTTGCTGTATCCTATCGTAATTAAAGCAATAGCAACGATCATCATTACCCAGTGTTCGACCGTAAAATAGCGGGTTGTGGCATCTTTCATGGTGTTGCTGTTAAACTGTACATAAGGGCTGACGAAATATAATACGATACCGATAAGCAGTTGGGTATGTGCCGATATCAAGGCAAATAAATTAATTTTCCGGTTGCCTTCTGTATAGGGTTTGCCGCCCAGCCAGCCTAGTAACGACTGTATAATTGCCAATAAAACAAGTACAAACACAATGTACCTGAAGCCCGAATGCAGGAGTTTAATAAAGGAGTATAAAGTCATAACTGAAAATTTTATCCGAAGGTACAATAAAATTGCCTGTAACAAAAATTAGATAGTTCATGGAAAAAAACATGGGTTATAGTCCATCCTTCATCGACTATGAACAATGAGCCATCAGCTATGAACCATCGAGTAACCTCTCCACATCAACCTTATCCTTTGCCAATTGTTCGGTAAGTTCATTGAGTGATGCAAACCGGGCATCACTACGCACAAAATTGTAAAACTCCATCCGGATGGTTTGATTGTAAATATCCTCGTCAAAATCAAAAATATTTACCTCAATGTTCCTTGTCGCGCCGTTTACCGTTGGTCTGGAACCAATATAGGCCATACCCCGGTACACCGCCGACTTGATAATTACCTTAACGGCATAAATTCCATCGGAAGGGATTAATTTGTACTTTTCGTCGATTACAATATTTGCAGTGGGATAGCCAATCTGGCGGCCAATTTGGTCGCCCCTTACCACCCTGCCGGTGATAAAAAATGGATAGCCCAGAAAGGTGTTAGCCAGTTCAATATCACCATTGAGTAAGGCGGCCCTTATCAACGTTGAACTAATGGCGACTTCGTTAATATCTTGCTCGGGTATTTCTTCTACTTCGAAACCATACACAGGGCCGAGACGCTGCAAATCGGCCAGGCCACCCAGACGGTCTTTGCCGAAACGGTGGTCGTAACCGATAACTATTTTTTTTGTGCCGATAATGTTTACCAACACATCGCGGATATATTCCTCGGCAGTTTGGTTTGAAAAATCTCTCGAAAAGGGAGTGATGATTAAATGATCAATGCCTAATTGTTCAATTAATTCGGCTTTTTCGTTTATGGTGGTAATCAGTTTTAAACTTTCATCCTCAGGGTGCAAAATCATGCGCGGGTGCGGAAAAAATGTAAGCAACACCGTTTCTCCACCGGACGATTCCGCGAGCTCTTTAATGCCCGAAATTATTTTGCGATGCCCCAGATGCACCCCATCGAAAGTGCCAATGGTTACCACCGCATTATTTAACCTTACAAATTCATCAATATGATGGTATATACGCATATATTTTATCGACAAAAATAGTTTTGATTTCGGAATTCGGATGTTCGATTTCGGATTTACTTAAAAAAATGAAATAAAAACAACATAGAATCCGAAATAGGAGATCCGAAATCCGAAATTACACGGTTGCAATCTCTTTTAGCCCCCTGATTGTATTCACCAGTTCCATTATCTCATGGGCATCTTCAATTTTATATTCACCACTGCGGGTACGCCGTAGCTTTGAAAGGTATGCCCCATTGTTGAGGGCTTTTCCGAAATCGTTTACCAGTGAGCGGATATAAGTGCCCTTGCTGCAAACAACCCTGAAGTTTATTTCGGGCAACGCAATCCCGGTTATTTCAAATTCGGTAATGGTAATGCTGCGCAAACGCAGTTCCACATCTTCGCCGCGGCGGGCTTTTTCATACAGCCTTTCACCATCAATTTTTATAGCCGAATGCGCTGGCGGATATTGCTGAATATCCCCGGTAAACTGTGCACAGGTGTTTTTGATTTGCTCATCGGTAATATCGCTAATATTAAATGTCTGGTCGTTATCTGTTTCCAGATCGTAGGATGGTGTGGTGGCACCCAATATCATGGTGCCGGTGTACTCCTTTTCCTGTGCCTGAAAATTATCGATCTGCTTGGTCATTTTACCAGTGCAAATGATGAGCAGACCAGTAGCCAGCGGATCGAGTGTGCCCGCGTGCCCAACCTTTAGTTTTAAGGGCTTAAACGAATTGCGGATTTTGCCAACAACGTCGAAACTCGTCCAGTTATAGGGCTTGTTTACCAACAGCAGTTGGCCTTCAATAAAATTGTCTAAATTAAGCACAGATTAAATTTTTGCAAAGGTACGTGTCTGAACCACGATTACACAGATTTTTAATCACAGATTTAGACTGATTTTTATTATTACGCTGATTTTTCAAAATAAAATCAGCGTAATCTGATTAATCTGCCTAAATCTGTGATCAAGAATCAGCGGTCAGAAAGATATTTTCCTTAGCAGTTGGCCTTCAAAAAAATTGTTTAAATTAAGCACAGATTAAATTTTTGCAAAGGTACGTGTCTGGACCACGATTAAACGGATTTTTAATCACAGATTTAGACTGATTTTTATTATTACGCTGATTTTTCAAAATAAAATCAGCGTAATCTGATTAATCTGCCTAAATCTGCGATCAAGAATCAGCGGTCAGAAAGATATTTTCCTTTATTTCGGGAATTATCCCTTTCTCCAAAGCAGTATCAAAAAGTAATTTGATGGCTTTTTTGCCTTCGGCACCCAAATCGACCGAATATTTATTTACATACAAATCAATATGTTTATACATCACCTCCTCGCTCATTTCCTGGGCATGAGAGCGGATATACTCCAGTCCGGATTTTGGGTTGGCAAAGGCAAACTCGACCGATCGGCGCAATACTCTATTAATTTTATGTTGAATTTCGATTGGTAAATTGCGGTTAACTACTATCCCGCCAAGGGGAATGGCGCAACCAGTTTGTTTTTCCCAATAATCGCCCAGGTCAATTATCTTTTTTAGGCCTTTATCCTGGTATGTAAAACGGTTTTCGTGGATGATCAGTCCGATGTCGACCCTGCCGTCTAATACTGCATTTTCAATATCCGAAAAAACCAGTTCCACTTTATTTGTAGCATTTGGGAAAGCCAAACCTAAGAGAAAGTTGGCCGTAGTGTATTTTCCGGGAATACCGATGGTGAGTTGTGAGTTGTGAGTTGTAAGTTGTTGGCGAAGCCTTTCGGGATCATCCTTGCATATCAACATCGGACCCACACCAAAGCCAAGGGCGCTCCCGGCATCCAGCAAAATGTATTTATCGGCAACATAAGCGAAGGCATGGTAACTGAGTTTGGTAATATCCAATTCGCCACGCATGGCTTTTTGGTTGAGGGTTTCGACGTCATCGTAATACACCTCAAAATCTAAACCTTCAGTATCAATTTTATGATGGATGAGTGCGTCGAAAATAAAGGTATCGTTAGGGCAGGGGGAAAAACCGAGGGTTAGTTTCATAGTAAATGGTGGTGTGTGGATTGCCGGGGCTTTAAGGCTGACTTTGGTTATCTTCATCCTTCGTTGCCCCTTTTGCAATAATTTCAAAAACTCCACCGCAAAAGTATTGAGATTTTTAATAGCTAACCCTATTTGCCAATTGTCCCGGTTGCGCTTCTCAACATAATTTGACACTGCCCTGATTTGAAGTGATGGGATCCCAAATTGCTGACAGGCATAGAAAAATGCCGCGCCTTCCATACTTTCCAATTGCGGGTTTAAACGTTCAATCACTTTTTTTATCGAACCTTCATTGCCATGTACCGTATTTACAGTTATTGCAGTCGCTTGTGCCACTTTTAAATTTAAAATAGAGGAAAATTCTCCAACGTTGGCGATCGAGTAGATGGGATAATAAGTATCCTCCCCAAATCCAAGTTGACTTATCCGTAAAAAATTGTCATCATCTTCGGCACCTAATTCGGCAAATGTATCCTCGGTAACTACGAGCACATCGCCCAAAGCAATATTCCTGTCGAAGCTCCCGGCTATGCCTAAATTAATAGCCAAGTCGTAACCGTTGTTGACCAAATGCCTGCCCAACGCGAATGCAGTTGCTACCATGCCAACGCCAGTTATAAGAATGTTATATTCGGAGTTTGTTTGAATTGCCTGCCTGTTCCCCTGTTGAGAATCGTAAACCGTAAACCGTAAATCGTAAATTAAGTCCTTTACTTCTTCACGGGTAGCTGCTACCACCAATATTCGCATATCAAATTTTTACCGGCTAAGATAAAACATAAGCCCTGTTTTTGTTTTGTATATTTGCACCATTATTTGTTATGATGATATATATTACGCGTAAAGAACATTTTAACGCGGCACACCGGATGTACCGCGAAGAGTGGAGCGAAGAAAAAAATGCCGAGGTTTTTGGCAAATGCGCCAACCCTAACTGGCATGGGCATAATTATAACCTGTTTGTAACCGTAAAAGGCGAAATTACCGAGGCCACAGGCTACCTGATCGACCTGAAGGAACTGAAGATAATTATTAATGATTATGTTATCGAAAAGCTCGATCATAAAAACATTAATAAAGATGTTGAATTTATGACAGGAAAAATGGCTTCGACTGAGTTACTTTGCATCGAAATTTTTAACCAGTTAAAAAAACCAATTGAGGCATATCCGGGTGTGTTTTTACATTCGGTTAAGTTGTACGAAACTGAAAACAACTCCGCCGAATATTTTGGTGATTAATGCAAAAAGATGATTAAAGAAAACAGTACGCCCCAGGAAGATGATGACGATGTTGAAGGTTATGTTAAAATTGACCGGTATAACCCCGAACTGATCAGTAATTTATCCAATCATTATCAGGAAGTTTTAAAGGAGATAGGTGAAGACCCCGGTCGCGAAGGTTTGTTAAAAACCCCCGAACGTGTCGCAAAGGCAATGCTGTACCTGACGCAAGGTTACGACCTCAACGCGAAGGAAATCCTTCAGTCGGCTATGTTTAAGGAAGATTATAGCCAAATGGTTATTGTGAAAGACATCGAAGTATATTCGATGTGCGAACACCACATGCTGCCATTTTTTGGCAAAGCGCATGTGGCTTATATACCTAACGGCCACGTAGTTGGTTTGAGTAAAATACCCCGCGTAGTCGATGTGTTTGCCCGTAGGTTACAAGTACAGGAACGTTTAACCAACGAAATTCGCGATTGCATACAAGATACCTTAAACCCGTATGGGGTAGGTATAGTGATCGAGTGCCGTCACTTGTGCATGAGCATGCGCGGTGTGCAAAAACAAAACTCGGTAACGACTACTTCAGCCTTTACAGGAGAGTTTTTAAAAGAAAAAACACGTACAGAATTTCTAAATTTGATATCAGCAAAACTTAGTTAGTTCATTAGTTCATTGGTTCACTGGTTCATTAGTTCATTGGTGCAGAGTTCAATTGCATCGCTAACTGTGCACAAATGAACCAACAAGTTTAGTTTGTAGGCACGAACTTAATTTGGCATTATGAACTAATAAGCTCTGCACTAATGAACCATTGAGCCAGTAAACCGATATGCACCAATGCACTAATGAACCATTGAACTAATAAACCAAAATAAATTGAAAGCATACATTTTTCCGGGGCAGGGCGCCCAATTTGTTGGCATGGGTAAAGATCTTTATGAGCAATCTGAACAGGCCCGTGTGTTATTTGAACAAGCCAATGAAATACTTGGTTTCCGTATTACCGACATTATGTTTGATGGCACCGATGAGGGGCTTAAACAAACCAACGTTACCCAACCTGCAATATTTTTGCATTCGGTAATATTAGCCAGTGTTTTGGGCGATGCGTTTAAACCTGAAATGGCCGCTGGTCATTCGTTGGGCGAATTTTCGGCGTTGGTTTCTGCTAAAGCTTTATCGTTCGAAGATGGGTTACGATTGGTTGCCGCCCGTGCAAACGCCATGCAAAAAGCATGTGAACTGCAACCATCAACTATGGCCGCCATTTTGGGTCTTGATGATTACACCGTGGAAGATATTTGTCATCGCATTAGCGATATAGTGGTTCCGGCCAATTATAATTGTCCGGGGCAGTTGGTAATATCCGGTACAATTGCGGGAATCGACAAAGCCTGCGAATTATTAACAGCCGCAGGGGCAAAAAGGGCGCTCAAGCTAAACGTTGGGGGGGCATTCCATTCACCTTTGATGGAAGCTGCGAGGGTGGATTTGGAGCATGCCATCGTCAATACAGAAATTAAAACGCCAATTTGCCCGATATACCAAAACATCGATGCAAAACCATATACCGATCCGGCTCTGATAAAACATAATTTAATTGCCCAATTGACAGGGCCTGTTAGATGGACACAAACAGTGATACACATGCTCGAAGGCGGTGCCAGCTCGTTCACAGAAGTGGGGCCGGGCAACGTATTACAGGGCCTGGTAAAGAAAGTTAACAGGCAAATCCCTACAGAAAGCGCTTCGTTATAATAAATTTACAAGCCACTCAATCAAGAGTGGCTTATTTGTGTTTAAATGTCGTAAGTTTATATAAACACATGGCCACCTCAGGAAAAATACGCGCATTGCTGGTAACATTATGTGCCAGTTTGTTTTTTACGGCCATTATTGTCCAAAAAACATATTCGCCTACCAATAACCTTAATCAAACGGCCAGATCGCTTGAAGATAATCTCCATAGAAAAGAAGCGGATGTAAATCGTTTGCTGAATAGTGTAATCGATTTTAATAATTTAAAAAAGCTGGCGGATAGTACCCAAACGGCACTAAATTATATACAACAATTTACTACTGAAAAAAACACATGGTTTATAACCACGGTAAACGGACATTTGAATTTTTGGAGCGGTGTAAAAATTGTCCCAGATAATCCCAACTTAATAAAAGAAGGAGACAGCTTCATAAAGGAAACCAATGGTTATTACGAGGCGATAAAAAAAAGCGAAGGTGATTTTTCTGCGATTTTTTTTATACCTGTAAAGCTCAACTACGAATTCCAAAACCAGTATCTGCAAAACACGTTCTCAGGTGATTTGCTGGAAGATAATAATATTGAAATTGCCAGGGTTACTGATAAAGATACCTATGAAATACACAGTATAAACGACGATTATTTATTTTCGGTTAAACTAAAACCGGGTGAAGTAAATCACAATTTTCTTTATTTTGAGCTGACATTTTGGTTGTTAGCCGTTTTTAGCATTTGTATTTTGGTTCATAGCATTTGCGATTATATAGCTTCTAAAGGCCATCCGCTACTTTCGCTTATTGCGCTGAGCGCGTTTATAATTTTTGTCCGCTTTGTTAACTTATATTATGGCTGGCCCGATTTTACATATCGGCTTAGTGTTTTTAATCCTGCATTTTATACATCTAACGCTGCATTTCCCTCCCTGGGCGATTTCTGCATAAATATCCTGTTTGTTTTTTGGTTCGTGCTCTTTTTGTACACGCAGCGAAACCGATTGTTGACAATAAAAACTGGTAAAATAAACAGTTATGCGATCTTAATCGGAAGTATTCTGGTACTTGTTATCACTTCGACATTGTTGTTAGACCTTTTCTCAGGCTTAGTCACCAACTCGAAAATTAGTTTTGATGTAAGCAATGTGTTGACTCTCTCTCTCTTCAGTTTCCTGGGTGTTTTATTGCTTTGCATAAGTTTTTTAATTTTTTATTTGTTAAATGAAGTTTTTTTAACGGTGGTTTTAAAACTGGCTGTCCCCGATTTGCATAAACTGTTTGTATTTGTATTTGGCATATTGTTAACCACCATCATTGTTGCATACCTCCATACGTTTACAGCGTTTTATATTCTTTGGGGTATTTTGGTTATTCTAAGAGCGTATGCTTTTTTATACCAAAACGAAAAGCTTCGCAGTGGGCCTTTTGCTATACTTGTTTTAATATGCGCCATTATGGCGTCCCTACAACTTAGCCAATTTGAGTCGGTTAAAGAAAAATCAACCCGAATGGCGCTTATGCGGAAACTCGAAGTCCCCGACGATGCAAATGCTGACGCGATATTTAAGCGGATTGAAAAACAAATTATAGCCGACCCATCAATTGTGCAATATTTTGAAGATAGTGTACGCACAACAAATTACATTAAAACCCGCTTGCAAAAGTTATATTTTAATGGATATCTATCAAAATATGATTTTGACGTACATGAATTTGATGATAAAGATAACCCTATATCGGCTGATAAAAATTATGAACTCAATGTTTTCAAAGACATGGTACTGTATAGTTCATTTAAAGTGTCAAATTATTTTTATCGGGAAAATGAATCGTTCGGCTTTAAAAATTATTTTGCAATACTCCCGATAGTTAAAAATGATAAAAATTGGGGAACCGTTGTAATTGAGTTAAAATCAAGGCCTTTACAGGAGTCGCCATCATATCCTGCCTTATTAATAGATGAGTCCGTAAAGACAGACGATGAATTTAAGGATTATTCGTACGCCTATTATATTGATGGTAAATTATTGGGGCACAGCGGGACCTATGTATACGACCTCGTTAACACCAATTTAAATGGCGCGTTAAAAAAGTATGTTTATAAAACAACTCATCTGAAAGACAACCAATGGTTTACACCGCTAAAAAGTACCAGTCATTTAATATACAAACCCAGTGATCGCACACTGATAATAGTGAGCAAGGAAAAAAATCTGCTGTTTTTCGGCATTACCTCGATAACCTTCTTTTTTGTGATTTTCCTGGTTTTTGGCGTCACAATAATTGTGTTAAGATGGCTATGGCTTCGGATAAAAATTTTAACAATTAAAGATGACCGGATTCGATGGAACTTTAAGCTGAATATTGAATTGTTGCTTTACAAAACACGAATTCAATTTTCAATGGTTATTGCTGTATTTATCACCCTGGTATTGGTGGGGATTATTACTTTTTTATCAATAAGTACACAGTATCAAACACAACAAGACAAAACCATTAAGGATGTTATAACGCGCATGGCATTTGCTTTCGAAAGCGGCCCCTATAATAAATATTTGACCAGGGGCAATGAAGAAAATCAGGTAGATTTTAATGATTTTGCAAGTACCTATTCGGCCGATTTTAACTTGTTCGATAAGGATGGGAAATTATTAAATACCACCCAGCCTAAAATTTATGAGTTCGGGTTACAGGCAAGGCAGATGAACGCCCGGGCCTTTATAAACTTATCAAAATTACAAAAATCCGAATTTATCAATATAGAAAGGGTAGGTAAACTAACTTACAAGGCAGTTTATATGCCTATACGAAATTTAAGAGATGAAACAGTAGTTGCTTACCTTGAGCTGCCATATTTTTCGAGCGACGCTGATTATAAAGAACGTTTAGGCGGATTGCTCAATATCATGATCAATATTTACGCTGTTGTTTTTATTGCAATAGGCTTTTTTGCCGTGGTTATTGCCCGGCAAATTACTGCGCCATTAAATTTTATACAGCAAAGTTTAAGTAATACCATTTATGGTAAAAAGAATGAACCTATAAAATGGGAGCGCAACGACGAAATAGGCGCATTGGTGAAAGAATATAATAAGATGATCGCCGCGCTTGAAGTAAGCGCCCAAAAACTTGCCCAATCGGAAAGGGAGAGTGCCTGGCGCGAAATGGCTAAACAGGTAGCGCATGAAATCAAAAACCCACTAACCCCGCTTAAATTAGGTTTGCAACTGCTTGATAAGTCATGGAGGGATAAGGACCCTAAATTCGATCAAAAGTTTGAGCGGTTTAGTAAATCGTTTGTCGAACAAATAGAAAGCCTGTCGTCGATAGCATCAGAATTTTCGGCATTCGCCAAGATGCCAGATACCCGAATGGTAAACCTGAATATTTTTGATATCCTGAGTCAGGCGGTTACCATTTTTAAACAAATGGACAATGTGAAAATCATATTTGATGCGCCTGATACCCCT
>Ga0364867_10267_pt1 | contig 32516 bp, 25 predicted proteins | sample ExccelAu500001D4_3_FD_206915 | JGI IMG/M metagenome (GOLD analysis project Ga0364867, IMG submission 206915) | Enriched cells from Trout Bog Lake Hypolimnion, Wisconsin, USA - BchlTB.Aug13.5000.01.D4 | ecosystem: Environmental > Aquatic > Freshwater > Lake > Hypolimnion/Profundal zone | place... | reverse complement strand
CAATGGAGATACGGCCTTCCTTTACATACTGAAGCATGAGCAGCAAGGAGTGCTGCACCAAGGGAACGCCAGCCGGCGCCTGCTGGTAAGGTAGCTGTTTTTCCTCCCAGGTGTGCGGGGCATGGTCTGTAGCTATAATATCAAGCCGGTCGTCGAGGAGCGCTTCCCAAAGCGCTGCTTTGTTTTCAGGGCTTTTAATTGCAGGGTTACATTTGATGAGGTTTCCAAAACGGGCATAATCATCTGCGGTAAAATGAAGATGGTGTACGCAGACCTCAGTGGTTATCCGTTTTTCGGTAAGGGGAAGCATATTAGAGAACAATTGCAGTTCCTTCGCTGTGGAGATATGCAGGATATGGAGCCGGGTATTGTGTCTTTTAGCCAGTTGCACAGCCGTAAATGAACTCTCAAAACAGGCTTCTGCATTCCTGATCAAGGGGTGAAATGAGGCATTATCCGCATCGGGGTATTTTGCCTTATTTTCCTTGATCACCCTTTCATCTTCGCAATGCGTGGCGATCAACAATTCAGACCCGGAGAATATTTTTGTCAGCGTCAGGAAATTGTCTACCAGCATATCACCGGTACTTGAGCCCATAAATATTTTTACGCCACAGACGTCTTTCTTTTTGTCATTGGTGCGCAGTACTTCATCGCTATTATTGTTGGAGACGCCCATGAAGAACGAATAATTGGCAACAGAATTTGCAGCAGCAATGCCATATTTCTGTTCCAGTATCTCCTGGGTCAGCGCGGGGGGATTGGTATTGGGCATTTCCATGAAAGATGTTGTGCCACCTGCGACGGCAGCACGGGCCTCGGACCCAATGGTTGCCTTATGGGTAAGGCCGGGCTCCCTGAAGTGGACCTGGTCGTCTATAACGCCGGGCAATAGATAGAGGCCATCGCCGTTTATTTCGGTACAATTCCCCGCTGCAGGGATATGGTCATCGATACGCTCGATAAAACCATCCTTGATCAAAACATCCTTTACTGCCCGTGTGCCTTCGTTAACGACCGTGGCATTCTTTATCAATTTCCGGAACATATTTGTTACTTTCGTCCCCGGTGGGCGGGGCAATTTTTTGTTTCGCAAATCTACCATATATATCTGAAAAACCTTTTTTATGCTAAAAAATGCGCTTCTGATTTCCGGCATTTTGCTGGCCGCCCCTAGCTGTTTTTCCCAAACAACTTTCCTGCCACTTGGTTCAGAAGACTACCATGTCCTCGACCGCCTCGAAACGCGTTCGGGCAGGCTATGCGATAGCCTTGCACTTGGAGACCGGGCGGAATCGCGGCGGAATGCAGTGAACTATCTGGAATCTATAAAAGCCAGTAAACTGAGATCAGATTCGGCAGCATCGGGAATGAGTAAGACAGATGTATACAACCTGAACCAAATGATCTCTGAAAGCGGGGAGTGGACCCCTCCGGTAAATACCGGAAAATTAAATAATTACTACGCCCAGCAATTCTATCCCGATGGCGCCATACGTTCAAAAACGCCCTGGTTCAATACTTTTTACACGACGCAATATGACTTCGTACATATAAATACAAAGGACTTTTTTCTGGTGGTTAATCCTGTTACCGACAATATGGTGATGGACCAACACAATACCCCGCAACCAGCATCAATAAAAAACACCTTGTTTTACAGCAGCCGTGGCGCAGAATTAAGGGGCTGGATCTCAAAGAAGATCGGGTTTTATACCTCTGTGACGGATAACCAGGAGCAGTTGCCTTATTTCGTGACCACTTGGGCTAATAAGACGCAACAGGCAGTTCCGGGAGCCGATTATTTTACGCCCCCCACAAATTCCACCGCCAGCAAGGGTTATTATGATTATATGCTGGCCAGCGGGTATATCAATTTCGATGCTGTTAAGAATCATGTCAACGTTACATTTGGAAACGGGAAACATTTCATCGGGGATGGTATTACCAGCCTATTCCTTACTGACTTCTCATCTAATATGCCTTACCTGCAGGTGCAGACCCGTATATGGAAGGTGAACTACGAGTGCCTTTATTTGGAATTGACGCCGCAGTACAACAAAATCCTTGGTGACACGGTGCTAAATCACAAATATTCCACTATTCATTATCTCTCCTTTAACGCCACCCGGTGGCTCAGCCTCGGGTTCTTTGAAGCGGAGGTCTTTGACCGTCCCAACATTTATGAAGTCTCCTATCTCAACCCCATTATATTCTCTACGGCCATTAACCGTTTCAATGGAAATGGCGACAAATCCATCCTGGGCATGGATGGAAAAATAATTGCGGCAAAGCATGTTCAACTATACGGGCAGCTGGTGCTGAATGAATTCAGGTTCAACGATCTATTCAGTAACAACGGCTGGTATGGCAATAAATGGGGCGTGCAGGCCGGTGCTAAATACTTTGACGCATTCACCATTAAAAACCTGGACCTGCAAGCTGAGATCGATGCTGTGCGGCCGTATACCTATACTGCTAAAGACACCCTGGCCAATTATACCAATTACAACCAACCGCTTGCTGACCCATTAGGCGCCGGCTTTGTGAAAGCAATCGGTGTGATTAAGTACCAACCAGCGAAGAATCTCTTCCTGACGGCGAAAGCCACCTACTATATTCAGGGTGTAGACACCGGAAATTCAAATTTAGGCAATAACATTTTTGACCCATACACTACTGCACTTCATGATTATGGCGTGAAGATGATCAACGGCCCCAAGAGCCACTGCGAGATACTAAACCTGAACCTCTCTTATCAGGTATTCCGGAATGTATTTCTTGATTTAGGGGGCACCTATCGCAAATATGTCAATAACGCCGGCGTATACCCTGACTATTCATCTACCGGCGCTGCTCTGGGACCGCTCACCACAGACTACGTATATTTTGGATTCCGGATGAATGTCGCCCGTCGAGATTATGATTTCTTCTAAGAAGGTAACGGTCGAAGGACCATATACACGTCATTTAAAAAGAGGCCGCCCATTGCTGGACGGCCTCCCTTGTATCTATACTTTACTGATCTCTAAATTTTACCTGTAATACCTGTGTGCGTAACCCCTATAACCATAATGAGGGGCAACATACGCCGGGCGATAATACCGTGGCCCATAATAACCACCTACTACTACCGGCGGGCAGTACACCCGCACAGGTGGGCAAAACCTAACAGCGGGACGGCAGTATCCATATCGGCCCCTCCATGGGGCAGCATCTGCTTTTGGGGTTAAAACTGCTGCTAATATCATTACCAGAAACGCGCTTACTATGATCTTGTTTTTCATATCGTTTGTTGTTTTATTACTGATATAGATACAATCCGTGTGCCAGAGTTTAAGGTAAAAAGTGTCAGTGCTGAATATTAACAGGTTTTAACAACGTAATGCTTATTGGCTGCTAAATCAGTGTATTACATCAACTGACAGTTTATTTCTCGCTCTATATCCCGCCAAAAAAGAAGGCTATCCATTGCTGAACAGCCCTCTGACACTTATTTATTTTGCTTACCCTTTTTTACCTGTGGTATCCGTGTGCGTAACCCCTGTATCCATAATGAGGTGCATATACCGGTGCGCAATTTCGTGGCCCATAATACCCACCCACTACTACCGGTGGTACATATACCCTAACTGGTGGGCAAAACCTAACAGCCGGGCGGCAATAGCCATATCCGCCTCTCCAGGGAGCAGCATCTGCTTTGGGGTTCAAACCTGCTGTTAACATCAGTAACAACGTCGCGGCTAAAATGATCTTGATTTTCATAACGTTTATCATTTAATTACTGATACAAGTACAAATTGCCTGCCAGATTTTATGTTGAAAAACGCCACGCGCGAATATTAACAGGTTTTAACTTTTAGGGCATGGCTGCAATTGCTATGAAATCGACGTATAATATTTCTGCTGACCCCATCAATTCATAGCATTAAGATAATATACACTATCCTATTGCCATTCTATTTTTGTGCGTTTTTCCACTTATTATAATGCGATGTAAAACATGACGAAAGAAATATACACTAAGAAGATATTTGCCCCATTCCTGCTAATGGCAGCAATCTCATTTCAGCTTAGGGCACAGGATGCTGATACTGCCAAGCCCGTATTTAAGCCGCACGGCAATATATGGGGGCTGACCTTCGGGGATTACGTGTTTAAAGGAAATGCCGACACCGTGGGGAGTGGCCAGGGGCGAGGCTCAAACCAATATAGCAAGGTACCTGTAGACTCCCGGTATTTCCAGTTTCGGCGGGTGTACCTTGGGTATAACTATGATATGAGCCCAAAGTTTTCTGTCGAAATTTTATTAGCGGCAGAGAATGACCTTGCCCCTGGTTCCATAGGCAATCAAAATACCAATGGCGATGTATTGACCGACGGAAAATTCGCGCCTTTCCTAAAGCTGGCCGATCTGCGCTGGAAAAATATTTTTAAGGGAACAGACCTTGTAATGGGGCAGATGACAACACCTTCATTTCCGCTTTTATCAGAGAATATATGGGGGTACAGGTCAGTAGAAAGAACAATTGCCGATATGCTGGGAACGCCATCTTATGACGAGGGCATAGCGCTACAAGGGCATTTTGACCCAAAAGCCAACTTCGGCTACAATGTGATGGTGGGCACCGGAAATAGTGCGAAACCGGCGACCAATAATTTCCAGATGTTCTATGGCGATATATGGGCTAAATTTTTTGATCAGAAACTGGTGATAGACCTTTACCAGGACTATGAAAAACTAAACTGGACTGCCATAGACACATCCAACGCCAATGGTTATCATCATGACCGCAATACCACTAAACTTTTAATTGCGTGGACTGTGCCAAAATTTACCGTTGGCATTGAAGCACTGCAAACCACACTGTTGGGCGATGTTGCAGCAAACACTTTGTCCAACAGAACATTTTATTACACCACATTCGCCACCGATGTCTCGCTCTATGTACGCGGGCGTTTGTACAAAGACAAATTGGGGTTCTTCGCGCGGTATGACAATTATGACCCCGGACATAAGATCAGCGAAATCACAGATAATCCAAGGGTCGTTTCTTACACGCCGCTCACCTCAGCCTACGACCCAACTACAAAACAGCAATTCCTCACCTTTGGCCTTGATTATACGCCATTTGAGAACGTGCACCTGATGCCCAATTTTTACATGAACACCTATGCCTGCACATTACCATCAGCCGACTATAATTTAAACCCTAAAGGAAGCGGTGTGTTAGGTACGGACGCTGTTTACCGCCTCACCATTTATTATATTTTTGGTAAGAAAGACCCTGTAAGATATTAATCAACCGGGAACCTGGCAGCGAGTATACCTGAGCTGCTGCATGATATGCCGAGCATTTCACTTTACTGCGGCAGCAGGTTTCGGTGACGTGATCGTCCCAGCGCCTTTTATTTTTCTGGCCTTCAGGAACATGAACACCTCGTGCAGTTGCTCCGCATCCATATTTGCCGCCACAGCGTGGTTTTTGGGATCCTTCCTGATGGCATAGGCGGTATAAAGGTCTATTTGCTGGTCGGTAAAATTGGGCATCCCGTCCCTCCCTTTTCTGAAAATGCCGTGGCATTCCGCGCAGTGCATTTCATATAGCTTGCGGCCTGTTTCCAAAGATTTTAGCAGTGCAGTAAGCTGCGCCCCCTGTATATCCGGAGGCAGGGTGTATTCTATTTTTTTATGGGTTGCACATGCAGCTACCATGGTCATGGCCACTAACAACACTACCCTATTTTTCTTCTTCTTATTTTCCATCTACCACTATTGGCTCAAAAGTTACCATAACCTGAAAAGTACAAATATAAATCAACAGGCCCGGCTTTAAGATAAAGCCAGGCCTGTCATCATGATGCGTTTGTTAAAAACAATATTATTTATGAGTGACCACAAATTTGCCATCGCCCACAATGCTATTTGATGTTGTATTCACAATGCGGTATGAATATACACCGGGAGCATAAGTAGAAGTATTTACCTGAAGATTGTTGCCCGTCATTGTAAACGAACCAGCGAGGTTCCCTTTCTCGTCCACAATGGTGATCTGTAAAGTGGAGTTTAACGAATTGCTACAGCTAAAGTTGATTACATCCGTTGCAGGATTTGGCATCACTTTGAAGGTCATATTATTTGCTACTTTGTTTACGCCTGCATCAATGTAAGCAGTCCTCCAGCAGTCGGTTAATGGACTGGCAGTAGCCGCATTGCCGGCATGGGTAGTACCATAAATGTCTTCAATAGTGCGGAGGAGGTTATACAAGTTCACGTTTTCAGAGTAGGTACCGCCCTTTACCATAGGCCCATAGAATATCACAGGGATATTGTTGCCATGGTAGTCGTCATCTTCATCATAAACGATAATGTACAAGGTGTTATTGGCAATAGACCATTTTTTCAAACTATCCAGGTTATTATACATCCAGGTGTCACCGAGGGCTATGCTCTCAGGGCAGGGCAGTGATGCACAGGTATAGTCGTGCATATCGTTGGTCATATTAGGCACAACGAAGGAAACTGTAGGCAGCGTGGAATAATTTGTGGGGAATGCGGTCCATGGCTGGCTGGCCGTGCTGGAAAATTGGTTGGTTCCGGTACCGAACCAGTTGGAACAAGGATTGTGCTTGCGTACATAATTGGCGCCGCCACTGGTGTAAGTAGCCCCTTCATAGCCTACACTTGGCAGGTCTTCGCTATAGGTGGTAAACGTCTTACCCACGGCAAGTATTTCTGCGCCGAGGTTTGGTGACGTCCATGGATATGTAGTGGGCAGGTCATCGGAAGTGATACCCTGATTCTGGCCAGAAAAAACGTCCAGATAGTTGGGCTGGCTGGGATGCTCTATCGCAAAGAACTGGGTGAAAACTGCTGCATTCGTGTCGGCACAAAGTGCATTGATGTGCGGTGCAGAAGAAGACCCTATTATTTGTGAATAGGCATAGTTTTCTTCGAACAGCACCACGATATGATCAGGCCTGGGCAATGTCTGGGCAATGGACATCCCCGCGTAAGACGACAGCAGTAGCGCTGCCGAGATAAATTTTGTAGAAATTTTCATATAGTATTTTTTACCAAAATTACCTTATGGAAACTGACACACAAAGATTTACGCGTTATCAAATCATTATGGAAATGTGAACTGGAAAACGAATGTGGGCGAGGCGCTTGCTATTGTCGCGCGCGGCCGGATCACGGGCTCAAAGGAAATGAGCACAAGGATATGAAAGCAAAAAAACGTGCTATAAAGCCCGGCAATAAATAACGTGACTTTTGTTTTTCCTAATTGTAATTCACGGTTACCGGTACTGCAGTTGCATTGGTATAGGTGCCTGCCGGTTGCCCGGCAACTACATTAAGTGTAGCGCCTACCTTAAGGTCCTGCAAGCCACTACTGCTCAGTGCCCCGGTGAGGGCAGGACTGCTGGTGAATGATGTCATCATCATGCTATTGCTGCCATTTGAGATAGTAGCTAACGATGGCAGTGTGATGGCAAAAGCATAACTCGCCTGTCCAGATACTGTGAAATCGGCGCCGGACACTGTTCCGGAAGTTGAAGGAAGTGTAACACCACCGGCGCCGCCAGTGGTGCGGGCCCCTGCAGGTGAAAGGACCACGGTGCCTGCCGTTGAAGCCGATACTGCAACATTACCAATATTCATCTCTACATTCTTCACGATCGTTATTGGCGTGATGATAGTTGCGTTGGCCCCAGCGGTTGCCGTAGCCTGGGCGCTTACTTTACAACTGATGAGCAAAAGCGCCATTATCGTGTTGATCAATAAGAAATAGGTCTTCATGCTGCGTGCATTATTATGTTACACAATCGAACTTTGTGTTTTTACTTACGCTTTATCTTCTCAATCGGCCTTTTGTTCTTTTGTTTTACTTTTTTATTACTGAGATTCACAACTCATTGCAATCCAGCCTTACTTCCAATTGTTAATCTAAATCTCTTCACAAGGTAATAACAATAATCAATATTATCACAAGTATAAAGGTATTTTTTTCCTTACAAACTTAAATGTTTTTTGCATTATGCTTTGATTATTTTTTCTGCTCCAGATCGCTGATACGCTTCATAAGTTCTGCTACCTGCTTTTGCAAGGCTGCATTCTGGGCGCTGAGTTCCTGAACGGCTTTTACCAATGGTACGGTAAACTCAGAGTAGGCAAGAGTATAATTATCTTTATCATTAGCAGGTTTGTGAACGCCGCTAAAATCGTAACCAGAGGCCTGGGCAGCCTTTTCTACGTCCTGTGCTACAAAGCCAGTGCGCACCTGCGCCTCAGTAGCATCGAAAGAGGCCTTCCTTTTTTGAATATCGGTATCTGTCTTCCCCTGAAACTGTTCAAATTTTCGGGCCTGGAAACGGTAGGTTACGGGTTTCAGCTTATTAATGAAATCAAGCCCTGGTACGTTTTCTTTAATGTCTGTCTTAAACCTGCCGTCAGATAAGTTGGTCCAGCTCGTGTATCCGCCAATGGTGTTTACTGTAGTGGATCCAACCACCACCTTGTTACTCGCATTTACGGTTGCATACGCACCCAGTGCCGTAGCATTTGTAAGCGTATCGAACCCGACGCCCGCAGCATAACCCAATGCAGTATTAAAAGTACCTGTGGTATTTGTTTCCAGTGCATAACCGCCCACAGCGGTATTGGCGTTGCCAGTAGTATTATAGTAGAGCGCCGCTTCTCCCAGCGCGGTGTTTTCCATGCCCGTGTTATTGCTGTTGAGGGCTATTACACCGACTGCAGTGTTCTCGTTGCCAGTGGTATTGTTTTTTAATGCTTCTGCGCCTACTGCAGTATTTTCAGAATCATTAGTGCCATATTCCAGAGCCGCTTCACCCACAGCTACGTTCCAGACGCCGGTGGTGTTACGTTTCATCGTGTTTATACCAGTAGCGGTGTTTGAAAAACCGCCTGTATTGCTGAATAATGAAGAGTCGCCGAATGCAGTATTGTTATAGCCCGCATTGTTACTGTATAGGGCCGCAGCTCCCACAACCGCATTATTATATCCCGTCGTATTAGCACGACCTGCGCCAGCCCCATAAGATACATTTCCGTTGTTGGCGTTTATCTCACCGGCCCAGGTGTTATTTACCCTAAACCGTAGTGTTGCCGTATCCCGAGTCCCAATGAAATCGATGGCGGAATTTGTTCCAGCGTTACCGGTCGTCGTCCATGCATTTGAAGTTGCCGGGGCCCATGCAGTGCCATTCCATTTCAATAGCTGACCTGTTGTAGCACCCTGCTGCGCTATCTTGAGCGGCGATGCCGTAGTCCCGTTCCCGGCGAGGGTTGTGTCGGTAATGGAATTCGCTGATGCTCCGTACAAGGCATAGGGTACACTCAATAATTCCGTTGCCCCAAGGCTGACGTATGAAGTACCGCCGGTGGGATCTATTTGTACTTCCATATATTTTGGGCCGGAACCCCAATTCACATTGCTTAAATGATAGGTGCTCGCACCGCTTCCTATGGCCACATTATACAACCCGAAATTATTGGTAACGGGGCTTTGCGTTTCCTGGTATACAACGGCACCCGATGCCGAGCTGTCATGTATGATCAGGTTGAGGCCGATAGTAATACCGGCTAACGGCGCACCTGATGAGTCGCGTGCCACACCCTGGTAATTCAATAAATCCGGTGCCTGCGCCCACGTAGATAGTCCGGCAAATAATGCGATGGTAAACGACAATAGCTTTTTCATCTTGCTTACTTTGGTGATTATTTAAGTTTCTCAATTTTAAATGTGGTGATTTCTGCCACCTGTTTGTATCCGCTAAATGCTATTTGCAGTAAGTACGGCGCAGCGGCAAGTCCCGAGCTGTTTATTTGCTCCACCGTAGTCCCTTGGTTTACGTTTTCGGTTTGACTAGACACTACCTTACCCGTCATGTCGATGAGCCAATATTTAAGCTCGCCATCAGCTTTAGATGTGAAGCGAATATTTATGATAGTGCTGGCAGGATTTGGAAAAACCTCAATTTGACTCACATCATTAGTGCTTGCTATGCCCAGATCAGGAAAAAGATCGGTTTGCAATAGTCCCTGTGTTACAATGATGCCGGACGTGGAAAAAGTAGATACCATTGTCATCTCCCCAATAGAATAGTCAAAGTAGCGGCCATCTATTTTTCCTGATCCACCAGTGGCGTTCAGAATGGATGGTTTTATGGTTTGCCCACAAGCACAGGTACAAAATACCTGCTGAATCATAATGACGAATAATGCGAATGCCTGCCTCATAGCCTTGCAAACCTACCCGCTACCCCAATTTAAATACATGACTTGCGACAGCGCCCCTGATGATATTCGTTAGAAATGAGTTTCCAAAAACACGCAATTTTCCATTTTTCGGAATATACATCCTCATTTTAGACTTTTCCGAGTGCGTGAAAAATCATAACGAACTGATTTTCAATGTTTTATTGTTTTGGCACGCAATTGGCTATATGCTTATCATCTCAGCGAAAGTTGAGAGCAACTTAAAAAAACATTCTAAACTTAAAAAAACACTCTAAAATGAAATTCTTCACAAAAGCAATCGTCTCAGCGTCCCTGATCATTGCCAGCTCTCAATGCTCCTTTGGACAGGCTACGGCCACCGCAGCTTCCAGCGCCACCATCATTACCCCCATTACCATCGTAAAGAACGTAAACATGAGCTTCGGTAATGTTGCCGTATCTGCATCACTTGCCGGTACAGTGGTACTTGCCCCAGCAGGCAGCCGCACCACCGGCGGCGCCGGCGGCGTAACCCTTCCATCAACAACCGGAACAGTTGCGGGGGCTGACTTCACCGTTAGCGGACAGGCTTCCTACACTTATGCGATCACATTGCCAACTACGGTAACGATCACCAGCGGTAGTAACACTATGACGGTGAATGCATTTACCAGTTCGCCAGCTACCACCGGCGCGTTAAGCACAGGCGGTACGCAAGACCTTAAGGTGGGCGCTACATTGGTTGTAACCGCGGCACAAGCAGCCGGTACTTATACCAACTCAACGGCAGTGCCTGTAACTGTAAATTATAATTGATACAACGATAAAGTCGTTTTTTTAAGGGCTGGGCATGTCGATGTTCGGCCCTTTTAGTTTTTTCGCCCCTTCCACTCGCTTTTTAGCAGGCCGGTTACCACCAGGTCTTCCGGCATCCCGTTTCTGACCACGCTTTGCCGCAATACGCCCTCTATGGTAAACCCTAGCCGCTCGGCCACCTTCGCGCTGCGCTTGTTGGCGGCTACAAAATGTATCTCTATCTTATTAAGCCCTATTTTTTCAAACAGAAAATCGATGAATTTGTGCAAGCTGCGGATGATGATACCCTGGCCTTCAAATTCCTTACTGACCCAATAACCAATCTGCGCCTTCCTTGTTTGATGCTCCCATTGGTGCATCCCAATGCCACCAATCAATTTGTAGTTGTAAAAGATGCCCAGCGCCAACGCTTCCTGATTGTGTTGCTGCTGCATCGACTGTTGTATGAACTGAAGGGAATGTTCCTGCTTCGTGGTTTTGGCAATCCAGTTGAGCCATCCATGCAGGTGGTTCCGGGAACTGTTTACCGCGTTAAACAGTTCCGGCGCATCCTCTACCACATAGGAGCGGAGCAGTACGTTATCATCAATGATAATGGAAACCAAATATTATATTCGTTGGTTGCGACGCGTGTCGTTATTTTCTAAGATTTATTCCTTGATTTCACCATGTCAATGTTCTTCACCTTATTCCAGTCCAGTATCTTAATAGACCCAGGTACGTTTTTTTCAGCCGGCAGCCTTCCTTGCTTGAGCCAGGCGTAGGCCGTACTCTGATTGATACCCTTCCTCACCGCAAATTCCTCGAGCGTGATCAACTCTTCCTTTACCTCGTCTGTTACTTCAAGTGTTTCGATGGGGTTGTGCAGCATCTCCCACATCTCAGGTATCCGCTTGATCCAGGCCAGTTCACGCATTTTTGGTTTTGCTTCCCCAACCGGAGAGCCGAAATATGTTTTGCCTCCTTCCAGGCTCGCTGGCACACCGCTTTGCGCCAGCACCACAGCTCCCTTACCTATGGTAAGGTCCTTACTTACGCCTACCTGGCCCCACAGTATAACTTCATCTTCAATAATGGCCTTCCCACCTATACCTACACCCGCAGCAAACAAGCAATTCTTGCCAATTACGGCACCGTGCCCCACATGGATATGGTTATCCAGCTTGGTACCCCTTCCTATTATTGTATCGCCGCTCACACCCTTGTCTATGGTGGTGCAAGCGCCCATTTCCACATCATCCTCGATGATCACACGACCACAACTTACCAATTTATCGTATTGTACATCCCGTTCTTTGCGGCGTTTGAAATAAAACGCATCAGCGCCCAATACGCAGCCCGCATGTATCACCACGTTATTGCCAATCTCGGTATGATCGTAGATGGTCACGTTTGGATGTATCAGGCAATTTTCGCCGATCTTTACATGGTTCCCTATAAATACGCCTGGCTGTATGTGCGTGCCCTCGCCTATGACAGCCGAATCACTGATCATCTTAGTAGCCGGCTCGAATGGCCTGAAACGCTTTACTATTTTCACATAAGCGCTGAAAGGGTCATTCACCAGTAAAAGCGTTTTCCCCTCAGGGCAGGCTACGGCCTTATTTATGATAATGATAGTGGCTGCCGAATTGAGGCATGCGGCATAATATTTTTCATAATCTACAAACGAAATATCTCCAGGTGTTACCTTATGTATCTCATTAATACCCGTTGCCAGTTGCTCCTTATCGCCGAACAGTTCCGCCCCGATAAAGTCTGCAATCCATTGCACCTCCACAGGCTTTTCAAACTTCATATCCTATATATTTTGTGCAAAAATACAACTTTGAACGGGTGGATAGTAAAAAAATTAGTTGTAACAGCACCAACGGTTATTTATCCCGCTGCATTCACGGATTTTGGCCACGGTGGTTGCAATTCATAATATATGCCGCTTTTTAGGAAGTAACGGTCAGCGTTGGGCATGGAGGGAAATCAGGCGGGATCTTGATTGACCGGGGATCTAAGGCCATTAAAATTCCGGGTAGCCAGAATTGCGTAACTTTACACTGTCGGGTTCCTTTTTATTTACCACCTGAATGTAAACATAGACGTATGTACGCATTATTATTGCTGCCCTTTATTTTCCTCGCCGTGTACCTTAGTTCCCGGAGGAAAAAAAGCTGTTGCGAGGATGTGGAAGAGTGATCCTTGACGTTCATACCGCGACCCTGAAAAAAGCTCATTGCCGGAATCCAAGGTTTTTATGCTTTCGCCTCGCCAAACTATTCATGCAATACCAGCACTGCCTTGATTGATTTATTCATCACCTGGTTTACGGTACTACGGGAGAAAATGCGGTATACCAGATTGTGATGGTGCTTTACTACGCAAAGAATATCGGTCTGGTTGCCCTGTATGAAATTCATGATGCCTTCGCGCGCGCTGTCCTCGTGGATGTATTTAAAATCAAGTTCCGTATTTTTTACCAGCGCCTTCAGGCTATTCTCTCCTGCTTCATTGGTCTTCCATTCCGGCGTTTCCAATACGTTTAACACGTTCAGCTTTTCAGACTTAAATGCTATGATCAGCTCATTAAGCGCTGTTACGTCCTCAGCAGACAAATTTGTTGAAAAATCAGTTGCCAGGGTAATAACTGGATTAATAGAAAATTTCGTCTCAAGAGGTATCACCAGGGTGGGTGTCTTTGTCTTAGATACCATCATGCTGGCATTACTGCCAAACAGGCCATTGATGCCGGTTGAGCCCATGGTCCCCATCACCAGCAGCTCCACTTCATGTGTCTCTATATATTTCGTCAGCACGGCGCTTAATGATCCTACTTCGCAAAGTGAAGTAAGCTGCACGTCCTGATATTGGTATTTGCTGATAAAGCTATTGGCCCAGGTAGCAAGCGACGCCCTCTTTTTATTGTGGTAGTCTTCTATGAACAGGGCATTGTACACATTGTTGTCCAGGCCCTCTGTAGATGGAATGGCGTGGATGGCACAGAGTTCTATTTTAAGGATCTTCGCCAGTTCTACAGCGTATTCCATCGCATTGCCCGCGCAGGCAGAAAAATCAGTGGCAACTAATATTTGTTTCATGTGTAACGTTTTATCCTGATTATTATTAAAATCGAAATCCCTTGTGAAAAACAGCTGTTTAAAACTAAATCTTTTCTAAGATCTAAACAAATAAATGAAATACGAAGAACAAAGCCAGGGCCAGCAAAATAGACACCGGTAATGTCAATATCCATGCCATGGCTATGCTTTTAAGCGTCCCCTTATTAAGATTTTTTGTTCCGCCATTAGCTGCCATGGTCCCTGCAATGCCGCTGGATAGAACGTGAGTAGTGCTCACTGGCAAGGCGAACATAGTACTTAACTGGATGGTTGCGCCGGCCACGAGCTCCGCGGAAGCGCCCTGGGCGTAGTTCAGATGTTCGTTGCCTATCTTTTCACCTATTGTCACCACGATCCGTTTCCAACCTATCATCGTGCCAATACCTAATGAAATAGAGATGGTCGCGATCACCCAAAGGGGGGCAAAATCGGTAACTTTACCCAACCCGTGCGACGCTTCAGTCATTGTGGCTTTGTCTTGCTCGGGAATGGTCATTTCCTTGTTGGTGAGAAACCCTTTTAAAGATTTATTAATCGTCTGTATTTCCTTCCTGAATTTAAATGTCTCCTTGGGGTCTGCACTTTTTGTGGCCAAGTCTTGTTTAGTCGTCGCAATTACGGCACTTAATTTTGTTATGTCATCCTGGCTTTTCGGATTGCTCTGTATCATATTCTGCACAGGCTGTTCTATGCTCGTCAAATAGCCCATTATTTTGCCATCTGGGATATTGTGGTCGATCGCAAAATTGGCTGGCAAGAATGCAATGAGTATCAGCATCAGCAGCCCAACCCCTTTTTGACCATCATTGCTACCATGGGAAAAACTGACCCAGGTACAGGTAAATATCAGTAAGATCCTAATCCACAGTGGAGGGCGGTCATTCTCGCCATGCGGGATATGAAACAAGGATTTTGCCTTTACCACATGTTCTAGCACGTACATAAGTCCCCAGGCGAGAAAAAAACCAAGCACGGGCGACAAAAGGAGTGCCTCCCCTATTTCTATAGCCTTGGCCCAGTTAACGCCGTTGCCATGATAAAAATAGGTAAGGCCCAAAGTAGAACCGATCACGGAACCGATTAAAGTGTGCGAACTGGAACACGGAATACCAAGCCACCATGTTCCCAGATTCCATATAATGGAGGCAAGCAATACCGATAAAACCATCGCTGCACCCACCTGCACCGGAAGCTCCATCAATTCGTTCAATGGGATCAAATGCAATATTCCCATAGCCACGGCAATACCGCCTACCAGAACCCCAAGGAAGTTGAAAAAGCCACTCCATGGCACAGCCACCATCGGTTTGAGCGCCTTTGTGTATATAACTGTGGCCACGGCGTTTGCCGTATCATGAAATCCATTTACAAATTCAAAAGCGACCACACATAGCAGGCACAAAAAGAATATCGCCAATATGCCCCCTGTCAAGTTTACTTGTCCGATAAATGGTAATGAAAATGCATCTAATAGTAGTGTGCTCATGCAAAAGTTTTTTGAACTGCCGTAAGAATGAATGACAGCACAAAACACTTAAAAAGGCGTCTAATTTCTTAATTTTTGATATTATGTAATTATTAAGTGTTGTTGAAGCTTTACTATATATTCACTTTATATAATCCGTAAATTATTGATTATAAAAGATATATCGCCTGCTTTAACACCTTTAATTTATAAGACCTTAAGCCGCTTAAGTCCCTTAATCAGGATCCGGTATTTTATACTTCCCAACTATTCAATACTTTCGGTGTTCATTATCATCAAAAAGTATGAAACTGACCTTAACCATAATTATAGCCGTATTAATGGCATCGTGCATGCCGGGCCGGGCGCCTAAACAAGACCTTCAACAACAAATTGATAGTCTGAATTTTCAACTGGCAAATGTGTATCGCCCTGGTCTTGGCGAATTTATGAGCGGCATACAAGTTCATCATGCCAAACTTTGGTTTGCAGGTAAAGAACAAAACTGGAAACTGGCGCTGTTTGAACTGGATGAGATCAGGGAAACACTGGGAGACATACGCAAGTATAATACAGACCGGCCTGAAATACAGTCGCTGCCCATGATTGACCGTCCCTTAGACAGTATAGCCAAAGCCATAGAGCAGAACGACCCTCAGCGATTCATCAGCAGCTACATCCTGCTCACCAACACCTGCAATAGTTGCCACCACACCACTAAGCATGAGTTCAACGTTATAAAGGTTCCGGATACACCACCGTTCACCAACCAGATTTTTAAACCGCAGTAGGCATGGCAAAAAGGCGGAGCGATTTACGGGAGGTTGCTGCTCTATTTTTAAAACTGGGTTGCATAGGCTTTGGCGGCCCTGCTGTGCACATTGCTATGATGGAAGAAGAGGTGGTTAGGAAGCGCAAATGGATGACCCACGAGCATTTCCTTGACCTCATCGGCGCGACCAATCTGATTCCCGGTCCCAATTCCACCGAGATGGCACTGCACATCGGCCGGGAACGGGCGGGATGGAAGGGGCTCCTGGTGGCAGGGCTCTGTTTTATCGTTCCTGCTGTAATTATCACGGCGATATTTGCATGGGCTTATAAGACTTACGGTCACTTGCCGGCAGTCGCGCCGTTTCTTTATGGCGTCAAGCCCGCCATTATCTCTGTGATAATAGCATTGATGATCTCGCTGGGCCGAAAGGCGCTGAAGAATACTGAATTAGGCATTATAGGTATCGGGTGCGCGATTGCCGGCATTGCGGGCGTAAACGAGATATTTGTGCTTTTTGGCGCTGGCGCCCTTGGTATGCTCTATTATTCGCTCAAGGAAAAGAGCCAGAATTTAAACAGCGTGCCCCCTTTTTTATTGTTCGCGCAGCCTGGCGGTTGGTTCACATTGCCGAACGCGAAGATCTTCTGGATATTCCTAAAAGTAGGTTCTATCCTCTACGGCAGCGGATATGTTTTATTCGCGTTCCTCGACTCAGCATTGGTGCACAAAGGGCTGCTCACTACCACCGAGCTTACAGATGCGATCGCGGTAGGCCAATTCACCCCCGGCCCTGTTTTTTCCTCCGCCACATTTATCGGCTGGCAAATGGGCAATTTCCCCGGCGCAGTTGCTGCAACTATTGGTATCTTCCTACCTTCATTTCTGTTTGTTTCATTACTCAATCCCCTCATCGCTTTACTCAGACGGTCCGCGTTGATGTCAGTATTCCTCGACACCGTGAACATGGCTTCGGTGGCCATCATCCTGGCCGTGTGCGTAGAAATGGGCAAGGATTCAATTAGCGACTGGCGCACCATTCTCATCGCTGTTACCAGCCTCATAGTTACTCTCGCCTTCAAAAAAATGAATACTGCATTTGTCATCATCGGCGGCGCCGGTATGGGCTACCTGCTATCCCTGATCTAACCATTTTGGCCCCGATGGTTGTGCTTATTTCATCGGCACCTCAATCACCAATACATCGCTGTCTTCAGCCGCGCTCATTTCGAACGAACCGGCGTCGCTGATCCCCAACGCATCTTTCTTGCCCAGTGCCTGCCCGCCTACACTTATTTTACCATCTATCACGAATACGTAGGCGCCGCTGTTGCTGTTGTGCAGTTGATGGGCAATGTTTTTCCCTTTCCCTAACGCCGTCCGGTATATCCATGCATCCTGGTTTATTTTCAACCCTTCATCCTCGTTCGTTATCGGCGAAACCAATGCTTGTAGGCTGTTCACACGGTTCTGGGCCGGGAAGGTACGCTGGTCATAGCGCGGTTTCACATTTTCCTTATTCGGAAAGATCCATATCTGCAAGAGATTGGTCTTTTTATTGGTCAGGTGGTTATATTCGCTGTGTGTAACCCCGGTCCCGGCGCTCATTACCTGCACTTCATCGGGCGCTATAGTTTGGGTATGGCCCATGCTGTCTTTGTGTTCCAGCATACCATCCAGCACTATGGTGATGATCTCCATGTTGTCGTGCGGGTGCCGTCCGAAGCCCTGGCCGCCATCGATAATATCATCGTTGAGCACGCGCAGCATACCGAAGTGAATTTTAGCCGGATCGTACCAACCCGCGAAACTGAAGGAATGGTGGGCATTGAGCCACCCGTGATTTGCGTGGCCGCGTTTGTTGGCGGCATGGAAAACTGTTGTCATATTTTATAAATTTTAGTCTGCATGTTAAAATACATGTACATACATGAATACAAAATCAATGCCCAAAATATTTCCCTGACAAAATAGCAGAAAAATTAGGAAATCCGTAATTAGGATAGCATTTCAGAAAGTGTAATTTTGAATGTACAAGCACACATAAAGTATGGCACAAACAATACTGGTTATAGATGATGAGCGCGCTATCCGGAAGACGCTGGCTGAGATACTGACCTTTGAGGGGTACGTGATAGATGAAGCTGCCGATGGCGCTGAGGGGGTGAAAAAGATCAAGGAAAATAATTACGACTGCATCCTTTGCGACATAAAGATGCCGAAAATGGATGGTATCGAGGTATTGCAGGTAGCACATGAAGAAAGGCCTGATATCCCATTCATCGTCATTTCCGGCCATGGAAATATTGAAACTGCGGTAGATGCTGTAAAAAAAGGGGCATTCGATTACATTTCCAAGCCACCGGACCTTAATCGCCTGCTCATCACACTGCGGAATGCACTGGAACGAAAATCCCTGGTGGTGGAGACCAAGCAATTGCGCAAACGAATCTCCCGTGGTTATGAAATGATTGGAGCGAGTGACGGAATGAAGCGCATTAATGAAACAATAGCCAAGGTAGCGCCTACTGACGCGCGGGTACTGATCACCGGCGAAAACGGCGTGGGCAAGGAGTTGGTAGCGCGCCGCATCCACGATCTCAGCAACCGATGCGCCGGCCCAATGATAGAAGTGAACTGTGCAGCCATACCTTCTGAATTGATAGAAAGTGAGCTTTTCGGGCATGAAAAAGGATCCTTCACCTCTGCTATTAAGCAGCGCATCGGGAAATTTGAGCAAGCCAACGGCGGCACCCTCTTCCTGGATGAAATAGGTGATATGAGCCACGATGCGCAGGCCAAAATGCTGCGCGCATTGCAGGAAGGTAAAATAACCCGCGTAGGTGGTGAAAAAGAAATAAAAGTGGATGTGCGTGTGCTGGCGGCAACAAACAAAAACCTGCTGGAAGAAGTAGACAACAAAAAATTTCGCCTTGACCTGTATCACAGGCTCAGCGTCATACTCATCCCTGTACCCTCCCTCAATGCCCGGCGCGATGATATACCGCTACTCATCACTCACTTTATGAAGGACATCAGTGATGAGTACAAGCAGCCCGAAAAAGAATTCGAACCGGAGGCCATTGCAGCCCTGCAGCAATTCAACTGGACAGGTAACATACGCGAACTGCGGAACGCAGTGGAGCGACTGATCATCTTATCCGACAAAAAGATAACGCTGAGTGATGTAGAAACCTATATCCTCCTTAAGTAGCCTAAATGTCTTAAACTGCATGCATCCTTCCGATTTTCAACACGGCTGAGCATCCAACAATAGCTCATTGCTAAAAATAATTTTTGTCTTTTAGCATATTCATCGTAATATTGCAATGGAATAAAAGGCTATGGGGGCAACTAAGTCAGATCTATTTACAGCCGAACAGAACGCCTTGGCGAATATGGCAAAGGCAATAGCACACCCGGCCCGCATCGCTATTTTGCAGCAACTGGTGCAGACAAATGCCTGCATTTGTGGTGACCTGGCGATAGAATTGGGCCTCGCGCAGCCAACCATTTCCCAGCACCTGAAGGAGCTGAAGACCGCCGGCATTATCCAGGGAACGGTAGAAGGCACAAGTGTATGCTACTGCATCAACCCAGCCACCTGGAAACAATACCAAGACTTTTTTACTTCATTCTTTAAGGAAGTGATGGTCAACAACAAGTGTTGTTGATTTTTTTGACGACCTACATCGTGATATTGCAATAACTGAATAATGATTTTGAATTGATCCGCAGCCAATATTTCAACCAACTCTAAAAAGCATGTCAGCAAATAATTGTGCACCAGCAGCCGAACGTAAGAAACTTAGTTTTCTCGACAGGTACCTCACCCTCTGGATATTTATGGCCATGGCCCTTGGCCTTACCGTAGGCTATTTCATCCCTTCCTCTTCGGGCTTTATAAACTCCTTTTCTTCGGGTACTACCAACATTCCACTGGCTATAGGGCTCATGCTTATGATGTACCCGCCATTTACAAAAGTGAAGTACAACAAATTACGCGAAGTCTTTAGAAATGTAAAGATCCTCAGCATCTCACTATTACTCAACTGGGTCATTGGTCCGGTATTGATGTTTGCTCTTGCTATCATCTTCCTGCACGGCCATCCTGACTATATGGTAGGCCTTATCCTCATAGGGCTTGCCCGTTGCATCGCCATGGTCATCGTCTGGAACGAGCTTGCAGAAGGAAGCCGGGAATATGCCGCTGGCCTCGTAGCGTTGAACAGTATTTTCCAGGTGTTACTCTATAGCGTTTATGCCTACTTGTTCGTCACCGTCCTGCCGCCCTTATTTGGTTTTGCAGGCTCTGTCGTTCCCATCACCATAGGCCAGATTGGTGCAAGCGTCGCTATTTACCTCGGCATCCCGTTTGTTGCAGGTTTTGTTACCCGGTACTTGCTCCTCCGTCTGAAAGGCGAAAACTGGTACCAAACCAAATTCATTCCGCTTATTTCGCCGGTAACGCTGGTAGCACTGCTGTTTACCATATTCATTATGTTCAGCCTCAAGGGGAGGATGATCCTGCAAATACCGCTTGATGTGCTACGTATAGCCGCACCCTTGGTTATTTACTTTGCCATTATGTTTATGGTGAGCTTCTTCATCGGTAAAAAATTAGGGGCTGACTATGCTACAAATACGTCTATTGCTTTTACTGCGGCGGGAAACAATTTTGAGCTGGCAATAGCAGTGGCTATTGGTGTTTTCGGTATCAATTCTGGTGAGGCATTTGCAGGCGTCATAGGCCCCTTGGTAGAGGTGCCCGCGCTGATATTACTGGTCAATGTCGCATTCTGGCTGAGGAAAAAATATTATTCCTGATCTTCTAAATTTTTCAGATTATGCGCATCGCATTATTCAGTGACATCCACGCTAACCTACCCGCTCTTGAAGCCTGCCTTGCCGATATGGACAGCAAAAAACCCGATGCCATTTATTGCCTCGGAGACCTGGTAGGTTATAATGTCTGGCCAAATGAGGTGATACAACTAATAAGAAGCAGGGGTATACCTACTATAGCAGGCAATTATGACCTTGGCGTTGGCCGTTCAAGCGACGATTGCGGCTGTGCCTACAAAACGGATGCAGATAAAGAAATGGGCAAAATTTCCATCGCCTACACTAATAGCATCGTAAATCCGACAGAACGGCAATATCTCCGCACCCTGCCCGCACATATCCGGGTAGAATTTCAGTTAAACCACGAGAAATTGAACCTGCTGTTGGTCCACGGCAGCCCGCGACGGGTGAACGAATACCTGTTTGAAGACCGCGAAGAGAAAAGCATGCTGCGGATCATGAAGGATGCCGATACCGACATTATGTGCTTCGGTCATACCCACAAACCTTACCACCGCATAATAGGAGAAAATGAAGGCGCAGGGCACTACCGGCATGCTATAAATACCGGTTCGGTTGGCAAACCCAAGGATGGGGACAGAAGGGGATGTTACGTACTGCTCCACATCGACGAATCGGCCAGCGCTATGAGCAAGGACTCAATAAAAGTGGATTTTATACGCTTTGATTACGATGTAGAAAAGGCCGCAAAAGCCATCGAAGGCTGCCCTTTACCGAATGAATATGCCACCATGCTCCGGCGCGCATGCTGACGGCCCTTCCTTATAAAATGAACACAAAAGCGGCTGCCCATGCAAATGAGCAGCCGCTTTTCTCAATGTTTATTTATCGCTTAGTTTGTCGCTTTCAGCAACTTGTCCGTCTTCACCATTGTGCCATTGGCGTCATACAGCATGATCATGTACATACCATCTGCAAGGTTACTGATATTGATGTCAGTCGCATTGGCCTGGTCGATCACTGTCTTACCATCAATCGTTGTAATGACCGCGCGTACGGTGATCATGGCAGCAATATGCACTGTACTCTGCGCAGGATTTGGATATATCCTGATCTCCTGGTTCGGGGCCGGGTTATTTGTGCCCAGGCTTACATTAGGCGTCCAGTCGGTGAGTACATAGTTGTCAGAGAATGAAGTACACCCTTCCGAGTCAGTTACGCTCACCTTATAGGTGCCGTTTCCTGTCGCAATCAGTGTATCCGCAGTAGCGCCGGTAATTGGCACACCCGACAATGAATTGTACCACTGATACGTCAGGAAGGTATCCTGCGTACGGAAGATAGATGCACTGTAAGTGATCAGTGGATTTGGCAACGGCATTTCTGTCACCGTTACCGAATCGCCCTGCACGAAACACGACCCTACGGTGACAGCAACTTCATACTCGCCGGGTATTGTAGCAATATAAGTCGCAGCGGTCGCAGTTGGTATCAGCACATCGTTGTGGTACCACGAATAAGTAACCCCTGTTGCACCTCCCACAACTTCAGCAGAGAGGAGCGAGCTACCGCCCCAGCAGAATGACGATGGCGTAAGTGGTATAAGCGTAGGTGTGGTCACTACCGCAACATCTGTAGCAGCAGCCATGCTGGTACATCCATCAGAATCAACCATCACCTGATAACTACCTGTTGTGAACGTAAAATACGTTCGTCCCGTGGCCCCTGATATCGCTGTTCCGTCATCATACCATTGGTACGTGTCACCCGCGCCCACAGGGGCGTCAAGCGTCACACTCCCCCCGGAACAGAATGTAGTTGGCCCCGAAGCGGTTACCAATGCTTGCGGCAGCGGTACCACCGTCACGGTAGCTGTTATCACTGTAGTGCATCCCACCCCATTGGTCTCTTCAAGCTCTATCGCTCCACTTACTGAGTCAATGTAAGTCATGGTCGTAGCTCCTGAAATCGGGCCTGAAGAGTTGAGCCATTGATAAGTGTAACCCGAACTATCATCCCCGGAGAAAGTAACGCTGCCCCCGTGGCAGAAGACAAGTGAACCATGCGTAAGGATACCCGGAGGTGAAAGGCTGATCACTGTGGAGATATCACCCGTGGTGCCGGAGCAACCCACTGTATTTGTGACCACCGCGTAATAACTTCCGGTCATTGTTGCAGTATAGGTGGCTGCCGTAGCGCCCGCTATAGGCACCCCGTCATAAACCCACTGATAATCCATACCGGAAGGTGTGGCAATCATGGGCACTCCCGTACCGGAACAGGTCGTGGTACTTCCTAATGCTGTGACGACCGCCGTGACCGGGTTTAGCGAAACATGCATTATCGGCGACATCAGGGAGCATCCCGTCGCCGTTGAGGTAATAAATACCGTGAACGTACCGGCGGCAGAATCTATATATGTAGCACTTGTCGCGCCCGAGATCGTACCACCACCTTCATACCATTGGTAGGTAAGGGAACTCCCCGTCGATGCAGTCAGTTCCACAAAACCGCCAGGGCACAAAGCGGTATCGCTGAGTGGTGTTATTAATGAGGCTGGCAATGGAAGCACGATCACCGTAGCTGTTGCGGAACACTGGGTCCCTAACACATAAGTAATAATATCCGTACCCGCCGAAACACCGGTAACAATTCCAGTTGTGGACCCAACCGTGGCAACACCTGTAGATCCACTAGTCCATGTACCACCTCCGGTCAAGTCATGTAATGTTGTAGTCGAACCCACGCAGACACTAAATGACGGCACTGCCGTGATCGCGGATGGCAAGGAATTCACTGTCTCCGTCCGGGTAGTGTAACATCCAGTGGATGTTAGCTGATAGGTGATTGTCGTAGTACCAACGGAGAGGCCATTAACTGTAGCATTGGGTGGCACTCCCGCGGTTACGGTCGCCACCACGATATTACTACTTCCCCACGTTCCGCCAGGCGTTATGTCGCTAACCGTAGTCGTAGTACCCACACATAGACCTGCATTTCCCGTTATTGCGGCAGGCACAGGGTTAACCGTTACAGTATACGTTTTATAACATGTTGTTGGCAACGAATAAGTGATGATCACTGTGCTGCTCGTCACTACGCCCATCCCGGTCACCACACCGGTGCCACTAACTGTGGCAACGCCACCGTTACTACTCGTCCACGTACTACCTCCCACCACCGGCGTACCGGTCAGCTGTATCGTTGATCCTGCACAGACCACGGTAGGCCCGGTAATATTATTAGGTAATGGGTTCACGGTTAAAGTTTCTGTAGCCGAACATCCCGTACCTCCTATTAACCAAGTAATGGTAGACGTACCGGCAGTAAGGCCTGAAATAAGGCCCCCACCGGTTATCGTCGCCACCGTGGTATTGCTGCTAAACCAACCGCCGCCCGCAGTAGCATCGTTCACAGTAATCTGGGAGCCCACGCAGACCGCGGATCCTCCTGTGATCGGGGTTATAGGATTGACTATGATCGCCGAGACTGTGGCATAACAAGATGTCGGTAACGTATAGGTGATGGTCATAGACCCACCTCCGGTCCCAAGTAATGTACCCGTCGTCCCTACACCAGTCACATTTCCCACCGCTCCGTCACTACCGGTCCAGTTTCCACCGGCCGTAGCGTCAGTGAAAGTCAAGGACTGGCCCTGGCACACCACCAACGCGGTGTAATCTATAGGCGCAGGGTTTGGATTTACGGTCACGGCCGCGTAAGCCATACAACCAGATGGGAACTCATATGTTATAGTAGCAGTTGCTGCAACCACGCCCAAGTTGGTGCCGCTTACTACGCCTGTGCTCGGGTTTATTGAGGCGATCCCGCTCGCGCCACTTGTCCAGGTACCCCCTCCGATAGTTTCGGTTAATGGTATCTGAGACCCCGAGCACACATTAAATGGCCCGATGATCGGAGGCACAGGGTCTACTGTCACCTGCGCAGTTGCATAACAGCTGGTTGCAAGTGTATAAGTAATCGTAGCAGTCCCGGCGCCGGCGCCATACAAACTTCCGGAAGATGAGTTTATAGAAGCAACGCCAATATTGTTACTTGACCATACACCCAAGGTCGTATCGTCAGTTAAAGTCACAGTTGAATATTCGCAAAGTTCCAGAGGTCCGCCTATTACCGCAGGTACCGGGTTTACCGTCACATTTGTGGTGGCATAGCATCCGGTTATCAACTGATAAGTAATGGTCACGGTGCCTCCCGAGTGACCCGTTAGCACTCCGCCAGCCGTAATGGTCGCCACGCTGCCATCGCTGCTGCTCCACGTGCCGGTGCCCGTCACGTCAGTGAGTGTTATTCGCGAGTTCTCACAGACGACGTTCGGCCCTGCAATTGTAAATGGAAGCGGGTTCACAGTTAACGTCAAATTAGAATGGCAGCCCGAAAGCAACGTGTAGGTGATAATGGAAGTTCCCGCGATATAGGTGGTCACGTCACCGGTCGTAGACCCTATATAGGCTACTCCAGTAGTGCCACTTTCCCATGTACCAAGGCCGCCACCGGCAGTGTCTGCCAATGTAAGCGTACCACCTGCACAGACGCTATCCGGCCCCGTGATAGGCGCCAAAGTATAAACGCTCACAGTAGTAGTATTAAAACAACCGGTTGTAGTAAGTTCATACGTAATTACTGAAGTACCGGCAGAAATACCCCTCACCGTAGTAGTGGTACTCACACCCCCGGTTACGGTAGCAACCCCGGTGGAGCCGCTGATCCAGCTTCCGCCGCTTGAGGCATCCGTAAGTGTTATCGTAGCCCCCTCACACACAGTATATGCTGTCCCCGACGGCGGCGATGGTATTGGATTTACCGTTATCGTTTTCGTCGACAAGCAACCTGTGGGCAGCAAATAGGATATAACACACATACCTGTCGCCACACCTGTCACATCCCCGGAGGCGTCAACAGTACAAGTAGAAGTAGTAGCGCTGCTCCAGGTCCCGCCAGTTACGTTATCTGCAACGGTGATGGTAGCTAGCCTGCAGACCGATGCTAGCCCGGTTATTGGGCCAAGCGAATCCACAACCACTGTTTCCGTAATGATACAGCCCGTATGGGTGATGGTATAGGTGATGGTCGCGGAACCGGCCTCAACGCCAGTTACCACTCCCGTTCCGGAGACAACACTCACCATAGCGGAATTACTGCTCGTCCAGGTGCCAAGGGGCGTCCCATCCGTCACAGTTATCGTTTGTCCGGAACATACAGTATCCTTTCCTCCTATCGGAGCTGGCAACGGATTTACAGTCACCTCAGCAGTGGCCTGGCAGCCTGTGATCAATGTATAGGTAATGATGGAGGTACCCAAGGTCGCCCCGGTCACGTTTCCGGAGCCATCAATTGGGGCCACCCCTATATTGCTGCTGACCCAGGTCCCACCACCGCCATCAGACAGCGTATTCGTCAATCCAAGGCAAATACCCAGCGGCCCGCCAATAGGCGATGGCAAGGGATTCACGGTAATGGTATCATAGGCCCGGCAACTTCCGGGTGTCGTATATGTGATAATTGTAGTTCCTGATGTTGAGCCGAACAACGACCCCGACAACGAATTAATGACCGCGATCCCCGTAGACCCGCTCACCCACGTACCGCCTGTAAGGCCATCGCTGAGGTTAATGATCGACCCCACGCAGACAATGTCAGGACCTGATACGGCCACAGGCATTGCATATACCGTAACAGTGACGTAAGGCGCAACGCACCCCGTGCCTAATGAATAGGTAACAGATGCTGTGCCGGGCGATATTCCCGTCACGGCGCCGGTGGTAGAATTTATTGTTGCTATGCTGCCTGAGATCGTCCACACCCCGCCGGTAGCACCATCAGACAGCCGCGTAGAGTCGCCAACGCAAACGAAAAGCGGCCCTGTAATATCCTCAAGCGGGTTCACCGTCACCGTGTCATAAGTAACGCAGCCCGCTACCGTTGTAAATGTAACCACAGCAGTACCGGCGCTCTCACCTATAACATAACCTGAAGAACCAACGCCTGCAATAGACGAATAGACCACAGACATCGACCACGCGCCACCGCCGCTTGTGGTATCTGTCAATAGCGTCAGCCCTCCCTCACATATATAGGGGTTACCGAATATTGGAGTGAGTGGATTTACTGTTTGCGTGAAGTAAGAAGCACACCCGGTTACGAGGGTATAAGTGATGGTATCCACACCAGCAGAAATACCTGTCACCACACCACGCAACGGATCAACAGTTGATACACCTGAATTGCTGCTGGCCCACGTGCCGCCAGAAACAGAGTCTGCCATGTGCACTGTATCGCTCTGACAAACCGAGAGTGCGCCCGTAATATTCGTAAACGAATCAACTTTGACTACGTAATATGAGCTACAGTTGGTCACTGGCAGTTCGTAAGTAATTACAGCCGTGCCTGCTGCTACGCCATATACCAGCCCGCTGGTAGAGTTAATTTCAGCAATGGAACCATTGCTGCTCGACCACGACCCGCCAGGTACAATATTATTTAAAGTGGTAGATGAATACCTGCATATCTCCGCCGTGCCTGTGATGGCCGCGCGCGGGTTCACATTTAAGCTTGTTGTGGCGATACACCCGGTCGGTAATGTATAGGTGATCAGCGCCGTCTCCGGTACTATGCCGGTCGTAATTCCTGTTACGACGCCTGACGATAGATCAACTGTATCAACAGTCACATCGCTCGTACTCCAGGTGCCCAACGGTGGCGTATCATTAAGTGTAGTTGTAAGGCCGGAGCAAACAGTTGTAACACCGCCAATCGTGCCTGGCAATGGGTTCACCGTCACCGTCACTATAGACATACAACTGGTAGGCAGTGTGTAGGTAATAGTGGGCGCACCCTGACTTACCCCTAACACAGTACCCAAAGCGGGATTGATTATGCTGCCTGAAGATGGATTGCTACTAGTCCAAACCCCACCAACAGAATCGTTGGTCAAAGTAGTAGTTAAGCCCACGCAGACGCTGTCTGCACCAAATATGACAGAAGGTAAAGGATGCACGAGGAAAGTATCGGTCATGATACAACCCGTGGGCAATGTATAGGTAATAATAGCAGACCCGGCCAAAACCCCCGTTACGGAGCCTGAAGTCGAGTTAACATTTACAATAGTAGTGCCGAGATTATTGCTCCAGGTACCACCAACTGCCGTATCTGTCAAAAAGGTCGTTGACGCTACACAGACCGTATCCGCGCCTGTTATCACATTAGGTAGCGGGTGCACAGTGACCTCGTCCATAACCATACACGCCCCCGTGGGAACTGTATAGGTGATAATGGCAGTACCGGCCATATTTCCGGAGATGATCCCTGTAAGGGAACCGATAGATGCCACCAGAGTGTTACTACTACTCCAAAGGCCGACCCCTGTTGACGTGACATCTTGGTAAGTCGTTGTCAAACCCGCACACACCGTGTCCCTGCCTGTAATAGGCGACGGCAGTGAGTCCACGGTCACTATCGTAGTATTGATACAACCTGTACCTAATGTATAAGTAATGATTGTAGTTCCATAATGAATGCCAGACACAATACCTGACGTAGTACCCACGGTAGCGACGCTGGTAACAGAACTGCTCCAGAGGCCAGGCACCGATGTAGAACTTAAGGTAGTTGTAGACCCAACGCAAACGCTATCAGCGCCTGTAGTTGCCGCAGGTAATGGATTCACAGTGAATACAACCGTAGTGTAACAAGGCCCCACAACATAGGTGACAACTGTAGTACCTGCGCTTACGCCGGTGATAATTCCGTTCGTGGAACCGATTGTAATGATAGAACCACCGTCGCTGCTGCTCCAAACCCCACCGGTAGTATCGTCATATAGCGTGTCTTTGAGGCCCGCGCATACTTGTAAATTACCAGTTATCCCCGGTGTCGCACACACGGGAGATACCACCACCACGCCATTGCCATTTGAGTTACAACCACGTGCCATAGTAGCGTGAGCAGAACCATAAGATGATCCGCCGCCGCCGCCGGTCCAGTCACCACCACCACCGCCATAGTAGCCGCCGCCGCCGCCACCGCCTACTGATCCAAGGCCTCCTCCACAACAAACACCCGCGGCACCACCTGTGGCGCCACTACCTGCCGATCCCGCCAGTCCAGCACATGTAGAACAGTCGCCACCAGTACCCGGCGCAGTAGGAGTGCCACCCGTGCCGCCAGTACCGTCACATCCAGCGCCCGTTTCACCGGTCGTTGTTCCGCCATCACCACCTCGGTCTATATTGGGTGTGGTCGTATTCGCGCAGTGTAAACCTGCGCCACCGCCACCACCTGCCACTACAACGCGATTGGCTGTGCCATAAGGTGATATCCGTATGTCTGATGCACCGCCGCCGCCGCCGCCGCCGAAAGGCGTCGGCGCTGCGCCACCCAAAGAATTGACATTGTTTGCTCCATTCCCACCGCCGTTGTAGCCGCCGGCAATGGTACCGGTGGTTGTACCAGTTGCGCCCTGGCCACCTACATAAATATTAAGCACCTGCCCCACAGTCACGGTAATAGTGTCAAAAACGCATGCACCATATCCTGGCCTGTCGGGGAAAGTACCTTCCAAAGAATTTAGTCCACCCTCCGCACCCATGGCGTTTACTGTGATCTTAGTGACACCCCTGGGCACTGTATAGGTTTGCACCGAGCCGGTATAGTTAAACGTAGTAACGCCGCCACTCTGCGCAAAGGCGCCTACATTCCAGCCTAATAAGATGATTGAGAGGAGTTTAAGGTTTTTGTACAAGTTTTTCATCCGAAAAATTTTTAAAATGTTACTTGAAAGGTTTATTGTTTTTTATTCCGCCTTTTATAAATGTGCACTATTAACTTTAAGATAAAAAATCGTCAAATAATTTCGATAAAACAGCCGCTTAATGGGCTTTTCACAACCCATTAATAAAAAGTTTGCTCTAAGTTAGGTATTATTTTATAAAAGTAACAATTCCGGATTAAAATATTTATTTTTATATGTTTTACTTTTGCACCAGATAAGCGCTAACCTCACGCCTCTGAATGCCCTTCATCGTCAAGTGCTTTTTCAATCGCCTTGCTGGGTATTAGCCACAACGTAGCTACAAACACAAAAATACCGGCAGAGATCAGGGGATGGGTAAAAATAGCCACCGGAATAGAAACAAGGTATAAAGCGAGCGACACAAATCCCTTTCCATCGCTCTTGCATATAGCCCGCGTGAGCTCCGTTTCCTGACCATAACATTTGCGGATCACCCTGCTCAATATCGTATAGGCAAGGCCGCACAGGGCCAGCAAGCCGCCATAAGCCGCCACTGTGTTTTTCTGAAAATCGTTGATCCCCATCCAACCGGTGGCAAACGGAATTAGTGACAGCCAGAACAGTAAATGTAAATTTGCCCAGATTATGCCGGCGCTTACCTTTTTTGCGGTGTGCAGCAGGTGATGATGGTTCGCCCAATATATTCCCACAAAAACAAAACTCAACAGGTAGCTGACAAACACCGGCGCCAATGGTTTGATACTTTCCCACCCCGTCCCTTCCGGAACCTTCAATTCCAGCACCATGATGGTGATAATAATAGCAAACACACCATCACTGAAGGCTTCCAACCGGGATTTATTCATAAGCTGTTTTAATTGACCAAAACAAACATAAAGAATAAATTCCGAACCCACTACCCGCAGCTATTTTTTATAATGCCGGCGTAGGGCGTCACTATGCACCATCGCCGGGCAGCGGCATCATATCAGATCGTTTACCGAATTGTCATGTTTCTATTTAAGCAAATTGAAATACTTTTGTAATTATGAATCTCATTGCCCCCGCGCATATTGCCAATTATATAGCAGGCGAATTGCAACCGCCGATCAACGGCAGGTACATTGATAACATGAACCCCGCTACGGGCGAAATATACAGCCAAACCCCCGACAGCGATATAAATGATGTATCAGAAGCAGTGGGTGCGGCCAGGGCTGCCGCGCCTTTGTGGGGCACAACGCCTGTTGAAGAACGGTTCAGGATACTGAACAGGATAGCGGAATTGATCGACGAAAATCTGGATGCGCTGGCGCTGGCAGAAACAAACGACAATGGCAAACCACTTTGGCTCAGTAAACGGGTGGACATTCCACGGGCATCAAGTAATTTCAGGTTCTTTGCCACCGGCATCATGCATTTCAGCACAGATAGCCATAATATGGAAGACAAGGCCATCAACTACACACTGCGGCAACCCGTGGGCGTAGTAGGGTGTATATCTCCATGGAATTTACCCCTTTACTTATTTACCTGGAAAATAGCGCCTGCACTGGCTGCGGGTAACTGCGTAGTCGCCAAACCCAGTGAGGTGACGCCCATGACCGCATACCTGCTCAGCATCATTTGCCGGAAAGCTGGCCTGCCGCCTGGAGTATTGAATATCATTCACGGCACCGGGCCCGGCTGTGGCTCTGCCATCGTGGCCCACCCAGACATCAAAGCAATCTCTTTTACCGGCAGCACCCGCGCCGGACGGGAGATAGCCGCTGTGGCTGCGCCAATGTTCAAGAAAATATCGCTGGAGCTCGGCGGCAAGAACCCCAATATCATTTTCGCCGATTGCGACTGGGATAAAATGATGCGCACCACACTGCAATCCTCATTCAGCAACCAGGGCCAGATATGCCTTTGCGGCAGCAGGATATTGGTAGAAGAAAAAATTTATGAGCAGTTCAAGCATGAATTTGTGGCACGCGTCCGCAAGCTTACCATCGGCGACCCACTTGAAGATACCAGTAAGCAAGGGGCAGTAGTGAGCAAGATGCATTTTGACAAAGTGATGGGTTGTATCAAACTGGCTCAGGAAGAGGGCGGTAAAATACTTTGTGGTGGAAGGCCCGTGAAAATGGAAGGTAGGTGCGCAAACGGGCTGTTCATTGAACCTACGGTGATAGAAGGCCTTGGGCCACACTGCCGCACAAATATGGAAGAGATCTTTGGCCCGGTTGTCACCATCCAGTCCTTCCAGACCGAAGAAGAAGCGCTGCAACTCGCCAACACCAGCGATTATGGCCTGTCTGCCACCATCTGGACACAGGATGTAAGCCGCGCAAACCGGGTAGCGGCACAGGTGCAAAGTGGCATTATCTGGGTAAACTGCTGGCTCCTCCGCGACCTCCGCACACCATTCGGTGGTTTCAAAAATAGTGGCGTCGGCCGCGAAGGCGGATGGGATGCCTTGAGGTTCTTTACAGAGCCAAAGAATGTTTGTATTGAGTTGTGATAGTCCTCAACAAATTGCGCATCGTTTTGCTGTAGCGTTCGAC
>Ga0364867_10266_pt1 | contig 32630 bp, 24 predicted proteins | sample ExccelAu500001D4_3_FD_206915 | JGI IMG/M metagenome (GOLD analysis project Ga0364867, IMG submission 206915) | Enriched cells from Trout Bog Lake Hypolimnion, Wisconsin, USA - BchlTB.Aug13.5000.01.D4 | ecosystem: Environmental > Aquatic > Freshwater > Lake > Hypolimnion/Profundal zone | place... | reverse complement strand
TGCTGCAGGGCAATACTGGCCGCCATCGGGAACCCTTGCTAATGGTAAAATCATTAAAACAGTTGATGGCGGAAATTCCTGGAATGTAGTTTACGACAACGGATTTTCTACCCTCTGGTCATTGTATTTTACAAATGCGCGCACAGGTTTTGCAGCAGGTGACGGAGGAGAGATCATGAAAACAAATGATTTCGGGAAGACGTGGTACAGTACAAATACAGGCAGCGGAGGCCTTTATTCACTTTCCTTCCCAAGCCATGATACCGGATTTGCCGTTGGTGTAACAACAGGGGGCGATAGCGCCTTGGCCCTTAAAACCGTGAACGGGGGTGGTTATCCAGAAGGCATTGGCAGTGAAAGAATGTCATACCGCGCAATCAGAATATATCCCAACCCTGCATCGGATGCCCTGACTGTGGAGATCCCTGAAGCCGGCCACCTTACAGTCACGGACATTACAGGGCGGCCGATGATGGAGGTTGAGGCCTTAACACCTTTTACCAGGCTTGATATCACATCACTCAATGCCGGTGCATATATACTTTTTCTGAAAAATGAACGAACAGTCCTGGAAGGAAAATTCATTAAAAACTAAAGTGGTACCTTCCATTTTTGTAAGGGTGAATCAGGCCTTTCGGTATTGTAGTCTCTGACATTATTTGAAGGGCGCATCTGGCTCCTCGTCAATGCAGACGCTTACATTATTTGAAAGGAGAATCCTGCTCCTTGGCCATGTGATTGTATACCATGCCGTCCATGAATTTCGGGAAGAATTTATTCAGCATGACAGTCATTTTGCCCATGGCAGTGAGGATGATCCTGTCGCGGCGTTTTTCAATGGCTGTGCAGATACAGGCGGCGACGGTTTCGGCCGGCATCAGCTTGCTTTCGTCAAGCGGGGTTTCACCCTGGGAGCTGCCATCCTTTGATAATGCCACGTTTCGTATATTACTAGCGGTAAAGCCAGGGCAGGCGATCAGCACATGCAGTCCTTTTTTCATATTCTCGATACGGATGACTTCGAGAAGCCCGTGCATGGCGAACTTTGAGGCCGAATACCCTGTACGGCCGGGAAGCCCTTTATACCCGGCAACAGAGGAGACACCGACAAGGGACCCTTTGGTTTTCAGCAGGTATGGCAGGGCGTACTTCGAGCAGTATACGGTTCCCCAGAAATTGGTGTCGAAAAGCTTGCGGATTACTTCCACATCAACATCTTCAAACAAAGCCCGCATCGAGATCCCGGCATTGTTGATCATAACATCGATGCGTCCGAAGTGTTCAAATGCAGCATGGATGAGCCGCCGGCAATCTTCTTTCCGGGTAACGTCGGCCTGAAGCGAAATGTAATCCGCAGTGTTCCAAGAAGAAGTTATTTCATCCAGCATTTCTTTACGGCGTGCTGAAAGTACGACTTTTGCTCCCCGTTTATGAGCTTCGACTGCAAGGGCTTTTCCGATACCTGAAGAAGCGCCCGTGATTATTGTAACCTTGTCTTTCATTGAGTTCCTGTTTCCGCAAAGGTAAAAAATTGAAGTACGATTAAGGATGTACAAATGTATTTAAGATAAATCTTATTTTTGAAGAGCTGAGAGAGCTGTTTGATTTACGATTGAGTGATTTACGATTTCAGATTTAATTTTTTGATTTACGATTTGTACCTTGTTTATAAATCAGCTATGCATCGGCAGTAAGGATGAAATCGCTACTCATCACTCATGCTTGTCCAAACAGCGATCATCGTTTTAAAAATCCTTAATTTCGTAAAAAAAATCACGGATGACTGAGAGGGAGTTGTTTTACCGTTATCTTGGCCTGCCTGCTTTCGGACCTATGGCCCTTGATATTGTGAAGGCCGAAGGTGTGTATTTATATGACCGCAATGGCAGGAATTATATTGATATGGTTAGCGGGATCTCGGTCAGCAATGTGGGGCATCGACATCCGCAGGTCATTGAAGCAATTAAAAAGCAGGCCGACGATTACCTTTATGTCAATGTTTACGGGGAGTTTATCCATTCACCCCAGGTAAGGCTGGCCGAAAAGCTCTGCAGCCTTCTCCCTTCATCCCTTGATTCGGCGTATTTCGTGAATTCAGGGGCCGAGGCCATTGAGGGAGCATTGAAACTTGCAAAGCGATATACCGGCCGTTCTGGTATTATTGCTTTTAATAATGCCTACCATGGATCGACCCACGGCGCTTTGAGCATTTTAGGCAACGAAGCCATGAAACAGGCATTTCGTCCGTTATTGCCGGATGTCCAATTCCTGGAATTCAACAATTTCTGCGATCTCGAAAGAATTGATTCACAAGCGGCCTGTGTGGTTGCAGAGACCACACAATCAGAAGCCGGGTTGATCCCATCCGCTGAAGGCTTTATGTTCCAGCTCAGGAAGCGCTGCAACGAAACCGGAACTTTACTGATCATTGATGATGTGCAGATGGGGTTCGGTCGTACCGGGCATCTATTCAGTTTTGAAGAATACGGTGTAGTCCCCGACATCCTTGTTCTTGCAAAAGCCCTTGGGGCAGGTTTGCCTCTCGGAGCTTTCATGGCATCCAGACATGTTATGGATACTCTTGCTTTCAATCCGGAACTCGGGCATATAACCACTTTCGGCGGGCATCCCCTCAGCTGTGCCGCGGCACTGGCCGGGCTTGACGTTTTGCTTCAACCCGGCCTGATTGAACAGGCTGAGGTGAAAGGACTGCTGATAGAAGAACTTCTGGCAGTGGCACTTCATAGCGGCAGCATAAGCGCCATCCGGCGCAAAGGCCTGGCACTGGGGATAGAGCTTACCGATCCTATGAAGCGTAAAGCTTTTCTCGATGCAACTATGCGTGCAGGAGTATTCACAGACTACTATCTTTTCAAACCTGCAACTTTCCGCCTTGCACCACCACTGGTGATCAACGAAAAAGAGATAACTGAAGGCATGAGCAGGATCATGAAAGCCCTGGCCTCCATTTGATATTATGAATGTTTGTCAGATCTTTACGGCACTTACCGTATTGCTTTCAGAGTGGGAAGAAATGCGGATGAAATAATATCCACTGGGTATGCCGGCACCGGAAAGAGTGACCTTGTGCTCACCCTTTTCCTGATACCCTGAAACCATGGTTTTAACTTCTTTTCCGCAGATATCTATAAGCGATAAGCTGATGAAATCACTTTCAGTCAAATAATACTCAATTGTTATATGATCGCTGAACGGGCAGGGATATGCGGAAATACGGATCCCGGAACCATCGGAAAGACTCGTTCCAATCCCGGTTGCAAAGGGCTGTATAGTGCTGAAGTAAACATCCTCCTCCCCGTTGAGTGTATTGGTCCATGCAAGATATGCCCTGTAATTATCAGAAATCATAGATACATAATCACCCATTTTGGCTTGTTGGGGCCATCCGACCTTTGAGCTGAACAACGGGGAAAGCTTCTGGTTTGCCGACCAGGTTGTTCCCTGGTCCACGGAATAAGAGTAATACAGCGCAGAAAAAAGCGAATCGGGAGGGGAATCCCGGGTATCGAGCCAGGTTGCATCTATCCTGCCGTTGGGTGCGACTGACATGGTACCGAACCACTGGTAGTTGGTACTGCTCTGATCATCGTTAACTCTCACCGGGCTGCCCCAGGTATGCCCGCCATCAGTGCTGCGGTTGAACATTACATCGGCTGAATCGCCGTTTGAGTATCTCAGGACGGATGCCAACACGTATACATTGCCGTTTGACGATCCTCCGGAATGATCGACCGACAAACTTACCTGCCCTGTCAATCCTACAGGATTTAGACGTTCACCATAAAATAACTGCCCGTCAAGATTTACAGATGACACCTGCCAGTTCGGCACTGAATCGGAGTATTGGGCTCCTGTTGATTTCAGGACTATTATCCCCCCGTAGATGTCGCTTGTGCCGCTGGTGTAAACCTCTCCGTTGTTTCCAATCGCCATGGTTCCCCAATAGGGGTCACCCGGAAGATTTGTACAATCGCCGAAAGTGGCGCCATCATCCGTGGACCTCGTAAAGGAGCCCGACACACAGGATGTGAAGGAATAATTCCAGTCAGCATAAATATTACCTTTCCCGGGGCCATCAGTCCGGTCGATGGCCATCCATTGCTTGTCACCTCCGTGAGCATCGACGCCTGCATCCCAGGCTGCCCCACCGTTGCTGCTTTTAAAGACTTTGCAGAGGTAGTCTGATCCCGACAAGGTAAGGCTGTTATAATAGAGATTCCCAATAGAATCGCAATCAAGCACGGGGTCGCTCCTGAAAACTCCGGGGTTGATGACACCGGGGAAAGTCCAGGTTTCCCCTCCATTAGTTGAATAAGCATAGCCTGCCTGCCTGAAATTGCTGTTTACATTATCGAACTGCCTCCAGCCGATGAGGATATGCTGGGGATTCTGGGGATCGATGGTCATAGAGGGCTCATTGGCAGCGTCACCGGGTATATTCTGTCCGTTTGCATCCACATTGACCTGGACCATTGAAAATCCAGCAGTTTTCACCCTGGGTGCCAGTGTATGAGGCCTTTGCTGTGGGGGCATATAGGGCTGATCCAGTATTTCATGATGTAATTTACCCATTGACTGGGGGTTCGTTTTCCCTGTCTGGGAAAAAGTAAAAGCCGGGGTAATGATTATTATTGATAATACTACTCCTATAAAAATGTTTTTTGTCTTCATGATGTAAAATTACCTAAAATAATTTGAGGGACATATTAAATTTTTATTACAAAGTGGCATGTGCATTATTACCTGGCCTGGCTTCATTACCTTTGTTCCTGAATAAAACTAAAAATCAAAACAAATGAAAAAGTTAAATTTCCTGCTGATCCTTTTTATTGTCTGCGTGGTCCAGATTGCACATGCACAAAAAACCGAATACAAAGTTCTTAAAACCATTCCTCTTGAGGGAGATATGGGATGGGATTACCTCCTTGCAGATGATGCCACCCAGAGATTATATGTTTCTCATGGAAACATGGTCCAGGTTTTGGATCTTAAATCTGAAAAACTGGTCGGATCCATTCCAGGAACTTTAGGCGTGCACGGCATTGCTATCGCCAAGGAATTCAACAAGGGTTTTATAACAGCTGGCCGTCTTGATTCTGTGGTGGTGTTTGACCTCACCACCCTGCAAACCACCGGTAAGATCAAGACCGATAAAAATCCTGATGCGGTTATATACGATGTTTTTACTAAAAGGGTGTTTACCTTCAACGGCAGGGCAAGTTCGGTTACAGCAATTGATGCAAAGACCAATGAAGTTGTGGGGACCATGACTGTTCCCGGCAAACCGGAAGCTGCAGTTTCGGATGGCAAAGGGAAGATCTTTGTAAACATTGAAGATAAATCCACTATCGTAAAGTTTGATGCGAAGACGCTGAAAATTGAATCAGAATGGCCGCTAGACCCGGGGAAAGAACCTTCAGGACTTGGCATTGATCTGAAGACAAACCGCCTGTTTTCGGCCTGCGGTGATTCGAAGACCATAGTAGTGATGGATTGCACCAATGGTAAGATTATTGCCTCCCTTCCCATGGGAGACGGTTGCGACGGGCTTGTGTATATAAAGGAAAGCCAGGACATCCTTGCCTCATGCGGTGAAGGCATTCTTACAGTAGCTCACCAGAAAAGTGCAAAAGAATATAGTGTGACCCAGACCCTGCCCACCCGTAAAAGTGCACGTACTGTTACATACAGCGAGGCCGAAAAGAAAGTTTATATGTCATCGGCCGATGTGACCATGGAAAACAACCACAGGAAAGTTGCTCCGGGGAGTTTCCAGATCGTTGTTGTAGGAAAATAAGCAGTACATTATCTTCGGTGAGGGCATGTATTTTATCAGGGTGCATGAAAAGGATTTCTCATACGTTCAAAAAATAATGCTCAGAAAGTAAGGCAGTTCCAGGCATGACCGTTTACTTGCTTATTGATGAACCTGTTTTTCCTTCCCCTTCTGAAGCCGAGCCCGATGGCCTGATAGCTGTTGGAGGGGATCTTTCTCCATTAAGGCTTCTTAATGCGTATGCCGATGGCATTTTCCCATGGTTCAGGGATGAGGAAGATGTTTTCTGGTTCTCTCCTGATCCAAGGATGGTGCTATTCCCCTCTGAACTGAAGGTTTCCTCCTCTCTCAGCCGTGTTATCCGCAGCGGAAAATTTGAAGTGCGCTGCGATACAGTTTTCCCTGAAGTAATTGAAGCCTGTGCCTCAGCTTTCCGCCCGGGCCAGGAAGGAACCTGGATTGACAAGGAATTTACTGATGCTTATACAGAGCTTCACCAACTGGGTTATGCCCATTCTTTCGAAACATACCTTGATGGTAAACTTTGCGGTGGATTGTATGGAGTATCCATCGGGCGTGCATTTTTTGGAGAAAGCATGTTTCACAAAACTTCGGAAGCTTCCAAGGTGGCTTTTTACGTGATGGTGGAAAAAATTAAAACCTGGCAGTTCGATTTTGTTGACTGCCAGGTTGAGACTGATCTTGTTAAAAAGCTTGGAGCGAAACCCGTTCCCAGGGATGATTACCTGGAACTACTGAAGAAAGCCATCAGCCACCCTACTTTAAAAGGGAAATGGGTTTTATAAGCCCAGCTTTTTCCTGATATCCTGAGGGATGGCATTCTTGTTGACCATGATGTCCATGGTCTTAAGTTTCACATAAGCTTCGGAAGCATAAAAATAGCCCTTGAATTTATGATCCTCAAACCCCCATGAATTTTTAACAAGAAAGAACCTGTTACCGTTCTGATCAGTTGCAATCCCGGTAATATGCATTCCATGGTCATCAGTGGTCTGGTAATTGTCGAATTCGACCTGCCTCATTTCCTGGGTTATATTTTTTTCAGGAACTGGTTTGTCAAACTTATATAGTACTTTATCCTTTTCGGTATCACTCATTTTTTCCCATTTGGCCTGCTCAAGCCCGGCAACTTCCTTTACATTTTTATCCGGCACAATGGCCACGCCATTCTTCCATGAGAAACCTTTTTCGCTTACATCTGCTCCCCACACCACAGTGTAACCATTATCAATGGAATTGGAGATAACCCTGATCAGATCATCCAAAGGAATGTTAAAGGCCGTTTCCATAAGCCAGTTGTCCGGAACTTCTACCGCAAACCTGGAATAGAAAGGATGGTGGGTAAAGGATGTAATTTCCACATAATCATCCGGATTTAGCCCAAGCATATCAGAAAAGGTTTTAGGTGTATACGTTTTACCCTTGTACGTAAAGGTTTCGGGAACCTTTCCAAGATAAGCGTCAAGAACCCCGTCGAACCCATCATGCCATACCGGTGTCAGTTTCTTATTCGGGTTTTTCACGATAGCATCCACATATGCCTGAAGCACTCCGTCCATCTCGCCCAGAACCGGAAGTTTCTCGCCTATCGTCAGTCCTGTATAGGACGCTTCGGGAAGCATCCCGTAATGTTTCAGTACGTATGTTACATCATGCGCTTCGCCCCCACTGCCGAAACCATGCTTTCCTTCGAACCTGACGTACATTTTTGCCTTGTCTGAATAACACATTCGAACACAGTACATCTCGGAGAGATCGAAAGTGTCCCTGCCTGTTCTGAGCAGCTCTGATTCCAGGAAGGAAATGGCTGAATAACTCCAGCAGGTCCCTGAGCGGTACTGGTTTTTAACAGATGTTGCAGGTAACTGCTTGACAATTGTAAACTGGTAGCCTGAGTCGGCTTTTTTCTCTTTCTCCTGAGCAAAACTTATGCATGCCAGGAAGATGACGGATGCAAAGATCAGAGTAAATCGTTTCATAGTGTTTTAAATTGTTAGGTTGTATGAGGCCAAAAATAAGAACATTATCCGGATGGGCGCACAGGAATCGGTAAAATTGTTATTATATCAGCTTTCCTCAAACGGATGCTCCTGTTCAAAATCGGGCCTGTAATGCACTGTGCTTTCAATTCCCTGTATCCATCCGGATTCCAGGCCTAATCTTTCCATTTCTACGACCACAGTATTGTACTCGTCCTGGTTTAATTCTTTCCCCAGGAATGGATGGTCAATAACCCTGGCTACAGGATAATATTGCGACATCAGCGAAATATGCAGTCTGGGGGATATTTCTTCGGCAATATGCCTTAACACTTCTATGCTGTTCCTGACCTGGCCAGGTATTACAAGATGACGGATAATAATGCCGGAGTCGGCAGTATTTTCATTGGAGAGATGGAGCGAAGAACCTTTCTGCCGGTACATTTCCCTGATTGCAGCTGATGCTTTTTCAGGATAATCCCGGGCTTTCGAAAGCGACCATGCCAGCAAGGGATCCATGTACTTGAAGTCGGGCAGGTATATATCGATCAGTCCTTCCAGTGACTTTAAAGTTTCAACTTTATCATATGCATTGGTATTGTAAACCCACCTTGGTGAAAAGCCCCTTGCCCTGACAGCCTGCATGATGACTTTCATCTGGGGAACAAAATGTGATGGGGAGACAAATCCGACCATATTGATTCCTCCTTCCAAAATTGAAATGACTTCATCAACAATGTCGTCCAGTTCCATCCTGAAAGAATCCCGGGGTATCAAAACATCGCTGATCTGGTGGTTCTGACAATAAATGCACTGCAGATTGCAGTTTGTAAAGAAAATATTGCAGATACCCTTTGGGCCTGATATAACAGGTTCCTCGCCCTTGTGGATGCAGATTGATGCAATGTTGAAAGAAGCATCGCTTTTGCAGATGCCACCGGCGGATTCCCACCTGTTGACGTGGCATTCCCTCGGACAGAGTGCACAATCCTTTAATTCATCAAGAGGCCAGGGCAGTTCATCGTAGGTCATCCTTCGGCTATTCTTTTTGTTAACTTTGATTCCGCAAATTTCGTCATTATAAAACAATACAGTACCTCTACTTTCATAAAAAGGTCTGTTAAACCATTGATCATGTTTCAAAGACTAACTGATTATAAACACATTATCTGGGACTGGAACGGCACCCTGCTCGACGATGCCTGGCTTTGCGTGGAAGTAATGAATGGAATGCTTGAAAGGCGTGGGCTCCCTAGGGTAAGCCTGGAGTTTTACCGTTCGGTTTTCACTTTCCCTGTAAGGGATTACTACGAGAAACTCGGCTACGATTTCAGCAGGGAAGCCTTTGAGAAAGTGGGCATGGAATTCATGTTGCTGTATAATCAAAGACAGAAGGAATGCAGGCTTCATACCGAAGCTACCAGTATTCTTGAAAAATTAAGGAAGCTTGGTTATGGGCAATCCATACTTTCGGCAAGGGAACAGAATGAGCTGACCGCCGAAACGGTCGACCTGGGGGTCAATAGGTATTTCACCAAAATATACGGGCTTGATGATCATTATGCCCATGGCAAGACCGATGTGGGATTGAAACTTATAAAGGATCTTGGTCTCCCGTCCTCTACTCTGCTTTTTATCGGTGATACCCGTCATGATGCCGAGGTGGCCTGCGATATCGGCATTGATTGCATCCTTATCTCCAACGGTCATCATAATGAAGAAAGATTAAAGGAGTGCAGCTTTCCGGTGATCGGAAATTTAAATGAAATAATCGCCAGTCTATGATTAAAAGGATGATCCTGTATTTCCTTTTGCTGGGTGTTCTTTCGATACTGCCTGTAAGGGGGCAGACCATCAAAGGGAAAAGTATTCAGACCCACACAATAACTCTTAGCAGTAAGGGGGAAAAAACGGAGCGGAATTCAGGCACAAAGATCGCTTTCATTTCAGAGAAGCCTTACGAATCGTCAGATACGATGATCCGTGCATGTTATTCATATCTTGCAAGTCTCCCGGGGTATTCCTGTGATTTCATGACTGCCGGGGACCTGCTGAAACATACATCCGCAGTCAGGAAATATAATATTTTATTTTACCTGAAGGATGCAAAAGGAACTGTTTCAGCCTCATTGACTGAACCTAAAACTTTAAAGGCGGTGAGGCAGTACCTGGATGAGGGCGGAAGGATGCTGCTTTCGGGCTTTGCGCTGCATTACCTGAATGACCTGGGCCTGGAAAGCGTGAAACCCAGCGACAGTCTTAAACCATGTGTTGATGAAGGATACGGGAGGAAATTAGGGTTTCATGCAATGTTTGACCATCCTGTGTTTGCCGGTATGAACGGGGGGGCATATATATTAAGGCCATTAAAGGACCAGGATGTTGCTGTTTGCGGATATTTTGGCGAAATGCTTCCCAAGGAAGGCAAAGTAGTGGCAGTTGACTGGGATTATATTTTCCTGAGAGAGGAATCGAAGATTATCATGGAATATAGCCCGGGCAATGGGAAAGTGTTGGCTGTAGGCGGGTACATGGATTTTTCCCAACCAAACCTGAATCGTCTGCACCTTGAGAAATTCACGCTTAACTGCCTGGAATATCTTACTCATGGTGCTCAAAACCAGGTAGTTCATTACTGGGATTATTCCCGGGATACTATCCTGGAGTGCCATGCAGATTCAGCCTTGGGTTACAGGCTGTCGGGCAAACCTTCATTCTGCTGGGAACCTGTTGACGATCCGATGAACATGGAACAAAGATATTCTTCGGATGAATTCTGGGATGTGGCAGGTGAGCGATTGCTGACCATGGGGACCGGGAATGGCGGCGTTGAAGAAGTATGGGCGCATCCCTTCATGGCGTTCAGGGATTACGAAGTGGGGTTAAAATTTGATTATAAGGACACTATCTACTGGCTGAATGACCAGAGGCCCGAAGTAATTGCTAACCCTGCCTTTTTTACAAGGATATATAAATTTGCCAGGGCCTATCTGAAAGAGATTATTGTTAATGATCCTCTCGATCCCGCCGGTGTGCTGCATTATGAGTATAAAGGAGTTTACGGGGCCGAGATGTTTATACGTTTCAGATCGAATTTCAGATGGATGTGGCCGTATTCAGAAAAAGTCACTGGAGGCATGTGCCATAACTGGAACAGCAGCCTGCAGGCTTTCAGGCTTACCGATAAATCGGGAATGCTGAACCTGTTCCTTGGTTCCGGCCGTCCACCGGTGCAGCAGCTTGCCGGCCGGTTCGATGGTTTCACAATTGATAAAAACTATAAAGCTAAAGGCAACCCTACGGCAAAATTTATGATCGGGGCTTTCCTTGAGTACAAGCTGGAGCAAAGCGATCAGTTAGATATAATCTATGCTGCAGGGAGTGATGATACCCGGCATATGAGGGACTGTTTCATAAGATACAGGGAAGCTCCTGAAATGATTTTCGCTCATGCCGTTGAGCATGTTTTTGACCTGTTCAGGGACCATCTCATGATCACCTCTCCTGATGCCGGTTTCAACAAGGGTTACCGCTGGGCGGTGGTTTCGACCGATAAATTTTTTGTTAACACACCCGGCCTTGGCAAGTCACTGGTTGCCGGGTATGCCAGTACGAAACATGGCTGGGACGGGGCCCGGAAAGTCAGCGGAAGGCCAGGTTATGCATGGTATTTCGGAAGGGACGGGCAATGGAGCGGTTTCGCCCTTCTTGACGAGGGGGACTATACCAAGGTCAGGTCTGAGCTTGAATTCTACCAGAAATACCAGGACCTTAACGGTAAGATTCTTCATGAAGCCAGCACTTCTGGCATCGTCCATTATGATGCTTCCGATGCCACACCATTATACATTGTTCTGGCCGGAAGGTATTTCAGGTTTTCGAATGACACTGCCTTCCTGAGACAAAGCTGGCCCTGCGTACGAAAAGCCATAGATTTCTGTTTTTCAACAGATACCGATAAGGATCACCTGATCGAGAACACCAATGTTGGTCATGGCTGGGTTGAAGGTGGTGAGTTGTACGGGTCACAAGCCACATTATATGTAGCAGGCTGCTGGAGCGAAGCCCTCAGGGAAGCTTCGAACATGGCGGCAATCATTAATGATGGCAACAATGATATATACCGGGATGAAGCGGAGACCTTAAACCGGATCATTAACAGGGATTTCTGGAACCCGGCGACTTCCTTTTTTAATTATGGAAAGAATGCCGATGGCAGCTTTCGTTCCGAGCCAACTGTTATGCCAGCCGTACCTCTGGGATTCGGGTTGGCCGACCGGGAAAAAGCAGCCCCGGTTCTGAGGCAATACGCTTCCAACGCCTTTACAACCAACTGGGGTGTGAGGATCGTGAGGGACGACAGCAGGTTATTCAAGCCCACAGGATATCATTACGGCAGCGTATGGCCGCTGTTCACAGGCTGGACTGCGATGGCTGAGTACCGTTACGGGAACTCATTGCAGGGTTTCTCTCACCTTATGAATAACCTAAACGTTTACCATGCCTGGGCCCTGGGTAATGTTCAGGAGGTACTGAACGGCTCGGTGTACATGCCTTCGGGTGTTTGCGCGCAGCAGTGCTGGTCTGAAACCATGGTCATTCAGCCTGCCCTCGAAGGCATGCTGGGTTTGGATGCTGATGCAGGCAGGAACAGGCTTAAACTGGCTCCTGCACTTCCGCCCGACTGGGATTCTCTCGAAGTAAGCGGGATCAGGACGGGTAATAGCAGAATAAATATGAAGTTCAACCGGAATGGGAACTTACTTTCATACCGTTTCAAATCCGAAAATACTGAGCCCCCTGTGGTGGAATTTTCGCCTATCCTGCCCCCGGGCACCCAGGCCTTGTCGTGCCGGTTGAATCACAGGGATACTCCTTACACGACAAACATTTCTCCCAGCGGTACAAACGTTAAGCTTGAACTCAAACCCGGAAAGGATGACCTTCTCGAAATTGAGGTCAGCCACGGGATAAGTGTTCTTCCCGTTGTTCAGGAACCCAAACCCGGCTGTTCTGCCGAAGGCCTCCGTATTCTTGATGCAAGTCTCGATGGCAACGTTTATTCTGTTCTTGCCGAAGATAAGTCAGGTACTTCAGGAGAGCTTAGGATATGGACGAACGGAATGGTGATTGATCATATTGAAAACGGGACCCTGCTATCGGTCAATGGTAAAATTTTAACCATAGGTATCGATTTTCCGGGTTCCGGACAGAAATATTCGGAGGTACCTCTTAAGATATACCTGAAATGAGAAAAGTGATTTTTTTATTACTGCTGATATCATCCTGCCCGGGTTCAGGCCAGTTCCTTTCAAACCTGCAGGCGACCAGGAATGATGCATTGTTCACTACCTATGCCGCACCCATCTCACGTTCCTCGTATAAACTTGACCAGGGGTACCAGTTGTTGTTCAACGACGATGAAAGTGGTGTCGAAATGATTTCATCTGATGGGCCGAATTTCGGACTTGCATTAAGGGTTGGAAATGAAACCAGGTTCAGGTTAAAGGAATTATTTAAAGAACCAATTATAACAACTTCATACAGTGATATTTTAAAATTATATTACTATCCTTTTGAAGACATCCGTGTAGATGTATGTTTTGATGTGTATTCGTCTGGTTCTGCCTTCGCCGAATACACCGTTTCGAATTCAGGAAAATTCGAGAGGGAGATCACACTCATCCCATACCATTTTTATCCTGCCGGCGACAGTCTGATAAACCCTGAACATGATAATTTATTTGATGGGTATTATTATTCCCTGCAAAAGAAACCCGATTCCTGGATGAAGGAGCACCAGATTCCCATACTTACTGCATTAAGGGCCCATCTGATTTCGGACCTGATCCTGGATTCTCTGGTTTCCTTCAGTTTCAGATCATTGCCTGAAACGGGGAAGCCTCAAACTGTGAGCGATGACATCCGTCGAAGCCTGCAGTATAAAAAGATGGCTTCACCTAATGCCGTTGCCATGCTCGGTTTCAGGACCATCCGCCTGAAACCTGGTGAATCTGCAAGGTTCCGCGTCGTCATAAGAATTGAAGATGCAACGGTGAGGAGGCAGGATGCTTTCAGGAAACTGACTCCCCTGCTGCGGGTTGACCCGGAAGACATCATAAGTGAAGATGAAAAAACTTACAGCAGGATACCCCGGATCAGACTTCCCGGTCGTGATCTTGAAATGCTTTACTGGAGCTGCTTTTCGCTGATGAGGCAGTGCATGATGCCGGCCGAAGGGAAATGCAGGACAAATTATTACATATTTTCCAGAGAGCCTAAATGGGGATGGGGATATGGAGGCCAGGTATTCCACGAAAGCCTATCCATGCTGGCTTATGCTTATATGGACCCGGTGAGTGCCATGAATTCCCAGAGGGTGTTTATCCAGCGGCAGCAAGCCGACGGTTACATTAATTACAGGACCGGGCCATACCTTGACGAAACCATACCTTACGATGGTAACGGTGCAATTACAACCTCCGCCCCCTGGTTTAATTACATCAACCTGGAAGTATACAAAATAACCAGGGACAGGAAGTTCCTGCAGGAAGCTTATGCTTCGGGCAAAAAGTTCTACCTGTATTTTGTCAGGAACCGCGATTCGAACAAGAACGGGCTTTGCGAATGGGGAGGCGAGGGTGAACTGGAGTCGGTAAGAGATGCCAGGGTTGTCATTTGGGAAAATGTTGGCAGACCGATGAATTTCGAAGGACCTGATGTGAATTCCATGCTGGTAAAAGAAGCCAGGTCGCTGGCTGAGATGGCCCGTGTTTTGGGACTTGCTTCCGATGCAAGGCAATGGGACGACCTGGCCAGCCAGAGATCGGCCCTTATAGAACATTATATGTGGGATAACACTTCCGGTTTTTACTATAATATTAATAAAATAACCCAGGGGTTTACTTTCCGTTGGTCAAACGACCTTAAGGTAAAGGAAATTATAGGTTTTCTGCCCCTGTGGGCCGGGGTGAGCAGTAAAGAAAATGCAGCTAAACTGATAGTGTCGCTCAGGGATCCGCTCGAGTTCAGGAGGAAATACGGGATACCTACCCTTACAGCGAAATCAGCTTTTTATAACCCTATGGGTTACTGGAACGGACCGGTATGGGTTCAATGGAATTACCTGATCTGCCGCGGACTAAGGGATTACGGCTACACGAAAGATGCTTCTGAAATTACCGGCAATGTGCTGGATAACATAGTCTGGCACCTGAAGCATGATCATGTTTTCTGGGAATTTTACAGCCCGGACGAACGCCAGGCCGGATGGAATAAAACCTATATCTGGGCTGGGATAGCAGCCAGGATGCTGATGGAGGAGTACACCCCCGTTGCCCCTGAAAAGGCAATCATGGATAAAAAGAAGAAATAACCAGAAATGCCCTTACCCGGACCGGATATGAAAAAGACGCTCGTTTCCCTACTGCTCCTGATCTCAATGGGTGTTTTCCCCCAGCAGTTCAAAGCTGTTGAGGATTACCTCAGGATCAATGCAGCCCAGGACGACCCTTTGTATACCACTTATGCAGCGGCAATGAGCCGTTCCAGGTTATACGGTGACAAAGCATATAAAATGGATTACTATTCCTGTTGCGCCCCCGTCAACTACTCGAGTGACCATGCCGGCAGGATATACTGCCTTTGGAAAATCGACCAGGTCGTTATAAGCAGGATGTCGGAGTATTTTAAAAAGCCGGTGGTGGATTTTTCATTTCCCGACATGGCCGTCACAGAGTATGAGCCTTTCAGGGGCATTCACGTGAGAGAGACTTTTTTTGTTTACAGTTCAACGCTGGCACTTATAGATCTTGAGGTTCGCAATACCGACAACTTCAGCCATGAAGTCTCGGTTTATTCTTTGCTGGAAGCGGAAAATGATTCGGTGGAAGTCGTAAGGTTTGATACCCTTCATAAAGCCTATATTGCACATCGTTACGAGAGTCCGTACCGCCTCATCAGCAGCCTTAAAACTGAATATGGGTATCCTACCATGGTAAGGGATATTTTTACATCCTATCCGGCTCCGTATACTTATGGAGCTTATTTTGGTGATATCCAGTCGTTTTATAATACCATCAAGACCGATTTTTATTCCGATAGAAGGAGCGATACCTTAAATCAAAGGAAGCAGGGGCTGAGCCGCTTCCTGGCCCTTAATTTCAAGAAGAAACTTTCAGCAGGACAGTCATTTTCCTTAAGGTTTTTAAGGGGATTTCAGGGACAGGCTGAGGAACAGGGCCCTCTTTTAAAGGATATCGAAACGATGAAAACCGCCATGCTGAAGACCTTTTATGAGGACGACCTTATTCTGTTTTCGAAGATACCCCGGATCAGTTTCAGGAGCAGGGATGAAAAGATCGCATACCTGGGGGCATTCAACCTGGTAAGAGGCTGCATGTATCCCCCTTCGGGAAAGACAAGCTTCAACTCCTATGCTTTTTCACGCAATCCCTTATGGGGATGGGGACATGGTCACCAGGTGCTTCATGAATCCCTTAGCATGCTTGCATATGTTTATATGGATCCCCGGTCGGCCGAAGGCTCCCAAAGAGTTTACATGGAGCAGCAAAGGGAAGACGGCCTTATCGCATACAGGCATGGTCCAAGGGGGCCTCAGGATTATCCCCACAAGGATATGCCCACAACATCCGCCCCTTTCTTTAACTGGATCAACTGGGAAGTATATAAAGTGAGCCATGACAAGCAATTCCTTTCAGATGCTTATGTATCGGGCAGCAAATATGTGAACTGGCTGATTAAAAACAGGGATACTGACCATGACAGCACTTTCGAATGGGGACCATATGGCATTATTGAGAATGTGAGGGACTGGTATAACGCTGTTTTCCAGGTTTCGGCCGAGCGTTACCTCGATGTGGATAAGGAAGATATTTCGGATGAACTCGAATGCCTTGACCTGACACTGATGGTCGTAAAGGAAGAAAAATCACTTTCACTGATGGCCGAAGCATTAGGAAAGGTAGATGATGCAAAGCTATGGAAAGGCAGGGCCGATGCGGTAATCAGGCTGGTCAACAAAAGAATGTGGGACGACAGTTCAGGGTTTTATTACTCTGTCAATAAAAAGGATCACAGCTGGCACTTCATGACCCGTGACCTGAGGCGACAGGAGATCATAGGGTTTCTGGCCCTGTGGGCCGGAGCTGCTCCTGATGACAGGGCTGAAAAGCTTGTGGACGCTCTCACCGATACGAACAGGTTCTGGAGAAGGTATGGCGTGCCCACTCTTTCGGCAAAAGATCCATGGTACAGCCCGTATGTTGATTATTGCTGCAAATGGAACGGCCCTGTATGGCTGCTCTGGGATTATATGGTCTATGAAGGGTTAAAAGATTACGGTTACAATGAGCTTGCCAGTCAGCTGTCGGGTAAGATGCTTAGCGCTGCATTAGTTCAGCTCAAGAAGAACCATAATTACTGGGAATCGTTCAGTCCTGATAATGAGGTGCTTAACTCTCCGCCAAATTATATATGGGATTCTATAATTGCCCGGTTGCTAATCGAGGAGTACCAGAAAAAATAAGGATGGAACAAGGGTAACCATTTCATGTTGTTAACGTATAAGCTAGAACTATGAAATACTTATGTTCAGGAATAAACCAAAGTCTCTGATATTATTCTTTTTGCTTTTAGCCTTGGCCGGCGCTGCGCAGCAATTGCAGAAACCTGCATACACTATACCTGCGAATTACAGGGTCAGTGAGGAAGAGATGAGGCTTTACAGGATGATCAACGATTACAGGAGGAGGTATGACCTCCCTCCGGTTCCACTTTCCAGGTCACTTTGTTATGTAGCCTCATCGCATGTGAAAGACCTGTTCTTTCACCATCCAGACCAGGAGCCATGTAATTTTCACTCCTGGTCGGATAAAGGTCCATGGAAACCTTTTTGTTATCCAAGGGATGAAAACAAGAAGAATTCGGTTTGGGATAAGCCCAAGGAATTTACTCCATACAAGGACAAAGGCTACGAGATCGTTTACTGGGAGAACAACCAGGTTGACATTGACAGTGTGATCAATTTCTGGAAATCAGTTTCATATTTCAATAGTTTCCTGATGAATACGGGGAAATGGCAGGGTACAAAATGGGAAGCAATCGGGATCGGGATCTACGAGAATTATGCATGTGCCTGGTTTGGCCAGACACAGGACCCACTGGACCCTCCGCTTCTGGAAGGAGAAAATCCCCCTTTGCCTGTTCCTTTAAAGGCCGGTATTGATTCGAGTCTGAAAACCGAAACATTTAAGCCTGTTCCCCCGCTCAGCCCGCCGCCGGTAACGAGCATTTCCGACACCACCGGCCGGCACGTGAAATATTATATTATCATCCGTTCTAATGTCCCGGTCAAGGATACATCCGTTTTAATGAAATCATACAGGGATAAAGGATATCCCTGTGTGAGATTCCATCCTAACGAAGGAAAAGGAAGGATATCAGTATTTGAGACCACCGACAAGGCTACAGCCCAGGCGAAGCTCAAAGAGGTCAAGGTTGAGTTTAAAGACGCCTGGCTGCTGAAAAATTAACTCCCGTCTTTAACACAGCGAAAGCCTATCGTAGCATTCCTGTCAAGCCCGGGTGCGATCTGAAGAAGCATTTCAGGGTGGCAGGCGGGAACCGGTCCCCCTGTCACATACCATATGCTTTGAGTGGGGTGGTAATAGCTTCCTCCCCTGATAATGCGGTAATAATATGCCCCGTCGTAGTATACATCGCTTGTCATCTGCCAGACATTACCGATCAGGTCTTCGATACCGAAGGGGCTGGCTCCTTTAGGAAAAGCGTTCACATCAGTTTCATGGTTCAGGTTGGTGTTGCAGAGTGTAGAATCGAATAAGCTGCCCCATGGCCATGTCCGCATGTCAATGCCCTGGGCGGCGTACTGCCATTCCCTTTCCGACGGAAGCCGTTTCCCGTAATGCCTGCAGTAGGCTTCGGCATCGTAAGGACTGACATATACCACGGGCTTGTTCAGGATCGTATCACATGGCTTTCGGCCTGATCCCCAGTGACGGAGGTAGCAGGATGTATCTTCGGTCTGGTAACCCGAAGTTGTTATGAATTCCGAATAATCGCGGTTAGTCACAGGATACCTGTCCATGAAAAAGCGTTTCATTCTCACTGTGACAGTATCGGAATGGTCAGGCAAAGGGATGAAAGCCTCTGCCGCCTTTTCATCCCTTTTAGCATAAAATCTGAAGTTCCCGGCCGTGATTTCGAGCATGCCGTCAGGAGCCTGCTTTGACTTCTTCGTCCTGGAAACCCAGGTCACGGGCCTGGGTCTCGACTGCTCTGCTGCTGAAGTAACAATGTGAATACCACCGGGCGAGGGGGATTCGAGGGGCATGAATCCTGTTGCCAGTTCATCGATAAGCTCATTGCCTGCAAAGAGCTGTATTATCCTGTTGCCGCCACTTTTATGATAGTCGAAGTAACCTCCAGTTACAGGATATTCATCACCTTTGGAAGCATATGAGGGTACCTTGTCCCAGACCAGGATCCTGTCGCCCACCGAAGCGCTGAAACGATACCCCTGATCTTCCTTTTCAATCCTGAGCAACCTGGGGAAAAGAGCGATGCAGCCCACGCTGCCCTCCCTCCTGCTTCCGAGATAATCCTTGTCGAAGGGTTCAAGGTAAACCTCCAGTTTGGGTTGCTCAACCGATTTGCGTGGAAGGATCTCACAGTGGTTCCACAGGTCGACATAATGCATAGAATCGGGAACACCTGGGATACTGATCAGGGGGCCCATAAAACCCTTTGGCCTGATGCTGTAAATGGTATACAGGATCTTTTTCGCACCCTGCCAGCGGTTCACCCATATTGAGTCGGCGAAGGTCGGGACAAGTGGCATCCAGAGGTCATTGTGAAACACCGCATCGTTTTCCCTCAGTATGCGCATGGTCCTGCCCATATAAGCATATTCCTCTTTTATCCAGCCCGCGCGGCCGGGTTTCATGGTATTAATCTCCACCCCGTAGCCATTGAAGAATGCGCAGGCCAGCTCACGATGAATCCTGTCGTCGGCAAGCTGCAGCACCCTGAAGATCGCGAAATCAGGTTTGATATATTTGTTCAGGTTAAGGGGAGGAGGCATGACGAGTGCATCGTGGACACGGCCCGCGACGATGCCGGGCATGTCTTTCGGTACCGCCATTCCTTCGCTGTACATAATGATCCCTGGCTTTACCTTGTCGGCAGCAGCCTGGAGTTCAAGGCTGGAAGAACCTTTAGTGTCCAGAACAACACCATCGGCATCAACTGCCCTGAGCAAGGTTTCCATCCCGTTTATCTGGTCTTCCTTGCGGGTGCCTTCATCCCAGGGATTGTAAGAGATGAAGTATTTTTTCCCATGATCATGGGCGAAGGCCGATTGTTTCTTCAGTTCAGCAAGTCCGCCCGGGATATCCCTGTACATGTCCCACTGGTTCCTCTGGTCGAGGCCAAGCCGGGGCCAGGTGGGCCAGATGGTGAATATATCATACCCCCCGGTAAGGTTATCATATTCGAACAATGATTTGTAATAGCTGTATCGTTGCCTGCGGTAGTCATAGTACCTGTCGTCCCATGCGAACTGAAGGAGCATGATGTATCGGCTTTTCATCCATTTGAGGTCGGTTCTGAGGAACATGCTGTTGTCGAACCCAGCCAAATCATAAAGAAAACGCTGCCGGAACATGATCCTGAGACCCTCCTGCCATTCTCCCTTATGGATATCGAAATACATGCTATATTCAACCCAGCCAGATGGTTTTAAAACTACAGCCCAGCGGTCAACAGAGGTTTTGTTCTCGTCGCGGCCGGACCTCCTTGCCATGGCTGTAACCGACAAGCTGTCGTTCAGCCTGAAATCACAAAAACCCAGATGCCATGCATTATCGGGCAGGATAACTCCCACCGGGCAGAACCCGGGACGAAACAGAAGAGATCGGCAGAGGTAGTGCGGCCATTCTTTTGTTCCGCCTGCAGTTATATATACCTTATCAGCTCCCTCACCCAAGGGAACAAGGTTTTCTATTTTATGATCGCATTTCGCGGTATTGGTGAACTTCAGCAAGTACTTCAGTCCCTGGGTGCAACTTCTGTCGATCACGAGCCTGCCAGCAATGGAATCGGCCAGGGTGAATGTAACCGTATCAGTTTTAAAGTTTGTTTTTACGCCAATCGTATTGTAAGAATTGCTGTCGATCAGTAGTGAAAAAACAGGAACAGCATGAGGGACGCTGATTTCCATGCTGTTAACTGTAAATCCTTTGACTGTAAATGACGACGGCCGGTCAAACAACACAGATGAAATCTGGGCATCAAGCCTGAACACCTGGCAGAATGCCATCCACAGGCAAAAAAACAGCGTAATTATTTTCATGGTTCTATGACCCCGGTATCCCTTGCCAGCACAGGAGGCACGATGAGCGGAGGATGGGCGTCGATGATCTTTTGCATTTCATTTCGCATTCTTACGTTGGAGTTGATTGCCGAATCATAGGCCTGTCCGTACGAAATTCCACCGGCCATAAGTTTACGCTCGAGAAGCTCGGTTTTGATTGAGAATTCTGTTTCTTCCGACGATATCTGGCCGTCAAGCCATATTTCTTTCCTGGGTATAAAATGGTAAGCCATGTCGTTACCGCTCAGTCCGAAATCGGGAAAAATATTTGCCCTGACCTTGTACCCGTCAACAACCCACACGCTGATCCCATCCCTGCTGCCCAATGGAACGCGGTAGATGCCGTTCAGGATAATGCTGTCGGGCAGCCAGGGAATTTCTTTTACGCCGGTAGCATCTATAGGGCTGAGTTTTGGCAGCGATGCTTCATGGGCCTTGCACACCGAATCCCAGGTTTTTCTCATCTTCAGCTCGATCCTCAGCGAGGAATCGTGGGATTTTTCATATGTCCATCCGAATCTGGCCATGAGCCCCCTTTCGTTCAGTTCATGGGCCAGGGTAAGTTCGAATTCTTCGCATGAAACAGCATGATCGATCCAAATCTCCCCTTTTGGGTTGAAAAGATAACGTTCATCATTTCCACCGTAAAGGAATTCCCTGTAAATATCCTTTCGGACCTTGTAGCCATCGACGATCCAGACCGTAAACCCGGCTTTTTCGCCCCAGCAGTAACGGTAAACCCCGTCGATCTTTTTATGGTTGCTGCATGAAGATACAAGCAGTACCAAGAAGATAATCAGCATGTTTTGTCTTTTCATAACCTGGTTGTTTTGTATGCTCAAAGTTAAACATTCTTCATGAAGCGGATTTTAGTAATTTTGCATTTACTTCCAAAACTAAATTGATGACCATAAGCAAGATTGCCTACGCATATAAATTCTCAATAGGGCTTGTACTTTCGTTCGTCCTTCTTGAAAATATTGCTTATATTATAGAACCCGGCTTCTTTGGAAAATTGCTGGATGCCATGATCGATTATTTTTACGATCATGAGAATGTCAATTATATGACCCCCTTGCTGATCTGGATCTTTATTTTTATTTTACATGTTCTCGGAGGCACACTCAGCCGGTTTCTGGCCGGGAAAATTTATTCAAAGATGTTTGCTGAAGTGGCGGAACAGGTCATTGATTATTCAAAAAAGAAAGGGGATCCCATTTCCCGCACCCTCATCCGTACCGAACTTGCCAAAGAGTTCATCATATTTTTCAGGGAAAGGCTGCCCGAGGTGTCCTGGCAGTTTGTTGCCACCTTCGGAGCCATCATTGCCATGTTTTTTTACGACTGGCGGATTGCCGCTGTATGTCTCGCCGTGATCGGACCACTGTATATTTTCTCAAGGCTTTACCGAAGGAATGTCGTAGCCCTTCAGAAAGACATACGGGACATCCAGGAAGACCTGTATAAAGTAGTGGAACTGGGCGGCCGGCCACCGATTCACCAGTTTTACAGGAAGATGGTCAGACCTCAATTCCTTATTTCGCGCTGGAATTCATTTAATTACGGTGTAATCAAAATGTTCCTCCTGGGGATTTTTATCGTGGTATTGTTTATCTGTGTTGACGTGGATAACTTTTCAACCGGTAATATTTACTCAATTGTTGCATACCTCTGGACGTTCATTTCATCGGCTGAATATCTTCCCGGGCTGATGGAAAGCTATTCTTCAGTAAAAGAATTAGGTCACCGGCTGAAGGAAGAGGAATTCTGATCAATAGTAAAAGAGGTCTCTCTGGGCAAAAGCGTGTTCATGTTCGAGCAGCCATTTTTTTCGTTTCAGCCCTCCTGCATATCCCACGAGTCTTCCGTTTGTACCCAGCACTCTATGGCAGGGGATGATCACCGATATAGGATTTGATGCGTTTGCTCCCCCAACTGCCCTGAAAGAATTTTCATTGCCTATCCTTCGGGCCAGTTCATGGTACGAAATAGTTGTACCATAAGGGATTCTGGTAAGTTCATGCCACACTTTAATCTGAAATTCAGAACCTGAAAGGTCGAGTTTGACCGTAAAAGTCTTCCTTTCACCGATGAAATATTCATGCAGCTGGTCAACGGCATCCTTTAATTCATGGGGAACCCGGGGAACTCTGACCTTGAAATCGAGGAAATACAGGCTTCTAACCCCATCCTCAGAACCTGTGATTTCAACGAATCCAATAGCTGTCTTCAAAAACGCCCTTTTTAAGGAGGTCATATGATCATGGTTTTGATTTTCCTTTTTTAAAAGTAAGCGCCAGCATAATTATACCAAATATCAGCATGCCGGCACCTGACCAGAGGTTTATATTTATTCCCAGTGACTGCCGGTACATGGCGGCATCAAACCTTGTGACAAACCCATAAACAGTCAGGAGAATGCCAAAGATGGTGAACATCAGTCCGATTGGAAGTTTAATATCTAAGCCCATATTTAGAAGTTTTTACCAGAATAAAATTGTTAAAATGCTTACGAGTAATAAAACAATGATTGCAAGTGTCGATGATCTGCGGTACCATACAACTGATTCCTCATTAAGTTTCGGGGTGAGTATATAAACCAGGCCTTTGAGCTCGGAATCAGGTTTTTTCTGGGTGGTCATGAATGAAATGACAACAGTGACCATGGCGCTGGTAAAACATGCGAAAATAGCCGTCCAGAAATTCTGAGCCATCTCTACAGGATAGGCATGCAGATGAGCTAGCCATCCTCCCTTTACAATGGTATCTGCTCCGGCCGGGAAAGTCAGCCCGTGATGCAGAAGGGCAATAAAGAAACCTGAAAGAAGCCCGGCGAATGCGGCATGACCTGTAGCCCGTTTCCAGAACATTCCAAGGAATATCACTGCAAACAAAGGTGCGTTAACCATCGAGAATATGGTCTGCAAAAAATCCATGATATTCCCGAAAAGGCTGGCCAGGTATGCTGCGGCAATACTTACAATCACACCGAAGATAGTCGCCATCCTTCCGATAAAGAGGTAATGGCGGTCATCGGAAGCCTTGTCGCTGGTGGTCGGGCGAATATAACTCTGGTAGATATCGTAAGTCCATACCGTGTTGAATGCTGACACGTTTCCCGCCATGCCCGACATGAAGGAGGCAAGCAGGGCTGTGATACCAAGCCCAAGCACCCCGGCGGGCAGATACTGCTTAAGAAGCATTATAATAGTATAATCATATATAGGCTGCCCTGCCTCATTCAAAGGAAGTGAAAAACCTTTGGCGGGGTTATTCATCAGCACCAGGGCCACGATTCCGGGAACTATGATCAGAAAAGGAATGAACATCTTTGGAATGGCTCCTATAAGCGGTGTGTTCCTCGCAGCAGTGGTCGATTTGGCCGACATAGCCCTTTGAACGATCAGGAAATTGGTGCACCAGTATCCGAACGACAGCACAAAACCAAGGCCTCCAAATATCCCGTACCATTCCACACCCATGGGATTTGCGGTTGCCGACCCGGTATATTTCCAGGTGGTAGTCCATGCATCGGGTGCGAAGCCTTTGGAACTCACAATAGGTGCAAGGCTTTGCTGCAGACCATGCCATCCGCCTACATCTTTAAGACTTAAAAAGACTATCGGAAGAAGGCCGACCACGATGATGAAAAACTGCAGGACTTCATTATAGATTGCTGATGAAAGGCCTCCGAGATAAGTATATCCTAAAACAATGGCAGCTGAGAGGATGAGGCTGAGGTGAAAATTCCACCCAAGGACTTTTTCCATGAGAATTGCGAGTGCATACATCGATATCCCGGACGCAAGAATGGTCATGAATGCAAACAAGATGGCATTAAGCCCCCTGGTTTTCTCATCATACCTGAGTTTAAGATATTCCGGAACCGACCTGGCTTTTGAGCCATAATAAAATGGCATCATGAACATGGCCAGGAATACCATGGCAGGGATGGCCCCCACCCAGTAAAAATGAGTGGTGAGCATCCCGTACTTGAGGCCCGAACCCGTCATGCCCATAACCTCGAGTGCCCCAAGGTTGGTGGAGATGAAAGCAAGTCCTGCAACCCAGGCAGGCATTGACCTTCCGGCTTCCAGAAAAGCGTTTGCATCTTTCATGTAACGTTTAAGGGCCCAACCTATTCCAAGGACAAAGGCAAAATAGATGATCATGACTGAGTAGTCGATCCATGATAATACGAAGCCTGAACTCATCTTTAAGCAATCATTAAATTAATACTCGTTTTGTTTTTCCATTATGTGGTTCCCGGCCTTTCAATGTGCGAAAGAAAAAGGTAACTTTGCAGACTGAATGCCATCTCAAAGTTAGAAATTCCTTGAAAACAACTGCAATGTTATTATTTGTTTCGATTGTAGTCGCAATCTATACTCTTGTTAACTATTACATATTCATCAGGGCTTTGCAAGCAATTCCTTCCGGCTCTTCTCTCAGGCCCTTCTTTATCGCAGGGTTCTGGCTTATTGCAGCTTCCTTTGTTGCAGCCCGCTTCCTTGAACGGATCTATCCCTGCCATTTCACAGAGGTACTTACCTGGACCGGGAATTTCTGGCTTGGTTTCATGCTTTTCTTTTTCCTGATCGCACTTTTGCTTGATATCACGAGGCTTTTCGATCATTTCTTCCATTTTCTTCCTTCGGTTGTTTATATCGATTACCTTAAGACCAAACAGATCATTCTCGTCGCAGCCATTGTTTTTTCAAGTGTGAATATCTTTGCGGGATATATCAACGCCAGGCATCCAAGGGTAATAGAACTCAACCTGAAAATTGACAAACCCGGTCATGGTTTAAAAAGCCTTACCATTTCCATGGCTTCAGATATCCATCTTGGGACGATTATCCGGAAAACAAAAGCAAGGGAACTTGTAAAACTTTTGAATGCTCCAAAGCCTGATCTTATACTCCTTGCCGGCGATGTGGTGGATGAAGATCTTGCTCCGGTTATAAAGGATAATATCGGTGAAGCTTTATGCGAACTGAAGGCCAGCTTAGGAGTTTATGCCATTACCGGCAACCATGAATATATCGGCGGGGCCGGCCCGGCTGTGGACTATCTTGAAAAACACTGTATTAAAATGCTCAGGGATACTGCTGTTCTTGTTAACGGGCAGTTTTATATTGTGGGCAGGGACGACCGGGACAAAGTGCGTTTCACTGGCAAGCCAAGGAAAGAACTTGAGGAAGTAATGAAAGATGTAGACCGCTCCTATCCGATAATTCTGATGGACCACCAACCATTTAATCTTTCCAGGGCTGCAGACGAGGGTGTGGACCTCCAGCTTTCGGGGCATACCCATCATGGGCAGATATGGCCTTTTAATTATATTACAAAGGCCATCTATGAACTCAGTTGGGGATACAAGAAAATCAGGAACACTCATTTCTATGTTTCCTGCGGTTTCGGAACCTGGGGGCCGCCGGTAAGGCTGGGAAACAGGCCTGAAGTGGTGATTATCCATCTTTCCTTCAATAATGAATAGCCCTCATCTTAAACCCCAGCTCCGGATCATTTTGCCAGCGATGTCAGCATTTCTGATAATCCTGGTGATTTCGGGGGTCTATATTTATAAACTCAGGTCGGTTGCAAAGCCTGTGCCAAAAATAGCCCTTCATATTAACCATGTGTACAATTTAAAACCCGACAGCCTTATTGTGGCATATGGCAAAGTCGGAAATAATCAGAACCTGAGCGACTTGCTTTCAGGCTATGTATCAGCAGGTCTGATCGATAAAATCGCAAAAGGAATCAGCGATGTTTTCGATGTAAGGAAAATACATTCAGGAAACACCTTTGCCAGGATCGTCAGCCGGGATTCCTCCCATCGCATGCTTTATTTTATTTACGAGATCAACAGCATTGATTTCGTGGTCTATGATTTCAGGGATTCACTGAGGGTTTTCCGTGATAAAAAGAAAGTGAGCGTCGTTGTTAAAACTGCAGGCGGAAGCATCAAAGGTTCACTCTGGAAGACATTTGAGGACAGGGAGCTGAATATCAACCTGGCCCTTGAGCTTTCGGAAGTCTTTGCCTGGACTGTTGATTTTTACGGGTTGCAGAACGGGGATTCATTCAAGGTCATTTATGAGGAGATTTATGTGGATGGCAGGATGGTGGGAATAGACAGGATTATTTCCGCTTGGTTTCACACCGGGGCGAAAGATTATTATGCCTTTTTATGGGAGGACAAAGGCAGGAAAGCTTATTTTGACGAGAACGGGCAGAGCCTGCAACGTTCTTTCCTGAAGGCTCCATTAAGGTTTTCGCGTATAAGTTCGCATTTCAGCAGTTCCCGCATGCATCCCATCCTAAGGATTACCCGTCCCCATTACGGGGTGGATTATGCAGCACCAAGCGGAACCCCCGTTGAAGCTCTTGGCGAAGGCCGGGTGACTGAAGCCGGCTGGAAAGGAGGTTACGGCAGATTTATATCCATCAGGCATAATTCGGTGTATACGACAACCTATGCCCATCTTTCAGCTTATGCAAAAAATTTAAAGACCGGATCGCATGTGGCCCAGGGGGAAGTGATAGGTTTTGTCGGCAGCAGCGGGCTTGCAACAGGGCCTCACCTCGATTTCAGGGTTTACAGGAATGGTTCTCCTGTCGATCCACTGCGAATGGAATCTCCTCCCTCGGAACCTGTTCCTGCTGCATTCATGCCACAGTTCAAACTCCTTGTATCACGATGGAAACCCCAGCTTGACAATTTAAAACTTCAGTAAACCTCTTCACCTCACTCCTGGTTTCAATCAGTCAATCATTCAGTCGTAAAAGGATGTTCATTCTTCCACATCTTCCATATCATGAACAGAGGAACCAGGAACCATGGTGCGTTTGCCAGTAAAACAAGGGGAAGATTTCTTGCAGGTGTGGCTCCGCAAATCTCCTCACTGCAGATAATAAACACATTTGTGAAAAGTATGGACATAATGATAATTGATGGAATCCTGATCCATTCTTTCCCTTTTATAAATGCATAGACTGCTGCCACATAGTAAGGCCCGAAAAGGATCACATCCAGCCAGATTGTGGCTTTCCACCACATAGGCCTGAGCCATTGGAGAGGATCGAAATTTGCTCCCCACCAATGTACCATATCCACAAAGAAAGGCAGTGGCCATAAGGGATAGGTGAAATTGGACGGATCGTCAATCACAAGCTGTTCAAGATCCACGATATAGGTGATGAACAGGATGTTGATCAGAAAAAAAACGATGTAAAAGTAATCTACAGGTCTTTGCTTTAAAGGAATTACCGTTCTCATTATGATTATGTTTATTTATTGAATATCTGAATGTTCTTCTTTTGTCTTACTGTTGCTGCCATCTGTGCAGCTATCGACAACCTGAACGAACTTATATTTGAAATGAATGCTCCTATTTTTGTTGAAAAATCCGAGTAAACAAGGGTTCGTGGTTTCAGTGCAAGCTTAACGAGCTGCCTGGCAACATCATCAGGGTCCTGTGGTTTTGCAAAATGCCGGGTGATAAAATTCTGTTCGGTATTCATCAGGAAATCCTGGTCTATATCCCCCATTCTTGATTCCGGCTTTGAATCGGTTTTGATATAGCCCGGAAAATACTCACTTACGATTATTTTACTGCCTTTCCATTCTGACTGTATGGTGCGTGTCCAGGCTGAGAAAGCGGCCTTTGAACATACATAGGGCGAATAATAGGGTATCCCCATCATAAATCCCGGCGAACCTATGTTGATGATATGTCCCCCGCCCTGCTTCAGCATATGAGGGATGACTTCCTGTGTTGCCGTTACCGGCCCCAGCAGGTTTGTACTGAAAGCTGTCAGGAGGTCTTTCCTGTCAACACTTAAAGATGGTGAAACGATGATACTGGCCGCGTTATTGATCAGGATATCGATCCTGCCATAATGTGAAAGAGTAAGCTCTATCATTTTGCGGCAATCTTCCTCCAGCGAAAGATCGGCCCGGATAACTAAAGCATCCTTTAATTTCAAGGCAATATCATCTAGGATTTCACGTCGCCGGGCAACCAGCGCGACCCTGGCGCCTGCATTACTGAAAGCCTTTGCCGTTGTGTGGCCTATGCCGCCTGATGCGCCTGTAATGATGACTATTTTATTATCAATACCTGTCAAGTTGAAAGAAAATTTAAGTAGGTTTGTTAGGGATTTCAAAAATAGAAAAAATGCGTCAGATCATACGTTGTTTTTTATACCTGGCTGCAGGCCTGTACATTTCAAGCTGCATGTCTTCTGAGAAAGGGAAAGAAATGAAATTAATGGATGTTACAAAAGTCTCTGTAATGAAAACTCATTTTGGCAAAATCGGTGATAAGGAAGTGTTTTTATACACCCTTACAAACAAGCACGGGATAACAGTTAAGATCACTAACTACGGCGGGATCGTTATCCAGATCATTATGCCGGGGAAAGATGGGAAAAAAGGGAACATAGTTCTCGGGTATGACAGCCTGCAGTCCTACGTGGAAAACAGTCCGTATTTCGGGGCCATCGTCGGCCGTTATGCAAACCGTATTGCCAATGGTGAATTCTCACTCGACGGGGTTAAATACAAGCTTGCAAGGAATAACGGCAACAACGCCCTTCACGGGGGTATCAAAGGATTCGACAAGGTGGTCTGGGATGCCAAAGAGTATTCTGATGCTTCTGCCGCCACCCTGCATCTCACCTACCTGAGCCCTGACGGCGAAGAAGGCTATCCAGGAAATTTAAAGGCCGGAGTCACATACATTCTGAACAACAAAGACGAACTGTCGGTCATTATCGAAGCAACAACAGATAAGGCCACACCGGTCAACATCTGCAATCATACATATTTCAATTTAAACGGTGCCGACTCAAGTATACTGGGCCATGTTCTCATGATCCCTGCCGACAGGTTCACCGAAATAAACGATCAGCTCATCCCCACGGGGAACCTGCCCGAAGTTAAAGGAACACCCATGGATTTTAATACCCCCACTGCAATTGGAGCAAGAATTGACAAGGTAAAGGGAGGGTATGATCATAATTACGTCCTGAGGAAGAAAGCAGGCGAGATTTCCACAGCAGCTGTTTTATTCGAGCCTGCCTCGGGCCGTAAGGTGACAGTGGAAACAACCCAGCCCGGAGTTCAGTTTTACAGCGGCAATTTCCTCGACGGCAGTTGCAAAGGAAGGAATGGCAAGGTATATAATAAGCATTACGGGCTTTGCCTTGAAACCCAGCACTTCCCCGATTCGCCCAACCAGCCTGCATTTCCAAATACCATCCTGAGACCGGGAATGTCGTACCTTGAAAAAACAACAATCAGATTTTCGGTGGTGGAATGACCAGGCAGAATTCCGCAACAACAGATATCCCTGAATAAAGCTTAAAATTTGTTCGGCACAAAGGTCTGTTCCGACATCGGCGGACGCACATAAGATTTCTCCTTCTCAAGCGGGGGCAGCACGATCTTTTCCCTGGGCACATCTTTGTAGGTAATCTGGCCCAGGAGGTGAGAAATGCAGTTAAGCCGGGCCCTTCGTTTATCATCGGCCAGCACAACGAACCATGGAGACTGCTTGGTATCGGTGTAGGCAAACATATCATCCTTTGCTTTGGAGTATTCGACCCATTTTGTACGTGATTCAACATCCATAGGGCTTATCTTCCATCTTCTTGTGGGATCGCTGATCCTTTGCAGAAACCTCCGTTCCTGTTCCTTATCGCTAACAGAGAACCAGTATTTGATAAGGATGATCCCTGAACGTATGAGCATACCCTCAAAATTAGGGCATGACCTCAAGAAGTCCCAGTATTCAGTTTCGTTGCAAAATCCCATCACCCTTTCAACGCCTGCGCGGTTATACCAGCTCCGGTCGAATAGCACCATCTCCCCTGCCGCAGGCAGATGCGCCACATAACGCTGAAAATACCACTGGCTTTTCTCTTTCTCAGTGGGCACGCCCAGTGCAACGACCCTCACAACACGGGGATTCAGTGTTTCGGTTATCCTTTTTATCGTCCCGCCTTTACCCGCCGCATCCCGGCCTTCGAACAGGACGACCGCCCTGAGACCTTTGTATTTGATCCATTCCTGCAACTTGACCAGTTCGATCTGAAGCCTTGCAAGTTCTTCCTCGTAAAATTTCTTTTTCAGCTTACTGTTGATCTCCTCCTCCTTTTTCAGGATGTTCATGGTTTCGGTCTTTTTATCTTTTTTGGACTTTTTTTCATCTTTTTCTTCGTCCTTATACTTGTCGTTCTTGTGTCCCATAGAAAATATTTTTAAAGTGTTTCAGATTTGATTTCCCTTGGCCCGCCGGAGACCTCTCCTATATAAAATGACGCAGTCAGACCTGTTTTTTCATTGTATCCCTTTCCAGCTTCAAGTATGAATTTATCAACCACATCATCCCTGACAATGTTAACGGTGCATCCCCCGAAACCTGCTCCTGTCATCCTTGCACCAATCACTCCATGTATTTTCCAGGCCTCCTCAACCAGGGTGTCCAGCTCGGTTCCCGTAACTTCGTAATTATCGCGGAGCGATTCATGCGAGGCGTTCATAAGCGCTCCGAACTGAAGGATGTCGCCCTTCAGCAATGCTGAAACTGCGTTCAGAACCCGCTGGTTCTCTGAGATCACATGCCTTGCCCTGCGACGTATAATTTCATCTGCAATAACATCCTGGATCTTAAAAAACTGCATGAATCCTATTTCTCCAAGATAATTCAATGGAAAATGCGGCCTGATGGCTTCCACGGCTTCTTTGCATTCAGTAACCCTTTCATTGTATTTTGAATCGGCCAGCCCTCTCTTTTTATTAGTATTTGCAATAACCAGCTTATAACCATTCAGGATGAAAGGTACCTGCTTGTATTCAAGCGTAAGGCAGTTCAGAAAGATGGCATGATCGGCAGAGCCCATTCCCACGGCGAACATATCCATAATGCCGCAGTTCAGACCTACGAAGTCGTTCTCGGCACGTTTCGACAATCTGACAAGATCCATCATCCCAAGGCTGGTTACATTCAGCATGGATGCCAGGGCAAAAGCCGTAACCATTTCAATTGAAGCAGAGGAAGAAAGTCCTGCACTGTTCGGGATATCACCCGAAAACAGCATGTCGAACCCTTTCAGGTCAATATTAAGCTTACGGAACTCATCGAATATACCCATTGGATAATTGGTCCACAGGCCTTGCCCCGGAACGAAACCATCTGAAAAACCGTATTTTGTTTTGAAATCAAAATTGGTCGATGCAAACCCGAGAAGTTTGTCAGTTCTTTCCCGGATCAGCAGGTAAGTACCGTATTGCAGGGCGCAGGGAAGAACAAATCCCCCGTTATAATCGGTATGTTCACCTATCAGGTTGACCCTTCCCGGGGCAAAATAAATTTTCAGGGGCTTTTCGGCCTCCCCGAACAAGTCA
>Ga0364867_10236_pt2 | contig 32757 bp, 34 predicted proteins | sample ExccelAu500001D4_3_FD_206915 | JGI IMG/M metagenome (GOLD analysis project Ga0364867, IMG submission 206915) | Enriched cells from Trout Bog Lake Hypolimnion, Wisconsin, USA - BchlTB.Aug13.5000.01.D4 | ecosystem: Environmental > Aquatic > Freshwater > Lake > Hypolimnion/Profundal zone | place... | reverse complement strand
CCGGTAAGACTAGTTGATAGTTCAGGATGGACTGTTGGGATATAGGCTATCTCATTATTATATTCAGTAATTTCAGGAATTGTATAAACAGCAGTTGGAGTACTCCATGGACCTTGCGGTGAACAAGCATAAGATACATCAAGAGTGTTGTCGGTGTAGACACTTCCGGGAATCGAAACTCCTATATATCCTGATTGACCTAACTGCTGCGTCACGCCTGTAATTTCATTACCTGTGTTCAGAAGTGACGCATTTGCTTCTCCTGATACCCACTTAGAACCATTCCAATATTGCCAATCACTTGCCTGTGTCGTTTTTCCTATTGCTACCCGTGCGAGTTTCATACCGTAAAATGCTCCTGTTGAGGTATTACTATCTGTCCCATAAATATAATTGTATGTAGAGTCGGATGCGACAGCATTACCCCATTGCGTTGTAGAATCAGTGGGAATATTTACGATAGAACCGGGAGAAGGTAATTTATTTGAAGAGACTGACATAATCGCAATACCCGATTTTCCTGTATATAGATCAAACATACTACCTGCTACCGGTCCAAATTCATTGACAAAAATTAATTGTTTGCCATTTTCCACATAAGTTCCGGCAACTTGCCATTGATAATTATTGCCATCTGTATCAGCAATTAATGTCTGTGGAGCACTATACGTTCCGGCATAATCACTCGTAAGTTTACTGCCTGTTCCTACTAATTCAGAATTATGAGGCATCCCGGTAAAGGTGCCTGCACCTGTTGCTGAGGCCGTACCTATTAAGGTATCGGAAAATACCCATGACTCCATTCCGCCTGGAAGTCTGGTTGAATACGCTGCATCTCCGCCAACCCAACCTGGCCCTAATTGATTACTAACAGCTGAGTCATACGTAGTATCCACAGAAACAGACGGATTACTTGTTGGAGCGCAATATGTTGAAGTCTGTGCAGATGCTGAGAATCTGGCGTCTACTGTGGAGATAATAACAAGCAGTAATAATGCAACTCCGCCAGAAAGAAGTATATTTCTTAAAATTGCACTTCTATTTTTCTTTTTTGATTTCAATTTAGTGCTCACTTATGAAAGTATAAATAATAAAAATCTACTTGTCAATAGGGGCTAAACGAACTTTAAAAGATAAATCTTAAGATAATAATGAAACGAAACTTTTAAGAAATATGCTACGATACAACTATTGCAATTATGAAACATAAATTTTTTATTGCATTTATTGGTTTACTTTTAGGTATTGTTACTGGTATTTCTTTTATTTACGTGAAACCAATTGTTCCCTTCTCTACTAAAGAAAAAACGCAAAAACAGATCATCGGGTTTCTTCCTTACTGGCTTTTGGATAATGCAAGTACAAATTATTCCAAAGATATTACAACATTGACATATTTTTCTCTCAATGTTGATGGTACCGGACATATAGTAAAGTTAAGTAACCCGCAACAGGAAGAACCAAATTGGTATGCCCTTGATTCCGGCAAGGCTGATCCCTTTTTCGCAAATGCCCGGAAAAATAATATAAAACTTTCATTACTGCTAGCAAGCGGTGATTCAAAATCTATCGCTGAAATGATTTCCCAACCCGCACAAAATTCAGACAACCTTATCAAGGATGTTGAGCCTTTAATGAAAAAATATCATTTTCAGGATTTAAATCTGGATATTGAAGATGGAGCTCCTGCTGACTCCACTGAACAAGAAGAGTTCATACAATTTGTTGCAGATGTAAAACAACAGCTTGTAGCAAAAAATCTTGGAACTCTAACGCTTGAAATTAGCCCGATAAATACAATTTTTCCAAATTTAATTAATATAAGATCCGTCTCCTCATATGCAGATTATATAGTTCTTATGGCCTATGATTATCATTCTTCAATTTCACAGGTCACAGGTCCTGTCGCACCGCTTAACGGAGCAGGAGTTGATCTGGAATACGACGTAACAACAGCTGTTGAAAAAACCATGCAGCTGGTACCCTCTGAAAAAATTATTCTGGGAATGCCCCTTTACGGTTACGAATGGGAAACTCTTTCAACAGCCCTTCATTCAGCCATCATTCCTGGCACAGGAGTAATAGCGAGTGATAATCGAATGGAATCATTTTTATCCACCTGTGCTACCTGCAGTGCGTTTTTCGATAATGAGTCACAGGAGGAATTTGCTGTTTATAAAGATCAAAACACCGGAACGTTTCATCAAATTTTCTTCCCGGATCAACAATCTGTTGCTTCAACAATAAATCTCGCAAAACAAAAACAATTAGGTGGTGTAGCTTTATGGGCGTTGGGATATGAAGGAAAAGATATGCTTACACCACTTGAAACATATAAATGACGATTTATTCAACTGTTCCTTCCTGTTTTGTATCATCGAAAACAAATTTGCTTCCAGCATTGAGCGTAACAACATTACTATTGTTTTGAGAATTTTCATACCCTTCGGTAACTGACCCTTTCTGTACAGTAACAGTCACGGTTTCTGTTTTGGAGTTAACAGAAATAACTGCCCAGGCCCGATTTATTGCCGTTAATAAACCAGATGTTTGAACACTCAATGCATTTTGTCCCGTATCCTGATAAATAATAGTTCCCTTATCTTGCGACATCACCAGATTTATCGGAAGCATTTGGACAAATGAGACATCGCTATTCGCAGATAAAATAACTGCAGCGCTATTGTTAATTAGTATACCTGCCTTACTGTTTTTGCCCGTTGTCAATTCTTCCCCTTGCTGGATAGTTCTCAAAGAGGTTAATTTTACGGGTTCTTTTGCAACCCGGGAAAGCCAGATAACAGTTCCTGACATTGTCGCAATTTTACCTTTTAATGATTCGCCTGGAGCATTTGCAAGTGAAAATTTTGTTGTTATAGTAGAATTTGGATTGAACAAAGGATTTTGCTGCTGAATATATACATGACCTGTGACTATACCAAAACCTGCTAGAAGAAACAGAAAAAAAATAGCTATGGATTTCATAATAAAATCTTAAGATTTGATATGCTATACTTTATTGTTGCCGGACAAGTAGTTTTATTTTACCTCTCTCATTGAATATTTCAAAATCATGAAAAATCAGAATAACGCCATCATTACTGTTGATCATTTGTTAAAAAAATTTGACTCTTTTACCGCAGTAAACAGTATTTCTTTTACAGTGAACCAGCGGGAGGTTTTTGCATTTGTCGGCCCCAACGGGGCAGGAAAATCAACGACTATTAAAATGCTTATTACCTTATTAAAACCTACATCGGGACAGGTTCTCATCGATAAGCATAACATAATCACCGATGCAAATAATGTAAGACGGGTAATCGGCTACGTACCACAGATGCTTTCTGTTGACGGCTCACTCACAGCAGAAGAAAATATGATGCTCATGGCAAAACTGTATGATATACCAGGAAATGAAAGGCAAAAGCGTATTGATGAAACTTTAACGTTTCTGGATTTACAACAGGTCAGAAAAACACTCGTTAAAAATTTTTCCGGAGGTATGATACGCAAACTTGAGATAGGACAAGCAATGCTCCATCACCCGCATGTTATTTTTCTTGACGAACCAACTACCGGACTTGATCCGGTCGCCAGAAGGAATGTCTGGAAACATTTACTGGAGCTGCGGACTCAATTCGGAACAACTATTTTTTTCTCAACTCACTATATGGAAGAAGCAGAAGAAGTTGCTGACCGTGTTGCAATTATGCAGTTAGGAAATGTGGCTGCAATTGGAACGGTTGATGAGCTGAAGAAAGAAACAAAAAAGAAAAATGCGACACTTGAAGATGCATTTATTTATTTCACAGGAGCGACTATACAGGAAACAGGCAATATCCGTGAAATAAAACAATTACGGGCAAATGAAAGGAGACTGGGATGAATTATATTAACCAGGTACTCAAAAAATCATATTTTATGGCGGAAATGGAGGTCAGAAAACTCCTTCATGACCCGACAGAACTCGCGACACGGGCGATTCAGCCGATTCTTTGGCTCGGAATTTTTGGTGAGGCGTTAAGTAAAGTCAGAGCAATTCCCACGCATGGCTTAACATATTTGCAATTTATAACACCGGGTGTTTTGACTCAATCTGTAGTTTTTACTGCGATATTTTTCGGATTATCAATTATATGGGAACGCGATATGGGAGTTTTGCAAAAATTCCTTGTCTCTCCTACTCCCCGCCTTGCTCTTGTTTGGGGGAAAATGGCATCCGCTGGTGTACGGGGCATGACGCAAATTGTTATCGTTTTTCTCTTTGCACTTTTGTTAAATATAAAATTGAACATCTCACTTATCTCAATTCCGGGGACAATAGTTCTTGTTGTACTCGGATCCGGATTTTTTACCGGGCTTTCAATGATTATTGCATCACTTGTTAAAACAAGAGAACGATTCATGGGGATTGGTCAAGTTATCACACTACCTCTTTTTTTCGCTTCGAATGCAATTTATCCGATTCAAATTATGCCCCAATGGCTGCAAGTTGTCGCCAATATCAATCCTCTGAGCTATATGGTAGACGGACTAAGATCACTTCTTGTCAGTAATTCGCCTGGACAATTACCGGTGGATATCGGAATACTTTTGGTAGTAACATTTCTAATCTCACTTCTCAGCGCTTACATGTATCCGAAGGTTGTAGTATAAAACGTAATGTCATTTTACATTCTACACCTGATCCAGGAACTATAAACAAAAACTTACTTGAGGTTTTTTGAAAGAAATGCAAGGGATTTTTTCCATGCATCATCTGAGGCTTCTTTGTTGTATCTATTCCGATTTGAGTCATTAAAGAATGCGTGCCCGGTATTTGGATAAACTACAGACTCAAACTCTTTTTTATACTTTTTCATATTATTCTTTAATTCATCCAAATGATCGATCAAATTTGTATCCTGCTCTCCGTAAAATGCAAGAACCGGACAATTGATTGCTTCTATTTTATCTGCCTCAGGTGCTTGCCCGTAAAAAGAAACCGCAGCTTTTAGCTTTGGCTGCGTGGTAGCAAGCGCAAAACTATATGATCCACCAAAGCAAAAACCTAAGACCCCGATTGCGCCATTACATTTTTCCTGTTTTTCAAAATAAGAAAAGCACATTTGTAATTTATGAATCATATCTTTGGCAAATTCCGGTGATTGCATTGGTGCAAGAGCAGCCCGCATTTTTTTCTGCGCCTCGTCCCGCTTAGCAGGATCTCCCATTTCGGCAAATAGACTCGGACTCACAGCATTTTCAATAGGTGTTCCGGCAAAAAGATCAGGAGCCAGGACAACATATCCTTCTTTAGCATATCTTTTTGTGACGTCTTTAATATGATCATCCAAACCCCAAATTTCATGAATGAGAATTATTCCCGGATATGTATCTTTCCCTTCGGGAGATGCAAGAAATGCAGGAAGGGTAATACTGTTTGAAATTTCAACCATCTTCTCCATAAAAATCAGTATACAACTTTTAAAAAAAAGGTCAAACCGGATTTTTCTCCATTGATAAAAATAATGTTATACCCCAAATGATCAGGATAATTGAAATAACAATCGGTGTAATCACCGGACCAATCCAGGGAACAGGGAGTAAAAAGTAAACATCGATATTAAGTAAACTTGTTGGCCAACCGATAAGAAAATGCAAAAATATATAATAGAATATATCCCAAAAACCAAATGCAATAAGAAATGCGCCGATACGCTGCTTTACCGTTTTTCCTGCCACATAGGCAAGAGTCAAAAGCATAATAATTGTAGAAAATTCCCGCCACATTTCCGCTGAAATAATGGAAGCATTTTTCAATAGTGGTTGTTTTGTCGTAATGAAAGCTATAAATCTCAAATTAAGACGAACTGAATACTCATCTGGTGGCAGTTGTCCTGTCACAGAATGTCCGACAATTGTTTACAGATAAAAAACAACAATTGCTTCAAGAAGCCCGAAAAAATTTCCGAAGATACAAAGTGCTGCAAGTTTTTTTATGTTTTTCATATTGCAGTTTTATTAATCGCTACTGCCTTAAACGTCCCTTTCAATTCATAATTCATTCCCTTTTCAATAAAAACACCATCGCCTTTATGCAAATTTGCCTGTTGACCGTTAATAATCAGTTGCATTTCACCATCAAATACTTCATAAACGCGATTGTAGGATGCCTTTCCTTTTTCCGAATAATCCGTTACTTCAATAACATCAAGTGAAACATTGTCTAATGCATCATATAAAACATCATCGGATGCTTCTTTCTTGTGTGAAAATGTTCTGACCCGTTCATCAGATTTTCTGACAACCATGAACATATACTCAGTATAACAAATGAAAAATATTCAGGTACATTGCTTACCGGGAGCGCAAACACCTTTTGGAAGATGTGAAGAATTGTTACAGTTTGCAATTTTACTATCACAAAAAAGGGTTGTTTGAGGGATACTTGTCATTTCTTTCTGCGCTACTTTATGTGACAGAAAAAAGAAGAAAACAAAAAGGGCTATACAGATAAACAAAAGCAATACATATCTCATACTATTATCAGTATATCTGATTTTCAATGTATTTTCTTTTTTATTTTGGAGAGATCCTCATCGATAAAAACCGGCTGCATCCCGTAGATTTCTTCTTTTAGACTTAACTCTTCGGAAATAGCGTGATAAATAAAAATAGGTTTTTTATAATGGAATGCCAAAGTCATCTCCATAAGGACATTCCCACCGATATATCCGGGCACTCCATTTTTTTCAAAATTTACAACCAGAATTGCATCTGATTTCAGAATTTCTCTGAAATGTGCCTTCATAAGCTGTGTTTTTTTCTTGTAATCGCTTTTGTTCCTGTACCAGGTTTTATAAAAGCTGACATCAAAATTATTATTACGTTTCATGAGATATGCTATTTTGGGAATTATAACTGTATAACCTAACAACCGGAGTTCTTTTTGAATATCAAAAAGATATTTATAATGTGACACACTTGCACAGAGGGCGATAACTTTATCCTTATGCATAAATATAGCTTGTTACTTACGAGATCTGGCTGCTCTTTCAAGTTCTCCATCAAGAAGGCGACCATTGTCTGAGGACATACCTGCCGCATTGTATTCTCTTTGTAAAACAGGTAAACCTCCTAAAGCTATCACTTCACTTATAGAGTATATCTCCACAATTCCATGAGGAACTTCAAAGGATACTGCCCTGGTTCTGTCTTCTGCTCCTAATGTCCGAATTATAATATCTCCTCCATAAATGCTTTTATAAATTTCCCCCACAGGATTCATAAATGGAGACGGTTTAGCCCGATCAAGAGGCGTAACTGGTGATTCTATGTTTTTAAATCCGCTCCCGGGGATCCCTACAGTCGATACTTTGCTTTCTATTGTTGCCATAATTCAGAAGCATTATAACACATCATTATTATTGTTGTCATTCGGGAACAACCAACTTATTTACAAAGGAGATAAAAACACTTTATGCTGCGTGGAAAATCCGTGCGATGAAGTAGCCGATGAATGCGGCTGAAAGGCCGATAATTACCATTCTGATGCCACTCTTCCACCAACTGCCGACCAGACTGACTGCTTGATAAACTCCCACCGCAAAAAGTGTTATAGCACTGATACTAACTGCTACCAATAAACCTTTGCCTCCACTTATGAAAAAGAAGGGAGAAAGGGGAATAAGATGACCGATTGCAGTTGCGATAGTAACAATAACTGAACTTTTCAGAACTGCTTTTGTATCAACAGAAGAAATCTTAAGCTCCTCTGCCATCATCGTATCAACCCATAACTTCTTGTCACTTGTAATTGTCTTTACTATTTCTTCAAGAACATGACCGCTAAATCCCTTTTTTTCATAAATCCTGCGTATTTCTTCTTTTTCCATCTCCGGAACTTTCTCAACCTCATCAATTTCTTTTTCTCTTTCACTATCATAATAATCTCTTTGTGAAATTGCCGAGGTATAAGCAACAGCACCCATTGAAAGTGATTCCGCAAACGTTGCCGCAATAACAGTTGCGATAAGAATTCTTACATCACCCGATGCTGCCATAACACCGAGAATAATTCCTAACGCATTAACAAGTCCGTCCTGTCCGCCAAGGATAACATCACGAAGTGGATTTTCATGTTTGTGTTTTTCCTGCCGTTGATGTTTACGAAATTCTGCCGGAGAAGGTCTTTCAAATAATTTTTTTTGCTCTGCCATGTAAATAGTATATCTGCAAACAGCACATTTTGGGTAAGAAAATCAAGCTATGATGAGTTGTTTTACATCAAAACTTCAGGTAAAATTAAGCTCATATCAGTAAATTTAAACTCAGAATAAAGCTATGACCGGAAGTAAGATACTATTTGAGACACTTCAAAAATGGGCGGAAACTAAAGGCAATAAGATAAGCATCATCGATACTGATACGGACAGAAAAATCACCTATCATGAACTTCTTTATGCAATTGCACAACTGCAGGAATTCCTGGGCTATGACTCTCAAACAATAATTCTTGCAACTTATGGTGGCACTATCAATTCTGTTTTTTGGCTCACTTCGATGATTTTCGGACATCATCTGCTCCCGATTTCGCCAAATACAACTGAATTTGAATATAAAGAATTGTTAAGCAAATGCAAAGACAAACCCACCCTTCTTATTACCCCAACAGATACATGGATAACAGAACCTCATACAAAGCAACTTAGCGTTTCAGACATTGAAACGATTATTGCAAAAGGAATAAAAAACAAAACCGCTTTTAAACCAAACGATAAACAATCTGATGGAACGGTGTATTTAGAGACCTCGGGTTCAACAGGAAAACCAAAAGGTATGATACTTACTGCAACGCAGATCGTCATAACAGCCGAAAATATCGGAAGGCGGCATGAGCTAACAAGAAATGACAGGGGACTCACACCGCTTCCTTTTTATCATGTTAACGCACCAATTGTCAGTATGGTGACTTCAATTCTTACAGGAGGTACTGTTATCATTGCGCCAAAATTCAGTGCAAGCCATTTTTGGGAATGGGTTGAGAAATATGATCCGACCTGGATAAGTATTGTTCCAACAATTGTCGCGATTCTTTTAAAATTTGATAAACCTGCGTTTCTTGAAAAATCCTCAATCCGTTTCGTGAGAACTGCCTCATCGCCGCTTCCCCGGACAAATATGATAAAATTTGAAAATAAATTCAGTCTTCCGGTGATTGAAACGTATGGTATCTCAGAAGCTGCATCAACTATTGCTTCAAATCCAATGCCTCCCCAAAAACACAAACCTGGCTCTGTAGGATTACCTTTGGATTTGACAATGGAGATAGTCGATGCCAAAACAAAAAAGAAAGTAAGACAAGGAGACATAGGTGAAGTATGGGTCAAAGGAGAACAACTTATTGATCATTATGAAGAAGGACGGGGAACAGATTCTTTTGAAAACGGCGGCTTTTTAACCGGCGATTTAGGATACTTTGACGAAGAAGGATACTTATTTCTCACCGGCAGAAAAAAAGAAATTATTATAAGAGGTGGCGAGAATATCATACCAAGAGAAATTGAAGAGATACTACTGACTTATGCCGGAATTGTTGAAGCCGCGGTAGTTGGACAGCCGGATAACATTTTGGGGGAAAAAGTTGTCGCATTTTTGGTAGTGGAAAAGCTAAATGAAAAAGATTTGGTGGAAAAGATTAAAAATTTTGCCAGCAACAAACTGAGTCCACAAAAAATTCCGGCAGAAATATATATACTGGATGAATTACCGAGAGGAAAAACGAATAAAATTGATAAAAATGTACTTAAAAAATTGACTCCTGAATTTTGAAACAGACCTGAATATGAGATAATAGCAATAATATGGAAAACGAAAAAAATGAAGAAAAAAAAACTCATATTTACGAAATAGATTTCCTGCGCGCAATTACAGTATTCTCAGTCGTAACAATTCATTCATTTGCAACTCTTTCGTATCTTTATCAAAAATCATGGTCCTCAACAGAATTGATAGCACTTTTTATCCACTCATTGCATTACAACCGTGAAATGTTTATTTTCGTCACAGGACTTGTTCTGACATACGTATATTATCATAGGCAATTCTCAACGCTAAAATTTTGGTCAAAAAGATTACTCCTCATTTTTATACCATATGTTCTCTGGTCATTAATTTACGTAAAAGTTAATAATAGTACCCTCGCCTGGGATAAATCCATCCTGCTTTTTCTGATCGATCTTCTCACCGGTAATGCATCTTATCAACTTTATTATATTCTTCTCACCTTACAATATTACGCAGTTTTCCCGTTTTTTCTGTGGCTTGTAAAAAAAATCCACAACTACCCTTTAACCACTGTTGTTATAAGCTTTGTTATCCAGTTACTTATGATTTATTATGATTTTAATTATCTACAAAAAGGACCATTGTCACATCTCCAATTTGTAAGACTTTATGTATTACCCTATCAGGATAGATTCTTTCTCACGTATCAATTCTTCTTTATTTCAGGTGCCGTTGTTGCTATTTATATGGATAAAGCTTATAAATGGCTACAAAGATATGGCCGTTTCCTTCCATTTGCTTTTATCATAACGTTATTTATATATGCCGTATATTTTTATCATCAATTAGATATAAAAGAACCGCTTGGGGACGCATTGAGCGTTTTACAGCCAAGTGTGGTTTCATATAGTACTGTCGTCATTCTATTTTCTTCGTGGCTCTCAATTATATGGGCAAAAAAGAAACATGCATTCACACTTATTAAAGGAATCTCAGATACATCATTCGGGATATTTTTTGTTCATGTAATGATTCTCAATTATATTGCACAACGCATTCTACCAATGATACCAGCATCAGTATCAATCCTGGAGAGAATAATCCTTGTTGACATGGCAACGTTTATGGCATCTCTTATTATTTGTCTCCTGTTGCTTCGTACAAAATTTCTTAGCTGGACAATCGGACGAATCGGGAGGACAAAATGATTTATGGAGAAAATTAAACAGAAAATCGTATCGTTACGAAATCAAAGAAGAAGAAACAATATATTCCTTATAGTTATCATTTTTTGTATTATAATGCTCGCTCTTTCTTTCTCACCTGACTTTTCTCCTCTTTTTCACGGCAATATAATTTCCATTTTTGAATCTATTCAGAATAATCTCCACAACACCACACCGGTCTCTTATTTTAAAAATACTTCGGCTCAAAATCAAACAGTTATTGTCGATAAACCGATCCGGAGTACGGGCTGCGGAGTACCGCTTTCGTTAAAAACCGGAAAGAGCACCTATATAGAGATATCATCAGCAAATACTAAACGCAGGTTTATTGTTTATTTACCTGACGGTTATACTAACACTACTAAACATCCACTCATTCTGGCCTTTCATGGTTATGCCTCAAATCCTTTTGCTCTGGAAAAATTTACTCATTTCGATTCTGTTGCAAATGCTAATAATATTATTATCGTCTATCCCGAAGGCACGACAAGTCTGGTGGGACTTCGGGGTTGGAATACAGGGCTTCATCCCACGATTACCGTAAATGATGTACTTTTTGTAAGTAATATGCTAAACGCGCTGCAGAGCAATTTATGTATAAATCCGAACCAAATATATGCAACAGGTTTTTCTGACGGAGGAGGTTTTGTCGCCAAACTTGCCTGCCAACTATCAAACCGCATCGCTGCTTATGCACCGGCATCAGGATCGTATGTAACTGCTTTCAGGACATGTAGAGCATTACGACCTCTATCTGTTATTGAATTTCATGGCACTAAAGATACCATTGTACCTTATCTGGGGCTTGAAGCAAAAAAAGAGTTTGCAGCTCTTACCTGGGCAAGCCGCTGGGCAAAAAGAGATGATTGTAAACCCCGGGCAATTATCACAAAAGAAACAAAGAGAATTACTAAATATATGTGGGCCGATTGCAATGACAATACCTCAGTTATTCATTACAAAATAAGAGGTGAAGGACATTCCTGGCCGCATGTACTTTTTGATGAACGTCGGAATAACCTGATTATAAAAGTAAATGCCGCGAATATCATATGGAATTTTTTCTCAAAACATCCATTACCGGAAAAAGTACAGCAGTCACCCAAAACGACATCAACATACATTAAATAAAATTATAGAAACGGTTAAGCCGTAATTCAGTAAAATGTAAGATACTATTATATATATGTCTAAATTAAACAATAAACTTGAAGATTATGTCTCCCGGCTTTGTCAAAATATCAACGATATGGATAAAGCAATTCATGCTTTTCTTCCTGAAACTGATAGACGAAAACGTTTACTTAAAGATGCAAAAGTTTTAGAGGAACAAGACATAAACAACCTTTCACTCTTTGACTTAACAGCCGGAGTAAAAGATATTTTTTATGTCGACGGTCTCCCAACACGCGCTGGATCTAAACTTCCACCTGAAGAATTTCATGGAAAACAGGCTGCTATTGTTACAAAATTAAAAGAAGCCGGCGCACTTATTCTTGGCAAAACAGTAACAACGGAATTTGCATATTGGGAACCAAATGAGACAGTAAATCCAATAAATCATGAATACTCTCCGGGCGGTTCAAGCAGCGGTTCTGCTGCCGCAGTTGCTGCAGGGATTTGCGATATTGGCATTGGGACACAAACAATCGGGTCAACACTTCGTCCTGCATCGTATTGCGGGATCGCAGGATTTAAATGTAGTTATGGAAGAATTAATCCGGATGGTATGATTAACTTTGCTCCTTCACTTGATACAGTAGGATTACTTACAAAAAATGTAGAAAATCTGATCCGTGTTGCAAAAGTAGTGATGAAGAATTGGGAAGATAAAAAATCTAAGCTCAAACGAACATTTGGCATTCCTGTCGGTAATTATTTGGAGCAAGCAAATTCTGATGTTTTAAAAATGTTCGAAAAAACTGTCGAGTCTCTCAAAAAAAATGGATACAATATCAAACAAATCCCACTGTTTGATAACATTACAAAATTTAATGAAGATATCCGGACACTGGCATCCTATGAAATGGCAAAAGTGCATGAAGAATGGTATCCGAAATATAAAGGACTATACCGGCCTAAAACAAAAGCGTTTATTGAGAAAGGATTGTTGGTAAATAAAAAAACATATCTGCAAATGCTTGAAGAACAGAAAACATTACGCAATTTTATTGAAGAGCAGATGAAGCAAAACAACATTGATTTTTGGATCTCCCCTGCCGCTTCTTCATATGCTCCGAAAATGGATGCATTTTCAACCGGCAATCCGTTAATGAATATTCCCTGGACTTTTGCAGGTCTTCCTTCACTTTCAATACCGATCAAACAATCGGGAAAGTTACCATTGGGATTGCAAATTGTCGGTGGATATGGAAAAGATGAAATGGTATTATTTGAAGGTATGAATATAGAAAAGGTTATAAACTAAATGAAAATTCAATTATCAGACAGAGTAACCGGGTGGACATTACAACCAAATACTGCGCTGCATGGAAAAATTCTTGAATTACAAAACGCAGGCGAAAAAATTATCGATCTAACAATCGGTATCTCGGACCGTCCGATACCCGAAGAAAGTAAAAATGCCGCAATTTCAGCAATTAAAGATGATCATGTTCCCTACACAGCAGTCGGAGGAGATAGTGAATTAAAACATGCAATTCAAAATAAACTTAAAAATCAAAATAAATTAGAATACGAGCTTGAGAATATTATGGTTACAACCGGAGCAAAACAAGCGATGTTTGAAGCATTATATGTTTTGACAAATCCAGGTGACAAAGTAGCAATAATAAGACCTTATTGGCCTGCGTACATACAGGTAATGAAAATGCTGAAGATCGAACCATTCATTATCGATGTTAATGATATTTTAAACGGGAAAAATGTACAGGTAAACACAAAAGTATTGCTTTTTGATCTTCCTCATAATCCGACTGGAAAAGTTTTTTCCAAAGAAGAACTTCTCAGTCTCATTTCTTTTGCCAAAAAAAATAATATTTTTATCATTGCCGATGAAAGTTACGAGAAACTGATTTATGAAGGAGAACAGATAAGTTTGGCAACTCTTGATGAATCCATGCAGGATAACATACTCACAATATTTAGCGCCAGTCAATCATTCTCGATGATGGGGTGGCGTTTGGGTTATGCTGTGGGAAATAAAGAAATTATTACGGCGATAGAAGCTGTCCAAAGCTCTATTACAGCAGCAACACCATATATTTCACAAACTGCAGTCGCAGCTGCCTTACAGACAAATGATGCTTATACTGAAAAACTGGTTACCGGCTTCAAAGAACGGCGCAACGAAATTTATCCACAACTTAAAGAGATACAATGGCTAGAATGTAAACTACCTGCAAGCGGTCCATACTTCTGGTGCAATATTGAAAAACTTACAAAGAATTCAGTAGATTTTGCCAAACAACTTCTTGAAAAAGAAAAAATTGCTGTAATGCCAGGCGAACCTTTCGGTACACCCGGGTGGATACGGATAGCTTTTAATGTCAATCAGATTCCTGTTTTGAAAGATGTTGTGACACGACTTGCAGGCTTTGGAGAAAATTATGAAAAAGAACAAAGGAAATAGTATAACAAGCGATTTCTCCCGTGCAATTTTTGCGGGGGAACTTACAAGAGAAGAATATATCAATCCTGAAAATCATCCTCCGACTCCACTAATTGAAATTACTGATGAAACACTCAATCCTTTCAGAAAAGAAGACATCAGAATATTTGCAAAAGACCTGCGACTTCCTCCTCTTGGTCAGGTTAAAACGGGAACTGTCCATCAAATGTACAATTCTGCAAAGAAAGATGGCAAACTAAAAGGTGTTACAAAACTTTATGAAGCAACATCAGGTAACACGGGAGCAGCTTTGACTCTTCTTTCGGAACAAGATGTTATCGTGTATGTTAATGATCAAACTCCGGAAGAAAAAATACGCATACTTCAGTTATTTGGTGCACAAGTTGTAAGATCAAATAATGGTATTGAACAAGCGAGAAAAAAGAATAAAGAAAAAGGAAATAGCAATCTTGATCAATATAAAAATTTTTCAAATCCTGATTTTTTTGAAAAAATCATTGGTCCACAAATTTGGGATCAGACGAATGGAACTATTACACTCTTTTGCGCAGGTCTTGGGACAACTGGTACTATGACAGGAATCAGTAACTATCTCAAAAAAAAGAATAAAAACATACAAACTATTGGTGTTATTGTAGAAGAAGGCAGTTCTGTTCCGGGTGTGCGTACCAGAAAACGATTGGAAGAAGTTTCACTCCCCTGGGAAAAGTCAGTTGATCAAATACAAATAGTAGATGAACACGATTCATATAAAAAAAGTCTTGAACTGATAAGAAAAACAGCAATTCCTGCAGGTCCGAGCTCCGGGTTTGGACTACAAGGATTAATGCAGGAATTACAATCAATCAAACAAAAAGGCAAGCTGGATACAATCAGAAATGAATCAGGAGAAATCATCGCCGTCTTTCCAGTCCTGGACGGTCCATGGCTCTATATAGACGATTATTTTAAAAATCTTGACGAATCACTATTTAAAAAAGTTTCTTAGTTATCTAATACGCGTAAATATATTATAAAACCTCAGATTCTGTAATACGGGGTGAAAAATCAACATCAATATCAGGTTGATCGGGCGCAACACAGCAATAATGATTGAGAACTGCTATTTGTTATAAATCTTTCGAAAAATTGAAAATAATTAGGATGTTTTTTTAACTTTAAACTGTGTCTGATAGAGTTTTGCATATAATCCATTCTTCTCAAGAAGTTCCTTATGTTTCCCCTGCTCAACAATTTTCCCATGATTGATAACAAGTATATTATCGGCGTTAAGAATTGTTGAGAGTCTATGCGCGATAACAAGAGATGTTCTGCCATTTAATGCGGCTTGAAGTGCTTGCTGGACAGCTCGCTCGGATTCCGAATCGAGATGCGCTGTTGCTTCATCAAGAATAACAATATCAGGAGCTTTTAATAATAAACGTGCAATCGCAAGTTGTTGTTTTTCGCCACCGGATAATCTGTACCCCCTTTCCCCTACCATTGTATCAATACCCTTGGGAAGTTTTTTAATAAGATGTGCTATTTGTGCTCCTTTTATTGCCTCCATAATTTCCTTTTCTGTTGCATTGGGCCTGGCGTAGAGTAAATTGGCACGGACCGTATCATGAAACATATGAGGATCCTGAGTTACCATACCAGTTACCTGATAAACCGACTCAAGTGTTGCGTCTCTCAGATCAATAGTATTGATGCTAACAGATCCTTTGCCCGGATCATATAACCTTGCTGCCAACTGAATAATCGTTGTTTTGCCTGCACCTGTCGGCCCAACAAGTGCTACCATCTGTCCTGGTTTTACGGTAAAACTAATATCTGAAAGTACTTCATTTGATTTGATATGTTCAAGAGTTGCGACGGATTCCAGTGAAGCAAGTGAAATCTCCTCCGCGGTTGGGTATCGAAAAGTTACGTGATCAAAAACAAGTGTTGCGGGTCCGCGTAAAATTTTTTGTGCATGATCTTTTTGTGCTACCATCGGTTTCAAATCAAGAACTTCAAATACTCTTTCAAATGAAACTAACGCAGTTAAAACATCAACCTGAATATTGGATAATGCCGTAAGCGGTTGATACAACCTATTCAAATACGCTGTTAATGCAACAACAGTTCCAACATCAAGAACTTTTTGAACTGCCAAAACCCCACCCCATCCATAAATAATTGCTGTTGCCAGTGCCGCTGTCAACAAAAGAGAGATAAAGAAAATTCTTGTGTACATTGCCTGACTTACCCCGATATCTCTCACTCGTCCCGCTTTTTCCTGGAATAATGTATCTTCAGTTTTGGGATTCCCAAATAGCTTTGCAAGAAGAGCGCCCGAGACATTGAAGCGTTCTATCATTGTTGTATTCATCTCTGCGTTGAGAGAATATGACTCCCGGGTAATCTCTGCCAGATGTCTGCCAAACCATTGTGCAGGAATTAAAAAAAGCGGTAATAAAATAAGCGCAACAAGAGTTAATTGCCAGGATAAAATAAACATTGCAATAAGAGTCAATATAACGCTGATTGCATTGCCGATAACCGTTGACAATACATCAGTAAATGCTTCCTGCGCGCCAAGTACATCATTATTTAATCTGCTTACCAGTGCGCCTGTTTGAGTTCTGGTAAAAAAGGCGATCGGCATCTGTTGAATATGAGAAAAGACTTTTGTCCGCATATCATAGATAAGTCCCTCGCCTATTCTTGATGAAAAATATCTCTGTCCGAATGATAAAAAGGCATCAAAAATTGAAAGAGCTGCAACAATGATTGCAATATTTATTATTAAATTGGTGTTTTTAGCAAGAATACCTTTATCAATAATTTCTTTATAAAGAAGCGGATTAATAACACTTATTACTGCATCAAGAATAATAAGAATTAAAAATATAATAAGAAAACCTTTATAAGGCGCAACGAAATTCAGGATCCGTCTGAAAGTTTTTCTTCCGATCCTTGCGTTTTTAATCGAAGGGTCTTTACTGAATGACCCCATAAATCTTCTCATGCCTCGTCCACGTGGTTCCATAATATTATTAGTTGCGTTTTAATTTATTAACATTTTAACAGAGAACTGATATCGTTAATTATATATCGTTAGAGGTAATTATAAAAACCGGATTATTGTACAGTGAGGGTGCCCCACATACCTTTTGCTCTGTGGCCTGGAATACTGCAGTAATAGACAAATGATCCTGTTTTACTCGCAGTAAATGTTACAGATGTTGCTTCACCTGTTTTGATGGTAGACGATTTTACACCAAGTTCATCAATATTGATATTGTGCACTCCTCCTGCATTAGTCATCACCAATGTAACCTGGTCACCTTTATTTACAGTAATTTTGTTCGGAACAAAATAGAAATTCCCTCCGGTAATATTGAATGTCTTTTTTGTTGTAGACTTATCAGTCCCTTCAGTTATCTGTTGTGTTTGTTGATCGCTTAATGGCGGAGGCGTTACTGCCATCATAGCCATTCCCGGCATACCATGCATCCCCTTCATTCCTTTTCCAGCCATCATCATCGGATGATTTGATCCTTGCATACTCATAGAGGCAATTTTGTGATGGAAGTAATAATATTCTCCGGCAACAACAACAAGAAGAATTACAATGATGATATAAAGAATTGTTTTTTGAGTTGAACTACCTTTTGATTCCATACAAGGATTTATAGCATGTCTATTTACATTTGTAAAGTACCATTTACATTTGAAGCCGAAAAACAATCAAATAGCTATCTATTATATGAGATAAATTCGGTTAAACTTAAATTATAAACTCTATCAATAAATTCTTTGTTCAACTGTCTCCAGGTATTTCCTGCTATACAATTTTTTTGCTGAGGACATGTTCTTTTATGCTTATCGCTTTCCGAACAACAGGTAAGCTGTTCATCATTTGAAAAAATACGTAAGATGTCTCCCATTTTGATTTTTTTGGGATCTTTGACCAATGAATATCCACCATTCTTGCCTTCAGTTGCTTGAATCAAACCAGCATTGCGAAGTGTATTTGCCAGATTTCTCAAAAAAAATAATGAGATATCATATTCCTGCGAAATCTCTGTAAGAGAAACTAAACGTTTAGAGTATTCTCCTGCAAGTTTGTTGACCAGAATAATTGCGTAGTCTTCACGCCTTGAAAAACGGATCATACATTATTTTTTCTTTTTTGATCTTTTTTGAAGTTTTATTTCTTCTTTTGCAATTGAAACTGCTGCATCGTTTTTTTTGCCTTCCCGTATAAATACTTCATAAACAAAAATAACATACAAAAGCGCAATTAACATATCGTAATCACTGATATCAACATGAAAATAATATGTCGCAAGTGTTTCAAGTCCTTCTGTTATTGCATCAACTCCGACAAAAATGATAAATACTTCAGTAATCCTGAAAATACGTTTAAGAGAAACAAATGTTAAAAATTTCCGGATAAGTAATCCGCACAGCATAGCAGCGATAAACGCTAAACCGAAGCCTGTCAAATCCTGATCAAATGTATAAAATAAACCATTGGTGACATTAAAAAAAATTCCTTCACAGCCTTCTTTCAGAACAAATAAAAATGCGCTAAATGGCAACAGCCAGTAAGATGCTTTATAGCGGTCGACTTTTGCTTCAATTTCTTTGACCTCTTCTTGTGAATAATGAGCCAAAATTTTATGTAATGAAAAAACAGCATACGCGACAAATATACTCGATAAAGTAAAAAGCCATCCTTCGATAAGATCAAGGGAATCTTTTGGCAAATGCTTTAAAGCGCTGGAATCTGCTCCAAAAATAACAGTTGCCAGAATAAATACAACAATAAATCCGGCAATAGATCCTCCCAGAATTCCTTTCGTTCTATGCAAATTAAATTTACTTGAGATTCCAAGTAATACACCAACAGATAAAAATGCTTCCAGAAATTCACGAAAAGCAACAATAAAGACTGGTAACATAAGTTGTAGAAGAATTATAGAGCCTTTAACTAATACTAATCAAGTATTAGTTTATGAGGAGATTATTCTCTTTTCTTTGCCGCTTTTACTGCGAGCATCTCACGTTTTTTTTCAAGGCGCTTTTTGGTCTTGTATGAACGTGACTTTTTTTTCTTGCCGACTCCTGTATTCCGCTTTGCCATAAGCGTATTATACATTATTTTCCTGTAAAATCGCTAGTATCAAATTCTCTCTGGCTTCATTGTCCGAAAAATTATTATAATAAGAATATGAATTCTCAATCTGTCTATTTTTTCCCTCATACAAATTCGCCTTCGCTTTCCCAGGTCGGCGGCAAAGGATTATCTCTTATTCAAGGAACCCAAAAAGAGTTGCCTGTTCCTCCGGGATTTATCTTATCAGTCGCCTTTTTTAACGCCTGGTTTCAGGAATTAAAAAAAATGAAAGTCTGGGAGAACTTTATTCATCCGGAAAAATATAATCTAAAACAATCATGCGATTCACTTAAAAAACACGCGCTAAAACTATCATTTACCAAATACCAGGAACAGGAATTATATAAAGCACTTGATCTATATCCAAAAGAAACATTGTTCGCAGTTCGTTCTTCCTCACCGGAAGAAGATCTTGAAGGATCATCGTTTGCCGGAGGGTATGAAACTGTTCCGGGTGTAAGCCATCACAACATAAAAGAAGCAATTAGAAAAACCTTTGCTTCCTGTCTGGATTACCGCGTAACTGTTTACAAACACGAGAATGGATTTGATACGACACAACCCAAAATCGCAGTAATTATCCAGGAACAAATCGCAAGTGAAATAGCAGGAGTAGGATTTTCGCTCAATCCTGTTACCAATAATTATGATGAAGCGGTGTTTACTGCTAATTGGGGACTGGGCGAGACAGTTGTTTCAGGCAATGCAACTCCCGACACTTACATTGTCGATAAAGTTCTGATGCATGTAAAAGATAAAAAACTCGGAGAAAAACAAACATCAATCTGGCTTTTGCCAAAGGGTGGAACAAAAGAAGAAAAAGATAAACGGCATAACGAGTTTACTCTTCCGGACGATCACATAATTGAATTAACAAAACTCGTTAAAAAAGTCGAATCATTTTATGAAAAACCAATGGATATCGAATGGGCATTTATGAAAGAAAAACTTTTTCTTTTACAAGCAAGACCGATAACCAGCTTCATCCCATTAGCAGAAGAATTACAAACGAATCCGGGTGAGAGAAAAAGACTTTATTTAGACATGACAATAAGCCTTCAGGGAATTAATCATCCTCTTTCTGTTATGGCAACTTCTTTTTTTAAAGATTTACTCAGAATCGTCGGCAATACATTTTTTAATAGAGATCTTTCTCAGGATAGTAATAAAGCACCAGCCCTCGTCAGTAATGGAAGGATATATTTACATCTTTCTTTTTTCCTCTTAATTCTTAATAACAAAAAACGTCTTGTTTCATTTATTCATCAATTTGACCCGCTTGCCGCACTGGCGCTTTCTGAAATTGATACAAATGAATATAGATCTCACTCAAATAAATTAATAGTATTACCCTGGAAATTAAGCTTAAAACTCCCGCGTGTTGCTTACCGTATATACAAAGCGCGACATAATCCATCCCGGATGAACTTGCAAACGCAAAAAGAACTTAAACAATTTATTAATGAAGCAAAAACTATAGCAGAAAAAGACATACCACTTACACAACTCGCTGATGAACTTTTATATGCACTGATTAACCACGCAATAATAAGAACTGTTCCACTTTTTATCACTTCACTTTTTGTAAAATCTGAATTAATGAAACTGGCAGGGAAAGAAAATGCTACGTTACTGGAAGAATTTGATAAAGCTTTGCCAAATAATATAACGACTGAAATGGGACTGGCGCTTTTTCATGTTTCCCAATTAGTGCCTCAAAATATTACAAAAGAACAGCTTCTTAAAGGGATAGAGCAGAAAAATCTACCAGAATCATTTCTTGCGGCCTGGCAGGATTTTCTGGAAACCTATGGCTTCCGTGGACCCGAAGAAATTGACATAGCTGCGCCACGGTATCGGGAAAATCCGGTTATGCTTTTAGATACCCTTTTAACTCTCAAACAATCAAAAGAAAATACTCGGGAAAAATTTGAAGAAAATCGAAAAAGACGAGAAGAGGCATTTGAAAACGTATACCAAAAAATGCGTACGCAAAATCTCTCACACGCAGAACATTTTAAATCATTATATAAAATATACGAAACTTTTGCAGGATACAGGGAAGCGCATAAATATTATGCTGTATTTGTTCTTGATTTATTAAGACAAAAAATACTTCAAAAAGCCAACTTACTTTACGATGAAAAACGGCTTGATACGATTGAGCAAATTTTTGATCTTACACTTAAGCAATTAGACGATAGTCAAAAAGATATATCTATAAACCTTAAAGAAATCGCAATAAAAAATAAATTATTTATTGACAAACTCGCAAAAATACCGGACTTGCCGACAATGATTGATTCCAGAGGAAAAATTATCAAACCACATCCGAAACGCGCAAAAGAAGGAGAGATCCAGGGGATGCCTGTTTCTTCAGGTATCGCAAGAGGAAAAATTAAAGTACTTCATTCTCCGACTGAAAAACCATTTTTGAAAGGAGAAATATTGGTTGCAAAAGCAACAGACCCGGGTTGGACACCGCTTTTTATAAATGCTTCTGCCGTAATTCTTGAAGTTGGTGGAGTTTTGCAACATGGAGCTTTGGTTGCCAGAGAATATGGCTTACCGTGTGTTACAGGAGTTGAAAACGCGACAACACTTTTTAAAGATGGCACAGTGGTAGAAGTTGATGGATCAGAAGGAATAATACGTTTAATTAAATAAAACTGATTTATTTTCCAGACTTACCTGAAATTTGTCAGAGGAACAAATAAAGTCTTGAAAATAACTTCATCTTCGTGGCTCTCCTGCTCCTGCATGTAACTATAAGTATAAAGATGAGATCAATTATAAAAATTTGGCTAGAGTTGGTTAATGTAAATTCATTACCCAGTTTTTGAAATTATCATGAATTTCATAGTTTTGTAATGGTTTTAATGATTCATCCAGAAATCCACCGATTGCTCTTGCTGACAAAATAATTTTTAATGTATTTATATTATAATTTCGTTTTATTAATAACTCAGTTATATTTTTTGCTAAGTCAGGATACTGCAGTACACAAAACACTCTTTGGATAAAATATCCGATGTCATAATATTCTACTCCATTTGCCATCGCGTGCTCTCCATCGATAAGTGCAATTTTTCCTGTAGTAAGATTCATCAAGTGCCACGGAGTAAAATCACCATGACGAGTTCGTTTGTGAAGAATAGCTACTCCATTTTTTACGATTTCCAACAATATATTAAGATTATAGATGTCAGTAATATCTTGATACCAGGCAATAGTTTTATTTAAAAATCTTTCACGAAAATCGGTATCTTCTCCTTCTGATAGCCTGGTAATTCCTAAATTCTGAATTAATTCTGAGAATTCAATTATTTTAGTAACAGATGCAGTAATTTTTTCTGTTTTTTTTAACTTTTCAGGTCTTAAAGCAAGTAATTTGCCATGCAAACTATCAGTAATAAGAAAAAACAAATCATCACGATAGAGCCCACTATCATAATTTTGGGGAACCCAAAAATCAGATGTTGTTCCTGGAAGTATCTTATTAAATTGTTCATTCCATTTATATTCAATTTTGGTTAATTCACCAATGCCTATGGTTGTTTAAAGCTTCAAAAACAATTCCTGATTGTCTTTTATAAGTATGCCGAAAACATGTCTTCCTCCTGACCAGAGTTCTTTTACTATATATTTTTCTCCAAAAAAGGCTTTTACATGATCTAAATCCAGATTTCCTGCTATTCGATAGTCAAAAACTTTACCATGTATTTTAATTGTAAAAGCTTCTGGATCTTTTTTCATATAGTTCTTTACATGTTAACAATTCACTTTGAGTGTCTGTCCTGCATATAATAAAGCAGAGCTGAGATTATTCTCTTTCTCGATCTTTTGGAAATCAAATCCGCTTCCGAGTTTTAGTTGGGCAATATTCCATAACGAATCCCCTGCTTTTACAGAATATTCACATGGTGAAGTTTGATTTCCATTATTTATATGCTTTGTAATTGATGAAGAAAGATTCGTGGTCTGTTCAGAAAAAACAGAAAGTATTTGTGAAATAAGATCTTTATAGTAACGGATAGTATTTGCTGAATTTTCTTTTGTTGTTGTTATTTCCATCTCATTTCCCCAGTCCCCCGGCATACAATCATTTTGCGGACGGATTCTGAAATAATAAGTTGTATCAGGTAAAAGATCATTAATAGTATAAGAAAGAACTCCTAAAGAAACTCCTTGATTGGTAAGCGTTCCAAATCGTTCATCGCCTGATGAATAACCGTATGAAACATAATAATTACTTACTGGATTGTTAACTGGTGAGAAATACAAAGTTGCATAGGTATCAGAAGAATCAATTTGAAAAAGATCAGGTGTTCCGGATGGCATTTGAGCTGAACATACCGGAGCAGACGGCATAGGTGTGGAGTTTGAAGAAGAACTTAATTGTGCGCCTGGAGCAGGTACAGAAGTCGGACCGGGAGTTGGTGTTGCAGCAGGTACGCCCGGACCGCTATCTCCTGACGCAATATCTGCTATCTGATCAGAAGTAAGTGCAGTATTATAAATTCTTACATCATCCAGATATCCTTGAAGAAATTCAGAGTTACCATCATAGCTTGCACCAAGTGTCAAATCTGCTGGGATTTCTGTTCCTAAGTTATGTCCTGAGATATTGTCTGTCGCTTGAGATACTCCATTTTGATACCATGTAAGTGTATTATGTGTTCCATCGATAACAACAGCGATATTGTACCAGGTGTTGACAGTAAGTGGAGAACCCGGAGACCAGTCAAAATCTCTACAGCAAGAATTACCTCCATTAGCAAGTGACACTTTAAACTGATTTCCGCCCGCATTATATCCAAACTGCCACTGCACTTGACTTCCGTCACTTGATCTCTTCGCAATCATATCCATATCCCCCGCGCTTGTGTTAGTAAATTTTACCCATACACTGAAGGTCGCACTCGTCATGGCAAAGGCAGAATTATCTGGTACTGAAACCCATTGTGATCCGTCAAAATTCAAACTTTCCGGATCGTAAAAAGTAATGGTCGAAGGTACATCCGTTGAGGGCTGGGGATTACCATGTGGTGTACCGCTAAAACTATTACCGGAAGAATCAATTACCGTTGATCCGGCAGTTGTTTCATCAAGTTTCCAGTAAGCGAGAAGATTCCCGTCCGCATTTGAATGATAAACATTCAGAAATAAAAAAAAGCATAAGAAGAACAATCCTGCAATAGGTATGATAATCTTTCTCATGAAATACAAGCTCAAAAGTAGAACTTAATTTTAGTCTACCTCCTGGGTTTACTATTTACAATCAGAACTTTTGAGTAGGAATATGGAAAAACTGTCTATTAAAAAATAACAGAATTTTTACAGTATGAGTGAGCTTTGATTCGAAGCAAAATAGCCAGGAGATTTGATGCAATTTGTAAATTTATGTTTGATTTAGTCTTTTTGCTGGCACTGGTTGGCTATTTCCGAATGAAGGTCTTTTATTTGCTCATTCTTGCGCTATAAACACCAACAACTAACAGCCATGCTGCTGAAATCATAAATGCCACGTTTAATAGTATTGCAACCGCGACTATATATAATCCCAATATAGAGCCAGATATTAGCATCAAAGCTCCTATTAATTCTGCTAAATAAAGACAACTTCCGATTACTAAACGTTGTTTTCCAGGATGAGACCCAAACTTAAAAGCCTGATGGAAACCATATAAGAAAATAATTGCTCCAATTAATGCAATTAGGAACAATTCTATGCCTACTGCAGTGTGATTTTGACCCGGCATCAATACCAGCCCACAACTTACAAAAACTGCAGTTAATCCTGCTAATGTATTAATAGATCTGTATTTATGAGTTGCATCCCTGGTCATATCCTCAAACTTTAACGACAGGGCAACTGACAAGGCAACAAAAATGAGACCGGTTAAAGCAGCAACTCCACCACCTGCCATTATAAAGAAACTATTCCATAACTCTGGCTTATAAATATCAGCTTGCATTGTATTTACTTTCAGTTTTATTATATATCTCTCTTCACTGAATTTGCAAAAGTCTGAGAAGAGAGGTATACATGAGAATTCGAATTCAGGCGAGATCGATTAGTTTGATATAGTTTCCTGAAGCTAAAAATTAAGCCGCGTGTCATGGACGAGATTAGAACCTGTCCAGCTTTGTAAAAATAGTATCTCAGATAATATAATTACATATTCGGTTAAGGTTAAAATTAATCCTTTTATATCCTTACCTAAATCATTTATTCAATAGTTATACTTAAAAGATGACACTAGCATATCCTACAAATATTTTTCAGTATATTCCTACGCTAAAAAAACCGGGTGATATTAAAAGAAAAACAAACTATTGGCTTAATCGATTTCATGACCAGGGAGAACAAAAAACCCGCGGTACTAAAAACCTGGTAGAAAGAGTAAAAATATTAGAACAAAATCACACTGATAATACTCTCAACAATTCTGTAATAACTGATACGGACATGACTGAAAAATCTCCGGAGACAAAAGGGTTGGAACAACACGCAAAGAATATAGCAGTTAAGATCGAAAGTGATAAAAATAAACTTGATGAACTAATTAGGAAATCCAACAGAAGTATTATTAGTATTTCTTCGGTTTTCCCGTGGAATTTTTCCCCCAATACAATAGATGTTGAGGAGAGTAGAGTTACTTTTATTTTTCGTCAATTATTTGCCTCACAATCACATAGTGTTGATATTAAAGATATTTCAAATGTCTTTATTGAATCGGGATTCTTTTTTGCAACATTGCAAATCGTATCCAGAACCTTTATTCAAAACGATATCAAAATAGAATATCTTAAGAAAAAGGATGCTTACGGGGCAAGAGATATCATTGAAGGACTGCGAACATTTATCCAAAATGATATTAACTCCTCAAATTACGAAATTGGCGATCTTGTTAATAAATTAAAGGAACTGAATATTTCAAAGACGGTGAATTAAGTCTTTCTTTATTTAATAGGTAGAGAAAAGCTAAACGTTGATCCTTTTCCTTCAATACTTTCTACCCAGATTTTCCCCTTATGCTGAGATATAATTTCATATGAGATATATAAACCAAGACCTAATCCTGAAATATCCATTTCTCTTTTAGCTTTTACCCTGAAAAACCGCTCAAAAATTTTTCTTTGTTCTTCCTTTGGAATACCCAAACCAAAGTCTTTTACAGATATTATGACGTTATCCGCATCTTTTAGAGAAGAAATAATTACTTTATCCGCGTTTGGCGAATATTTAATAGCGTTTGAAATAAGATTTACTAAAACCTGCGCAATTCGTTCACTGTCGGCATACACAGTCGTTTTTGACCGGGCATTATTTGTTATAACATAAGATTTTGTCGTAAATTGAAAATCTGATACGATACTGCCAATCAGCTCATCAACTTGAAAATGCTTTTTGTGTAATGCCAATTTACCATCCTGAATCTTATACACATTTACAAAAGATGCCATTAGTTGCGTAAGTCTTTCTATTTGATTAGTCATTTTTGTTAAGAAAAATGCTCCTCTTTTATCTTCAATCCGGGTGAGATGTTTTTCTAAAAGTTGCGAGAATGCTTTGATACTTGTTAAGGGAGTTTTGAGTTCATGAGAAACAATCCCAATAAAATCATCTTTCTGTTTTTCAAGCTGTTTTCGATCTGTTATGTCTTCAAACGCGAGGAGAATTGCTTCTGTATTATTCACCTGACGATATGTTCTTCGAGCATTAAAGAGTATTGTTCTTAATCCTAAATGAGGAAGATCGATCTCTACTTCATAGTTATCAAAATGTGTATTTGCAGGTAGTATTTTTTCAAGTAATATTTTTAATTTCGGTATATCCCATGCGTTACTGTTTAACTTATAAACCAATTTATTCTCAGTTTCCTCCGGTGTTAATTTAAAGGTATCATAAAAAGCTCTATTGGCAGTAAGAACCTCCAATTTTTTATTCAGAACAATAAGCGGCACCCGTACCGTCTCAACAATAGCCTCTGAATAATCAAGCGCATATTTTAATAGATCAAGGGAATGTTTGAGTTCATTCACATCAATTCCCGGGATAATGCTTGAGTGGTCTGGAGGCGTAATTCGTTTTTGAACGGCTTCTTTTATAGTCGCATGGGGTAATTCCAGTTCATTATTACTTCTTATAACTCGTGAAATTTTTTTCTTTTTCATTTATATTTAAGTTTTTAACATATTAATCATACTAATCCCTCCAATTGTAAGTAGTATACTCTCTCTGTTTTCGGATTACTACAGAAAGATATAATAAAACATGCAAGAACTTGTTTGAGAGATCCTTCCTGGAACTCTTACATAGTCTCTGTATAACTATGTTATGGTTACCAGACAGGAATAAATATCCTAAGATAACATGATTGACGGCAATAAAATACATCCACAAAATATTGAATCTTTTAATAGGAATTTAAATTCTGTTCTCAGCGAAATAGAAGAAGGGCAGTATCTTTTTATTATAGCCGATAAGAAAAAAGCATTTCTGTTTCTTTTTAATAGAGGAGAGGTTGAAATACAAAAAAATATTATGGATCCAGGTATCCGAAAAGCAACAAAAATAGACTCGGGAGAATTACATGGAAGAAATACAAAACTTTCAAATCATATCGATAACCAGCTTCATCGACATTTGCAGCTCATTTTACAGGGAGCCGAAAATCTTATAAAAAATAAAAATATAAATGGTTTGTTCCTTGGAGGTCATCAACCACTTTTTCATTCAATGAAAAAAGAACTACCCGTCGTATTAAAAGAAAAACTCAGAGGAGAATTTATCACAGAACTCAACATTCCTGAAGATGAATTAATAAAACATTGTAAATATATACTTACGGAGTATGCAAAATAATATAACAATTGAGGTGAAATATAATGAATCATAACGAGAATAAAATTGAAAAGAAAAAAAACGGGACAAGCACAGGTATTGCGGGTTCTGTTTTGGGTCTAGTTGCATATAGTGCAATGAAAGCACTTGCAGATAAAGAAACACGAGAAAAAATAATAGATACTTTTTTTGAAATAAAGAAAAAACTATCAAACTCGACGAGAGATGCAAAAATAGAAAATTCGGATGAAACGAACTTAAAAAATGTAAACTCTACAGGTAGCTAATAAATAATTAATCCAACAAGATTCGAACCTCTATAGCCTGGATTTTTTTTGGAAATTGTAGAAATTTTGTGTTTGATTAGCCTCGCTGCTGGCAAGCCTTGACGATCCTGGAACTGGTATATTAAGTAAGCCAGATAGGTAGAAACGATTGTGTAACCCGGAAACAGGATACTGTTTTTGCTGGCAACCATTGCCTGGACTGGACTAGTTGGAACTTGCAGGATTCTCTGCTCTAAAAAAACAGTCTGCCAGGCAGTGTTAACCAGGTGCACTTGTAGCTTGAGGCAAGAATCTTTGCTCATGTAGCAACCAGTCAGTGTGGGTTAACAATCTGCTTGTCATCTCCAAACTTTGGATGGTACACAAAGTTTAGTAAAATAGCGAGAGGAGGTGACAAAAATGAAATATTATCCCGGAATAGATATTGGCAAGTATGTCCATGAAGCAATCCTTTGTGAGGAGAATGGAAACCCTGTTGGAGGCTCACTACGGTTTAAGGCAACTTACGAAGGCTATCAACAATTTGTTGCATATGTAGAAAAAGGTGCAGGTGTTAATCAGTTTGCAGAAATCCATGCAGGAATGGAAGCCACAGGATCATATTGGCTCAGTCTTTATGAACAGCTCCATAAACGGGGGCATACTAGTGACAGTATTAAATCCATTGCAGGTCAAAGCATATCGTAACGAAGGCATACGAGAAGCAAAAAACGACCGTATTGACGCACTCCTCATTGTGAAGGTACTCAAATTTGGAGATTACAAAAAATCAGATTTACCTGAGGAAGATATTCTTGCACTTCGGCAACTGACGGGACTTCGCTCAGATTTAGTAAGGATGACTTCATCATTAAAATTGAAAGTGATTGCCATATTTGATCAAGTATTTCCTGAATACAAAACACTGTTTTATGATATGTTTGCAACAACGTCACAAGCATTGTTACAAGAAGCAGTACTTCCTGAAGAAGTGGTAGCAATCAGTACTGAAAAACTAACAAAGCTTTTGGATCGTGCAAGTCGAGGAAGACAAGGAGAGAAAGAAGCAAAGCATATCAAAAAAGTTGCAGAACAATCAATTGGAGTAACTATTGCACTTGATGCATTTGCACTGTCTTTGAAGATTCTTCTAACACAAATTACTCACCTTGAAGAACAGATACAAAATCTCGATAAAGAAATTTACCAACGAGTTACACTACAGCAAACAACTCTGACAACTATTCCTGGAGTTGGAAAGACAACTGCCGGAACAATTTTAGCAGAGGCTGGTAATTTTGACAGATTTGCAAAGGACAAAGATGGTGCTGAAAAACTTGTGGCACTTGCAGGTATTGATCCTAAAATCAAACAGAGTGGCATTCTCAAAGGAAAAACAAAAATGAGTAAACGTGGATCACCCTATCTGAGACAAGCCCTAAGACAGGCAGCCTTTGTTGCTGCTTGTGGAGTAAGAAAAGACCCGATGTTTGCTGCGATTTATGACAAGCAAGTTATATTGCGAAAACATTTTGAAGTTGCTCTCTCGCATGTTGAGAATAAAATGTTACATGTGATTTATTCTCTCTTGAAAAATAATAAAGATTATATACCGAATATATAATCTGAAAAATTTATTCTTAGATATATAACAGATCTTTATCTCGAAGGCTTTTTATGGAAAAAATACTTTTGTTATCATTCAAACTTTGGAGATTGACTTAATGTAGCTTGTCTCTTTACGCTTGCGTTTGAATCATATATGAATAAGTTTTATTTAATAATATTAAGTTACAGTTGTAATGCAATATTGAAATGTATAATAATATTACTAAGTCCTCATAAATTAGATGTATAATAATATTGTTTATAGCTATTGTGATATAATAACATACAAATATGATTGATAAATCAACCCAAATACAATGGGAGGCAACTCACTTAAGAATTACAGTTTTCCCTGATGAAGATTTTAATGGGAATTCCCTCGATTTATTTCCTAAGATAGATGGTTTAGTTAGAGATAAAAGCACTGAGATTCCACAAACTCTTGAAAGTTTACATGAAGGTTCTTTTGAAAATCTTAGAATATCTTTAGCAGTATTACCAATAAAATTTGACTTAGTTTTAAATGTAGGTCAAAAGTTGGATTTAGCGGCTGTTCAGAAACCTCAATTGATGAGTGTTGGCGAATTTGAAAATTCTTTAATAACTTTTAGAAAAATAGTTGATACATGGATAACTCAACTACCTGTAAAGAGTTTTAAAAGAATAGCGTTTGGTACAGAACTAGCTAAAAATGTTGAATCTAGTGAGGAGGGATATAAATATTTATCCCAAATGTTACCTTACCCCTTAGATTCAAGAACTTCATCAGATTTTCAGTTGCAAATTAACAACCGAACTAAAATTAAAGTAAATGATAACGAATTTAAAATTAATAGATTATCTGTATGGAATGTTATTAATCTAGATCTCAGATTATCTAGTAATAAAAATGACAATTTTAACTATCCTAGAACTTACTATACTCATTTAATTTTAGATATTAATACAGAAGACCAAAGTAAAAATATAGAGAAAAATGATACGAAAATAATATTTGATGATCTAATTAAGTTAGGTGTAGAAATTAGTAAGAAAGGAATAAAACAATATGCCATCATTGTATGATCAAAAAACAGGCGAAGACTTCAATTATGCCTTACTTCATAAATTAGTCCCAACTAATAATTCCTATGAAGTGTCAGATTTAGGAAAGTCGCCATTGAAACAGCTTGCGTTACAGAATCAAGCTTCAACAACAGTGTATGCAATAGCTCTCAATGGAACTGGAATAACTCCATATTTCCCTTCATTTTTAGGTACTAAATTAAAAAATACTATTAAGTCTAGTACGGCTAAAATTAATATTATGGGTACAATTTACGCTGCGACATGGAATTTAATTAGTATATTGAATTCTACATTGCTAAGTACTGATCACTACACCCATGAATTAAAAAATGAATTTTTACATATTATTAAAACTTCACCTACTGATGTTGATATATATGAAGAAGAAGATATATTTTCGAATAGGATTATTCAATGGATAAATAAGGACAAAAATAAATCTATAAATATATTATTGGAATTTTTAGAAAAAGATTTATTAAATGATGATGTTATAAGTAAAATATTAACTAACTTGGGATTGATTAATGATTTTGAAACATATACTTTAAGAAAGTCTATATTATTAAATTACTTAAATGATAACTCTAATACAATTCGTTATGCTTCTATTATTGGACTTTCGAGGCTTAATACACATGATATTATTGTTGATTTGAAAAAAAGATTAGATATTGAAAAATTGCCAGCATTTAGAGGTACTCTTAAATCAATTATCCAACAACAATATGAAATTTGAGAAGTGCGGTATGTTATATGAAATATCTTTTACGGCTAATAGACAAAGTAAGATGGGATTTTGATCCTCAGAGCGATGACCCCATACCCTCAAAAGTAATATCAGATTTAAAAACAGATAAAAAAAATTGTATTTCAGTTTACGAAATTGATAAAGAAACTGATGAATTTATAGAAAATGATGTAATTTTGAATTTTGTTTATAAACGGATGGGTATCGAAGAATTTGAATATGTAAAGTTAGATGAGCAAGAGTTAAAAGATTTGAGATTTAATGCAAATCCAACCCCGGGGCAGTCGCGTTTTGAGAATGTGAGAAATGCACATAAAGATATTAAGTGTGATACAGTAAATGATCTTATTAGAATGGCAAAATATGTTCAATCAAAAATGGAAGATAGTGTAACCTTAAAAATTTCAAAAGTAGAAAATATTATTTTGACCGCTTTATTGACAGAAAAGATTAAAATTGATGATTTAGCAACAGA